>Ga0302248_1000077_pt1 | contig 112532 bp, 73 predicted proteins | sample AAG_UR_Leu_MG_FD_193528 | JGI IMG/M metagenome (GOLD analysis project Ga0302248, IMG submission 193528) | Enriched activated sludge microbial communities from anaerobic digester in WTTP, New Holstein, Wisconsin, United States - AAG_UR_Leu | ecosystem: Engineered > Bioreactor > Anaerobic >...
GGGGTCGGGCATGACCCAGTCGCTGACGGTCAGGACCAGCGGCACCGCCGTGGCCTTGAGCCCCTCGGCCTCGACCGTCACCGTGCCCTCATACCGGCCGGCCTTGGCGTCCTTGGGCACGCGCGCCGTGAGCCAAATGGAGGCCACCGCCCCGCTGGCCAGACCAGCTCGGGTGATCGGCTGGTTGAGGTAGGTCTCCTTGCCCGGCGAGGCCTTGACCACCGGGATCTCCGCGGGGATGGCCTCCACGAGGCCGTCGAAGCGGTGGGCGTGGCTCCAGGACTTCTCGGGCACCGCCGGCTCGGCGTAGCGCACCTTGACCGTCGAGGCCGGCAGGGCGCTGCCGCCCTTGGCGTCCTTCAGCTCGCCGACCGTCACCTTCAGACCCTTGATGGGCGCGTCGGAACTGACCGCCAGGCGCCCCGAGAACACCCCGTTGCGGACGGCGGCGATGCTCACGGGCTTTAGCGTGTCGCCCGAGTCGCCGTAGTCGAAGGAGGAGATGGTCTGGAAGGAGGCCACGTTCCACACCTGGACGCCCTTGGGGCGCGCCACGTTGGGGGTCGCGCCAGCGCCGCTCAGGCTGATCGTACGCAATCCCGCATAGGCCCACAGGCCCTGCTTGGTGGACATGCCCCCTTCCTTGAAGCGCTCGGCGCCGATGACCGGCTCGTTTACCGGCGCGCGGTGGATCCGGACGGCCAGGACGTTGGAGCCCTTGCGCAGCGCAGCCGCAGGCACGGCCAGATTCTCGATCCGCCGGTAGCGCTTCTCGAAGAGCGGCACCAGCTCCGCCTTCCCCAGGAAGTCGCCAGGCCAGCGCTGGCCGAGCATCTTGTTGCCCTCGAGCACGTACAGATCGTCCGGGTACTTCTCGGCGAGCGTGTCGGGCTTGAGCTCGCCCTCCGGCAGGTTGGCCCGCTTGATCTCCTGGCCGTTGACGTAGACCGCGGCGCCGCCGACGTACTCCAGAGATACTTTTAGATCCTTGGCCGCGGCCGGGTCGTCGATCGCGAACTTCCAGCGCATGAAGATGATCGAGTTGACCGACGCCGAGTGCAGCGCGCCCTCGGCGCCCTGCCACTCCGGGTTGAGCTCCACGGGCGAGCGCTGCCGGTCCCAGGCGGTGTCGTCGAAGTCCGGCGCGGCCCAGTTGTCCGGAGGCAGCGGTGACTGGAAGTCCGGCAGTTGGGTGGGAGTCTTCGGCGGGCCCCAGCGCGTGCCCGGGTCCATGGCCACCTTGACCTCGCCAGACTTGGTGACGACCATCGGCGTCCGGAAGGCCAGGAAAGCCCGGACGTAGCTGTCGTTGTTGATCACCGCCGCGCCGGACGGCGTCGGCGCGGACGGGGGCGCATCGCCGGCCGCGGCCGGGGCGATCAGGACCAGCAGGGCGGCCGGGATGCAGAGGAACTTGTGCAGGCCAGCGGATCTCATGGCAGCCTCCTTCTTCATGTTCCGGAAACTGACGCCGCGACCGGCAGCCTCAGCTTGGTCTGGATGTTGATGGTCACCGGCGGCCGGTTGGGATTCAGACGACGGTTCTCCAGCCGCTCGATGGCCACCTCGACCATCTCGGCCAGGCTCCAGGTGATCACCGCCGGCATCGGCCCACCCGCGAACATCCTGGGCATGGCCTCTTCGTAGTCCTCGGCCGGAGTCCAGCCCACCAGTTCGACCTCGCCGGCCAGCCCCATGTCGCGGATGATCTCGTGAGCCTCGCGGGCATTGGGCTGCCAGAGGGCCGCGACGGCACTGGGCCGGTCCGGGCGCGCCAGGAGCCGCCGGAGGTCGGCCTGGGCACCCGGCTTCATGACGTCGACGCGGCATTCGCTCGGCAGGTCGAGCCCGTGCTGGAGCATCGCAGTGTAGGCCCCGCCGAAACGCGCGGCGGAGTGAGGCCCCAGCGTAATCTGACCGTACCAGGCAATCCGGCGGTGCCCGCGGCCGACCAGATAGTCGATGGCCTGCGCGCCTCCCTGGAAGCCGTTCTGGAAGACCACGTCCACGGCGAGGCTCGGCTCCCAGGAGTCGACCATCACCACCGGCAGCCCGTTGCGGGCAGCCAGTCGGATGAGCTCCGGGCAATAAGTGTCGGCGATCACACCCCAGACGCGGGCTGAGACGCACTGCTCCAGGATGCTCTCGGCCTCCTCGCCGGCCGTGCCCACTCCGAGGACCGGCCAGCCTCGCCGGCGGGCGCCCTGCTGCAGACCCTTGAGCAGCAGGAAGTTCATGCCGCGCCATTCGTCGCGCGGGTCCTGGCTCTCGAGCACGAAGGCTATCGGGCAGCCCTTGGTCGGATCATTGACGCGCGACAGAACACGGTAGCCCTGGCCGCGCTCGGCCCGGACAAAACCCTCGGCCTCCAGGACCTTCAATGCGCGCCTGGCCGTCATCCGCGCCACAGAGTGCTTGGCCGACAGCTCGCGCTCTCCAAGCAGGAAGCTTCCCGACTGAATGCTGCCGGACGAGATCTCCGCGATCAGCTTTCCGGCAAGCTCCGAAGAAGAGCGCCCGACGCTGGCGTGGCCTTCAGGTCTATCGCTAACAGCCATTGCGGTCTCCTTGCGGTATAGCCTACACCGACAAACTTGTATTGTCTGGATGTTTTCAGTTACATCCTTGTTGGTAACAAAGTGAATATATGGCCCAATGCGCGTTACGCTATCGTAACGTCAGTGCGTATCAGTTCTAATCAAACTGAAGTTAACGTCCACTCAACTCCACACACGCTCAACTTGTCAGCCTCCCAGTCGACGTCCACTGACGGCTCGGCGCCTGGTGACGAGAACACGGAAAGTATGCGGACCGGCCCAGCTGTTCCTGGGGCGTCGATGCGCACGCTCGGCCGGGGATGCCCTTCAGCCGTCGAGAGGCGCGCCGAAAGGCTGGCCAGGACGCGGCAGCCCAGCAGCCCGGTGGCGAAGCGGTCTCCGGCCAGCGAGACTGGCGCGGCGTGCAGGTGCCACGGTACCGAGACGAGGCCGGCACCTCCGGGCTTGACCGAGTCGACCACCAGCAGGGGACCGCCCTCTCTGAGCAGAACCAGACGCTCCCAGCCGGCCAGACCCGTACGCGGCGTGGCCTCCCAGACCATCCTGGCCCATCCCGGCCGCGGCTCGTCGCAGAGCAGCACGCGCCCGCCGGCTCGATCGGCCTTCTGCGGCCCGCGGCCATCGGCCAGCACCAGGTTGTGGAGAGGCCCCGCGGAACGCTCGTGGCCCGGGTCGTCGTAGTCGTCCCAGTAGGACGCGCTGTAGCGGTCGAATCCGGAGTCGGCGATCAGGTTGATCCCGCCGCTCCGGTAGATGATCGACCCGGCGTCGTAGTGGCGGTGGGGTATCTGGTCCAGGTCGCTGCGGCACGGGCCGCCCTGGATGGCCAGACTGCGGTCCGCGAAGTTCGCGACCGCCCACTCCTGGCCGCGGAAGTGCGCCAGGCGCGGAGGGGCGTGCGCCGGCTCGACGCCCGCCGGCCGCAGCAGGGCGGCCAGCGGCTCGCGGGTCGAGGCCAGGTCGCCCAGCCACTGCCCGCCGGCGCTCCCGAAGTGCCGGGCGAAGAGGTAGCCGACGGCCCGCGACGCCTCGTGCCGCCCGACGTGTGCGTCGCCGAAGTCGGCCCAGAAATCGCCGGAGGCATCGGTGAAGGCCAGCGGCCATTCGATCGCCCGGCGCAGGCCGCTTCGGGCGTGGCCGCCGAGCACGTCCGTGCCGAAGTGCAGGTCGAAGGCGCCGAGCGCCAGGAGCGCGAACTCCATCCCGTAGTGGAGATAGTCGCCGTTCTCGGGCAGCGAACCGTCGGCGGCCACCGCGTCGATGTAGCGCAGCACGTTGGCCTTGGCCAGCGCCACGGTCTCCCGGTCGCCCCGGCCGGTCTTCTCCAGGGACAGCTCGGCCAGCAGCACGCTGCCGGAGAGGTGCGCCAGCCAGTTGGTGTTGCGCGTGCCCAGCAGATAGGCGTTGCCGCGGAAGCAGGCCGCCAGGTACGGCCCGCGCACCAGGGACTCGTAGCGCACGGCCAGGGCGTCGAGCTCGCCGATGCTCAGCGCCCCGCGCGCGGCCTCCAGCCCGGCCGCGAAGGCCCGGGCGTGGTGCGAGGAGGCCAGGTCGTGGCCGGCCGGCCCGTACTTGGGCTCGGTCCAGGCCGGCAGCGCCGCCTGGGCCAGCAGGATCTCCCGGGCGCGCGCCGGAGCACCGCGGTCGTCGAGCAGGTGGCGCGCGGCCAGCAGGCTTTCCAGGCTGGCCTGGTACTGCCCGGCCAGCTCCGCGGCGCGCAGCTCGTGGCACCACCAGCTGAAGAGGGTGGGGGCCAGCCCCCCGGCGCGGACGACCGCCAGGTCGGCGTCCAGGCGCGCGCGGTCGCGCTCGAAGACCGGGCCGCGGAACTGCTCGCGGAGGCGTGGCAGATCGTCGGCCTGGAAGTACAGGAATGGGTTCTTCACCTTGGCTCCGATCCGGGGATGCCCGCCGGCGGCGGCGGAGGTCCCCGGCATTCTAGGAGCGCACGACGCGGCCCTCAAGGACCGAATGCAGCGGGGCGGGGCCAACCGGCCCCGCCCCGTCCTGTCTTCTGACAACTGGCAACCGGTTACGGCTTCTCGGACTCCTCCAGGAAGCCCTCGAGCTTCCTCGCCCGGATGGGGTGCTGGAGCTTGCGCAGGGCCTTGGCCTCGATCTGCCGGACGCGCTCGCGGGTGACCTTGAAGCGCCGGCCCACCTCCTCCAGGGTGTAGGTGTAGCCGTCGCCGATGCCGTAGCGCAGCTTGATGATCTCGCGCTCGCGGAAGGTCAGGGAGTCGAGCACCCGGTCCATCTTCTCGCGGAGCATCTCGTGGCTGGCCGCCGAGACCGGGCTCTCCACCGACTTGTCCTCGATGAAGTCGCCGAAGTAGCTGTCGTCGCCGTCGCCGATCGGCCGGTCCAGGCTGATGGGGTGCTTGGCGATTTTCATCACCCGCCGGATCTCGTTGATCGACAGGTCCGACTCGTAGGCCAGCTCCTCGAGCGTCGGCTCGCGGCCCAAATCCTGCATCAGGTTCTTGGCGATCCGGCGCAGGCGCGAGATGGTCTCGATCATGTGCACCGGGATGCGGATGGTCCGGGCATGGTCGGCGATGGCCCGGGTGATGGCCTGGCGTATCCACCAGGTGGCGTACGTCGAGAACTTGTAGCCGCGGCGGTACTCGTACTTCTCGACGGCCTTCATCAGGCCGGTGTTGCCCTCCTGGATGAGGTCCAGGAACTGCAGTCCGCGGTGGCGGTACTTCTTGGCGATGGACACCACCAGGCGCAGGTTGCCGGCGGAGAGCTTCTTCTTGGCGTCCTCGTAGGCCAGGTAGCGCTTGTCCATGAGCCGCACTCGGAGCAGCAACTCGTCGGCGTTCTCGTGGACCCGCTCCAGGACCGCCTTGGTCCGGGCCTTGAGGCGGTCGATGCGCAGCTCGTCGGCGCTCGGGCGGCAGTTGACCAGCTCTCGCCGGCAGGCCTCGACCCGGGCGCAGAGGCGCCGGAGGCCCTCCATGACCGGCAGGAGCTTCTTGGAGCGCAGGCCCACCTCCTCGAGCAGCTTGGCGGCCCGGCGGCGGCGGTCCAGCAGTTCGCCGCGCAGGCGGAAGCGCTCGGAGGCGTTGAGCCCGCCGGAGGCCAGCCGCTTCCAGTCGGCGGCGTTGCGCTCCATGATGGCCCGCACCGTCTCGAGGTTGGCCTGCAGGCGGCGGAAAAGCTCCTCGCGGTTGGCCTCGTCCGGGGCGGCCACCGTGCCGGAGACGCCCGGGGTGGCGCGGTCCATGGCCAGCTCGCTCTGGCTCATGCGCTCGAGCATCTCCAGGGCCCGGCCGATGGCGTAGTCGTTCTGGAGCACGCGCCGGCGGTAGCCGCGGGCGGTGATCTCGATGGTCCGGGCGAGGCGCACCTCCTCCTCGCGGGTCAGGAGCGGGATGGAGCCCATCTGCGACAGGTACATGCGGATGGGGTCGTGGATCTCGGTGTCGTCCTCGACCGCGGCCACGGCCGGCTCGATCTCCTCCCGCGGCGAGCGCGCGCGCAGTTCGGCGGCGTCGACCAGGTCGATGCCGTTCTCCTCCAGGCGGTGCAGGACCGCGTCGATGTCCTCGGTCCGGGCCAGCGCCGGGGGCAGCAGCTCGTTGAGCTGCTGGTAGCTGAGCACGCCGCGGTCGCGGTTCTTCTCGATGATCGCCTGGACCACGGCTACGAATTCAGGGTTGAGTAGCAAGGGACTCTCCTTCCGGGGTCGAATCCTGACGGTGGATGGCGGGCTCGGGGCGGCGGCGCATGGCCTCCAGCTCCCGCTTGAGCCCGATGATCTCCTGGACGATGACCTCCTGCCGCTCCGGCGCGGCCGAGCGCTTCTCTTCGAGGAGCGCGGCCAGGCGCTCCTCCAGGGCGATGCGCCGCAGATCGAGGAACACCCGATCCACGGCCGCCTCGGGATCGAAGCTGGCCGCCCCCGCGCCGGCCGGGCCGCGGGGACTGGTCGGGCCGGCGGCCAGACCGGCCAGCAGCTCGACCGACTCCTGCCGGGAGAGCCGGGTGGCCAGCTCCTCGAGGTTGAGCTCCCCCAGGTCGGCGTGCATCCGCGCCGCCACCGCCAGGATCTCGGCGGCGCCCGGGTCGGACAGCTCCCCGGCCTCGGCTACGCGGGGCAGCGCGGACGGACAGGCCAGAAGCGCCTGGACCAGCTCGCGCTCGGCCCGCCCGCGCCGGGAGAGCCCGGGCTGATCGGGCCGGTCCGACCCTTCGGGCTGATCCGGCCGGTCCCGGCGGACGGGCCGGACCCGGCCGGCCAGCTCGGCCTGGAGCGCCTCCTCCGGCAGCCCGAAGGCCTCGGCGGCGCGGCGGCGCAGCTCCGCGGCCATGATCGGGTCGGTGGCGCGCTGGACGGTGTCCACCAGCGACTTGACCGCCGCCGCCCGGCCGTGGGCGCTGGACAGGTCGTGCTGGGCCCGGACCGTGGCCAGCTTGAAGTCGAACAGGTCGATGGAGGCGTCCAGCCGCTCGGCGAAGGACTCCGGGCCGTGCTCGATCAGGAAGTCGCACGGGTCGAGCCCCGGCGCCAGGGTCACGATCCGCGCGGGCAGCTCGACCTCGAAGAAGATGTCCAGCGAGCGCTCGGCGGCGGCCAGTCCGGCCTTGTCGCTGTCGTAGACCAGGAGGACCTGGTCGGCGAAGCGCCTCAGCAGCCGCAGATGGGCCGCGCCCAGCGCCGTCCCCAGGGTGGCCACCGCGGTCGGGAAGCCCTTCTGGGCCGCCATGATCACGTCGGTGTAGCCCTCCATGACCAGCACCCGCCGGTGGCCCTCGACGGCCTGGCGCGCCTGGTACAGGCCGAAGACCATCTGGCCCTTGCTGAAGATGGGCGTCTCCGGGCTGTTGAGGTACTTGGGGTTGTCGGCGTCCGAGAGCGCCCGCGCGCCGAAGCCCACCACCCGCCCGGAGTGGTCCTGGATCGGGAAGATTACCCGGTTGCGGAAGCGGTCGTAGATGCCGCTCTCGCTCTTGCGCTCCAGGGCCAGCCCGGCGGCGACGATGTGCCGCTCCTGGGCCTGGCGGCGCCGGAGCTCGGTGCACAGGGAGTCCCAGGAGTCCGGGGCGTAGCCCAGGCGGTACTGGGCGATGCTCTCGGCCGAGATGCCCCGGCGTTCCAGGTACTCGCGCGCGACGCGGCCGCCGTCGGCCTCGAGCTGCCCCTGGAAGAACTTGGCGGCGAACTCGTTGAGCCGGTAGAGGAGGTTCTTGCCCTCCTCCCAGAGGCGGGCCTCCTCCGGCGAGCGGCCGCCGCGCCGCTCGGGAACGGGGATGTGCGCGCGCTCGGCGAGCAACTGCAGGGCCTCCGGGAAGTCCATCCGCTCCATGGCCATCACGAAGCTGAAGACGTCGCCGCCCTTGCCGCAGCCGAAGCACTTGAAGTACTGGCCGTCGGGATTGACGCTGAACGAGGGGGTCTTCTCCTGGTGGAAGGGGCAGCAGGCCCACATGTTCCGCCCCTTGCCCTGCAATGGCATATAGCCGGACACCACCGACACGATGTCGCTGGCGTCCTTCACCTGGCGCTTGAAGGACTCGTACTCCTGGCTAATCAACGGCGTTGAGCAACTCCCCCCTGGAAGCAGCCTCAAACGGGCCTTTGAACTCGAGTCAGGCCGTTTTCCTGCCCCACCCGGAAATGCGGCTGGCGAGCAAGCATAGTATTATAACGCGGAAAAGCCATAAAGTCAATTTTGGCAAAGAGCGTAAGCGTCATAATTACGCCAATTTATGGCCTCAATGCCAAAATGATGCTCGGATCTCCACAGAACACCGTTACGTAAGGATTGCACATGTGATTTTCGTGGCCTGGATCTGGACGCCTTCAGTGTCGGTTCCCTGTCCCGAACAAAGGATGTTCCCCGCCGCCTACCCAGTGAAGAACATCCTCATCATCTTCCGGAAGTCCTCGTCGAGGGGCCGGGTGCGGCCTACGGCTGCGTCCATGGGCACGGCCGCCAGCTCGCTGCCGCGGAGCACGGCCATCCGCCCGAACTGCCCGGCGAGGGCCATCTCCGCGGCGAAGACGCCGTAGCGCGTCGCCAGGATGCGGTCGAAGGCCGTCGGCCGGCCGGCGCGCTGCAGGTGGCCGAGCACCACGTGCCGGCACTCCAGCCCGGTCTTCATGGCGATGAGCCTGGCCAGCAGCTCGCCCACGCCGCCGAGGCGCTCGTGGTCGAAGTCGTCCCGGCCGCCGTCGGCGGTGACCAGCTCGCCGCCGAGCTCGACGCCCTCGGCCACGGCCACGATGTTGTGCTGCCGGCCGGCGGCGCGGGATGCCGTCAGGCGGCGGCAGAGCCCGGCCACATCCAGCGGCTCCTCGGGCACGACAACGTAGTCGGCCCCGGCGGCCACCCCGGCGTAGGCCGCGATCCATCCGCTGTGGCGGCCCATGCACTCGACCACCAGCACCCGGCGGTGGGCCCTGGCGGTGGCGGCCAGGTCGTCCATGGCCCGGGCCGCGGCCTCGACGGCGGAGTGGAAGCCGAAGGCGCAGTCGGTGCCGGGCAGGTCGTTGTCGATGGACTTGGGCACGCCCACCACGCCGAGCCCCGACTCGCGATGCAGCCGCTCGGCCACCCCCAGGGTGTCGTCCCCGCCGACGGCGATCAGGGCGTCGAGCCCCAGCCGGCACCAGCCCTCGGCGATGCGGGGCAGGTCCCGCTCGGGGTTCTTGAAGGGGTTTGTGCGGCTGGCGCCCAGGATGGTCCCGCCCTCGGCGGCGATCCCGGCGACGTCCGCGGGGGACAGCTCGCGGCCGGAGGCGTCGATCATCCCGCGCCAGCCGTCGGCGATGCCCACGGCCGAGGCGCCGCCGTGGATCAGGCGCACGACCGCCGCGCGGATGAAGGCGTTCAGGGCCGGGGCGTCGCCGCCCCCGGTCAGCAGCCCGACACGTTTGATCTGCATGCTGGCGCTTCCCGGTCGACCGCCGTCAGGCGGCCGGCTAGCTCGAGGTCATCGACCCGGGATCGGTCTCCCCGGCCTCGCCGGCATCCACCGGGTAGCGGGGGCCGCCGTAGTATTCCTCGTTCTTGGCGTCGCCGCGGGCGGCGTGCACAGCGGGCTGGGCGGCGCGTCCGGACGGCCCGGCCGACGGACGGCGCTGATAGATGAGGCGGGTGCGGATCTCGACGCGCAGCGGCCTGCCCTCGGGCAGGATGAAGCGGTAGTACTCCAGCAGCCGGGCCTGCATGGCACGGACCCGGGCGACCACGTCGGGGGCCGCCTCGAGCCATACCGTGACGGCGCAGAGCATCTCCGCCCGGTCGGCGGTCAGGTCCACCCGGGCGCGGCCCACGCCCTCCTCCTCGGAGAGCACCTTGCGCAGGCACTCCTCTACGCTGGAGACGTCGATGATCACCGCGCCGCGGTCGCCGGCGAACTCGATGTGCCGGCGGTAGCGCCAGCGCGCCAGGGGCACGCCCAGGACCAGCACCGGGCCGAGCACCAGGCCCACGCCGGCCAGCCAGCAGGCCGCCCGGTACTCGGAGGTGGCCAGGTTCTGGACGAAGGCCTTCCAGGCCTCGGGGGCGTTGAGCTCGACGGCCGCCTTCGACTCCTGGGGATCGAAGGCGAAGTGCAGGATGACCGCCCCGACGGCCACGCACAGGAGCCAGCCCAGCGCCGCGAAGATCCAGCCCCAGGTCCTCATGCCTGTCTCCTGTCGGACATCAGCAGGGTCTCCGCGAAGCCGGTGTCGTAGTTGTGCGAGCGGAAGCGCACGTGGCTGAGGATCTCGCGGGTGAAGGGCACGTTGGTCCTGATCCCGTCGATGATCAGCTCGTCGAGCGCGCCGAGCATCCGGGTGATGACCGCCTCGCGGTTCTCGCCGTGGACGATGACCTTGGCCATCAGCGAGTCGTAGTTGGAGGGGATGACGTAGCCGGAGTAGACGTGGCTGTCCACGCGCACGTCGGAGCCCACCGGCGGCAGCCAGAACTCGACCTTGCCGGGCTGGGGCGCGAAATTATTGAAGGGATCCTCGGCGTTGACCCGGCACTCCAGCGCCCAGCCGGTGAAGCGCACGTCCTTCTGGCGCAGGCCCAGCTCCAGGCCGGCGGCCACGCGGATCTGCTCGCGGACGATGTCGATGCCGGTGACCATCTCCGACACCGGGTGCTCCACCTGGATGCGGGCGTTGACCTCGATGAAGTAGAACCGGCGCGTCCGGGGATCGACCAGGAACTCGACGGTGCCGGCGTTGGTGTAGCCGGCGGCCTTGATCAGCTTGGTGGCCGCCCGGGTCATGTCGTCGCGGAGGCGGCGGTCGACGATGGGGCTCGGCGACTCCTCGATGAGCTTCTGGTGCCGGCGCTGCACCGTGCAGTCGCGCTCGCCCAGGTGGATGACGTTGCCGTGGGCGTCGGCCAGGATCTGCACCTCCACGTGGTGGGGGTTCTCGACCAGCTTCTCGACGTAGACGGTGCCGTCGCCGAAGGCCGCCTCGGCCTCGGCCCGGGCCGAGGCGATGCCGGCCAGCAGCGCCCGCTCGTTGTGGGCCTCGCGCATGCCCCGCCCGCCGCCGCCGGCCGCCGCCTTGATCAGCACCGGGTAGCCGATCTTGCGGGCGATCTCCATGGCCTGCTCGTCGGTCTCCACCGGTCCGGGGGAGCCGGGCACGGTGGGCACGCCGGTCTCGGCGGCCAGCTTCCGCGCGGCGACCTTGTCGCCCAGCAGCTGCATGGCCTTGACCGGCGGGCCGATGAACTCGATCTGGCAGGAGCGGCAGACGTCGGCGAAGTGATCGTTCTCGGCCAGGAACCCGTATCCGGGGTGGATGGCATCGACGTCGGCGACCTCGGCCGCGGCGATGATCCCGGGGATGTGCAGGTAGCTCTTGGCGCTGGGGGCCGGGCCGATGCAGATGGCCTCGTCGGCCAGCCGGACGTGGGCGCTGGCCTTGTCGGCCTCGGAGTAGACCGCCACCGCCTCGATGCCCATGCGCCGGAGGGTGCGGATCACCCGCAGGGCGATCTCACCGCGGTTGGCGACCAGGACGCGCTGGAACATTCCGGCAACCCCTCAGGCCTGGTCCGGTTCGACCACGAAGATCGGCTGGCCGTACTCGACCGGCTGGCCGTTCTCGATCAGTATCTCGCGGATCACGCCCTTGATCTCGGCCTTGACCTCGTTCATCACCTTCATGGCCTCGATGATGCAGACGGTGGTGTCCGGCTCGACGCGCGAGCCGACATCCACGAAGGGATCGGCGTCCGGCTTGGGCGCGCGATAGAAGGTGCCCACGATCGGGCTGGTGATCTCCTTCATGCCCTCGCGCCTGGCCGGCGCGGCGGACTTGGCCGGGGCGGCTCCCGCGGGGGCCGCGGCGGCCGGACCCGACCCCGCGTGGTGGGCGACCATCGCCACCGGGGCGGCGGCCACGGCGGCGGCGGGCGGGCGGCTCTTGACCAGCTTGACCCGGAACTCGCCCTCCTCGAGCTCCAGCTCGACGAGCTCGTTCTTGGCCATCAACGCCAGGAGCTCCTTGATGCGCTCGACTGACATGGGTCCTCCTTGTCGCGGCAGCGGATCCCCCCGCCCGGACACGTGGGCGGTAGTTTTAGCTGATTTCCCCCTCAAGTCAAGGGCGCTCAGAGCCAGGACCTCAGCCGGTAGGCCAGCTGCTGCATGGCGCGCTCCAGCCAGGGACGGGCCCGGCAGTCGGCCAGGGTTACCTCCCGGCAGCGGGCGATGTCCGTCTCGGTCTGGGCGCGCAGCCGCCGGGCGAAGTCCGGGTCCTCCAGGAGCACCACCGCCTCGAGGTTGAGCATCAGGCTGCGGTGGTCGAGGTTGTAGCTGCCCACGAAGCTCCAGAGGTCGTCGACGGTCATGGTCTTGGCGTGCAGCACCGACTGGGACCACTCGAAGATGCGCACGCCGGAGCGCAGCAGCCGCGGATACGTGGCCCGCCCGGCCAGCTGGGCCAGGCGCACGTCGCTCCTGGCGGCCAGCACCAGGTTGACGCGCACCCCGCGCCGCGCGGCCTGGACCAGGGCCTTCAGGATGCTGGGGTCCGGCAGGAAGTAGGCGTTCTCGACCAGCACGCAGCGGCGCGCGCGCTGGATGGCCCGCCGGTAGGCGTTGCGGATCCGGCGGCGCTGGCCGAACATCTGGTTGGTGATGATCTGCAGGGGCACGCCCCCCGGAGCGCCGGGGCCGTCAGGGCCGTCTTCTGGCGGCGGGGCGACCGCGGGCCGCGGGCCGAGCAGGTCGGCGCGGGCCCAGGCGTACTCGAAGGCCGCCGTGAAGGCCCGGGCCACGGCGGCGCCCTCGAGTTCCACGTGGGTGTCGCGCCACGCGCCGACGCGGCAGGCGTAGTCGTCGGCCAGGTTGAGTCCCCCGGTGAAGCTCCGCCGCCCGTCGACCACCAGGATCTTGCGGTGATCGCGCCGGTTCATGAGCCAGAGCGGGCGCCTCAGGAAGCGCAGGGGGTGGAAGACGGCCGTGGAAACGCCGGCGGCCGTCAGGCCGGCCACGAAGGCATCCGGCAGGCCCAGGGAGCCGACCCCGTCGAAGAGCAGCCGGACCCGCACGCTGCGCCGGGCGGCGTCAGCCAGGGCGGCGGCGAACTCCCGGCCGGTGGCGTCGTCGCGCAGGATGTAGGTCTCAAGGTCGACGCTCGCGGCCGCCCCGCGGATGGCCCCGAGCATGGCCGGCAGGGCCTCGCAGCCATCGATCAGCAGCCGGGCGGAGCTCGCACGCAGCCGCTCACCGGGCAGCAGCCCGGCCCCGCCGGCCTGGGCGTTCTGACCGGCTCCGTCCGGACCGGCCCGCAGCCGGCCGCCTGGTTCCCGTTCCGGGGCGTTCATAGCGGGAGCGATTATGCCACAAGGCCGCGGCGCCGTCGAGGACAGGCAGGTGCGTGACGCGTTGGGCGGCGAGAGCCAGTGGGCGGCCACAACGGCGACTCTCACGCCAAGTCGCCAAGAACGCCAGGAACTGCTGGGCCTCTCCTCTTCTCGACAGAGAAGACCGTAGCCGTCGTTGTTCTTAGCGGCTCTGCGGCCCATTCGGCTTCGCTCAGGGCCTTGGGGCCGCGAGCCTGTCGAACGGCTTGGCATTAGACCGCCGCTTTCATGCGCCCAAAGCGTCACTCACCTGGAGTCAGTGTGAGTCAGGCGGTATCCTGAGCACGAAATGGTGGGTGCGCGGAGAGGCGGTGGGCATGACCTTCTCGATGAAGTTCTCCGCAACCAGGGCCCCGAGGTCCCGGCAGATGGTCTTGGGCGATACGCCCAGGGCCCTGGCCAGTTCGGCGCCGTTGAGCCTCCGGTAGCGCCGGAAGAGCTCCAGGATCCGGTCCCGGCGACGAAGCGTGGACCTGGCGTCGGGCAGGTCCAGGGTCGCCCGCCGGGCATCCGGACCGGCGCTCCCGGGTCCGGCCACCGGTGAGGCGACCGCTCCGGGCGATGCCGGCGCGGCGCTGGTCTCCGCCGCCCCGGCCGCGGCGGTCTTGGCGCCGATCCTGGCATCCAGGTCGTCCGGACCGTACTCCAGTTTGTCCGAGTGGGTCAGCCGCATCCGCTCGATCTCATTGCGCAGCTCGCGGACGTTGCCGGGCCAGGGGTGCCCGACCAGGAGCCGGCGCAGGCCCTCGTCCATCACCGGACGGCGGCCGTCCCTGCGGCCCTCGCTGAGGAAGGCATCGGCCAGGACCAGGATGTCCTCGCGGCGCTCGCGGAGCGGAGGGCAGGCGATCTCCAGCCTGCGCAGGCGGTAGAGCAGGTCCTTGCGGAAGCAGCCCTTCTCGGCCTGGTCGCCGAGGTCGGCGTTGGTCGCGGCCAGAATCCGGCAGGCCACCTTGATCGAGGAGGCGCTGCCCACCGGGCGGACCTCGGCGGTCTCCAGGACGCGCAGCAGCGCCACCTGCAGCCGCGGCGAGAGGTCTCCGATCTCATCGAGCAGCACCGTGCCGCGGCCGGCCTCCAGGAAGATCCCGCGATGGGCCTTCTCGGCCCCGGTGAAGGCGCCCCGGACGTGTCCGAAGAGCTCCGACTCCAGCAGGCTCTCGGCGATCGCCCCGCAGTTGACGGCCACGAAGGGCTCGGCGCCACGCGGCCCGGACCCGTGCAGCGCCCTGGCCACCAGTTCCTTGCCGGTGCCGGTCTCGCCGGTGATCAGCACCGGCGCATCGGCCGGCGCGAAACTGAGGATCTGCCCGCGGAGCCGCTCCATCGCGGCGCTGCGGCCCAGCAGTGCCGGTGCGCCACGCTGCCCGCCGGAGGGCTCGAGCGCCGGGGCGCGCTCCGGCGCGGGTCCGGGCGCGGGGACGGGCAGCTCCTGGCTGGCTCGGACCATGGACATGAGGTCGCCGGGCGAGAGCTCGCAGCTCATGCGCAGTTCGAAGTCCAGCCGGCCTTCGGCGCGGTAGCGCCGGCAGGCCCCAGCCGCTCTTGCGAAGTGCTGCGCCGCCGCGCCGCGGTCCCCGGCCAGCAGTTCGACGCGCGCCAGGAAGAGGTCGTCCAGGTAGTTATCGTTGCCCCGGGCGCGGCGCATCCCGATGATGCGCCTGGCGGCCTCGCCGTGGCCGGCGGCCAGCTCCGCGCGGACCAGGTTGAACGCGAAGAGGCCGCCCTGCGTGAAGGGACGCTCGGGCTCCTCCCGGGCCTGCCGGCGGGCCAACGCCAGGGCCTCGTCCACCCGGCGGGCCAGCAGTTTCCTGATCACCTCGGACGCGGGCGGATCTTCCCGGCCGGGGAGCGCCGGTTCGCCCTGCATAAGGCCGAGCCACTGGTCGTACATGGCGATGAGTCCGGCGTTCACCGAGCAGACGAACCCGTCGCCTTCCACCTCGGCGCGCAGGCGCTGAAGATCGTCCTGCCGGCCTGTTGCCACGCGGTTGGCGTAGCGTATCAGGGCCACTCGGCTGGCGTACTGGCCGGGATCCTTCAGCAGAACGGCCTCCAACTTGTCCTCGAGTTCCTCGCCGCGGCCCTGGTCGGCCAGGAAGAGGCCGAGGTTGAGCAGCACGGACCTGTGGCGCGGAGCTCCCGGCGTCAGTCCGCGCATGCTCTCCACGAGGGCCCGTTCCGACCCGTGGCGGTCCCCGCGCTCGAGGAACAGCAGCGACTCCTGGTACAGCGGGAGGGTGCGGATCTGGGGCGGCGTGTCCCCGGTGAGCAGGGACTTGCTTCGACGGACCAGCGCGGCGGCCTCATCCGACCCATCGGGCAGATTCAGCACTAGATTGATCCACAAGCCCAGGAAAAGGATCGTGAGGTTCGGATCGGCACCCTGCTGCGACACGGACCTGACGACCTCGATCACCTCCCGGGGAGGTTTCCTGCCATTCATCGCCTCGCGCATGAGCAGCATGGCTTCGACCATGGGCCCGCGCGGCTCGGAAGCATCCCTGAGAATCTTGAGAAGCGAGTCATCGCTGCCGACGTAGGCGGCGACCACTGGGTGCAGGGTGTTTGCATTGGTCTTGGCCACTAGTGTTCTCCTGGCCATATTATAGTAGTTTTGTAGTCGTATTGTTGGCATATATTCATGCTAAGCTAATACGCGTGGTCGGATCAGCGCGTAACTATCGATATGAGGGCACATGGCGTTAGAAGGCGATAGGCCCAGTACTTGCTTTTGTAGCCTGGAAAGCAACTGGAGGATGCCGTGATGCCCATCAGGACATTGACTCATGAGCGGGTTGGACGCGTTCTCGCCGGACTGACTGTGCTGGCGGGTTTCGGGCTGGGGCTGCTCAATGCGTGGTTCTTCCTGATCGTGGCCGGGACCGCCATCAACCTGGTGCTCTCCGGGGTCACCGACCGCTGCGTGGTCAAGAACCTGCTCATCCGCATGGGCTTCCCGGGCGAGCGCGACGTGGGCAGGGCCGAGGTCCTGCCGCCCGAGCCGGTGTCCGAGCCGCTGACCTTCCATCGACGCGTCTGGCACTCCAGGCATCCGGTGAACTGAGAATGGAGGCTTCCATGAGAAACGCGCTTACCCAGAGGCTGCGGTCTCTGGAGACCGAGATCCTGGAAGCTCCGGCAGGGCCGGAGCGCTTCAGCTTCGCCGACGGGCAATACAGCATTCGCGTCGCCAACGACATGGAGAGCCGCCAGAAGGCGTACCGGCTGGTCTACAGCCTGTATCTCGAGAAGGAATACGCCAAACCGCACCCGTCCAGGATGTGGCTGTCGAGCTTCGACGCGCAGCCCGAAACAGCGACGCTGCTTGTCGAGAAGCGCGACGGGGTGGCCGTCGGCGCGCTGACCGTCGTCTTCGACTCGCCCGCGGGCCTGCCGGCCGACCATCTCTACAGGTCGGAGCTCGACGCCCTGCGCGCAACCGGCCGCAGGCTGGCCGAGGTGACCTCGCTGGGGGTGGCGGACGAGGCCCAGGCCGGCTCCCAGGTGCTGGTCAGGCTCTTCAACTTCGCCTACTTCGTGGCGCGCGGCATCCGCGGCGCCACGGACTTCGTGGTCACGGTGAACCCGCGGCACGCAGGCTTCTATGAGCGCCTGATGCTCTTCCGCGAGGCCGGCCCGGAGCGAAGCTACGGCAAGGTGGGCGGGGCGCCGGCGCTGCTGCTCAGGCTCGACTTCGACGTCGCCGAGCGCCAGCGGGATGCGCGCTTGGCCGTTCCCGCCCGGCGCTCCATCTACCGGCAGTTCCGGGCGGCGCACGAGGACCCCGAAACGGTTGCGGCGCTCCGGCCGCTGCTGCGGCCCATGAGCCCGCAGGAGCGGGGGTACTTCTTCGCGGCCGAGGCCGGCCTTCCGGGCGACGCGAGTTCCAGGCAGCTCGCCCGCATCCACGAGCCCCGCGCATTCGCCATGCAGGGAGGGGCCTCATGAGGGCCTTCGTCACCGGATCGACCGGATTCCTCGGCATCCACCTGCTGCAGGAGCTCTCCCGCCAGGGCTGGGAAGTCGTGGCCTTCCACCGCCCGACCTCCGACCTGAGCGATCTGCGCGGACTCGCCGGCGTGACCTTCGCGGCCGGCGACGTTCGCGACGGCGATTCCGTGCTGCGGGCCATGCCCGAAGGGGTGGACGCGGTCTTCCACGCCGCGGCCTCCGTGGGCTTTCTCCGGCCCGGGGATGAGCGGAAGCAGTACGAAATCAACGTCGCCGGCACCCGGCACGTGGCCGCTGCGGCGCTCGGGAAGAAGGCCCGCCGCTTCATCCACACGTCGAGCGTCCTGACCTACGACTTCGACGGCGGCGGGCGGGTGACCGAGGCATCCCCCGCCACCAAGCGCACCGGGTGCGCCTACATCCACTCCAAGCACCTCGCCGACCTCGAGACCGAGAAGGCGGTCCGGCAGGGCCTCGACGCGGTCTTCGTCCACCCCTCGGCCATCTTCGGGGCCTACGACAAGGCCACCTGGTCCAAGATGTTCCGGGAGATCCAGCGCGGGTTGCACATCCCCGCCGCCCCTCCGGGAGCGGCCAGCGTCTGCCACATGCGCAAGGTCGCCCAGGCTCACCTCGGCGCCTTCCACCGGGGCCGGCGCGGCGAGCACTACATCCTGGGCGGGCCGGACGTGAGCATCAAGGACATCGCCCTGGAGATAGCTCGGATCCTCCATCGCCCCGGACCGCGGTTTGTGGTCCCGGGCTGGCTTTTCAGGGTGTTCGGCCGCATCGAGTACCGGATCTCCAGCCTGCTCGGCGTCGAGCCGATGGTCACGCCATCGCTGGCGGACATCCTCTGCGACACGGTGCTGTGCAGCTCGGACAAGGCCATCCGCGAGCTGGGTTACGAGCCGTCTTCCCTGCGGGAGATGCTGCTGGACTGCCACCAGTGGATGTTGGCCACCGGCCTGCTGCCCGGCCGCGGGGTCGCCCCGTCCCCCGCGGGAGAGCCGGCCGCGGAGCCGCGCCCCGGGCCGGCGGCCTGAGACCAACCGCCATGGTCGACGCCAGATCGCTGATCCGCCGCGGCCGGGCCTTCGAGTTCTACGCCCGGCACCTGTGGCGCTTTCACCGCCTGCTGGCCCGCGGCCATCTTCGCAGGCGCTGCGAGCGGTGCTCGGTTTCCGAGGCGTTCTCGCCTCTGGGGCCGGACGGCATCTGCGGGGAGTGCCACGCCCCCGCCAACGCCGCTGTGCGCCCCGGGCAGGAGCCCGACGGGCGGCCTGAAGCCCTCCGCGCCGAGCTCGACCGGCTGCTCCGCGAGCACCAGGGCAAGGGCCCCGGGCTCCACGACGCCCTGGTGATGCTCAGCGGCGGCAAGGACAGCGCGCTGCTGCTCCTAGAACTCCGCAGGCGGTATCCGGGGCTCAGGCTGCTGGCCCTGACCATCGACAACAGCTTCATGAGTCCGATCGCCCTGGAGAACTGCCGGCAGGTCGCCGAAAAGGTCGACGTGGACCTGGTCACGCTCAAGCCGGCCAGGTCGCTCTTCGAGAAGTCCTTCCGCTTCGCCTGCACCGGCATCGAGGCCGGCAAGGGGGCCTTCGAGACGGTCGACCGCATCGACGCCGACCTGGGCTTCTCGCTCGCCAAGATCTACGCGGCCACCCACCGGATCCCGCTGCTGATGAGCGGCCTGTCCTGGGCGCAGGTGGAGCGTCTCTTCGGAGTCCAGACCTTCGAGGTCCCGGCCGGACAGGCCATGGCCAAGGTGACTGCCACCCTCGGGACGGACCTGGCGGCCATCTACGCGCCGGAGGAGCTCGACTATTGGTGGGACCCGGGCCGCTTCCCGCGGGAGTCCTGGCCGCGCTTCATCCACCCCTTCTATGCCTGGCGCATCCCCGAGCAGGAGATCCGCGATACGGTCGTGCGGGAGGGCTTGATCGCGCCCGGCAACGACAGCCCTCTGCTGACCAATAACGTGCTCATCCCCATGATGGTCCTCAGGGACTACCTGCTGCTCGGCTACGCCAGCTTCGAGCCGGAGTTCGCGAGCCAGGTGCGCGCGGGCAAGGCCGACCGGATCTTCTGGCGGAACGTCTTCGAGATGCTCGAGCACTCCGCCAAGACCGGCTGGCTGCTCGGCAAGGAAGTCGACAAGCTGGCGAAAGGCATCGGCCTCACCCGGCAGGCCATCGGGATGAAAGGCCCCGTGAACGGATCGAGGCGCGGGCCACCTCGGCCCAGACCGTCGCCGGCTCGAGAGTCACAACCCGCCCGTAGCGCAGGGTGAACTCGAGCGTCTCGCCGCGGTCGAGCTTGACGGCGGTGAGCGTGTCCTTGGCGCGCCGCTTCTGCTTGGTGGCCATGCTGAGCGATGATACCCCGCCGGCCGAGGCGGTCAAGGAGGCCGGACGCCGCCAATATTACCACCAGTCCATCACCGGGGCTTTACCCAGAGGAGAGGACAGGATCGTGATGAGATCATCGATTCGCTGGGCGACAATCTCACTCGCACTTTCGAAATCAGCAGCCAAGCGCTCTGCCTTGAAACTGTCGGGGCAGCCATTCAGGCTTATCGCCGCATTCGAGACGGCTTCTCCAACATACCGCACGCTGAGGGTCTTCTTGAGGAACACAACATTGTCGGCGAGCCACGATTGGCGGTCGATGAATGCCCCGGTTTCCCAGAGGCAAGGAGGGCCTCCGCCCCGCTCCGGACTCCAGGGGGAGAATACTGGGTTGTCTGTGCTGAAGTACATGAGGCACGATGCATACTGCAGGACTGCATAGGCCTGGCCGCGGGTATGCATATCCCACCACTCCCGCCAAAGAGCAGGTATGCACGGGAATGCTGTGCCGAGAGCAGCTATCGAGTTGATCCATGCATACGGAGACGCCGCCATCCCTGAAAACGTAAGCTTGTTCTCCTGGTCGATCTTGTCCAGTATGGCGTCGCTCATGAACTTGGCGATGGCCTCATGCTGTTCGCGTGGCAAGAAGCCCGCGAACCCCTGCCGTTGTGCCAGAGCCGCCAGGAATTGCTCAACAAAGCCTTCATATCCTGAATGCCCGGATGCCTGCAGATTCACCTGCCATGCTTGCAGGCATTTGGGAATGACATACCGAAAGAGATCCAGTTGGATGTCCTCAATGTAAGTTAGGTCAAGAGCGTAGTCGTAGAGATCTCCAGCGGCAGCATTGCCCCCGCCGGGGGCGCAGAGACGCTGATAGTGACTTGGATCGTAGTCGAATGGCCGTTGGGTAAATGATCGGGGCGGCTTCGGCTTCCCAAGAGCCCTGAGCAACTCCTGAATATCAGCGCGCGAGGAGTTCTCGGAGTTCAGGGGACTAGCGCACACTGCGTGCCTTCTCCTATGTGCCCACGGTTGGCATCTTCCTCGTCTTCGATGCCGGCGCAAGAGGTTTCTCGCGTTCCGCGCGATTGACTATCACTTCCTTCTGCGCCGCCATGGACCATCTCCGTCGCTCTCGCTGGCGGAGTGCATCTGTCATTTAGAAAGACCCTAACCGTTGCTCCCCGTCGCCAGCCCCAGCGCCACCCGGCACGCCGCCAGGTAGTCAGCCACCACCAGGCTCTCGCCGGCCTTGTGCGCGTCTCGGCCGCCGGTGCCGAGCGTGACCGTGGGCACGCCGCGGGCGGTGAGCCAGTTGGCGTCGAGGCCGCCGGTGGCGACCTCGCGCTCGGGCTCCAGGCCCGCGGCGCGGACCGCGCGCGCGGCCTCGAGGACGCAGGGCTCGTTGGCCTTGAGCTTGAAGGCCTCGTACTTGGGGATCACCGTGAAGTCGACGCGGCCGCGCTTGCCGGCCGAGGTCCGCACGCTGCGCGCGGCGCGCTCGAAGGCCCCGCGGTAGGCGGCGACGATCTTCTTCCGCAGGCGCGGGTCGTGGGCCCGGGCTTCAGCGTGAACCTCCAGCCGGTCCATGACCACGTTGGTGGCCGATCCGCCCCGGAGGACGCCGACGTTGCTCGTGCCGCGGACACCGCGCTTCATGACCAGGCCATGCCAGCCGTTCCGGCGGAGGTCGGCCAGGGCCATCGCGAAGATGGCCGCGGCGCTCACGCCCTGCTCGGGGTGGCAGCCGGCGTGGCTGGCGATGCCGTGCACGGCGATCTCGAGGGCGTAGGCGCCGGTGGCCCCGACCACCAGCCGGTCCGGGCGGCTGCCGTCCCAGCTGAAGGCGAGCTCGGGGGTGCCGAGCGCGGACAGCGCGCCGAAGCGCGCGCCGCAGAGCCCCACTTCCTCCTGGACCGTCCAGAGGAAGGTGAGCGGCGGGTGGGGCAGTCGGCGCTTCAGGATCTCGAGCGCCGCGGTGAGGATCACCGACGACCCGGCGCGGTCGTCGGCGCCCAGGCCGGTGGCGCGGTCGGCCGGGACGATCCGACCTCCGCGGCGCACCGGCCGCGAGCCCTCGCAGAGCGGGACGGTGTCGATGTGGGCGACGAGCAGCCGGCGCGGCGCTCGGAGCGTCCCCGGCAGCTTGAAGACCAGGTTCCCGCTGTCCCCGCCGCCGTCCAGGTGCGGGCTCTTCTTGTGGGCGTCGTCGACGCAGAGCTGCCCAGACTTTGCCCCGGCGGCCAGGAGCTCGCGGCGGACCCACTCGACGGCCCGGCGCTCGCGGCCGCTCGGGCCGGGGACGGCCATAAGCTCCATGACACGCTTCAGGGCGGCTTGTTCATCGAATGGCGGTCGCCGCTGAGCTGTTCGGGGTGGCAGTCTGGACACGATCCGGTCCTTTCCGTGCTGGCGGGGCCCGAGCGCAGGAGTGCGCCCGCGCGAGGATTCTATGGCGAAGGCTCCGGAAAATCAGCGCCGATTGGAGGCATACGGCGGGCGCGGCACCAAGGCCGTCCGCGGCGGACAGACCTTCTCCGGGAGGCCTCGGCGCACGACCGATCGGCCTACCGGATATCCACAGTCTCCTCCGCCGCGAAGACCTTGTCGGCGCGCACGGCGCGGTGGTTGAGGGTGTCGCCGACGTAGACGTACTTGTCGCTGGCCCCCGCGAAAACCGGCCAGCCGAGCGGGATCTCGGGCTTGGGCTCGGCGCCCTTCGACAGGCTCAGGGCGTCAGGCGGTGAGCTTGTCGAACCGCTCTTCGGGCCCTGGGCGTCCCAGTTGCCGTAGCCGCCGAAGGAGAGGATCTGGTTGTCGGCGTTGTCGAGGAGCGTCACCTTGAAGGTCATCCCGTTGGGGATGTAGAGCCGGCCGTAGGGGTCGACGTCGAAACGCGGCCGGGCGCAGGTGCAGCACGAGCCGGTCGAGGCCCAGCTGCCCGAGATCGGCCCGCAGGCGGGGCTGTAGCGCCCGAGGGCGCCGACCGGTCCGTCCTTGCGGAACTCGCCGCCCTTGGGCCCGAACTTGTAGACCGTCCCGGTGGCCCCCAGGTAGGAGCCCTCCTTTTCGAAGCCCTTGGGGGCGACGTGGTCCTTGGCCAGGCCGAAGCGCATGAGGTAGACGTTGCCGGCCGGGTCGAGGCGCACGCAGGAGTCGATGCGCCCCAGGCCATCAATGAGCACCGGGATGGAGTCGGCGCCGGGGAGGGTCTGCGGCTTGCCCTTCTCTTGAGGCGCCTTGCGCTCGAAGGGGACCAGCTTGCCTTCGGCGTCGTGGACGATCACGTGCGACGGCCCGTCCCGGTCGATCATGGCGTAGACCCGACCCTGGCCGTCGACGTCCATCCCCGGCACGGACTGGCCGCGACCCATACGGCCCTCCACGAAACTCGCATCGTAGACGTTCTTCCCGGTGGACGCCACCGGCAGAGGCTTGAAGTCCCGGGTGTAGCGCATCACGTGGCCGTGCCAACTGCTCCAGCAGTAGATGTTCCCCCCGGGCCCGATGGCCACGTCCACGCCGCCGATCGGCGCGCGGCCGCCCTCGCCGGTCTCGCCGTTGTAGCGCCACACCTTGCCCGTGCCCGAGGTGATGTAGACCTGCTCGGTCTCGGCGTCCACGTCGCCGTAGCAGGCGAAGCTGATGGCGTCCTTGTCGGTGTTGAGGATGCTGCCGCCGGCGTCGACGAACTCCGCGCCGCGATCCTCGACGCGCACGAGCTGCGGCCCGCTGCCGAGCCAGATGGCCGGTGCGACGCCGGAGTCGTCCAGGGCCATGGAGTCGGGCGGGGTGCCCTTGAGCTGCAGCTTGGCCGCTACCTTGGCATCCGCCCCGCGGCCGGTCACCTTGAGGACCGAGGCCGCGCCCGGACGGAAGGAGGGGGCGGACTCGGAAACGGAGCAGGAGAGCACATAGAGCGCCCCGGTCTTCGAGCTCACCAGCACCTTGTCCGGCCAGGGCACCTTGGTGGCACTGAGCTTCTTGCCGTCGGGGTCGACCTCGACCACCTCCTGGTTGACCAGGTCGCAGACGAAGACGCTGCCCTTGGCGTCAACGTCGATGCCCGCCGCGGCGGTCCGGGTGTTGTGGTTGCTGGGCATCCAGTACTTGGCCTTGTCGAAGTCGGGCAACTCCAGGTCGCAGAGCTTCTCGGGATCGGAGCCGGGCTTGGTCAGGTCCTGCCGGTAGACGCGGCCCTGCGGGAACTTCGGGTCGACGTCCGAGGGCTTCCTGGCCGACGGGTAGGGCACGCCGGCCACGTTCGAGTAGTAGGCGTACTTGCCGTCCGGCGAAAAGGCCAGCTGAGGGGTGAGCCAGTCCGACCACTTGAGCTTGTCCGGCGCCGAGCGCATGGCCACGGCCTTGACCGCGTTCGTGCCGTCGACCTTGAAGAAGGTGAGCTGGGCGGTGCGGTTGTTGACGAAGATCACGCTGCCGTCCACCACCCGGCTGTGGATACTGTCGCCGAAGCTGTAGAAAACCGGGTAGAGCCCGGAGCGCTGCGCGGGCGTGAGCAGCCCGTCGCCGGCGTCGATCAGCCGGAAGCCGGGGACCTTGTCGGCCGGGGTCGAGGGCGCGTAGGGCAGGAGCGTCTTCTGGTACTTGCCGGCCTTGTCGAAGCGCCGCAGCTGCCAAGGGTACTCGGTGTGGAAGCCGGTGTTCGCGGCCATCTTGAGGTAGAGCGTCCCGTCCGGGGCCACGGCGGCGCCGTTGCAGCCGTAGCCGAGCTCGCCGGTGTTGGGATTGGTGCCGATGATCCGGCCGAACTTCACGGACATGCCGGCGCGAACGCGGACTTTGAATGGCCCGCCGGCCGCTGGCTTCCCGGCGTCATCCTTGCCGTCCCAATCTAGCGACTGGGCCAGCCCCGCCGCGAGCGGCGCGGGCGGCGGGTTCTTCCCGCCGAGCACGCCGGCGGCCAGGTGCCGCACGACCTTGCCGTCGGCCGAGAGCACCGCCACCTCCACGTCGGTCGGCGCGGAGACGGTGAAGGCGATCTTCGTCTTGTCGCCGTCCTTCGCGGCCGAAGGTTTGGTGGAGAAGGAGATCTCGCCGGCGATGGCGGTGAGGCACAGTGGCACAAAGCATATCGACAAGCTCAAGGCCCTGAGCAGCGTCGAAAGGGTTCCGCGGCGCGAAGCCAGGTGGAACCAGAGAGCTCTCTTCCCGGGAATCGCATTCATCAGAGTTCCTCCTCCGATCAACTCCGCACCTTCCTGCCCTTGTTCCGCTGCGCCTATTTCAGCTCGCAGCTCTCCTCAACGGTGTAGACAAGCTTCGCCCGCAGCAGCCGGCGGTTGACCGTGTCGCCTATGTAGAGATGCCGGTCGGTTACCCCGACGCCCGTCGGCCAGGCCATGGCGATGTCCGGCTTCGCGAAGGGGCTCTGCAGCTCCTTAGGGTCGTCGCCACGCCGGGGCCGGACCTGGCCGGTCTTGGGGTCGACCACCGGCGACTCCGGGCCGCAGTTCTCCGGGTTGCCGTAGCCACCGATGTTGGTGATGGCGGTACCGGCCGTGTCGATGACCCGGATCTGATACATGGCAAAGTCCGGGAAGAACGTCCGGCCGAACTCGTCCACATCGAACGTCATGTTCTCGCAATTGCAGTTGAGCCAGCCGACGTGTCCGACGCCCGGGTGGAGCCACTCGGCGCCGGTGATCTTCACCGGGTTGAGCTGCGCGCCACCCCAGCAGTAGTCAACCTCGCTGACTTTGAGGCTGGGGTCCAGCTTGGGGGTGCCGTCGTAAGGCTCTGGCCCGATTCTGTCGACGGCGAAGTGGATCATGCCACCTTTGGGGCTGAACTTGACTATGCTCCCGTAGGTTGCCGCCAAGACATTGGCCAGCCCAGGTCTGTTCCTCTTTTCGACATAGGAGCTGATCTCCGGCGGGTACTTCCAGCCCTTGGGGCGAACGATCTCGGCAACGTAGATGTTGCCGGCCGCGTCGAACTTCGGGCCCACGGCGGCATCGCTGAGCTTCCAGATGATCGGGGTGTCCGAGGCTCGTTGGCTGGTTGGAAGATACTCGTACATGGCCTTCCAGTTGCGGCCGCCATCCTTCGACTCCAGCACGAAGTGATGCCCGTCGCTCCAGCGCACGCCGAGGGTGTGCGGGAGTTCGGTCATGGCCACCGGCACGAAGGCGGCATTGGGGCGCTGTTTGTCGTCGCCTCGCTTCTCCCACGCAGCAAGCATTTGGGCGTCGGACGGGCGGCGCCGGTCCGGCCAGGGCTGCGGCTTGCCGGAACGGTCGTACCGCCATATCCATGCCGGCCACTGTATCGCGTACAGATCACCGCTTGGCGTCGGGAAGACGCAGGGACCCGTGCCGCTGCCGCCCAACGATCCTATCGGCAGCGTCTCGCTCTTTCCGGTTGTGTCGTCAAAGCGCTCGGTCAGCAGGCCGTTGCGGACGTAGACCTCCTTGGTGAAACGGTCCACGGTCAGCCCCAGGTAGGATTCGTTGGTCATCCGGCCGGAGGAGGATTGGTCGCCCTTGCACATGACCACCGACTCGAACTTGCCTCCCGCATCCTCGATGCGTATCAGGCCGCCATTGCCGATGCCGTCACCGCGTGTGACCACCCAGATCACGGTAGGATTGGCGCTGGCGTCAACGGCCATGGACGAACTCCAGGGTATCCGCAGTTCCCCGACCGGTTTGGCATCCTTCCACCCGGAGAACTTGAGAAGCCGGTTGCCCGCCTTCCCTGCGCTGGTCACGTAGACGGCTCCGCTGGCCGCCGCGACTCCCAGCTGACCGGGCCTGTCCACCTTGAAGGACGCGACGAACTTGCCGTCCGCCTCGCTCAAGACCACCACCCGATCATTCGCTGAATCGGCCACCAGCAGGTGGCCGGCACCGTCGCTGGCCAGACCGCCTGTGCCTACCGCCAGATGGGTCTCGTCGTTGCCGGGTTGGCTGGGCTCGCCGAAGAAGACCTTCAAGCCGGTGCGATCCGGCACGTTCACGCGGTAGATCGCGCTCAGATGGGGTTTGTGGTCAATCCGGTCCGCCAGGCCGGCCAGGAAGAGTTGCCTGCCGTCCGATGACAGGGCTATCCCGCCGCCGCAGAAAGTGGGGTACTTGGCTGCATCCAGCGTCACGTACGGCCCCCCGGGGAAACCACCGGCGGTGTCCATCCGGAACACGCCGGCGCCCGCCACGTCATGGAGTTGTCCCGCCGCATAGAGGGCCTTCCCGTCCGCGCTGATCGCCAGGCTGCCATTGGCGAACGGGTACGGGTAGAAATCGCAGACCCGGTTGTTGGCCTGGCGGACCGGAACTGCCTGGCCGGCCAGTTCCATGACATCCAGCCCCTTGGCCTCGCGGTTGTCCGCAGTCGCGGCATATGGGAAGAGGGTCCGGCGATAGGTCCCATCGCGGTTGAAAACCACCAGCGCCTTGTGCAGCCAACTGGAAGGGTTCCACGCCTGCAGCACGTACAGAGCGCCGTCAGGACCAACCCCCAGGCTCAGATTGCCGGTGAATGCCATCGGGCGGCTGGACACAACCCGATCGTACTTCGCGCCCAGTCCCAGCCCCACGCGAACCTTGAACGGGCCGGGGCCGGCGGGTTTGCCGTAGTCAGCCCTGCCGTCCCACTCGATCTCCTGGGCCAGCCCCGGCTTCAAGGGGGCCGGAGGGGCGCTGGTTCCTCCAAGCACGCCGGCAACCAGGTGCCGGATCACCGTGCCCTTGGCATCCTCGATGAAGACGGCCACGTCGGTCGGGGCCGAGACGGCGAAAGTGATCTTCACTTTGTCGCCCTCTTTCGCGACCATCGGCTTGGCGCTGAATGAGACTTCGCCGGCAATGGCGGTGGTGAGTACGAGAAGGAGGCACTGAGGGACCAAGGCACTGAGGCACTTAGCCCAGCTCGATGCCCACCGCCCGCCGACCTGTGTCTTCATCGTGCTCATCTTGGCGCGCCTCCGGTCTCAGTACCTTAGTGCCTTAGTCCCTCAGTGCCTCACCGTCACACCCCCGGCTCCCGCAGCTTCATGGGTAGGGTGATCCGGACCGTCGGCAGCCCCGACTTGCGGCGCCGCTCCTCGATGCGGTCGAGGACCGTCCGGCCGACGTCGGCCATCGACCAGGTGGCCGCCGCCCCGGTACGGGCGAGCTCCGGGCAGGCGGCCGCGTAGGCGGACTCGTAGTGCTCCTCGAGGCACCAGCCGGCGATCTCGAGGTCCTCGCCCAGCTTGAGGCCGAGGTCGAGCGCCGCGCGGGCCAGGGCGAGCGCCGCCGAGTGCCAGAGGGCCAGGACGGCTCTGGGCCGGTCCTTCGCCTCGAGATACCGCCGAGCCGCCTCGAGGTCCGCCGCATTCGGAGTCCCGAGCCAGCCCTGGGCGTCGATGGGGAGTCCCTCCCGGCGCAGGACCTCGGCCGCTCCGGAGAACCGGCGCCGGCCGGTGGGCAGGTCCTCGAGCGGGCCGTACCAGCCGATGCGCCGGTGGCCCCGACGGACGAGCCATTCGGTGGCCAGCGCGGCGCCGTGGGCCTCGTCGCGCAGGACGTGGTCGACGCCCGAGGCGTAGTCGGGCGTGTCCAGCTTGATGGCTGGCAGCCCGAGGCGTCCCACGCCCTCCACCAGAGGCCGTGGGAAGCTGCTGTTGGCCATCTCCTGGAGGATGACGGCCGTCGCTCCCATGGCCGAGAGCTGTGCGGTCAGTTCCTCGATGGACTGCTTCCGATAAGGCACGAGCGCCACTGTCCAGCCGCGGCTCATGGCCTCCCGCTGCAGGGCCAGCACCTGGGTCTGATAGATGTCGCCCAGGTACGGGGCGTAGTTCTCGGTCTCCTCCAGGAAGGCCACCATCTCGGTCCGCGGCAGCTGCGGCCGCCCGGCAGCCACCCGGTAGCCCATCCGCGGCTCGGCCACCACCAGCCCCTTGTCGACCAGCTGGCGCATGGCGCGCTGCGCGGTGAGCGCGGCGCAGCCGAGCTCCTTGCTGAGCGAGCGGAGGGTGGGGAGGTAGTCGCCTGCCTTGAAGAGGCCGTTGGCGATGCGGCCCTCGATGGACCTGGCCACGCCTTCGGCGCCCATGCCCGGGTGCGGGTCCATCGTCTTTCTCCTGGTTGAGCGCTGCCTTATCTGCATCATCATGTGCATTACTACACCACTGCAGGCACACTGTCTTTTGCTAAACCGATAATTCCGTAACTGGCAGAGTCGTGCATGTTACGCCATATAGATGGCCTGCTATGTAGCTGCCATATAGCTATGTGGTAGAGCCTTGCGACTCACCCACTTGCGCCGGCTATAAGGGGCGACAGGCGCCCGCAGTCCCGACTGGTTACTTGCCTCCCGTCGGCTTGGCTCCGCCCGCTCCTGCCGTGAGTTCCGCCAGCGTCTTGACCTCCACCGTCTTCGGGTCGAGCCGCAGCGCCGAGGCCTCGCCGTTGGCGCCCAGCGCGAAGAAGAGGTCGCGCTTGGCGTCGTAGGCCAGGCCGCCGGAGCCGACGCTCCAGGAGTAGGGGCCGGGGAGCTTGAGGCCCACCCAGCGGTTGGCCTTGCCGTCGAGAGCCAGCATGTAGCCGCCGGGCAGCTTCGAGGCCATGAGGAAGATGTCCATCCCGGGGTGGTGGGCGATCTCGCGCAGCACCATCACGCTCAGCGAGTTCTCCTTGCCGGCGTAGAGCGCCTTGATGTGCTCGGAGCCCTCCGGCTTGAAGGAAGTGGCCTCGAGCGACGGCGCGGCCACGGCGAAGATCTCGCCGGAGAACGGAGTGCCGTTGTAGTCGCCGCCGCTAAAGAGCAGCTCGCGCTTGCGCACCGGGTCGTAGACCAGGCCGGAGAAGTCGCAGCGCGGGCCGTTGATCTTTCCCTTCACGGCCAGCCTCGCCCAGTCGAGCGTCTTATCGTCGAGCTTCCAGAGATCGGCACCGGCCCAGGTGATCATCCCCAGCCCGGGCACGAAGCGGACCTGGGTGCCGTAGACATCGAAGGCCCGGCCCGTGCGCCCGCGCCGCTCCCAGTCGCCGAGGTCCGGGTCGTAGCAGTAGGTGTAGGGGTCGTGGTGCTGGTTGTTGAGGCCCTGGCGGCCGTTGACGATCATGCGCTTCATCTCGGGGTTGTAGCCGTAGGAGTTCCAGGAGTGCCCGCAGATCCAGGCCCGGCGCTGGAAGGTCTGGCCCGGGAGGGACTCACTGCCGCCCATGTAGCCCGGGCCGTGCTCGGTCTCGACCAGCTGGTCCCAGCGGCCGGTGGCCAGATGGAAGTGGACGGCGTCGGCGCCGGAGTAGACGCAGTGCCCGCCGCTGTACCAGTAGATCATGTCGCGGTCCGGGTCGAGGGCCATGGTGCCCCAGTCGCGGCCCCAGGGCCTCTTCGGCGGCTTCAGGTCCACCCAGGTGTTGGTCGGCAGCGCGGCGAGCGTCTTGCCGAACTCGGCGGCGTCGGGGCGCGGCCCGGCGGTGTAGTTGTCGGGACCGCCGCCCCCCGGGCGGTAGAAGCGCTCGTCGCCGGCGGCGGCCTGCGCGCCGGCCGGAGCGGTCCAGCTGTCGGCGGCCAGGTCGTAGACCCACTCGCCCGGCCCGGCGTGGACCCAGACGTAGCTGTCCCAGCCCGGCGTCGGCCGGTGATAGACGTAGCCGCCGAGCATCCGGAACTTTCCGTCGCCGGCACTCTCGAAGACGTGATCGCCGCGCGGCTCGGGCGGGCTCTTGGGATGGCGCTGGCGCCAGACGGTCTCCTTGGGATCGAAGGTCCAGAGCTCGTTCGAGAGATAATCGCAGTGATCGCCGCCGAAGACGACGAAGAGCCCGGCCTTGGCGTCCCAGGCCGGCATGGACAGCGCCCGGCCGGGCGGCTCGCAGTCGAGCAGATCGGCGGCCAACTCGAGGGCCGGACGGGCGGCGCGCAGCGCGGCGAGTTTCTCGGGGGTCGTGCGCGCACCAAGCCCTTCAAGCGCCGGCGGGATCTTGTCGATCTGGCCGAGCGCGAGGGTCGCCTGGCCGGCCCAGTACTTGTCAGCCCCCCCGGCGGCCTTGGCAACCTCCGCGCGGAGCTCCTTCAGCTTGCCCAGGAGTTCCGCCGCCTTGGGTGCGACCTCCTTGTCGAGGAAGGTCTTCTCGGCGGCCTCGTCGCGGCCCTCGAAGTAGATGTGCCGGGCCTGGCTCGAGACGCGCTGCAGCGCCGGGCGCAGCTCGCGCAGTCCGTCGCAGGTCGTCTGGAGCGGGTTCTTCTTGCGGAGCTCGTCGCGCACCGGCACCCAGGCCCCGCCGCGCCTGACCAGGGTCGGCGGCCGCGGGTCGTCGGTACGGATGGAGAGACCTCCGAAGGTGAGCCCCTGGCCATCGGGCAGTTCCAGGCGCCAGCTCCAGATCACCGGAGACTTCTCGGGGTAGCCCGGGTTGGCCGGCGGGCGGTACTCCTTGCCGCGCGCCTTGGGCGCGAGCGGCCAGTACTTGGTGTTCTCGAGGAGCTGCGGCCGGGGAGCCGCGGCGGTTTCGGCGGCGTCCGCGGCAGCCAGTGCGAGACTCCAGACGATCGTGCCGGTCAGAACCAAACGCATGTTGTGCCTCCCATGTCACACCGGTGGAAGGTGGATGGTGAGTTCCCTCTTCCCCTCAGGCTCCCTCTCCCCCTGAGGGAGAGGGCCGGGGTGAGGGGTGTGTCTGAGCAGGAACCCCTCACCCTTTCCCTCTCCCGCAAGGGGAGAGGGGATCTGCAAGGACTGTTCACTTCCCCGCCGCCCTCGCCACCTCGCCGGCCGCCTCGAAGAGCCGCTCATTGCGCTCCTGCCAGCCGGAGGAGACGAACCAGCCCCAGCCGTCGATGCCTCCGTTGCGCATCGCCGCCACCCGCTCGTCGAGCAGCGCCTGACAGCGCTCGCCGAGCTTGGCGTCGAGCCTGGCCTTGAGCGCGGGGTCGGTGAGGGCCCTCTCCAGGCAGAAGCGCGCCTCGCTTTCCTGGAGCCCCTCGCGAACCATCTCGAACCGGACGCTGGGGATGGCCCCATCCTTGCCCACGGCCAGCAGCGCTGGATCGGAGAGGTCCAGGCTCACCGAGGCCCACTTGCTCTCCGGGAAGCGGGCGACGATGGGGGCCCGCCAGCGGCCCTGCCCGTCCTTGAGGACCGGCCAGAAGTCGGCGCCGACCCGGCCGAAGCCGCGGAGCCCGGCAACGAAGAGTCCTTCGCTGATGATCCGGTAGCGCACGGGCGGTACGCCCCTGTAGAGCGGCCCGGTGGAGGGCGGGGCCTCCGGACGCGGGAAGGCGGTCAGCAGGAAGGGATTGGCCCAGCCGTAGGCGCGCTTCTGGCCCTCGGCCGGGAAGCTCTGCACACCCCAGACGCAGCAGAGGTAGCCGACCGGCTGGCCGTGGAGCACGCGGACGTCGGGGTGGGTGTGCAGCACCCACTTGGCCTCGGGCAGGACCGCCTTGAGGTCTTCGACAGCGGCCTTGCTCGGCCGGCTGTCGCCTCCCGGCCCGACCATCATGGAGCCTTCGAGCCCGCGCTTCCTGAGGATGTCGCGCAGGCCCTCCAGGACCGGCTTCCAAAACGCCCTGGCCTCCGGCGTGCCCCACTCCGGCCCCACGGCCTCCTCGAGCGCGCCGGTCTTGGGGTCGAGGGCCGTGAAGCACATGCCATTGCCCTTGCTGTCGCCGCCCTTGCCGAAGGCCCAGGAGCCACCGGTGTAGCATTCCCAGGCGTAGACGGCGACCACCGGCGGCTTGCCCAGATGCTTGACGGCCAGGTCCAGGTAGCACTCGACGATGCTGAAGTCGTGCTTCCACGAGCCGTCCGCCTGCCTGATCCAGCGGACCATCCCGTGGTCGTTGCCGAAGTGCGTCCTCCGGACCAGCGGCAGGTAGACGGTGTCGTTGCCGAGCTCGCCGAGGAGCGCGAAGCTCTTCTCGAGGAGCTTCCAGTGCTCCTCGGACCAGGGAGGCACGCCGTAGCGCATGGCCACCGAGTCCGGCGATTGGATGAGACCCACGTGGGCGGCGAACTGCCGCGGGTCGGGCAGCTCCCAGTCCGCGACCTTGAGCCGGACTGGCACGGCGACGGGGGCCAACCCGTCGGCGCTGACCGTGACCGCGCCCTCGTAGGCGCCGGGCTTGGCATCGCGGGGGATCCGCACGCCGATCCAGACCGGCTGCACCGCGCCGCCGCCGGCCTTGTCCACGGGGACCTCGGCCGGGGCCTCGGCGGCGAGCCCGTCGAAGCACGGGGCGCGCCGGCCCTCGTCGGCCCCGTCGAGCTGGCCATAGCGGAGACTCACCGCCGAGGCCGGCAGCGCTCCGCCCGCCGCGGACTTCAGCTCACCCGCCGAGGCCTTGAGGCCCCGGATGGCTGCGCCCGAGCCGACCACGACCAGGCCGCTGAAGACGCCGCCCCGCGCCCCGCGGATCTCCACCGGCCGCAGGGGCTCGGTGGGGTCGCCGCGGTCCGTCGGCAGGACCGGCTGGAGGACCGGGTGGTTCCAAACCTGAAGGCCGCCGGGCCGGCTGGTGTTGGGCACGGCCGAGGAGCCGGCCGGGGCCGAGAGAACGAGTTCCTCCAGCGCGCACATGCTCCAGAGGCCCGGCCGCTCCTTGCGGGTCTTGGTCCTGAAGTAGAGCTCGGCGATGGGCGCGCGGTGCACCTCCACCGCCAGCACGTTGGTCCCCTTGCGGAGGAGCCCGGCCGGGAGCTTCGCGCTCAGCGTGCGGATGCGCCGCTTGAAGATCTCCGGATAGGTGGTCGGGTCGCCCCACTCCGTGCGCAGCAGGAAGCCGTCCGGATCGAGGTAGACGTCCTGCGGATAGGCCTCGGCCGGAGTCTCCGGCCTGAGCTCACCGACCGGCAGGGAAGCCCGGGCCACCTCCTTGCCGTTGAGGTAGACGGCCGCGCCGCCGCGGAAGGAAAGGGAGAGCGACAGTTCCCCCGCCGAGGCCGGGTCGCGCACCTCGAAACGGCTACGCATGCAGACGAGGGACGAGGGCTCTCCGACACAACGACCCGACTGGTAGCGCTGCAGCCGCACCCAGTTGCCGTCGTCGAAGTCCGGCTCGCGCCAGCCGGCCGGCGGCGGCGGCGAGGTGCGCGGCTCGACCTTGTTGACCTTCAGCTTTTCCGGGTTCCAGGCCGGCCCAACCTCCCAGGCGCAGTACTCGACCTCGCCGGAGGCCCGCTTCACCTGGTAGCTCGCACGGGTCTCGTGGAAACGGGAGAAGCTGGACTTGTCGAGAATGGGGGCGGCCTCGCCGGCCGCGGCCGCCGCGGTCGTCAGGACGAGCGCCGTCATCGCGATGGTCGCACTGCGCATCAGTCTGCCTCCTACTGAGAAGCTCGGGTGTGTGAGCAGGTGGGTGTGTGCGTGTGTGGACACCAGGCTCCTCCACTCACACACCCACAAGCCCACACACCCGCACACTCCCCGCTCGGTCTCTGTCACTTCCCCGCCGCCTTCGCCACCTCGCCGGCCGCCTCGAAGAGCTTCCCATCGCGCTCGCCCCAGCCGGAGGCGGCGAACCATGGCCAGCCCTCCCCGCCGCCGATGCGGATGGCCTCGATGCGCTCGTCGAGCAGCCCCTGGCAGCGCTCGGCGAGCTTGGGGTCGAGCCTGGCCTTGGCGGCCGGGTCGAGGAGGGCCTTCTCGATGAGGATGCGCGCCTCGCACTCCTGCGCCCCGGCGCGGAGCATCTCGAAGCGCTGGGTGGAGACCGCCCCGGACTTGCCCGGCGCCAGGAAGCTGGCGTCGCTGCAGTGGATGCTCAGCGACCCGCCGCCGCCGGTGTCGCGGTATCGGCCGACCATCGTGCCCCGGAAGACGCCGTGGCCGTCCTTGAGCGCCGGCCAGAAGTCTGCGCCGACCCGGCCGATGCCCCGGCCGCCGCCGGCCAGCATGGTCTCCAGGACCATCTTGTAGCGCACGGGGTTGGCGGTCTCGTTGAGCGGACCAGGCTCGGCCATGCCCTCGCGCGGGAAGGCGGTCCACAGGAAGGGGTTCTTCCAGCCGTACTGGCGCTTCTCGTTGGGCGCGGGGAGCCGCGGGGCGCCCCACACGCAGGCCAGATACCCGAGGGGCACGCCGTGCAGATCCTTGAGCATGGGGTGGGTGTGAACCTCCCACTTGGCCTCGGGCAGGAGCGCCTTGAGATCCTCGACGGAGACCTTGCTCGGCCGGGTGTCGCCGCCCAGGCCCACCAGCATCGAGCCCTCCAGCCCGCGCTTCTTGAGGATGTCCTTGAGGCCATCGAGAGCGGGCTTGAGGAACTCCCGGACCTCGGGCGTGCCCCACTCGGGGCCGACGGCCTCCTCGAGCGCCCCGGTCTTGGGGTCGAGCACAGTGAAGCCCAGCCCCTTGCCCTTGCCGTCGCCTCCCTTGCCGAAGGCCCACGAGCCGCCGGTGTAGCATTCCCAGACGTAGATGGAGACCACCGGCGGCTTGCCCAGGTGCTTGATGGCCAGGTCCAGATAGCGCTCGGCGAGGCTGAAGTCGTGCTTCCAGCCGCCGCCGTCCTGCTTGATCCACCGCACCATGCCGTGCTCGTTGCCGAAGTGGGTGCGCCGGAGCACCGGGATGTAGACCGTGTCGTTGCCCACTTGGCCGAGGAGCTCGAAGCTCTTCTCCAGCAGCTTCCAGTGCTCCTCCGACCACATGGGCACGCCGTAGCGCAGGGCGACCGAATCGGGCGACTGGATCAGCCCCACGTGGGTCGCGAACTGCTTGGGATCGGGCAGTTCCCAGTCGGCCACCTTGAGCCGGATCGGCACCTCGACCGGCGTCGCGCCCGAGGCGCTCACCGTGAGCTTGCCGGCGTAGGCGCCGGGCTTGGCGTCGCGCGGCACGCGCACGGTGATCCAGACCGGCTGGACGGCGCCGCCGGCGGTCTTGTCTACGGGCACCTCGGCCGGCGCCTCCGGGTGCAGGCTGTCGAAGCCGCCGCCGGTGTAGGGCGCGTCAGACTGCGCGAATCGGAACTCGACTGCGGAGGCGGGGATGACCGCCCCACCGTCGGCCTTGAGTTCCGAGGCCGCGGCCTTGAGCCCGGCGATGGCTGCCGAGGAGCCGGTCATCACCAACCCCGAGAAGACGCCGCCCCGCGCCCCCGAGATATCGACCGGCCAGAGCGGCTCGTTGGGGTCGCCGTAGTCCGAGGCGAAGGCCTTCTGGACGACGGGATGGTTCCAGACTTGGAAGCCGGTCGGCCGGCCCCGGTTCGGGACGGCCGAAGACCCGGCCGACGCGGTGAGCGTCAGTCCGCAGGAAAGTTCGATGCCCTCGAAACGCTGGCTCTCCAGGGCACACATGCCCCAGTTGGCCCAGAAACGCTCGTGCTGCCTGACCTTGGACTTGAACATGAGTTCCGAGGTCAGCGCGCGGTGGACCTCCACCGCCAGGACATTGGGCCCCTTCCGGAGCAGGCTGGCCGGCAGCTTGACGTCGAGCTTGCGGACGCGGTTCTTGAAGCGGTCCAGGTACTTCTGCGGGTCGGTCCAACCCCTGCGCAGCAGGAAGCCGTCGGGATCGAGATAGGCCTCCGCCGGGTAGACCTCGGCCGGGGTCTCGGGCTTGAGCTCGCCCTCGGGCAGGAAGGCCCGGCCGATCTCCTTGCCGTTCAGGTAGACGGCCGCGCCGCCGATGAACGCGACCGACAGGGACAGCTCCCCGGCCGAACCGGGATCGCGCACCTCGAAGCGGCTCCGCGCGCAGATCAGCGCTGCCGGGAGGCTGCCCAGGCTGGCGCCGGTGCCGGCGCAGGCCTTGACCCGCACCCAGGCGCTGTCGTCAAAGTCAGCCTCACGCCACTTCTCCGGCGGCGGAGTCGTCGCCCGAAACTCCGTCTTGGTCGCCTTGGTCAACTGGCCGTCGGTGACGTAGGATTCGACCTCGCCGGAGTCCCGCTTGATCCGAGGCGTCGCGCCCATGGTGAAGCAGCGCGAGAAGCTGGCCTTGTCGAGGATCGGTGTGGCCTCGCCGGCGGCTGCCGCGGTGGCCAGCACCAGCAGGAGGCACTGAGGGACTAAGGCACTGAGGCACTTAGTCCAGCCGGGGATGCCCACTGGCGTCTTCTGTCTGCTCATGTCAGCGCTCCTTGATCTTAGTGCCTAAGTGCCTTAGTCCCTCAGTGCCTTCCTACTTCACGACCTTCGCCACCTCTCCGCACAGCGCCAGCAGCTCCGCGTCGCGCTCGGCCTGGAGCGGCGGAGTCCAGCGGTTGACGAAGGCCGCTCCGCCGCCGAACTCGATGCCCACGGTGCGATGGTACCAGTTGTTTATGAAGACATCGGCGCGCTCGTCGAGGTAGCGGTTGACCTTGGCGGCCAGCTCCCCGCCAATCTTCTTGTCCTGGAGCGCGGCTTCGAGGTAGAGCAGTCCTTCGCAGATCTCGGTGCCCTCGCGCAGCGCCTCGAAGCGCTCGGTGGCGATGGCCCCGTCCGGGCCCGGCGCGAGGATCGCGTGGGTGGCGTCGTTCGGGCCGCCGGTGCCGCGGCCGCAGCCGAGCATGTAGTAGCCCTCGCCCCTAGCCTTCTTCACCGGGAACATGTCCCCGCCGAAGTCGCCCAGGCCGTCCTGGCCGCGCTGGACGATCTCCTCGGCCAGATTGCGGATGGCCGGGAGCGTCCAGTTGTCGTAGTGCCGGTTGCGGGCGGTGTTGCACCACACGCCCGGCCGGGGCTTGAGGAGCGCGCGGTAGCCGCGCGGCCGCAGGTCGCCCTGGGTCCAGACGCCCACCGAGTATTTCACCGGCATGGTCACGCTCTTGTCCGTCGTGGGCCAGGATCCGCCCAGCGTGCCGTTGTGCGCGGTGTAGGCCCAGACCCCGTCCGGCCACAGCTTCTTGGCGACCGCCACCCGCTCAGGCTTGACGGCCTCGCAGTAGGCGTTGTGGCCGAAGGCGGTCACGTCGAGCCAGCCGCGGGCCTTGAGCTTGGCCAGGGCCTCGTCGATCACCGGCTTCCAGAACTGGTAACCTTCCTCCCCGATCGGGCCCGGCTGCTTGAGTTCCTCGAGCTTGCCGGTGGCCGGGTCCTTGGCGGTCACCGCCCAGCCGCCGTGCCAGCAGTTGAGGCGGATCGGACAGGGCTTGCCGCCGTACTTGGCCACGCAGTCCAGGTACTTGTCGAAAACGGTGAAGTCGTGCTTGTAGCTCCCGTCGGGCTGCTTCACCCAGTAGACCATGGTCTCGGCGTTGCCGCTGTCGGCGCCGCCCTTGTTGCCGCCGTAGAAGTTGATGTCCAGGTTGATGGGCACTTCGTGCGAGTTGATCTCGGCCAGGAGCGCCATCGACTTGCCCATGAGCTCGAAGTGCTTCTCGCTCCAGAGCGGGACCTCGTAGTGCTTGGCCACCGATTCCTGCGAGAGGAAGGCGAGGTGGCGCTGGCGGAAGTCCTTCGGGTCGGGCAGGGCCCAGCCGCTGACCTTCACCTGCATGGGGACCCTGACCGGCGCCAGGCCGTCGGCGGACACCGTGACGGCCCCATCGTAGGTGCCGGCGGCGGCGGTCTTCGGCACGCGCACCGTCAGCCAGATGCAGGCCACCGCACCGGCCGGCTGGCCGGTCGCCGGAGCCATGCCCAGGACGTTGACCCCGCGCTGCGGCGCGGCAGCCTTGAGGGCCGGGATCTTCGCCGGGATGGCCTCGGCCAGGGCGTTGAAGCGATGGGCGGGCAGCAGCCAGGAGTCCGCCGGCGTGGCCGGCGCGGCGTAGCGCACCTGGACCGCCGAGGCCGGGATCGCTCCGGCGCCGCCGGTCTGCTTGAGCTCGCCCACGGCCACCTTAAGGCCGCTGATGTCGCTCGCCGAGCCGACGCCGATCCGCCCCGAGAAAACGCCATTGACCGCCGCGTTGACGACCAGCGGCCGGACCTCGCCGGGGTCGCCGTAGCTGAAGGCGTCGAGGGTGTCGAGCGGCCCGACGGTCCAGACCTGGACGCCCTTGGGCCGCGCCGTGTTGGGCACGACGCCGGCGCCGGAGGCCGAGGTCAGCTTCAGGCTGCTCAGGCCCGCGCCGGCCCAGAAGCCGGCGCGCCAGCCGCTGGCGGAGGCCGGCCGTTTGGCCTTCATGGCGCCCTCGCTGACCGGCGCACGGTGGATTTCGATGGCCAGGACATTGGTGCCCTTGCGCAGGACCTTGGCCGGCACAACCGCCTCGCAGACGCGGTAGCGCCGGTCGAAGTTGGCTTGGTCGGCCAGGGAGTACTCGCTGTCCGACCACTCCATCTGCCAGGCGTAGTAGCGGCCGTTGGTTGCGAGCTTGCCGCGCTTGATGCCCTGGTAGGTGCCGTCGGCAGCGACGTAGAGCTCGTCCGGGTACTTCTCGGCGAGCGTATCGGGCTTGACCTCGCCCGCCGGCAGGTGGCCGCGGGCGACCTCCTCGCCGTTGACGCGGACCACGACGCCGCCGACGTACTCGACCCACAGCTTGAGCTCGCCGGCCGCCGCGGGATCGGTCACCTCGAAGGCCGCCCGGGCCAGGATCATCGAGTTGATCGTGGCCATGTGCAGCCCCGAGTCGCCGCCGCCCGGGCCGGTCTGGCCGCAGCGCATCTCGACCGGCGTGCGCTGGCGGGCCCAGCCGGAGTCGTCGAACTCGGGTTTGGCCCAGTCCGCCGGCGGCAGGGGCGACTGGAACTCGGCCAGCGGCTTGCCGTCCTTGGCGTTCGGGTCGGGGCAGGGCTTGAGTTTGCCGCCCGAGACCATCACCGGCGTGCGGTAGACCAGGAAGCCGCGGAGCTGGCTGTCGTTGCCGAGCACCACGCTGGCCTCGCCGGCCTGCGCCGCCGCGGTCAGAACCAGCGCGGCCATCGCGATGATTGCAGTGCGCATCCATCTTCCTCCTGTCTGGACCCCGGGAGTGTGTGAGTATGTGGGTGTGTGCGTGTGTGGGCACGTAAGCGGTCCACTCACACACCCACTTACCCACACACCCACGCACGCCCCCGTCGGCATCCCCATCACTTCCCCGCCTCCCGCAACTTCATGGGCAATAGGATCCTGGCTGCCGGCAAGTCCGGTTCGCGCCGCCGTTCGGCGATGCGGGCCAGCACCGTCCGTCCCACGTCGGCCATCGACCAGGTAACGCAGGCGCAGGACTCGCGCAACTCCGGGCAGTCCCGGACGTAGCTGCGCTCGAAGTGCTCCTCGAGCGCCCAACCGACCACCTCGAGGTCCCGGCCAAGCTTGAGGCCCATTTCCCGCGCGGCGCGGACCAGGGACCGCGCCGCGGTCTGCCAGAGGGCCAGCACCGCCACGGGGCGATCCGGCCGCTGGAGGAAGGCGCGGGCGGCCTCGTCCTCGGTGGGGCTGGGGACGGACCGCCACTCCCGCGTGTCCAGGTCCAGGCCGGCCGCGACCAGCGCCTCGGCCGCCCCCGCGAAACGGCTCAGGCTGCTGCTGCTCATCCCGAGCGGGCCGTACCAGCCGATCCGCCGGTGGCCGCGCTCAACCAGGTACTCGGCGGCCAGTGCGGCGCCGTGGGCCTCGTCGCGCATGACCACGTCGAGCCGCGGTGCCACGCACGACGCGTCCAGCCCCACGGCCGGAAGCCCCAGCGCAGTGAGCTCGGACAACAGTCCTGGGGGAAAGCGCTCGCCGACGTCCTGGAATATGAGCGCGGAGGCCCGCATCTCCTGGAGTTGTCTGGTCAGGACCCCGACGGCCTGGCCGGTGTATGGCAGCGACGCCGAGATCCAGCCGCGGGCCAGGGCGCCGCGCCGGAGCACGGCCTGCTGGGTCTCGTAGATGTCGCCCAGCAGGCCCTCGTAGCTGGTGGTGTCCTCGATGAAGACCAGGACCTCCTGGGCGCGGCCCGCAGCCCCGGAGCCGGTGACCCGGTAGCCGTGCCGGGGCTCGGCGGCGACCAGGCCCTTGCCGGCCAGCAGCTTCATCGCGCGGTGGGCGGTCAGTGAGGCGCAGCCCAATTCGCGGCTGACCTCCCGGACGCTGGGCAGATAGTTGCCCTCGCGGACCTGGCCGGCGGAGATGCGATCCTCCAGCGCCTTGGCTACTGCAGCCACGTCCTTCTTGGTCTTGTGGATCATCGTGGCTCCTAATCCTGCACTGAGTGCTACAGCGTCTTACGCTGTAGCAATACACCGCTAGTTAGTCGTTGTCACTGGAATTTCTGATTCCGTCGTATAGCCTAATACGGCAACACTATACGCATAGACAGCATCTGTATTATAGTGTATCATCCAAACGTAATGGTTAGGCGAAGCGAAGCTGGAGGCCAACCATGAATGGCTGTGTGATGACGCGGCAACCGCCATTGTTCCATAGGGACGAAGCTTAATCTTGGAAGTCTGCAGGAGACTTCTGGACGTCAGTGCCTTGACCGTGCGGCGACGACAGGGCACAATGTTCATTGGAGGGACAAATGCCAGAGGTTCATTCCCGGGAGCGGTCACGAGCCTGGCTGCTGCGGAAGGCTGTCATAGTGCCTCTGACCTTTGGCATTGCGATTGCCTCGTTGTGCGTGATCTTCCGCGGCCCGCTGTTCGGTGGGCAGGAATGGCATGAGAGGCAAGTCGTGCAAGCACTCCGCGACTATGCCAAAGCGCAGGAGTCGTTCGCCAAGTCCGAGGGCAAGTACGCCCGCGGACTGCAGGAACTTCGTAAGCATGGGGCGGTAAGCGGCTCTATAGCTGCAGCGCACATTGATTCCGGGGGGTCGTATCACGGCTATGTCTTCATGGAGGGCCGTCTGGTTGGTGGCAGGCCTATCGATCAGCGCCATGGCTACCTGCTCTTCGCTGTGCCGCTGCACTACGGAACGACGAGATGGCGCACGTTTAGGGTGGACGAAGGCTGGGGTGTTCTGGCGAGCAACCATGACCCCGGCACGCTTCGCTTGGATGATGCCGCCAGTGAGCTTCCGCAGCTGCTGAATGAGTGGCAGTCAGTAGCGTGGGAAGGCTGGGAGGTGCCTTTCTGAAGTCATGTGAGTCTGTCCCTGTGAGAAGTATCGCAGTGACTGGGCCCAGCGTGAGGCTGCCCGGTAATGACTGAGCATCTCCCTGACACGCCTCCTCGACCACGACTGGCCGGCGCCAGGGTGGCATGGCTGTTGTGGAGCGGACTGTCCATCCTCCTCGTCCTGGCGATCCTGGATCCCGTGAACCATGGGTATTCGCGCGTCTTCCTTGCCACGGCGATTCCGGTCCTCTGGCTTGGCGCTGCTCTCCTGCTGCGCAGGCGGAGACGAGCGGCCGTTGGCGTTCTGGTGTCCGGTCTGCTGCCGGGCCTATGGCTGTGTCTGCCTGGCAGGGATCCAGACCGCAGCCTGCTCCGCGAGCTCTACGTGCACCATCTGAGGGGCTATGAAGGCACTAGATATGCGTGGGGTGGCGAAGGCCGCTTTGGCATGGACTGCTCGGGGCTGGTCCGGCGGGCGCTGGTCGATGCCCAGGCGGACTTGGGGCTGCGGACATTCAACCCGAGACCGGTCCGATCGGCGCTCCGACTCTGGTGGAACGACTGCCGGGCGCGGGATCTGCGCGATGGCTGGGCAGGCGCCACCCTACAACTCTTCCGGGCGGAAGCCTTGGACGGTCTCAACGACCAACGGCTTGAGCCGGGAGACTTGGCGGTGACGGTCAACGGGGCGCACGTTCTTGCCCATCTTGGCGACAACGCGTGGATCGAAGCGGATCCTGATCTTCAGAGAGTTGTCGTGCTCCGGCACGCCGACCAGAGCAACTGGCTGACCGCACCTGTGGTGGTCGTGCGCTGGACCATCCTGCGCTGAGCATCAGCCGGCAGAACGCGCCGGACTGCGGCCCACCCGTTCCCGCCCCGGCCGCTACTTCGTGTACATCGGCAGGTAGCGGTAGTAGATCTCCATGGTCAGGGCGCCGAGGGCGGTGGTGTAGACCCGCCCGCCGACGCTGTCGGTCTTGCTGAGCGGATCCCAGGAGCCGTCCTTGTCGGCCGCGGTGCCGTCGAGCGGTCCGCCCTTGCACTGGTTGGTGATCAGCACCGGCTTGAGGGCCTCGTTCCACTTGGTCCAGTTCTCGCCGCCCATCTGGAACATGGCCAGCGTGCCGTAGTACCAGTGGTAGAAGGTGGCCGGGCCGCCGTTGCCGGGGCCGTTCTTGGCGTCCCAGGCCGGCTGGTTCTTGCGCAGGATCTCGGCCCCCTTCAGGAGCGTCGGGTCGGTATTGGGCGTGCCCATGAACTGGCGGCAGACCATGCCGATGCCGGTGGTGCACGGCATCGAGCCCTTGCCGGTGTAGCCCACGCCGCCGTCCTTCGGGTTGGTGCAGGAGTCGATGAAGGTCATGGCGCCCTGGTAGGCCGAGCCTTCCACCTTCAGGCCGGCGATCTTGGCGCTCTTGAGCATCATCACGTACCAGCCGGTGACCGAGGTGTCGCCGGCCTGCTTGGGCGTGTAGCGCCAGCCGGAGTAGGGCGCCTGGTGGGTCTTGATGGCGTAGTCCACTGCCTTCTGGGCGGCCTCGCTGTACTTGGGGTTCTGGCCCATGCCGTAGGACTCGGCCATGGCCAGCCCGGCGATGGGGTGCAGGTAGCCGCCGAAGCTGCCGTGCCAGGGCTCGGAGAACTTGCTGCCGAAGGCGCCGTCGGCTCGCTGCTGGGTCAGCAGCCACTCCTGCGCGCGGCGGACGTTGTCGGCGAATATGCCGGACTTCTCGGTGTAGCCGGCGCCCAGGAAGGCGAGCAGCGCCAGGCCGGTGAGGCCCACGTCGCACTGGTTGCTCTCGGCCTCCCACTTCTTGCCGGCCCAGGAGCCGTCCTTCTCCTGGTGGCGGGCCAGCCAGCGCAGCGCCGCCTCCACCGCGCTCTCGGTGGCCTGGCTGCCGCCGAAGCGGCCCACGGCCTTCTTCCGCCCGCCGCCGTCGCGGTAGCCGAACACCCCGGCCATCCCGCCGCCGCCCACGCCGATCGAGCCCACCGTCCCGGTGCCGCCCAGCGGGATGTCCGAGATGGCGTCCTCGTTGCCGCGCGCGTTCTGCTTGTCCATGTTGTTGTCGGTCTCGACCGTCTCGGACTCGATCATCTTCTCATGGACGACCACCGGCGTGTCGACCTGGGTGTCGGCCTGAATATCCTTGACGTTCTTGAAGATGTCGCGCTTCTTGTTGGGGTCATACTCCGGCGGCTTCTGCTTGACCACATCGGTGGAAATGACGATCTCGTCCTGCTTCACCGGCGCGACCGCGGTGGCCAGCAGGGCGATGAGCAGAAAGAGCACCGCATGGGTAGCCGCCGAGATCACCCACCAGGGCAGCGCCCCCACCCGGCGGGAGAGCCTCGAACTCCAGTCGCCGCCATCCTCCTGGATCAGTTCGCCCTCGGCCTGAAGCTGCTCGGCCGGCAGTTGGCTCTGGACTTCCTCGATCGCGGAACGAAGGTCGGTGGAGGTGGCCATGCTTTATTCTCCTCAAGAGACCGTAGGCGACGTATTTGTCGTGACTGCCAGATAGAACGCAACGACAAAGCAAGGTTCACTGCTAATTTTCACATGTGATAGACTGGACGGTTGTGCATGCCAAACCAGCGGCTTTTGGTGTTGACACCAAAACGTAACATGGCTAGGATTTCCAGGCATGAAACTTCGGCCGAAGACGATGGTGATCACCGGCATTGTCATGCTTGTCGGTTTCGTTATCGTAACGCTCGCTTTCATTGCACAACTGCTTAGTACAGCAAAGGTTGAGAACAGTCCGGCAGCCAAAACAAAGGCGTGCGAGCGCTTCCGACTCTGCGTCGAGAGCGGGGTGCTCACCAGGACTGAGAATGGCCGCGATCGTCTAGTCCAGTATATTCGGGACTCCGGACTGGCCGGGCACTGGGCGGTGGCTGATCCGGCCGGCAAGGTGATCGCCGCCGAGCCTCCGGAACTCTGCGGCCGTCAGCACTCCGATGAGTCCGCGGAGCTGCTGACCGCGGCGCGCGACCTGGGCGGCGGCGAGTACCGGTTGTACGCGCACGCGACCATGCTCGACCCCAAGCTGACCGGGCACCTGGCGGCGCTGGTGCCGGCCATGCTCTTCGCGGCGCTCCTCCTGGGGGCCGTGCTGTGGCTGCTGCTCTCGCGGCAGGTGCTCACGCCGGTGGTGGAACTGGCCGAGGCCAGCCGCCTGATGGCCTCCGGGTCAACCGCCGTCAAGGCCGGCGGCGAGGGCCGGCCGGACGAGATCGGCGAACTGGTCCGCGCCTTCAACCGCATGGCCGGTGAGGTGGCCGCCAACCGCAAGGGGCTGGAGCGCCGCGTCGCCGAGGAGACCGAGAAGGCCCGCCGGGCGGAGGCCGCCGCCCACATCGCCCAGCGCCTGGCCGCCACCGGCAAGCTGGCCGCGGGCGTGGCCCACGAGATCAACAACCCGCTCGGCGGCATGCTCAACGCCGCCAAGCGCCTGGAGTCGAGCATCCCGCCCGGCGACGCCAAGGGGCGTGAGTACCTGGGCCTGATCCAGGAGGGCATCGAGCGCGTCGCCAGGACCACCAGGCAGATGCTCCGCTTCCAGCGCCCGGCGCAGGCCGCCGCGCCCGAGCCGGTGGACGTCTCCGAGGCGCTGGCTTCGGCGCTGCGCTTTGCCGAGCACCGCCTGAAGGGCGCCGAAGTCGCGCGCGAACTCCCTGCGGGGCTGCCCCCGGTGCTGGGCGTCCGGCAGGAGCTCGAGCAGGTGTTCCTCAACCTGATCCTCAACGCCGCCGACGCGGTGAAGGACTCGGCGATGAAACGGGTGACAGTGCGGGCAAGACTGGCAGACGGTGGGCAGTCCGCAGCCGGCGGCAGACCGACTGCGGCTGCCGGCTCCCTGCAGCCTACAGCCTGCGGCCCACAGCCGGCCGTCGTCGTCGAAATCGAGGACAGCGGCTGCGGCATGACCGCCGAGGAGCTGGCCTCGGCCTTCGACATCTTCCACACCACCAAGGCCGAGGGGTCGGGCCTGGGTCTGCCCGTGGCTCACTCCATCGTCACCAGCCACGGCGGCGAGCTGGTCCTGGAGAGCGTGAAGGGCAAGGGAACCAAGGCGGTCGTACGGCTGCCTGCGAAGGTGGGATAACCAATGATGAATGGTGAATGGAGAATGGTGAAATCGGAGGCCGACTGCCGCTGTCCCGGCCGACCCTCTTCACCATTCCGCATTCACAATTCGCGGAGGTTCGCCGGTGAAGATCCTGCTGGTCGACGACGAGAAGTCCATCCGCATCACCCTGGGCGACGCCCTGGAGGAGGCCGGCCACGAGGTGCTCCGCGCCGGCACCTCCGCGCAGGCCATGGGCCTGGTCGAGGCCGAGAGCCTCGACTGCCTGATCACCGACCTGCGTCTGCCCGACGGCGACGGGCTGGAGATCCTCAACGCCGCGCGCCGGAAGTCGGCCGGGCTCATCGCCCTGGTCATTACCGGGCACGGCTCGGTGGACTCGGCGGTCAAGGCCATGCAGGCCGGGGCCTTCGATTACCTCCAGAAGCCCTTCCTGGACGACGAGGTCCTGGTGCGCCTGGACCGCTGCCTGGAGCTGCGCCGGCTGCGCACCGAGAACGAGAAGCTCAAGGCCGAGCTGGGCGAGCGCGGCGGCTTCGAGGACCTGGTCGGGTCCGCACCGGCCATGCAGGCGGTCTACCGGCTGATCGAGCGCGTGGCCGACAGCGAGGCCACCGTGCTGGTTACCGGCGCCAGCGGCACCGGCAAGGAGCTGGTGGCCCGGGCGCTGCACACCCGCTCGCGCCGGCGGGCCGCGCCCTTCGTGGCCCTGGGCTGCGCGGCCGTCCCCGAGAACCTGCTCGAGGACGAGCTCTTCGGGCACGTCAAGGGCGCCTTCACCGGAGCCAACCACGACCGCAAGGGCCTCTTCGAGGAGGCCCGCGGCGGATCCCTCTTCCTTGACGACATCGACGACCTCAAGCCCGAACTCCAGGGCAAGCTGCTGCGCGTCCTGCAGGAGCGCCAGATCCGCCGCGTCGGCGCGGACAAGCCCACCGAGGTGGACGTCCGCGTGGTGGCCGCCACCAAGACCGACCTGGCCGCGCTGGCCAAGGCCGGGCGCTTCCGCGAAGACCTCTACTACCGTCTGAACGTGGTGGCCGTGGCGCTGCCGGCCCTCGCCGAGCGCGCCGCGGACATCCCCGCGCTGGTCGGGCATTTCATCCGCCGCCACGGAGGAGGCCGGGAGTACCACATCGTTCCGGAGACCATGAAGATGCTCGCTGCCGCGGCCTGGCCGGGCAACGTCCGCGAGCTCGAGAACGCCGTCTGCCGGGCGGTGGCGCTCACGCCGGAGGGCGGCGAGCTCAAGCCCGAGGACCTGCTCCGGCCGGGGGCGGTTGGCGGAGATCGACCGCCGGCGGTCGGCGCCCAGGAACTCCCAACCCCCAGCTCCCAACCGTCTACAGGTCCAGCTCCCGTCGGCCCCATCGCCGAGGCCGTGGCCGCCGCCGAGCGCGAGGCCATCAGGCGGGCGCTGGCCGCCACGGGTGACAGCCGCACCGAGGCGGCCAAGCTCCTGGACATCAGCCGCAAGACCCTCTGGGAGAAGATGACCAAGCTGGGGATGAACGCGGAGGAGTGACGGTGAGGACCGGGCCCGCCACCCGCGCCCTCCGCGCCGATTTCGCAGCGGCGCTGGCCGGCATCGCCAGGCTCGCCGGCCTGTCGGTCTGCCTGCACGACCTGGCCGACTTCTCCCGCGAGGACGGCCGGCCGCTCCTGCCCAAGGCCTGGTACCAACACCGGCACGCGTTCTGCCGGCGAGTCAAGGCCCGCTGCCAGCCGGAGTGCCTGCGGAGCGACTTCGTCCTGGCCAACCGCCGGGCCGGCCAGGCGCGGCGGCCCTTCATCAAGCGCTGTCACGCCGGAGTCATCGAGGCGGTCGTGCCGGTGGTCATCGCCGGGAGCCACGCCGGCACCATCTTCCTGGGACCGGCCGTCGAGCGCGGGCGGCGGCCACCTCCGGGAGCCTCCGGGCTGCCGGTCCGCTCTCGCCGCGAGCTGCTCGAAGTCGGCAGGCTGCTCTCGGTCCTGGCCGGCTACGCCGCCGAGGCCGGCGGGGCGCTCCTGCTCCAGCGGCTGGCCCGCGCGGCTCGGACCGAGCCGGTCCGGCGGGCCATGGAACTGGCCGAGCGGCGCTCGGCCGAGCCGCTCTCCGTCGCCGACGTCGCGCGCGAGGTCTACCTGAGCCCCTCGCGCTTCGCCCACGTCTTCAGCGCCGAGGCCGGCATGCCCTTCCACCAGTATCTCGCCGCCATGCGCGTGGAGAAGGCCAAGGGACTGCTGGCCCACTCCGCGCTCAGCGTCGGCGAGATCGCCGCCCGCACCGGCTTCTGCAACCAGAACTACTTCGCCGCGGTCTTCCGGGAGCGCGCCGGGATGCCCCCCGGCGAGTACCGTCGCCGGCGGCAGGAATCCATAGAGATTTAGGCAGCTTTCTCTATAGCCCGCCGGCCGCCGCGGGGATAGACTCTCCTCCGACAGGAGGAAGCCATGGGCAGCGCTGGGAACGTCTCCCTCTCACGCCAGGTGCCGGTCCGCCACGAGGTGGACGTCTTCGTGGCCGGGGGCGGGCCGGCCGGAGTTGCCGCGGCGGTGACCGCGGCGCGCCAGGGCGCCAGGGTCTTCCTGGCCGAGGACCAGGGCTGCCTGGGCGGCGCCGGCACCGCCGGGATGGTCCCGGCCTTCATGCAGTTCGGGGACGGGGTGAACTTCCTGGCCGCCGGCTTCGGCCGGGAGCTGCTCGACCGGCTGGTCGCCGCCGGCGGCGCCGGGGACCGCGAGCGGGACTTCTCCTGCGCCATCCGGGCGGAGGTCCTGAAGCGGGTCTACGACGAGATGCTCGCCGAGGCCGGCGTCGACTACACCTTCCACACCCGGCTGGTGGCTGTGGAGGCCGAAGGCGGGCGGGTGGCGGCGGCGGTGCTCGCCGCCAAGAGCGGGCTCTTCGCGGTGCGCGCCAGGGTCTACGTCGACGGCACCGGCGACGGCGACCTGGCCGCCTGGGCCGGCGCGGCCTTCGAGAAGGGCGACGCCTCCGGCGCGATGATGCCCGGGACGCTCTGCAGCCTGTGGGCCGGCGTCGACTGGGACTCGCCGGACCGGAGCCGCCGCCAGCGCGAGCGCCTGGCCGACGCCTTCCGCGACGGGGTCTTCACCCACCAGGACCCGCACCTGCCCGGAATGTGGCGGGTCGGGCGGACGGTCGGCGGAGGGAACATCGGCCACACCTTCGGCGTCGACGCCACCGACGAGCGCTCGCTGACCGCAGCGCTGGTCTGGGGCCGCAAGTCTATGCTCGAGTACCAGCGCTACTACAAGGAGTACCTGAAGGGCTTCGAGAAGATGGAGCTGGTCGCCACCGGCGCGATCCTCGGCATCCGCGAGACCCGCAGGATCACCGGCGACTACGTCCTGGGCATCGAGGACTTCCGCCGCCGCGCGGTCTTCCCCGACGAAATCGGCCGCTACTGCTACCCGGTGGACATCCACCCGTCGAAGCCCGACGCGGCCTCCTACGCGAAGTTCGAGGAGGAGTTCCGCCGCGACCTGCGCTACAAGGACGGCGAGAGCTACGGCGTGCCCTACCGGATCCTCACGCCCAGGGGGCTCGCGAACGTCCTCGTGGCCGGCCGCTGCGTGAGCGCCGACCGCTGCCTGCAGGGTTCGATTCGGGTGATGCCCGGCTGCTACATCACCGGCCAGGCCGCCGGCGCCGCCGCGGCCATGAGCGCCGCCGGGGCCGGCGAGCCGGACGTCCACGCGGTCAGGGTGCCCGAGCTCCAGGCCAGGCTAGCCCGGCTCGGGGCGCACCTGCCCAACTTCAAAGGCTGAACACGGAGGCACAGGCATGACCGAGTCCAGACGGCACTTCGACGTCGTCGTGGCCGGCGGCGGGCCGGCCGGGATCTGCGCGGCGGTCCAGGCCGCGCGAGCCGGCGCCAGGACCCTGCTGGTCGAGAAGACCGCGCTCCTGGGCGGGGCGATCACCTCGGGCGGCGTGGCCTTCCCGGGGATCTTCCACGCCCACGGCCGGCAGGTCATCGCCGGGATCGGCTGGGACCTGGTCCGGCGCACGGTCGAGGAGGTCGGCGGCGCCATGCCCGACTTCTCCAAGGGCTACGGCACGAAGCACTGGACCCACCAGATCCGGATCGACGCAGCGGTCTTCGCGGCGCTGGCCGACGAAGCCGTGACCGGCTCAGGCGCGGAGCTTCTGTTCCACGCCATGCCCGCGGCGGCGCGGCGCGCCTCCGGCGGCGGCTGGGAGCTCGACCTCGGCCTCAAGGAGGGCCTGCGGACGGTGTCCGCCAAGGTGCTCGTGGACGCCACCGGCGACGCCAACCTCGCGGCGCTCGCCGGCTGCCGGCTGGAGCGCGGAGAGGTCCTCCAGCCCGGTACGATCATGATGACCTGCGGCGGCTACGATCCGAAGGTGCTCGACTACCCGGCCATCGAGGCAGCTTTCCTCAAGGCCGTCGAGCGCGGCGAGATCTCCTTCCAGGACCTGAGCCGGAAGGAGAGCCCCTGCCGGATGTTCCTGACGGCGCGCGGGCAGAACCGCAACCACATCCCGGACATCGACGCCTTCGGCAGCGAGGGCCGGACCGCGGCCGAGCTCTCCGCGCGCCGCTCAATGCTGCGCATCATCCGCTTCTTCCGGAGGCAGCCGGGCCTCGCGGACTTCCGGATCGAGTCCTTCGCGCCGGAGTGCGGCATCCGCGAGACCCGCACCGTCGCCGGCCGGACGCGGATCACCGGGCAGGACTACATGTCCGGGCGGCTCTGGCCGGACGCGCTCTGCTACGCCTTCTATCCCATCGACATCCACACCGCCGACGGCCTGGGCATCGACATGCGCCACCTGCCGGAGGGCGTCGTGCCGACCGTCCCGCGGGGCGCGCTCCTGCCCGAGGGCGTCGAGAACTTCCTGGTGGCTGGCCGGATCATCTCGAGCGACCGGGAGGCCAACTCGGCGCTGCGCGTCCAGGCGACCTGCATGGCCACCGGGCAGGCCGCCGGGGCGCTCGCCGCGCTGGCGGCGAAGTCCGGGCGCCGGCCGGGGGAGTTGCCCATCGAGGAAGTCCGCAGAGTGCTTCGCGCCAACGGCGCCATCGTCCCCAACGGAGGCTGACTGAGATGAAGACCAAGGTCCACCAGTTCGACGTGGTCTTGGCCGGCGGCGGGCCGGCGGGCATTGCCGCAGCGCTCTCGGCGGCGCGGGCCGGGGCGCGGGTCGCGCTCATCGAGGCCACCGGGGCCTTCGGCGGGATGAGCACCACCGGCCTCGTGCCGGCCTTCTGCCCCTACACCAATGACCGCAAGCTGGTCATTCGCGGCATAGGCCTGGAGGTCCTCGAGAAGCTCATCCGGCGCGGCGGCGGCTTCATGAAGAAGACGCGGCCCGGCGACATCACCCGCTATGACTGGGTGCGGATCAATGCCGAGAACCTGAAGCGGCTCTTCGACGAGATGCTGCTCGAGAGCGGCGCGGCGCTCCGGCTCTTCACCCAGGTCACCGAACCGGTGGTGAAGCGCGGCCGCATCACGGCGCTCCGCACCTGGAGCAAGTCCGGCCAGGAGGAGTGGCGCGCGCCGGTCTTCGTCGACGCCACCGGAGACGCGGACGTCGCCGCCCGCGCCGGCGCGCCATTCGCCAAGTCCGCCCGGATGCAGCCCTCCACCGTCTGCTTCACGATCGCCGGGCTCGACGGCAAGGCCGCCGACCGGGTCTTCGACTACCACGCTCCGCAGGGTCGGCTCTTCGGGAAGATCGTCCGCGAGGCGAGCCTGGCCGGACGTCTCTCCGGGAAGTTCGACCACCACCACTGCGCCAACAAGGTGGTCGCCGACTACACTGCGGTGGGCTTCAACTACAAGCATCAGGAGGGCACCGACGGCACCGACGCGGCGAGCCTCACCCGCGCGATCCTCGAGGGCCGCCGGCAGGCCGAGGAGCTCCGCGACTTCCTGGCCCGGCGCGTGAAGGGCTGCCGCGGCGGGTTCCTGGCCTCGACCGCCGAGCTCGTCGGCGTGCGCGAGACCCGGCGGATCGTTGGCGACTACGTAATGGACGCCGAGCACTTCTGGAAGCGGACCAAGTCCGTCGACGACATCGCCAGCTACTGCTACTACATCGACATCCACGACACGCCCAAGGGCACGAAGGCCGTCGCCGCCTACCGCCACGCCCACGCCACCAATGTCCTCCCGCCCGGAGAGCACTACGGCATCCCCTACCGCGCGCTCATCCCCAGGAAGCTCGAGAACCTGCTCGTTGCCGGCCGCTCCATCTCCTGCGACCGGGCCATGCAGGGCTCGGTGCGGGTCATGCCCGCGGCCTTCGCCACCGGCGAGGCGGCCGGGCTGGCCGCGGCCATGGCCGCGCGGAAGAAGTCCGGCGTGCGAGAGGTGGACGTCCGAAGGCTCCAGGACCGGCTCGTCCGGCAGGGGGCCTTCATCGACCTGGCGGGGAAGGGCTGAGACCACCAACCAAAGCCAGGAATGAGCGCCGCCCTGTCTATCTTTAAATATTACGTGGCTTGTGTAGTCAGCCGGACTTGCTGACTGGAACAGATGCATTTTGCCATGAACTTACTCGCACTGCGAGTGTAGACAGATATGTAAACAGCAAAGGATACACCATGGCTACAGACAGACAAGCCAGACTGGGTCGCGCGGGAACCGGCGTTCTCGAGAAAGTCCGCCGGCAGATCTCCGCCGGCGAGCTGCGCAGCGGGATGTTCCTGTCCTCGGTGCGGACCCTGGCCGACGAGCACGAGGTTGGTGTGCGCACGGTCTGCCGAATCCTGAAAGTGTTGGAGAGCGAAGGCTTGGTGGCCGCGCGGCCGCGCCGCGGATACCAGGTGCTGGCCCGCGCCAACGACCCGGACCGCGGCTGCCCGATAGCCTACGTCATCGAGTCCACCGCCAGGCCGGAGACCTGGGACCCGTTCCACAGCCGGCTCTTCACCTGCCTGCAGGAGGCCGCCTCGCTGCGCGGCTGGTCGACGCTGGCACTGGGCGCGGGGGGGCTCACGACCGGCGAGCTGGCCGACCGGCTACGGTGCGCGCGCAGCTTCGGAGCGGTCATCGACACAGACAACCCCGCGACCGTGGAGGCGGTGAAGGCCGCCGGCCTGCCCTGCCTGATGCTCGAGGCCTGGCGCGACGACGCCGGAATCGATGCCGTCCTGCAGAACGGCCACATGGGCGGGGCGCTCGCGGCCAAGCACCTCCAGGCCAAAGGCGCCCGGCGCATCGCCTGGTTCGGGATGCCCCCGGGACACTTCCACGGCGCCGACCGGCTCGGCGGGGCGCTGGCCGTCCTGGCCGAGGCCGGACTGACTCCGGAGATCAAGTTCGTGGCCGAGCGCCCGGCCATGGAGGAGGAGGCCCGCGCGATGCTCTCGCGCCCGGACCGCCCCGACGGGGTGCTGGCCCTCTGGCAGGGCTACGCCATGGCCGTGAAGCGTGCCGCCGACGGCCTCGGGTTGGTCCTGGGCCGCGATCTGCACCTGGTAGGCTGGTGCGCCGAGGAGATCCTCGAGAACTTCTATCGCCCGGGTTTCGGCGCCGGACCGGTGCCGCCGACCGTCACCTGGAGCATCCGCGCCATGGCCGAGGCGGCCATGTCCCGCCTGGCCGAGCGGCGCCAGACGCCGACGCTCGACCCCATGTGGCTTAAGGTTCCCGTTGCGCTCCGCGAAGAGGGGAAGGTGTGAAATGCGCGCACTGCTGATGCCCCTGGTTCTCGCGACACTAATCGGCGGGGCCGGCCAAGCCGGCGAAGCCGCTCCGACGTTCACGACCAAGCCGACGGCCAGCAAGACCGGAGACCGGGTGAAGATCACCTTCGCTGTCTCGGCGCCCACCGACGTGGCCGTCTACATCGAGGACGCCAAGGGCAAGGTGGTCCGGCACCTGGTGGCCGGAGTGCTGGGCCAAAATCCGCCACCGCCCCTCAAGGCCGGGCTCAGCCAGGAGATCGAGTGGGACGGCCTGGCCGACTACGGCGCCCTTCCACCCTCCACCATCCACCCTCCACCCTTCCGCGTCCGCGTCGCGCTGGGGCTGGGCGCCAGGTACGACAAGGTCCTCTCGCGCCGGCCTCCGAAATTCTCGGGGTCGACCGCGCTGGGCGCGGGCCCGGACGGGGCGCTCTACGTCCGGCACTCCGACTTCCCGTCCATCTGGGCGCATTCGCAGCTGGTGGCCCTGAACCGCGACGGCAGCTACCGTCGCACCCTGATGCCCTACGCCGCCACCCCGGACAATCGGGAGGCCAAGGGTATGAACGTCGTGGAGTTGAATGGCGCCCAGGTGCCGGTCTTCGGTTCGGAAAAGGGCCCCTTTGCCCATCTGTCGACGGGCATGGCCGGGCCGGGGAGCGGCTTCGCCGTCAGCCGGGACGGCAGACTGCTCTACGTCCCGGCGCCCGGCGGCATCATGTGCGTCAACACCGCCGGAGGCTTCGTCTCGCCGCTGGTCGCGCCGCTGGAGAAGGGCGGGGTTGGCGCAAACCCGTTCTTCACGACCACCGCGAGCCTGGCCACTTCGACGGACGGCAAAGGCCTCTTCCTCAGCGGCGTGGTCGAGGCCCCGGGCAAGCCGGTCCTGAGCGCCATCTTGCGGGTCAACGTGCCGGAGCGGACTGGCCAGAAAGTCTTCTTCGGCGACCCCAAAACGCCGGGTAGCGACCAGGCCCACTTGGGCGCGAATCCCGGCGGCGTGGCCAGCGACGGCCGGGGCAGTCTGCTGGTGGCCGACACCGCTAACAACCGGGTGGTGGTCCTGGACGAGGCCGACGGCAAGTTCAGAGGCGAGCTCAAGACCGAGAAGCCCCTCCTGGTCGGGGCCGCGGCCGGCTCCGGGGCGCTCTACGTGGCCAGTCACTCCAAGGTCGGCCTGCGCCTGGCGAAGTTCTCCGCGCCGGCCGCCGGTGCCGGCCCGGGGCCGGTGGCCTGGCCGGACGCCAAGCCGGCCGGCGAACTGATGGTGCCGATGAGAACCGACATCACCCAGGCCATGGCCGTGGACGCCTCCGCCGAGCCGGTCGTCATCTGGATGAGCGCCAGCATCATGGGCAGCCTGTTCCGGATCGAGGACCGGGGCGGCAAGTTCGAGTCGGTCTCGCTTTCGGACGGCAGAGGCAAGACCGAGGAGGGCTACCTCGGAGTCGTCGTCGACCGGCGGACCAAAGAGGTCTACGTGCGCAACGGCAACTTCGGGGGGATCTGGGAGCGCTTCGACGATGAGACCGGCAAGTCCGAGCTTTTCAGCATCCCGGTGAAAGGCGGCGGCGGCACCGGCCCGCAGCTGGTGCCCGCGCCCAACGGCAACCTCTACGGGCTGCAGTGGCGGTTCCAGTTCTATCAGTTCGACCGCAACGGCAAAACGGTGCCGTTCAGCGATCCGCGCAAACCCACCGATGAAGAGATGCGGCTGAACTTCCCAACTGCCTACAAGGGCATGAACAACGACATCGCCAAGTGGGGCAGCCCTCCGCAGGCCTACGTCCCGGTGGCCATGTGCGAGCTGCCGCACTGCCTGGGCGCGCGCTGGAGCGACGGGCACCTGTTCGTGATCGAGCCCTACCTCTACAGCGGCGACCGGGTCACGCCGGGGGAGTCCTGCGGCGGCCGGATCATGAAGGCACTGCACGAGTACCTGCCCAGCGGCAAGCGGGTGACCACCCCGGCGAACCCGCTCGTCTGGAAGCTCTCCGACGCCGCCGTCGGGCCGAAGTTCGACGCCGCCGGCAACATCTACGTGGCCGACATCGTCCGCCCCCGGGGCTGGGCCTACCCGCCCGAACTCCAGGCGCGCCTGGGCAAGGCGGCGCCGGAGCAGGTGCTGGCCGGCGAGGCGGCCACCGTGGCCGCCAACTACGGCAGCATCGTCAAGTTCGGACCCAAGGGCGGCATGATCCACTACGCAACCAGCGGCTGGGGGGCGGCCACCGGCCCCGACCCCTTCGACGGCCAGCCCAAGTTCGCGCCGGGCCTGAAGGAGATCGAGGCGGACCTCTTCTACCGATGCCTGAAGCCCGTCAAGATCACCGGGGCCGAATGGGTCCATCCGGGGGTCGGGCACATCGGCCTCTACGGCTGCAACTGCGAGAACATGACCTTCGACGTGGACGAGTTCGGCCGGACCTTCTTCCCGGACTTCTGCCTGTACCAGATCCGGGTCATCGACACGGCCGGCAACGCCCTTACACGTTTCGGCGGCTACGGCAACCCCGAGAACTGCGGGCCGGACTCGCCGGTGATCGACCCCAAGACCGGGGCTCTCCGAGCGCGCCGGCCGGACGACCCCAAGGACCTGAAGAGCCCCTTCGCCGAGCCGGAAATCGCCGTGGCCTGGCCGGTCGGGGTCGGGGTGACCGACCGACACGCCTACATCGGCGACACCATGAACCGCCGGATGCTGCGGGTCAAGCTGACCTACGCGGCCGAGGAAAGCTGCGAGGTGAAGTGAACAGAGCCCTGGCAGTTCGACCTGTCAGACGGGTCGGACGCGTCGGACTGGTCCGACAAAGGAGCTGTGCCCGATGAAGACCATCTCGGCTGTTTTCGCCTGCACTGTGCTCTGCGCGGCTTGCGCGGCCGGAGGGGAGGTTGGCTTCACCGCCAAGCCCACCGCCGCCAAGGCCGGCGACGCTTCGACAGGCTCAGGGCAGGCCAAGGTGAAGATCACCTTCGCCGTCTCGGCTCCCACCGACGTGGCCGTCTACATCGAGGACGCCAAGGGCGAGGTGGTCCGACACCTGGTGGCCGGCGTCCTCGGCCAGAACCCGCCGCCGCCGCTCAAGCCGGGCCTGGCCCAGGAGGTCGAGTGGGACGGCAAGGCCGACTACGGCAAGCCCGCCGAGGGCGGGCCGTTCAAGGTGCGCGTCGGACTGGGGCTGGGCGCGAAGTACGACCGGGTGGTTTACACCTCCCTGCCGGACCTGGGGCACACTCCCACGGCAGCGGTGGCGCCTGACGGGACGCTCTACGTCCCGACCGGCAGGTTCATCGGTTCGCGGTGGCGCCTCTTCGGACGCGACGCTTCCTACCAGGGAGTCTACGGAGTGCCTCCCGGGCCGGAAGCTGCGAAGTTCTTCGGCTGGGACGCCGATGACGGCCGTCCGGCGCCGACGAGCTTCCAGCGCGGCGGTGGCATAAACTCCGGCTGGATCTTCGGCAACGTGGCCGGGAGCGACGCCGCGGTGGTGAGCCGCGACGGCGCGGACCTGTTCCAGCTGGGCAACGCCGCCCCGCCGCGCATCAACCGGTTCCCGCTGACCGCCGCGATGCCCAAGGACGACAAGTTTGCCGTGGCCCTCGACGGCAGCGGCGCCAAGGGCCTGATGATGGGCCCCCAGGGCGGGGCCAACACCAACGCCTGCCTGGCGGTGTCGTCGGACGGCAAGCGTCTCTACATCGGCGGGCTGTCCTCCGGAGAGAACAAGCCGCTGGCCGCGGTCTACAGCGTATCCTGCCCGCAACGCACCGGCTGCCAGGTCCTCTTTGGCGAGCCGGCCAAAACCGGCAGGGACGAAACCCACCTGGGCGGCGCGCCGACCGGGCTGGTCAGCGATGGCAAGGGCAACCTCTTCGTCGCCGACGAGGCCAACGGCCGCGTGGTGGTGGTCGACGAGAAGGACGGCAAGTACCGGGGCGAGATTGCCACCGAGAAGCCCAGGCGCCTGGGCTTCTCGACGCGCACCGGGGCTCTCTACGTGCTCGGGGCCGGCGCGCTCAAGCGCTTCAAGCCGCCGGTCGGGGCGGATCCCAAGGGGTGGAAGGACCTCAAGCCCGAGGCGGCCGTGCCCATGAGCTTCGGCCCCTGGGGCTTCACCCTGGCCGTGGACGAGACCGCCGACCCCACGGTTCTCTGGATCTGCGGCTCCTGGCTCAAGACCCAGCGGATCGAGGACCCGGGGACCGGCCCCAAGTTCGGCGCGAGCCGGGCCACCTCCGAGGACAAGCGCTACCCGGACATCAAGCCCTTCACCAACGTCCAGGTCGACCGCCTCCGCAAGGAGATCTACCTGCGCGACGGCGCCAACGGCGGCGTCAACCAGCGCTTCAGCGAGAAGACCGGTAAGATGGAGTCGATCTGGCTCAATCCCGGTCAGGTCCACAACGAGAACGGCCTGGGCACGCAGTTGGTGCCCGCGCCCAACGGCAACCTCTACGGGCTGCAGTGGCCGCGGCACTTCATGCAGTGGGACCGCGACGGCAAGGGCCTGGCCTGGACCGAGCCGCGGACGGCCACGCCCGAGGACCTCAAGTGCTACGACGCCGGCGCCGGGCCGCACCCGGCCATCGCCTACGTCCCGGTGGCCATGAGCATGCTCCCGCACAACCTGACCGCGCGCTGGAGCGACGGGCACCTCTTCGTGATCGAGCCGTACCGCTTCTCGGTCCCGACCGGCGGGCGCACCCGCAAGTCGCTGCACGAGTACCTGCCCAGCGGCAAGCGCATCACGGCGCAGGACGCCCCGATCCTCTGGGACCTCTCCGACGCCGCGGTTGGTCCCAAGTTCGACGCCGCCGGCAACATCTACGTGGCCGAGGCGGTCCGGCCCAAGGGCTGGATCGTCCCCGCGGAGATGGCCGAACAGTTCGCGAAGAAGGGCGTGGCGGTCAAGCCCGACGGCAAACCCGGCGAGTGGTACACCAGCTACAAGGGCCCGGTGGGCTCGGCCACGCTGATGTACGGCAGCATCCTCAAGTTCGGCCCCAAGGGCGGGGCGGTCCACTGGGACAAGGCCCATGCCTCCACGGACTCCCCCGGCCACGGCAACTGCCCCTACACCGGGGAGCTCAAGCTCGACCCGGCCCTGAAGACCGTCGACGTGGACTACGTCCAGAGCGCCGGCTATCTCCGGGGCACCAAGGTGACCGGGGCCGAGTGGATCCACCCGGGCATCGGCCACATCGGCTTCTACGGCTGCAACTGCGAGAATGTGACCTTCGAGGTCGACGAGTTCGGCCGGGTCTTCTTCCCGGACACGCCCCAGTTCCGGGTCGGCGTGATCGACACCAACGGCAACGCCATCACCCAGTTCGGCGGCTACGGCGACAACAACTTCGCGGGGTCGGAGAGCCAAGTGGTTGACCCCAAGAGCGGCAGGGTGCGCGCGCGGCGCCCGGACGACCCCAGGGATCTGCCCAGCCCCTTCGCCCAGCCGGAGTTGGCCTTCTCCTGGCTCATGGGCGTGGGCGTCACCGACCGATACGCCTACATGAGCGACAGCGTGAACCTGCGCATGCTGCGGGCGAAGCTGGTCTACGCGGCGGAGGAGAGCTGCGCGGTTCAGTAGCCGCCTCCAGGGTGACGATGGAACGGGGCCGGGGAACGGTCCCGGGGCCTCCTTCGCCGCGTCAAGCCGCTGCTCAGGCGAACCCCAGCGGTCGGTGAGCCACGGATGGCGCACCGGGGCCGCCAGGCGGCTCTTCCGGCATGATTTCAGGAATCCTGCGGACATGGCGGCGGATCCGGTGTATCTGAAAGTGTGCTGAAAGTGACATGATGGAGCGGCCGACATGCCCAAGAGGATCGACCACGCCCCCCGGATGACCGGCGTCCGCGAGCGGATCGAGCTGATGATCCGGGAACAGAAGCTCGCCGGCCGGCGGCTGCTCGGCTACCGCCAGTTGGCGGAGAAGCTGGGTGTCTGCCAGCAGACCCTCCAGCGCGCGCTGGCCGCCATGGAGGCCGACGGGCTCATCGAGCGGCGCCACGGCTCGGGGACCTACGTTCTCGACGCCGGGCAGCGCCGGGCCCGGGCAGCGGCCGCGTCGCTGGCGCTCGTCGTCCGCGGCCGACCGGAAGCGGAAGCCGGCTGGAGTCCGCTCGCAGACATGATCGCCGGCGCCCAGTCCCAGGCCGAGCGGTCCGGGACGCGCTGCGAGCTCCTGGCCTGGGAGGATCCCAGGGACGCCGAGCGCCTGCTCGACAACCGCGCGATGCGCGGCCACTCGGGATTCGTCCTGCTCCGCTTCGCCGAGCACCGGGTCGTGTCCCGCCTGCTGGCAAGGGCGACCGGGCCGGTCGTGGTCGTCGATCAGCCTCCCCGCGGTCTGCCGGTGGTCTCGGTGACCGACGACAGTCTGTCCGGCGCGCAGGCGGTGACCAGGCACCTCCTGGAGCTCGGCCACCGTCGGATCGGCTTTCTGGACGTCGGCGACCGGCAGCAATGGAACGCGGAAAAGCACGGCGGCTACCTGGCGGCGCTGGAGGAAGCCGGCGTGCCGGCCGACGAGCACCTGACGGTCGCCCCGGCGCTGGGCGTGCCCGCCGACTTCTCGAAGGCTCCGGCCCTGGTGGACGCGGCGGTCGGAGAGCTGCTGTCCCTTCCGGAGCCGCCCACTGCCATATTCGCCTACGACGACCGCCGGGCGCTGCTGGTCATGGAGAGCCTGCGCCGGCGGGGCTTGGAGCCGGGGCGGGACATCAGCGTGGCCGGCTTTGGCGACACCGCGTCGCGAAACGGAACCTGCAACGCCCTGACCAGTTGCCGGATAGATTTCCGGAAGATGGGCCAGGAGGCGGTTCGCGCAGTCCTACGGCCGGCGACGCCCGGCGAGGGACGGTTCCTGACGGTATCCGATCGACTGATGGTCCGGTCGAGCACGACAGCGCCACGGGAGCTGAAGGAAAGGAACGGTGTCTCATGACGAGGAAAGCATCGGTGCTGGCCCTGGCCCTGGCTCTGACCGCCTCCGGCCTCGGGGCCGGCCAGAACTCGCCCGCCCAGGCGGCGGAGACTCCAGCCGCGGCTCCCCAGCGCCCGGAGGGGGTGCAGCTCTGGGTCTGCCAGCCGCCGCGCGACCTGACCGCCTTCGACACCCCGGCTCAGGGCGAAAAGGAACTTCGGGTCAATCTGATCGCCCCGCGCAACGGCCGGGCCAGCGGCCAGGTGGTCCTGGCCTCGGCCAGGGCGATCAGGGGGGTCAGGGTGCAGGCCGGCGACCTGGCGCACGAAGGCGGCGGGGGGGCGATCCCGGCCAAGCGGGTGCTGGTGCGTTTCCCGGCGGTGGCAGAGCCCATCAAGGACTACAACTTCTTCGTGATCGACACGCGGTTCGACACCCTGCTGTCCGAGCCTCCGGCCGAGACGCCCGTGCGGAGCGTGCGTCCCGGGTTCTACGGTCAGAAGTACGATGACCGGTCTGTGCCGGTCGGAGCCATGCAGCCGGTCTGGCTCACCGTGCTGGTGCCGGCCGATGCGGCCCCGGGCACCTACCGCGGCGAGGTGACCGTCTCCGCAGAGGGGCTGACCGCCACCAAGGTGCCGCTGAGCATCAAGGTCTACGGCTGGACCATGCCAGAGCTCAAGGACCTGACCTGCCGGACCCATATCTGGCAGTCGCACGAGTCCACGGCCCGGCGCTACGGGGTGCCCTTGTGGTCGGACCGGCACTTCGAGCTGATGGGGCAGGTGTTGGAGCTGATCGGACCCACCGGCAACGGCCTGTGCCCGGTGCACCTCATCGTCAACGCCTGGAACGGCGGCAACGCCGAATCCATGGTCAGATGGATCGACAAGGGCGGCGGCAAGTACGAATACGACTTCGCCCCCTTCGACAGGTACCTGGACCTCTACGAGAAGAAGCTCGGCAAGCCCCGGGCGCTCCTGCTGAACGTCTTCCGCGCCGGGGCGGATGGCAACAGCGGTTCGGGCAGCCCCTACAAGTCCACCGGTGAAAACCCGGTGAAGGTGAGCCGCCTCGACCCGGCCACCGGCAAGGTCGAGCCGATGGATCAGCCGCTCTACGGCACGGACGCGAGCGCCGAGTTCTGGCGGCCGGTCATGGCCGAGGCCCTGAAGCGCATTACGCAGCGGGGCTGGCTGGACGTGGCCGCGATCGGCACCCCCGGGGACGCCTTCCCTCACAGGGAGACCGTGACGGCCTTCCGGAAGGCGGCGCCCGGGATGCCCTGGTTCAGCACCTCCCACAAGAACCCCTCCGCCTACAAGGCCGTCGACGGGCAGGCGGTGCCGGTGGCCTTCCGCGAGATCGTCTGGGGGGTGGGCGCACCGCGCAAGCCCGAGTTCGGCATGCCCTGGAAGACGGACCGGCACAACGTCTGGGTGTGGTCCCGCTACGGAGCGGGGGCCTGCACCCTGCGGCAGAACGACGGGCTCTTCGGCCATCGCTTCAATCCCGAGATCATCCTCCACACCGGCTGGGCCGGGCTCGGCCAGAGCGGCGCCGACTACTGGGTCATGCCGGATACGAAGCGGCCGCTCTGTTTCGCCTATGGCGGCGCCGGCATGTACGAGAGCATCACGAGCTTCACCGCACCCGGCCCCAACGGGCCGCTCGGCACCGAGAGGCTGGAGGCCTTCGCGGAGGGCCTGCAGGTCACCGAGGCCCTGGTCTTCCTGCTGAAGGCCGTTGACGGCAAGAAGCTCGACGCGGCGCTCGCCGCCAAGTGCCAGGAGTTCCTGACCAAACGGGCCACCCGGAACCTCGGGATCATGCCGGGCGCCAGTGGCGGGAACGCCCCCGCCCCCGGAAGGGCGGCAGCCTTCCTCCCCACCTGGCAGGAGGATGACGACAGGCTGTTCTCGCTCTGCGCCGAGATCGGCGCCGGGCCGGGTGCGGGCGGAAGGTAGATGAAACGCAAGAGAAGAGGGTTGCCGTGCCGACTCATGGGAGGTCGAAAATGCGTTTGATGATCGGTCTGTCGATTGTGCTCTGGCTTGGCAGTCCACTGGCGGCCGGCGAGCCGTCCGCGCTCAAGGACGCCCCGGCCAACACCTGGGTGAAGCTGACCGAGTCGAAGACCGGCGGCCGCGCGCAGCCGCTCTTCCTGTACGCCTCCGGGATCAAGCGATTCGTCCTGGCCGGCGGCACGCAGGGCCGTGGCTACGGCACGATCGCGCGCCACTACGACACCGAGGAGTTCGACCTGGCCGCCGGCCGGTGGCTCAACGCCTATCCGGCGGGTCTGGAGAAGGACCGTCCGGAGTCCGGCCCCCTGGGCGAGCAGTATGCCAAGGACCGCGAGAGGCACGGCAACGGCCTGGGCGGCGGGCCGTTCTACAAGGACGGCGAGCAACTGCGCCTGGTCGCCGGCGGCCAGTGGGCGCCCGTGGTGACCAACAGCTACGCCTGGTGCTACGTCCCGGACGACGGCCGGGTCTACCTGTCGCCCGGCAAGGAGATGTTCATCTACGACACCGCCAAGCGGACCTGGGGGGAACTCAAGGTCAAGCCCCGCGATACGAACTTGGTCTGGGGCTCGATGTGCCACGACCCGGTCAACAAGGAGATCCTCCACACCGGCGGAGGCGGCGGCAGCGCCGACGTCTCCACCTGGGCCTACAGCATCGAGAAGAACGAGTGGCGGAAGCTCGAGTTCGGGTCGGCCAAGCTCAAGGGCCTCTTCGCCAAGGCCAAGGACCTGCGCTGGGAGGCCAAGACGCTGCTCGGCCGTTGCGCCAGCCGCCACGCGGTGGCCGAGACCGCCGAGGAGACCAAGGTCGACCTCCCGGCCGAGGCCGCCAGGCTCGCCGCCGCCGCCGAGAAGTTCGCGGGCGAGGTCGGCGCCGCCGGTCTGGCGGGCAGCGAGAAGCTGGCCGGGGAGATGGCAGGTAAGCGTCTGACCGCCGCCGCATCCGCGGTCAAGGCCGCCGGCCCGACCCTGTCTGGTGCGATCACGCCGGAGAAGATCGCGTCCATCCGCGCCGCCCGGGTGATCTTCGAGCAGGCCGTCGACGCGCTCTCGCCCGAGCCGCCCGGCCGGGCGCGGTCGCAGACCGTCTTCGACCCGGCCAGTAAGAAGATCGTCCTCTTCGGCGGAGACGGGCTCGACCGGACGCTCTCCGACACCTGGCTCTATGATTGCGCGACGCGTTCCTGGGAGCAGAAGTTCCCGGAGAAGGGCCCGTCCCCGCGCGCCGGACACATCCTTGGCTGGCTGCCCAAGGCCGGGAAGGTCGTGCTCGCCGGCGGCTACAGCCGCGGGCCGCTCGCCCAGGAGATCTGGACCTACGACGCAGCCGCCAACGTGTGGCAACTCCTGAGCCACGTGCCCCTGACCGGTGACGCCAGCCCCAACTGCCCGGCGACCAGCGCCCGTGGCATCCAGACTGGAGCGGTTAACGGGGATGACGTCCTGGCCTGCGTAACAACCGCCGGCCACGATCAGCTGGTCACCTGGGCCTGCCGCATCGACGCCGGCAAGGCCGACGCAGCCGGCACCGCCGCGCGCGGCGCCGCTTCGGGAACGTACGACTTCAACCGGATCGACCCGGCGGACTGGGAGAAGCTGGCCCAACCCGATCCGGCGAAGACCAGGAAGAGCCTCGAAGAACTGCCCGCAAACCAGTGGACGGCGCTGCAGTTTCCGAAGTATGCTCCGGGCGCCACCAACCGTTGGGGCACCAGCGCCTACGACACCGACCGCCACCAGTTCCTGCTCTGGGGCGGCGGACACGCCACCAGCCACGAGAACGACGTGGCCCACTTCAGCGTTCTCGGCGGCTTCTGGACCATCGGCTACCACCCGGACGATCCCATCGAAAACGTCTACGCCAGCCAGCCCGTGCCGCTGTCGTTCAACGATCGCGCCCACGTGCCCATGCATGCCTACAAGAGCTACTCCTACGACCCGACGGCACGGAAGATGTTCTATCTCGAGCGGGTTTACGACCCGCTGGCCCGCGAGTGGGAGCCGCGACCCATGCCCGGACTGGAACATGACTGGGTGATGCACAGCCACATCAAGGCCACGCCGGCCGGCGCGATCGTCGTGTCGAACAAGGGCATCTTCCGCTTCGATGCCAAGGCCGGGGCGTGGAAGAAGCTGCCCTGGAACGGCCCCAGGATGAGCGGCCAGAACGTGGCCTGGTGCGACGGCCCCTGCGTGATCCACGACTCCAAGCGCAACTGCCTGTGGATGACGTACGATAAGGACATCTTCAAGTATGACCTAGCGGCCGGAACCAGCGAGAAGGTCGCCTTCGTCAAACCCAAAGCGCTGGACCAGTGGATCTTCCGCGGCGGCGAGGCCGTCCACCTGCCGGACGCGGACCTCGTCCTGGGCATGTGCCCGCTCAAGAGCCCCGACGGCAAGGTCCGGAGCTACGCCTGGGACCCCAATGACGGCAAGTTCTACTGGCTGAACCTCAAGTGGGTCGAAGGCGGCAAGGCCGTGGAATTCAGCGACAAACCCTTCAGCTACTCCGACGCCCTGGCCTACGACCCGGAGTTCAAGCTGGTGCTGCTCAACAACTCCAGCGCCCGCAAGGTCTGGGCGCTCCGCTTCGACCGCAAGACCGCCGGCCTGGAGGAAATGAGGGACTGACCATGACCGAGCCCTTCGCCGAGTATCGCGGCACCGCCTACCACAACCTGGTCGATCCCGACCAGCGCGCGGCCCTGGAGGCCTGGTCGACCATCCTGCGCTGGGGCGAGGGCAATCGCGTGGACGGGGCCCACTTCATCGACTCTCAGATCTACCTCTGCGCCCAGACCGCCGAGTACATCTACTCGGACTACACACCGACGGTGGTGAACCATGCCCCCGGCTCGCGGCCGGGCCTGGAGAAGGTCGTCCGGGAGCTCGGCGTGGCCGGGCTGCCCGACTTCCGGAAGTTCCTGTGGCTGATGCGCTTCGTGCGCGACCTGCCCGACACCCGCGAGTGGCACACGGACCTCTTCAGCGGCGGCACCGAGGAGGACCTGATCGCCAAGCGCGTCTGGGTCTGCAACGAGCAGGCCCGGCTGCTCATAGTTCTCTGCCAGGTTGCCGGCCTACCTGCCCGCTACGTCGGCCACCACATCGGCGGCCACGGGGCGGTCGAGGCCTGGCTCGACGGGCACTGGTCCTACTGTGACGTCCGCGGCAAGTTCTTCCTGAGGCCCGATGGGAAGCTCGCCAGCGTCTGGGAGATCTGGCAGAACCCTGCGCAGATCCGCGCCCAGCCGGCGTGGGTGCAGAACGAGATCCACCCGCGCTACGCCGGGGGCGACCCGTACCTCCGCACCGAGAGCGCCTACTTCAACCCCCGGGAGTGCACCGGCGTGGTCAACTACTTCGTCGCCGACCACGACAAGTACGATTACACCTGGGGCTTCGAGATCCCCGGCTTCGGGGAGCGAACCGCGGCGCTGCGTGCCGAGCGCGACCGGGTTCGCGAGAAGCTGGGCATGAAGATCACCGGCGGCAGATAGCCGGAGCTGTCGTGAAGAAGCCGGGGGAGGCGCCGACGGACCGCCGTGTCCGTCCTTGGTGCTCCGATCAGCCCTGCGGTGGCGGCACCTCGCGGGCCACGGGTATGGCGGCCGGAACGGGTTTCTCCTTCTCCTCGCCAAACACCAGGATCAGCTTCCAGACAACCACGAAACCGCCTATCCCGGCCAACATGAAGACCAGGGCGAGGAAGAAGTGCGGCTCGGCACCGTGGTCGATGATCACGAAGTCCTCGGCCAGCTGTTTCTCCGCCGCGCGCAACTTCTTGAGCTCCTTGTCTTTCAGACCGGTGCCCTTCTCGGCCAGGCCTTTGACTTCCATTTCGACGTAGATTCCATCCTGGGAGAGGATGCCGAGGAGCTCCCGTTCGGACTTGCCGGACGCGCCAGCGCTCTGCAGTGCGGCCACGCGTTTGAGGGTGTCCGGGTCCTGAGTCTTGAGCAGGACATGGACCGGCCCTCCGCCGGCCTCGTCCTTGCCGCGCACCGGCAGGTACAGACCGGTCGGACTTCCGAACTTGGTCGCGACGATGGCGTCGGTCACCAGCATCTTGGTGTTGGTGAGCTTGATCCATTCGGCCTTGGGACGCTGCTGGACGAAGTCCTGGTAGTCAACGACCGTCAGCTGGCGGTTGGTCAGTCCCTGCCAGGCAAAGCGGGCCCCGGCCACGGCCATGCCCGCGGTGAAGAGCAGGCCCAGACATCCCAGCTTGCGCAGCAGGCAGCCCCCTGCGGATCTGTCCGACATAGCGCCTCAATCTCCTGGCCCAGGATCGATCTCGATGCCCGATGCCGAACGCATCATAGGTGGTCCGGGTGGGGGCTCAAGGCCAGAACCGGCGGCTGTGCGGGATGGGGCCCCTGTCACCCCTTCCCGGTGAGCCAGACCCCGGCGGCGACCAGCAGCGAGCCGGCGATCAGGCCGGGGCCGATGCGCTCATCGAGGGCCAGCCAGGAGGCCGCGTAGGTCATGGGCGGGATGGTGTAGAGGTACACGCCGGCTTTCTGCGTCTCGGTCCGCCGCAGGGCCAGGAAGTAAAGCAGGTTGGCCAGGAAGCCGCAGCCGAACCCCAGGAAGCCGATGGCCCCCCAGGCTTCGATCCCGATGCGGGTCGGGTCGAAGCCCAGGCGCCACACCTCCCAGGCCCCGACCGGGAGCATGCAGGCCGCCCCGACGGCCGTGGCCGCGGCGATGAGCTCCAGGGGGCCGAGCTCGGCGGAGAGCCGCTTGCCGTAGACGGTGAAGGCCGCCCACAGGAAGAGGCTGACGAAGACCAGGCCGTCGCCGAGCAGGTGCCCGCGCAGGTCCACTCCGCGGAGGACGTCCGGGCCCAGCACCAGGAGCGCTCCGGCGACGGCCAGGACGATGCCGCCGGCCTTGCGGACGCCGATCCTCTCCCGCAGGAAGACCGCGGCGATCAGGGCGATGGAGATTGGGCAAGTCATGGCCCAGAGCGAGGCGTTGGAGGCGGAGGTGTGACTGAGGCCGACCGTCTGGGTCCCGTGGTGCAGGGAGACGCCGATCAGGCTCAGGACCAGGAGCTGACGCCACCGGGCCGGCCCCCCGGCGAAGATCTGCGCCCGCCGCCGCACAAGGATCGGCGCGAAGCACAGCGCGGCGATGACCAGGCGGAGCGCCACCACGGTGAGCGGCGGGACGCCCTCCTCCAGGGCGACCTTGGTGGCGATGAAGGAGATGGCCCAGAGAAGACAGGCGGCCAGCAGCGCGGCCGGGACCGGCAGGCTCATGGCGCGCCGGCATTCCCGACGTTGCTGTCGTTATCGCTATCGGTATCGCGGTCGGAGCTTGCCCGCCGCGGCGGGCAAAGCGGCAAGCTCCCTGGCCGGAGAACGGGCATCGCTGCCGCTCCGATAGCGATGCCGATACCGATAGCGATACCGATGGCCCGCTCAGCCCTTCAGCCGGTAGAGCGTCTCGCCGGCCTTCTGGACGTAGAGGTAGCCCTCGGCCTCGCGGTTCATCCACTGCTTGGGGTCGATGGACTCCGGGTCGCGGTAGCCGAGGTTGACCTTGCGGCAGCGCGCCTCGGGGATGCCGGTGGCCAGGGTGACGTTGACCCGCGGGCACTCCTTGCCGTTCTCGTACATCCCCGCACCCTTGACGTGCGTGGAGTGGGCCAGCACCCCCCACGGGTACTTCTTGTACTTGTCCCACTGCTTGGCGAAGAAGTCGCGGCAGTGGTAGCCGACCTCGTCGAGGATCTTGCCGTGGGTGTAGCTGATCTCGGTGACGTGCGGGGCGTAGATGATCAGCTCCCCGCCGTCGGCCACGACGGGCTCGAGCTTGTACATGCACTTGCCGGCCGTCCAGATGTCGTCGTACATGTGCGGCGCGCAGGAGAGCACGCTCTTGTATGGGTGGTCGTGGTAGACGATGTGCAACGCATCGCTCTGCTTGGCGGCGGCCTTCCAGGCGGCGTATGGCTCCTCGACGTGCAGGCCGACGAGCTCCCCGTGGTCGACCACCATGCAGCAGGCCAGCTTGGGGGTCTTGACCATGGCCGCGGCGCGCTCGACCACTTTGCGGACCGGAGTCTCGGCCGTGCCGATGATCCGGACGTTGGTGATCAGCGCCCCCAGCCAGTGGAACATGTCGATGATGCGCGCGCCGGCGATGCCCGGGAAGAGGTACTTGTTGCCGCCGGAGAAGCCGACCACCTCGTGCGGGAAGACCGGGCCGACGAGTATCAGCTGGTCGTACTCGTTGACCCGGCGGTTGACCTCCACGGGCACGGACAGGCGCAGCAGGCCGTCGGAGATCTCGTCGACGTCGTCCTCGGTCAGCGTCCCGACCTGGACGAGCTCCTTGGGGTTCTTGAACTCGTGGTTGAACACGGGGTGCTTCCTGAGCTGGTCCTGGGTGGCCCCGACCAGCTTCATGATGGCCTCTTCGGGCATGGCCTGGTGGGTGCCCAGGGCGATCAGGAAGTCGAGCTTCTTCGCCCGCGGCCCGATCATCTCGCAGAGCAGCCGGTAGAACTGCGCTACCGGCGCGGTGCGGGTCGAGTCGGGGATCACGACCAGGACGGTCTTGCCGGCGAACTGCTCGGGCTTCAGGCCGGCGATGAGCTTCTCGCGAACCTGCTTCTCAGTGAGCGGGCTCCTTTGCTCGCTGGCTTCGGAGACCTCCATAGCTTTGGCGACGGAGGTCGGCTTGGCGGCGGCGGGCTTCTTGGCCATGTAGCGGATCCTTCCCCTAAAACCGCGCGGCCTCACCCGGGGGGATGAGACCGCGCCTGTGGTCGGAAATTCTCTCCGGGTCGGGCTACTTCTTCTTGCCCTTCTTGACCTTCTTAGCCTTCTTGGCGGGCTTCTTCTTCGATTTGCAGCCGCACTTTGCACACATGGTACTGCCCTCCTGCCAACCGTCGGACCCGGGGCCGAAAGGCCTCAGGCCTTGATGCGGATGTCCACGCCGACCGGGACGGTCAACTTGCCCAGGGCGCCGATGGTCTTGGCGTTGGGCTCGGTGATGTCCAGGATGCGCTTGTGGGTGCGGATCTCGAACTGCTCCCGGCTCTTCTTGTCGGCCAGCGGGCTGCGCAGGACGGTGTAGCGCTCGATCTTGGTGGGCAGCGGGATGGGCCCGTGGATCTGCGCGCCGGTGCGCTTGGCCGCCTCGACGATGGTCTGGGCGGACTGGTCCAGCAGCTTGTGGTCGTACGCCTCCATGCGAATGCGAATCCGGTTTTGCGACATGATGCCTCCGAACAAACCAACCTCTGGGCGCCCGCAGACCGTCTTCGGGCGTGCGGAGAGCATTGTATGCCGGATGGGCCGACTGTCAAGCGCGCCGGCGCTCCAGGAGGGCGGACGGGGCGGGTCGCGCCCCGCCCGGGGCGCTCTTGATTTGACACCCCCGTCCGGCGGGCTAGAATCGCAGTCCAGCAGGTGGGAGGTCCGATGCCGAGCTTCCGGTCCGAATTCGATGCGGCGGCCCCGCTCCAGGCGCGCCTGGAGTCGTGGTGCCGCAACGTGCTCTGGCTGCACAAGCTCTTCCGGGCCTGACCGCCGCGTGAAAGCGTCGCCGCACCTCCCTTCCGGGCGCCAAGGCGCGTGGACGGGACGTTGAGATCCCCGAACAACATAGACAGAGAGAGGAAGACATGGCCAAGAAGAACACTGCCGGTTCCCCCAAGGACAAGATCAAGGTCGGCATCGTCGGCGCCAAGTTCGCCGCCGACTTCCACACCGACGCCTACAGCCGCAACGACAAGGTCGAGGTCGCGGCCATCGCCGACATCAACAAGGACAACCTGGCGGCCTACTGCGCCAAGTGGAAGGTCAAGGACACCTACACCGACTACAAGGAGATGCTCAAGCGCGACGACATCGACCTGATCTCGATCTGCGCGCCGAACTTCCTGCACTACGAGGTGGCCATGGAGTGCCTCAAGGCCGGCAAGCACGCCGTCTGCGAGAAGCCCCTGGCCACCGAGTCCGGCCAGGCCCGCGAGATGGTCGCGGCCGCCAGGAAGTCCGGCGTGAAGCTGCTCTACGCCGAGGACTGGGTCTACGCCCCGGCGCTCAAGAAGACCATCGAGCTGGTCAACGAGGGCGGCATCGGCAAGGTGCTCTACGTCAAGGCCCGCGAGGTCCACAACGGCACCCACAGCCCCTTCGCCAAGAACAAGAAGACCTGTGGCGGCGGCTGCCTGATCCACCTGGCCATCCACCCCATCGGCTGGCTGCTGCACCTGCTCTCCGACGGCGGCAAGAACAAGGTGGTCGAGGTCGCGGCCATGACCAACGGCGGCGCCGAGGACAACTACGTCCACAAGGGCAACGGCGGCGAAGATTTCTCCATGGGCATGATGAAGTTCGCCAACGGCGTGCACGGATTCGTCGAGGGCAACTACATCACCGTCGGCGGCATGCGCGACAACGTCGAGATCTACGGCTCGGAGGGCAACCTCTGCGTGGACATGACCATGGGCTCGCCGATCTCGCTGTACAGCCGGCCGGGCGTGAGCTACACCATCGAGAAGACCGACAACACCCTGGGCTGGTCCAAGCCCGCGGTCGACGAGTTCTACAACCTGGGCTACGTCCACGAACTGGCCGCCTTCGTCGAGAGCGTCCGGACCGGCTCGGATGTGCTCTGGGGCTGCTCGGCCGAGGCGGGGCTGGCCTGCATCGAGATCATCGAGGCCATGTACAAGTCCGCGGCCGAGAAGAAGACCGTCACGGGGAGGTGGTAGACCCATGCCCAAGTACACCGACTTCGAAATGCCCGTGAAGGTGGCCGGCGTCACCTTCCGCAACCCGTTCTTCGTCTCGAGCGGCCCGACCACCATGACCATCGAGCAGCTCGAGCGCATCCGCGACACCGGCTGGGGCGCGGCCAGCCTCAAGCTCACCGTCTACCCGCTGCCCTACATCAACCGCGTGCCGCGCTACGGCTGGTACGAGCGCCAGGGCCTGCTGACCTTCACGGCCGAGAAGCGCCTGACCCTCGATGAGCTCCTCAAGCTCCTGGAGCTCGGCCGCAAGCGCTGCCCGGAGCTGGTGCTCTACTCCAACATCACCTACGCCGGCGAGGAGGGCGCCGCCGGCTGGGTCAAGATGGCCAAGCAGTGCGAGTCGGCCGGTGCGCACATCGTCGAGCTGAACATGTGCTGCCCGAACATGTCCTTCAACGTCCAGCTCTCCGGCAAGGACGGCGGCAAGGGTCCCAAGACCGGCGCCTCCATGGGCTCGCAGGAGGCGGTGGTCACCGAGATCGTCGGGGCGGTCAAGAAGGCCCTGAAGGTCCCGCTCTTCCTGAAGCTCACCCCCGAGGGCGGCCGGATCGGGCCCATCGCCAAGGCCGGCATCGACGCCGGCGCCGACTCGGTCGGCGGCGCGGCCAACCGCCTGGCCATCCCGCCCATCAACCTTGAGAACCCCACGGCCTCCATGTACGCCCTGCAGAAGGAAGTGGGCATGGCCTGCATGAACGGCCAGTGGCTCAAACCCCTGGGGCAGCGCGACGTCTACGAGATGCGCAAGGCCTGCGGCCCCAAGGCGGTGATCTCCGGCGTGGGCGGCGTCTTCGAGCCCTCCGACGCGGTCGAGTTCGCCATGGTCGGCGCCGACCTGATCGGGGTCTGCACCGCGACCATCGTCAAGGGCTTCGGCTTCATGCCCGAGTTCATCCACGGCGTCAAGGAGTACATGAAGGCCCACGGCTACAAGTCCTTCCGGGACATGCGCGACATCCTGGTCCCGGCCATCACCAGCGCGCCCAACCTGACCATCTACGACGGCAACGCGCGGCTGCGCGACGCCCGTCCGACCGCCCCGTGCGTCGCGGCCTGCCCCAACTCGGTGCCGGCCCAGGGCTACGTCCGGGCGGTGGCCAACGAGGACTTCGAGACCGCCTTCCAGCTGATCACCGGCAAGTCCCCGCTGCAGTACGCCTGCGGCAAGGTCTGCGACCACCCCTGCGAGAAGGAGTGCACCCGCGGCCTGAAGGACTCGCCCATCATGATCCGGGAGATCAAGCGCTTCGTCCTGGAGATGGGCGCCCAGAAGGGCTGGAAGCCGCTGATCCTCAAGCGCCGCGCCAAGGCCAAGCGCGACAAGGTCGCCGTCGTCGGCTCCGGCCCGGCGGGACTCGCCTGCGCCTTCGACCTGGCCCGCGCCGGCTACCGGGTCACGGTCTTCGAGGCCGCGCCCAAGACCGGGGGCATGCTCCGCTACGGCATCCCCGCCTACCGCTTCAACGACAAGGACGTCGACAAGGAAGTGGCCCTGGTCAAGTCGGTGGGCGTCAACATCCAGGTCAACAAGCGCATGGGCAAGGACTTCACCGTCTCGACGCTGCTCAAGCAGGACGGCTACAAGGCGGTCTTCCTGGGCGTCGGCGCCCAGAAGGGCACCAGGCTCGGCCTCAAGGGCGAGGACGCCGCCGGCAACCTGGCCGCGGTCGACTTCCTGCGCGACGTGGCCGAGAAGCGCAAGGTCTCCCTGGGCCGGAGCGTCGCAGTGATCGGCGGCGGCTTCACCGCGGTTGACGCCGCGCGCACCGCCCGGCGGCTCGGCGCCAAGGACGTCTACATCCTCTACCGCCGGACCCGCGCGGAGATGCCCGCCACCGAGGAGGAGGTCTGGGAGGCCGAGGAGGAGGGCGTCAAGGTCATGTACCTGGTCGCCCCGCGCGAGATAGTCGTCGAGGGCGGCAAGGTGGCCGGCATCCGCCTGCAGAACCACACCCTCGAGGCCAAGAAGGACGCCTCCGGCCGGCGCCGGCCGGTGGAGGTCCCCGGCACCGAGTTTGCGCTCGATGTCGATACGGTCGTCTCCGCCGTCGGCCAGGCCGTGGACATGGGAGACGCCCGGCAGACGCCCAACGGCACGGTGGAGGTCGACGAGAACACCCTGGCCACCTCCATCCGGGGGGTGTATGCCGGCGGCGACTGCGTGCTCGGCCCCAAGGACGTCATCGCCGCGGTGGCCCAGGGCAAGAAGGCGGCGGTCTCCATCGACAGGTTCCTGGCCGGCGAGAAGGCGTACCTCGACTACGACCCGCCGGAGGCCGAGGTCGACAAGGAGGCGGTGCTCGCCCGCCACGGGAGCACCAAGCGCGCCTGGCGTCCGGAGCTGCTGATCGCGCCGGCGGCCAAGCGCCTGAAGGAGGGGTTCGCGCAGTACACTACCGTGCTCACCGCGGAGCAGGCGGTCAAAGAGGCCAAGCGCTGCCTGGCCTGCGGCTGCGGCGCCGGCTGCCAGATCTGCCACGACCTCTGCAAGATGTTCGCCTACGAGATCGACGCCGGCGGCCGGGTGTGCCTCGACGAGGACAAGTGCGTGGCCTGCGGCGTCTGCGCCCAGCGCTGCCCGAACAAGTGCATCGAGATGGTCCAGACCGCGGAGAAGCCGCTCTAGCAGCCGGGAAGCACGGACGACCGATGGGAGGGGGCGGGAGCGATCCCGCCCCCTTCGTTTGGCGCAGCATCCGGCCATGGCTCTGGCCCCGGCCGATTCATGACTGCCCGCCTCATGCATCCCCGGCTGGTTACTTGACCGCCCTGATTCTGATTCTTAGAATATCCGCCGTGCGCCGGGAGTTTGAAGTAAGCCTGGGCCGGGCCGGACAGGTCCGGTCGGAACGGAGCCGACGATGCGGATGACGGCCAGGAGCTGCTACTCGGTGCTGGCCGCCGCGGCGCTGGCGGAGTCCCACGCCGACGGCCGGCCGGTGCCGGTCAGCGTACTGTCCGAGCGGACCGGGGCGCCCGAGGACTTCCTGGTCCAGGTGCTCCAGGGTCTGCGCCGGGCGGGGGTGGTCGAGAGCGTGCGCGGCGCGGCGGGCGGCTTCCGCCTGGCGGCCGCCCCGGCGCAGGTCAGCGTCGGCCGGGTGCTGCGGGCCGCCGAGGGCTCGGGCGGGTTCCTCTCCGCCGCGGAGAGCTGCCTGCGGGCCACGGCCGGGGCGCCCGGCGGATGGTCGGACCGGCCGCTGGGCTTCGTCCTCAGCGAGATGGAGCGCTCCGTGTCCATGGCCCTCGACGGGCTGAGCCTGGCGACGGTGCTCGAGAAGGCCTCCGGCCGGCGCGCGCCGCCGGCGGACTACCAGATCTGATCCGGGGCGGCCGGAACGAAAGGGACCGACATGGCTCTCTGCAAAGACGTCACCGAGGCGGTCGGCAACACCCCGCTGGTCCGGCTCGGCCGGATCGGGCGGGGCCTGGGCGCCGCGGTGCTGGCCAAGATGGAGGGCGCCAACCCCGGCGGCTCGGTCAAGGACCGCATCGCCGTGGCCATGATCGACGCCGCCGAGCGCGACGGCCGCCTGAAGCCGGGCGGGGTGATCATCGAGCCGACCAGCGGCAACACCGGCATCGGCCTGGCCGTGGTCGCCGCGGCGCGGGGCTACCAGCTGGTCCTGACCATGCCCGGGAACATGAGCCTGGAGCGCGGCATGGTCCTGGCCATGCTCGGCGCCCGACTGGTGCAGACCCCGGCCGCCGACGGGATGCGCGGGGCGGTCCGCCGGGCCGAGGAGCTGCTGGCCGAGACGCCCGGGGCCTTCATGCCCCAGCAGTTCGCCAACCCGGCCAACCCGGAGGCCCACCGGCGCACCACCGCCGAGGAGATCTGGCGCGACACCGGCGGGCAGGTCGACGTCTTCGTCGCCGGGGTGGGCACGGGCGGCACGCTCACCGGGGTGGGCGCCTTCCTCAAGGAGCGCCGGCCGGGCGCCCGGGTGGTGGCGGTCGAGCCGGCCGACAGCCCGGTGCTCTCCGGCGGCCGGGCCGGTCCGCACAAGATTCAGGGCATCGGCGCGGGCTTCGTGCCCGAGGTGTTCGACCGCCGGCTGGTCGACGAAATCTTCACCGTGCTGTCCGCCGACGCCATGACCACCGCCCGGCGGCTGGCCCGCGAGGAGGGGCTGCTGGTGGGCATCAGCGCCGGCGCCAACGTCTGGGCGGCGCTGCGCCTGGCCGAGCGCCCGGAGCTGGCCGGCAAGACCATCGTCACCGTGCTCTGCGACACGGGGGAACGGTACCTCTCCACGGAGCTCTTCAAGGCGTAGGCGGCACGGCCGGCTTTCGGCATTCGGCTGTCGGAACGGCTGGGTCGTTGTTGTCCCGAAAGCCGATGGCCGAAAGCCCAAAGCCGGGAGAAAACAGCGCGGCCCGGCCGAAAGGCCGGGCCGCTTCGATCTTCAAGGGTGGCGAGGCGTATGGGACTCGAACCCACAACCTTCGGATCGACAATCCGATGCTCTAACCAATTGAGCTAACGCCCCGCCCGGATGATCGAGCGGAGATTATAGGCCCGCGCCGGCAGTTTCAAGAGGAAAAAGCGGGGGCCGCCCTGTCTGGTTGCGTGACACTTTGGGCGCATGAAAACGGTTGTCTCACGCCAAGCCGTTCGACAGGCTCACGGCCCCAAGGCCCTGAGCGAAGCCGAATGGGCCGCGAAGCCGGTGAGAACAACGACGGCTACGGTCTTCTCCCTCGAGAGAGGAGAGGCCCAACAGTTCTTGGCTTTCTTGGCGACTTGGCGTGAGAATCGCCGTTGTGGCCGCCCCCTGAGACTCGCCGCCTGACGCGCCCTTGACCCCGGGAGAGCGGAAATCCGGTTGACGACGCCGGGCCCGCGTACATCATCGCGACTGCCATGGGCACCAAGCAGAGAAAGCGCGCCAAGGCCACCCTCACCGCCGTCGAGCTCGACCGCGGCGAGACGCTCGACTTCACCCTGCGCTCAGGACGGGTCGTGACCATCGAGCCGGCGACCACCAGCGCCAAGATCGTCCGCACTACGCTCAAGGAGCTCGGCAAGGAGGAGAAGGCCGCCCGCACCGACTTCCGCTTCAACTGTCAGTTGGTCATTGACGGCCAGACGCACCGACTCGAGCGCGAGGTCTCCACCCAGAGGAGCTTCTACGAGCCGTGGGAGATCGCGGGCGTCACCATCTGGCTCGATGCGGTGGACGACATCTTCGAGATCGTCAACGAGACCCACGGCGACTGCCGGCCGCGCCGGCACGTGCGCCTGGCCCTTCAGGACGCGACGCTCGGTATCTGCCCCGAGCCGCTCCACCCCTGGTGCCCGCTGCCCGAGGGCGGCCTGAAGATCGAACGGTGCTTCCGCGGCGAGGACTGCTGGCTCGGCGCCTACAACGGCGCCTCGGCGCACGGGGGGCTGGACCTCAACCACCCCAAGGGCACGCCGCTCTGGGCGCCGCTCGACCTCGACGACCAGTTCTACTTCAACAGCATGGAGATGGGCCACAACAACAACCGCTGGCGCGGCCTGCGCCGCTGGCCGGACGGGTCGGAGTGGATCCTCCAGGCCCACCACATGACGAAGCTGACCGTGCCCGAGCACACGCCGCTCCGGAAGGGTCAGCAGTTCGCCGAGGCAGCCGGGGTGTACACCGGCGCCGTCGAGCACAGCCACTTCGTCTTCAAGGTCCACGACGAGGGAGAGACCGTACTTCTCGACCCGTGGATACTGTTCCGGCAGATGTACCTGGACGCCGGGCGACGGTGAAGGAGCGGGCTCCCGCGGCAATCGGCAGCATCCAGGCCGGAATCCGCTTGCAGGGAATGGGCCGCTGCTAGAATCCGTTCTGGAGCGTGATGCCGGCGGCGCGGGCAACGTGTCGGTCGGTCGGTAGGTCACCGCTCCAATAGCATTGGCTCTCGAGCGCATTGACTTCAGGAGGATCGCACCATGAGACGGCTTCTTCTCCGCTCCCTGACCCGCCCGGTTGCGCTGCCGGCCCTGGCCCTGTGCCTGGGCGCGGCCCTGTCCGGTCCGGCCCTGGCGGCCGGCATCAAGGACAGCGAGTCCGCCTCGCACGGCGACGAGGCGGCGGGCTACCAGCTGGTCCAGACCTACACGCACCCCGGCTTCCGGGTGATGCAGTTCAGCCTGGCGGTGCTCTCGCACTACTCCTACATCCTGGCCAGCGGCAAGGACGCCCTGGTGGTCGACCCGGGCCGGGACGTCGACGCCTACCTGGCCTTCGCCAGGAAGGAGGGCCTGACCGTCCGCGGAGTGTACCTCACCCACTCCCACGCCGACTTCGTCGCCGGGCACCTGGAGCTGGCCAAGGCGGCCGGCTGCCCGGTCCACGTCAACGAGAAGAGCGCCGTGGGCTACCGGCACGAGCCGCTCCGGGAGGGCTCGGTCATCAGGGTCGGCGAGGCCGAGGTGCGCCTCCTCGAGACCCCCGGCCACACCCCGGACGGAACCTGCGGCCTGGTCTGGAGCCAGGGGAAGCCCCGGGCCATGTTCTCCGGCGACACGCTCTTCGTGGGCAGCGTCGGCCGCCCCGACCTGCTCGAGGGCACCATGTCCGCCGCGGAACTGGCCGGCATGGGCTTCGACACCTGGACCAACAAACTCTCCAAGCTGCCCGACGACCTCGCCGTGCTGCCGGCGCACGGCGCCGGATCGCTCTGCGGCGCCCACCTGCGCGACGAGCCCAGCACGACCATCGGCCAGGAGCGGGCCTCCAACCCCTACTTCCAGCACAGGGCCCGCAGCACCTTCGTGGCCGCGGTGCTCGACGGCCTGCCCGAGGCTCCGCAGTACTTCAAGCACAACGCGGCCATGAACCGGAAGGGCCCTGAGCTGGTCGACTGGAAGGCCGCCCCCAAAGCCGCGCCGGCCGACAAGGGCCTGACCGACCCGGCCCGCAACTACGTGGTCGACCTGCGCGACGCCAAGGCCTTCGCCGCGGGCCACGTGCCCAACTCGGTGAACATCGGCCTGCGCGGGCGGCTGGAGACCTGGGTGGGCATCATGGTGCCCTGGGGCTCCAACCTGGTGCTCTGCGGCTCCGCCGCGGAGACCGCCGAGGCCGCCCGCCGCCTGCACCGCGTGGGCTACTCCGGGCGGGCCCTGGAGTTCGCGGCCTGGGAGAAGGCCGGTCTGGCGCAGAGCCGCAACGAGATGATCACCCCGGCGGCGCTGCACGCGGCCCTGCAGCGCGGCGACGCCCCCGTGGTCGTGGACGTCCGGCTGCCCAGCGAGTGGATGGCCCTGCGCATCGGCACGGTGGTCAACCTTCCGCTCAACCACCTGGCCGAGCTCTCCGCCAAGCTCGATCCCTCCCAGCCGGTGGTGGCGGTCTGCAACTCCGCCTACCGCTCGAGCATGGCCGTGGGCATCCTCGAGCGCCGCGGATTCGGGAAAGCCTCCAGCTTGGACGGGGGCAGCGAGGCTTGGATCAAGGCCGGCCTGCCGGTCTTCGAGGCGGACAAGCTCGGCGCGCCCGCCGGCGGCGCCAGGAAGGTCGTGCGCCTGCCCGACCGGCTCGCGCCGGCCGAGCTGCAGCGGCTCATCCAGGATCTGCCCGGCACCTTCGACCTGGTGGACATCCGCCCGCCCGAGCAGTTCGCCGACTACAGCCTGCCCGGCTCGCGCAACGCGGACATCGCCGAGGTGATCTCCAACCCCGCCTACCTGACCGGCGCCGGGGCGCTGATCATCGCCGACCGCGACGGCTCGCTGGCCATGGCCGCCGGCGGCATCCTCAGCCAGAAGACCGAGCGCCAGATCAAGGTGCTCCACGGCGGGGTCGAGGCCTACTGGCGCGAGTTCCGGTTCCCCGCGGCGGCCGGCCCGGCGAGGAGCGCGCCTCCGGCCGGCGCGGCCCCCGCGGCTCCGCCGCCGGCCGCGGCCCCGGCCGCCCCGGCGCCGGCCCAGCCGGCCCCCGCCCAGCCGCCCAAGAAGAAGAGCGCGGGGTGCTGAATGAGCGACGAACCTAAGAAGTACATGAACCCCTACCTGGCCGGGGTGCTCCTCGGCCTGGTGCTGCTGGCCTCCTTCCTGATTTTGGGCGCGGGGCTGGGAGCCTCCTCGGGCTTGGCCCGCATCGGGGCGTTCGCCGAGGGCTGCATCTTCCCGGGCCACGTGCGCGCCAGCGAGTACTTCGGCAAGTGGGCCGAGAACCCGCTGGGCTACTACCTGGTCTTCATGCTCGCCGGCACCTTCCTGGGCGGGCTGGTCTCCGCGCTGCTGGCTGGCCGCATCAAGGTCGGCGTGGAGCGGGGCGCGGCCTTCTCCGCGCGCAACCGGCTGCTCCTGGCCCTGGTCGGCGGAGTGATCGTCGGCTTCGCCAGCCGGCTGGCCCAGGGTTGCACCTCGGGCCAGGCGCTCACCGGCAGCGCCCTGCTGCTCTCCGGAAGCCTGGTCTTCCTGATCTGCGTCTTCGCCGGGGGCTATGCCGCCGCCTGGTTCGTGAGGAGGCAGTGGCATGATTGAAACGCTCTACGGCTCCGGGCGGCTGGAGGCGCCCGCGGCCTTCCTCCTGGCGCTGCTCCTGGGCGGCGGCTTCGGCTTCGCGCTGGAGCGCGCCGGCTTCGGCAGCTCCCGGCGGCTGGCCGGCATCTTCTACTTCCGGGACATGGCCGTGCTCAAGGTCATGTTCACCGCCGTGGTCACGGCCATGTTGGGACTGTCCTACCTCCAGGCCCTGGGCTGGATCGGGCCGGACCAGGTCTACCTGATGCCCAGCATCTACGGCGCCCAGATCGTCGGCGGGCTGGTCTTCGGGGCCGGCTTCGTGATGGGCGGCTGGTGCCCGGGCACCGCCGCGGTGGGCGCGGCCTCCGGCAAGCTCGACGCCCTGGTCTTCCTGGGCGGGGCGGTGCTGGGCGGAGTGCTCTTCAACGAGCTCTTCACCGCCGTGGCCCCGCTCTACGCGTGGGGCGACAGCGGCGTGTCCATGGCCTTCGCGGCCCTGGGCATGAGCCGCGCGGGCTTCGCCTTCCTCTTCGTGCTGGTCGCGGTGGGCTGCTTCTGGGGCGCCGAGATCGTCGAACGGCGCGTCTCCGGGACGGGGGAGTTCCTGGGCAGCCGCTTCCTGAAGGCCTTCAGCCTGATCCTGGTGGTGCTCGCCGCCGGGCTCTTCATCTTCCCGTCCGGCAGGGGCGCCGCGGCGGCAGCCGCTCCACCGGCGGCGTCCGCCCCGGGGGAGGCCGAGCTGCTCCGCGGGGTCGAGGCTGCCGCCGACCACGTCGAGCCCGAGGACCTGGCCGACCGGATGATGCGCGGCGAGGAGGGGCTCCTGGTCGTGGACGTCCGCCCGGCGGCGGAGTACGCGGGCTTCCGCCTGCGCGGGGCGGTCAACGTGCCCATCGCGGAGCTGGCCGCCTTCCTGGAGCCGCGCAGGAACCAGGGCACGGTGGTGCTCTACTCCAACGGCATGGTCCACCCCGCTCAGGCCCGCGACTCGCTGGCCCGGGCCGGGCACGCCAACGTCTTCATCCTGACCGACGGGCTGGAGGGCTTCGCCGAACGCTGCCTCAAACCGGCCAGCCTGCGCCCCGGGGCGGTGACCCCGGCCGAGGCCGCGCGGATCAACGCCTGGCGCGCCTACTTCTCGAAGCCCGACGCCCCGCCGGCGCGGCCGGCCCGGGTGGAGGCCCCCAGGGCGGAGCTCCCCGGGATGGTCTCCGCCGGGTGGCTGGCGGCCAACCTGGGGCGCGCGGGCCTCAAGGCCGTCGACCTGCGCGAGCAGAAGGACTACAACGGCGGGCACATCCCCGACTCGCTCTCGCTCCACCCCGAGAGCCTGCGCGGCAACGTCGGCGGGCTGCCCTCCATGCTGCTGCCGGCCGGGATGCTGGCGGAGCACTTCTCGCTGATGGGCATCGAGCCGGCCGACACGGTGGTCTTCGCGTTCTCCGGCGACAAGCTCCGCGACGCCACGCTCGCCGGGATGGCCTGCGAACGGCTGGGCCACGCGCGCTGGGCGGTCCTCGACGGCGGCTGGGAGGCGTGGCTGGCCGGGCGGCATCCGACGGACGCGCTCCTGCCCGCGGCGCGGCGCTCGAAGTACCCGGCGCCGGCGGCCGCCGACCGCTTCACCGTGGACTACCGCACCGTGCTGGCCGAGCTGGGGCCCGGGACGGTCATCATCGACGTCCGGCCGGCGGACTTCTACTCGGGGAAGAAGCGCGACGAGGCCCGCGGCGGGCACATCCCCGGCGCGGTCAACCGCGACTTCGCGCTGGACCTGGCCCCCAAGGGCTCGGCCGGGAGCCTGATGCCGACCGAGGAGCTGGCCGCGGCCTACGCGGCGCTGATCCCCTCGAAGGACTCCCCGGTGATCGTCCACTGCCGCACCGGGCACCAGGCCAGCCAGACCTTCTTCGTCCTCAAGCACGTGCTCGGCTACCGCAGCGTGCGCTGGTACGACGCCGGCTGGACGGAGTGGGCGGCGCGGGCGGAGCTGCCGGTGGAGTAGCTCCGCCTTCCCCGGCCCCGGCGCGCCGAGACGCCCGGACTCCTACCCGACTGTCAGCTCCACGCTCAGGACCTGCCCCGGCGCGACCGTCACCGGCACCGCGCCTGCGGAGACGGGGAGCTCCGCCAGGGGCTTCTCCTCCAGCGTAACGCTGCGCGCCCGGACCACGGGGCGGGAGACCCTGATCGCCGCGCGGACCTGGCCTGAGGTCGGGTTGAAGCAGCGCAGGACGAACGCCCGGCCGTCCTCGCTCTGCTTCAGCGCCGTCACCACCAGGTCGTCGGAGTCGACTCCCGCGAAGGAGACGCCCGCGAAGGGCAGCTCGCCGCGGTGCGCGGTGCACTGGACGACGCGGAGCGGCACGGTGAAATCCCGGGCCTCGCGCCAGACCCGGTCGGACCGGCAGTCGCCGGCGTGCGGGTGGACGGCATAGCGGGACTCGTGCTCGCCGGGGAGCTGGGCGAGCGGCTGCGGCGTGTAGGTGTCGGCCACGCCGCCGGCCGCGCCGAAGCTCCGCAACAGGGTGAGCGCGATGCTGCGGCTCTCGTCGCCGAGGACCTCGTACTCGGGAATCCCGGCGTGGAGCACGGCCAGCGCCCGCCCGGCGCCGTCGGAGAGGTCCACGAAGGACTGCGCCGGCCAGGTGCGGAGCGCCTCCTCGTGCCAGCCGCGCGAGTCGGGCCGCGCCACCGGCCGCTCGACGATGTCGAAGGGGCTGTCGGCGCTGTGCCGCTCGGCGCGCACACCGGTCGGGAAGACGGCGCGCAGCCGGTGGTCGCGGATCGTGTTCCAGACCCGCGTCCGGAACTCCAGGCGCCTCGCGCCCTTCTCGAGCGACACCTCGGTGACCATCCGGAGCGCCGCGCGCCGGGCCGAGCGGCCCGGCCGCTGGGTCTCGATGAAGCGCGCGATGTTCGGGATGTGGATGTCGAGCCCGGCCTCCAGGCCCTCGGGCAGGCTCCACTCCCGCTCGATCCGGTAGACGCTGACCACCGGTCCAGCGGTCACGAGGCTGACCGCCGCCGGCTGCCCCAGCGTGGTGAAGACCGCGTCGCGCTTGGGGGCGACGTGCATCAGCGGCCCGCCCTCCTCGCCACCGTCCTCGAAGTACCCGAGGTTCCGGAACTCCCGTCCGGTGGCCTTGTCGAGGAGGTCGACGGTGCCGTCGCCGTTGACGACGGCGCGCAGATGCTCGTTCTCGAGGACGTTGGCCCGCGGGCTCAGCGTCGTGAGCGGACGATAGTCCCGGGGGACGAACCGGGCGGTGAAGCCGCGGCAGCCCATGGCCGGCAGTTCGCCGGCAGGGAAGGCCAGCCGGAAGCGCACCGCCGGGAACTTGTCGCCGCCGGCCACCGGCATCCGCGCGCTGACCAGGCGGTCGTCGAACTCCAGCACCTGGCAATCGACCTCGCGCCCCGCGGCGTCGCGGAGCTCGACCGAGCCGGGCTCGCGGTAGCCGCCGGGTCTCTGCCCCGTAACGTCGTGCGGGAAGTCGACGAAGCATTCGGCGGCGCCGCTGGCGGGTTGGGCGTGCGGGTTGAAGACCAGCAGCCCGACCTCCTTGGGCGAGAGGTGCGAGGCGTCGACCTTCGCGGCCAGGCCGCTGAGCGCGTTGCGGGTTACGGTCTCGCCGATGTCCTCGACGGTGCGGTAGCGCTCCTCGGTGGCCAGGGTCACGCGGTCGACGTGGCAGCCGCCGACCCCGTCGTGCTGCTGGTTCTGGCAGAGCGCCTTCCAGGCCGCGTCCAGGAAGGCCCGCGGATAGGCGGCGCCGTGCAGGGCGGCCCAACATGCGGCCGGCTCGGCCCAGCTTCCGAGGCAGATCTGGGCGCGGTGGTTGGCGAGCTTCACGTTCATCCGCGCCGAGTAGACCCCGGCGAGGAGAGCGGTGCCGTCCGGGTCGGTCGCGTGGACGTCCAGGCGCTCGCCCCTGAGCACGGGGAGCTTCCCCATGAGCCCCTGGGCCTCGAGCGACTTCCGGACGCCCGCCATGAAGGCCGGCATCGAGGATATCTCGATGCGTTCGCCGCCCCCGAGCCGGGCGTTGAGCTCGTCCACGAGGTCGGCCACCGCCGGGTCGGGGATGTCCAGGTCCGTGCCCTGCAGGAAGAGCAGGTGTTCGGTGGAGCTCCTGGGCTCGAGCGAGGCGCGCAGTTCGGCCAGGCCCTTGGCGGCGGCATCGAGGTCGCGGGCGTTGGGGCGGTCGACGATGCGGTGGTTGGTCTCGGCCGAGCGCGGATCGCAGACGTTGGTGAGGAAGCCCGCCGAGCCAGTCCGGTCGCAGACCGCCCGCCCCGCTCCGCGGCGCCAGGGCTGGTAGACCATCGACCAGAAGTTGAGGCGGTTGTGCTTTCCGAAGCCGATCCCGAGCAGCCGGCTCCCGTCCGGGCCCTCCCAGTGGTACTCGAAGCGCTCCAGCCGCGACTGGTCGAGCCCGCGGTAGAACATGATCGTGTCCATCCCGAACTGCCGGTAGATCTGCGGCAGCTGCGAGATCTGGCCCCAGGAGAAGACGTTGTAGGCCGCCTTCATCACGCCGCCGGCCTCGGCGGCCAGGCGGTGGCCGATGAGCAGGTTGCGGACGATGGACTCGCCGCTGGCCAGGTACAGCGCCGGCAGCGTGTACCATGGCCCGACGAAGAGCCGCCCGGCGCGGACCAGCGCGCGCAGGCGCTCGCGGTTCTCCGGCCGCTTCTCGAGGTAGTCGTCGACGATGGCCGCCTGGGAGTCGGCCAGGAAGGACCGGAAGCGCGGATCCTTCTCCATGGTGTCGATGAGCAGGTCCATGGCCTCGACCAGCCGCATCTGGGTCTCGCCGAAGGACCAGCGCCACTCGCGGTCCCAGTGGGTGTTGATGACCAGGTGCATGGTCCGCGGAGTCGTCTTGGAGGCATTCATGTCTTCGCTTCCCCTGGGAGGGCACCGCCTCTTCCCCGGCCGCCGTGCGGATCACCGCACGGTCGCCCGCGGCGGTCATTCGTGTTCATTTGAGCACCCAGATCACAGAACGCCCCGAGAACTCTCAGCATGGCTTTCGCCTTCAGCTCAGAACATCGCTAGGATGCTCCGGGAACCCCCTCACGCCTCGCGAGAGATCGAACTGGAGGACCCGTCTGCGCGCTCGCGGCTCGTAGTCCAGTCGCCGCAGGCAGCCATTGTCCAGCGCCGGCGCGCCGAACGGCACCGCCAGCTGCCGCTCGGCGACGGCGCGGAGCCCGGCGAGGACCTCCGGTTCGCGACCGGCGAGGTTCTCGCGCTCGGCGGGGTCGTGCGCCAGGTCAAAGAGTTGTTCGCGCCCACCGTTGGCGATGAAGATGTACTTCCAGGTCCCGGAGCGCAGCATCAGCGTGAAGCGACTGGTGCCGGGCTGTCCGTAGGTGCCGAGCAGCGTCCGCCGCGGCGCGGCCGTCCCGGCGAGTTGTCCCAGCAGGTCGGCGCCGTCGCGCAGCTCCGGCGCGCCGGCGGCGGTCGTGGCGATGCCGAAGAGGTCGGTCAGGCAGGCGAGCTCGCCCGAGCGCGTCCCGCCGGCCAACCGCGCCGGCCAGCTCACCAGGAACGGTGTGCGGGCGGCGGCCTCGAAGAAGCACTCCTTCTGCCAGCCGTGGTGGTCGCCGAGCAGGTCGCCGTGGTCCGCGAAGAAGCAGATCACCGTGTCCGCGGCGTCGGGCCGGCGCTCGACGGCGTCGAGGATGCGCCCGAGGCACCCGTCGATGTAGCTGATCTCGCCGTAGTAGCGGGCCCGGAGGATGCGCGCCCAGCTCGGGCTCACGTCCTCCGCCCAGATGGCGTGGTTCATCCAGGGGATCTGCTCGTCGGCGTGGTCCACGGCCAGGTCGCCGACCACCGGGTTCGGCATCCGGTCGGGGTCGTACATGCGGTTGTAGGGCTGCGGCGGCGCACACGGCGGGTGCGGGCCGACGAAGGAGACGAAGCCGAAGAAGGGCCGGCCGTCATCGGCGAGCAGTTGCTCGACCGCCCGGTCGGCCGCCCAGCTCTCCACGGTAAGCGCCGCCGGCAGCGGGCTCATCTGGGGCACGTAGTACATCTCGGTGCGCTCGCCCTGGAGCATGTCGATCCAGTCGTACTCCGGGTGCTCCTCGCGGATAAACCGGGCGAAGGCGTCGCGCTCGCGCTGGCGGGCGTCCTCGTAGAGCTCCTCGCTGTGCAACTGGACGTCGAAGCCCAGGTCCTGGTCCCAGGGGTCGGAGTGGAACTTGCCGATTCCGAAGGTCCGGTAGCCGAGCCCCCCCATCTGCCTGGCCAGGAACGGCCCGCAGCGCCCCTCCATGGTGGCGGGGGGCGCGGCGTAGTAGCTGTTCGAGAAGGTCCCGGTGACGAGCGGCTCCCGCCCGGTGCGCACGGTGTAGCGCGCCGGCAGGCAGACCGGGCAGGTGGAATAGGCGTTGGTGAAGCTGACCCCGCGCCGGACCAGCCGGTCCAGGTTGGGCGTGTGGATCAGGCCGTTGCCGAGCGCCGCGATGGTGTCGAAGCGCTGCTGGTCGGTCATCACGAAGAGGACGTTGGGCTTGTGCGGCATCATGGTCTCCCGGGTGGAAGGTGGAGGGTGGATGGTGGAAGGCTGGAAGACGGGACGGCCGCCGTCCACCTTCAACCCTCCACCCTCAACCCCCAACCGCCGTTCCTACCGCTCCCCCTCCAGGCAGAGCACCTCGCCAGACCAGGTCGAAACGTAGACCGCTGCCCCGGCGACGGCGATGCCCTCGGCGGCCGGGGCCGCAGGCAGGGCGTGCTCGGCGAGCTGCTGGCCGTCCTTCATGCCCAGCACCAGCAGCCGGCCCTGCTTCCGGTCGGACGAGGCGGCCCCGACCAGCACGTGCTCGCCGGCGATGGCCAGGGCCACGGCGCGCTCCCCGGCGGGCAGCTCGAACTTCCAGAGCGGCTCGGTCTTTTCACCGATCTTGGCGGTGCGGTTCTGGGCGATGATGGTGCCGGCAACCCGCTTGTCGGCCATGCGCAGCCGGCTGGCCACCGCCCGGGTCTTGTCGAAGACCACGATCTGGCCGGTCAGCCCGTCCTTCCACTGGGTCTGGAAGCGGTCCTCCACCTTGGTGACGCCGGAGGAGTGCCAGGTGCGGTCGAGCAGCGTGGCCGCCGAGCCGATGTAGCCGTGGTACTGCCCATTGGTGGTGCCGGAGCGCACCGCATCCAGGATCTCGCGGCCGAGCAGTTTGCCGGTCTTGGGGTCCAGCCGGAAGTGGGTGCTCCCGCCGCAGGAGACGGCCTTGCCGTCGGCGACCAGCAGGTCGGCGAGCCCCACGAAGCCCTTGGCGTCGTTGGGCGGGCGCGTCTCCCAGACGAGCTTGCCGGTCGCCGGCTCCAGGCAGGCGATGCCCGCACCGCCGTCGGACTCCGAGGAGCGTCCGAAGCAGGCGTAGGCCAGGTTGTCGCGGACCAGCACCCCGCCGACGACCGGCCAGGGGGACTCGACCTGACCGAAGGCCACGATCCGGCGCTCCTCCGGCGCGGCCCGGCAGCGCCAGGCAAGCCTGCCGTCCGCGGCGGCCAGCGCGTAGACCCAGCCGTCGCGGGCGCCGGTCAGGCAAAGCCCGCCGTGGACGGTCGGAGGCACGTCCATCCGCCCGCCGACCGTCGTCGACCAGACCGGCTTGCCGGTGGCCGCGTCGAGCGCCGCGACCGCGTGCCGGTCGGGCAGGGCCACGAAGACCCGGCCGCCGGCGACCGTCGGGGCTGTAAGGGGCTCGCCGCCGGTCCAGTTGGCAACGGCCTCGTCGGCCAGGAGGGACGGCCCGGCAGGCCGGGCCCCGGCGACGGGCGCAGTCCAGAGGACCTTGAGCTTCGCAGAGAACTTCTCCCCGGGCGCCGCCCCCGAGCGCGAGGGGTCGAAGCGGAAAGTGGGCCAGTCCCCTGCGGCCGGGGCGGCGCCGTCGCCGGCCTTGCCGAAGGCCGGGCCGGTCTCCAGGCGCTCTGCGGCCCCGGATTCGGCCTTGGGTTTCTCGGCGGCAGCCGGGGCGGGGGAGGGGGCCGCTGCCAGGCCCACGTAGCCGTGGATCACTCCCTGCACGCACAGGCAGATGTTCGGCGCCGAGTAGAAGAGCCCGTTGCCCAGCGTCGCACCGTGGCTGCAGGCCGGGCGCGAGGCCCGGAAGCGCGAGACCTTGCCGTCGGCCCAGGCCATGAAGTCGGCCGGCCGGTTGAAGATCACGTGCCGGTCGGTGGCGACGTCCGCGTGGCAGCCGTACATCGAGGTGCGGTAGACGGTGTGAGTCTTGACGCTCTTGCCGGTGGCCGGGTCGAGCCCCTCCCACTGCTGCTCCTTGCTGCCAGCGACCATCCACTTCTGGGCCCAGACCAGGCCGCCGGCGTAGAGCACCGTCCAGCGCTGCTGCGGCGGGCCGTCCAGGGTCCAGGTCCAGAGCTCCTTGCCGTCCTTGGCGGAGACGCCCGCGAGGTGCCGGGCCTTGCCGGCGGTCTCGGCGTCGAAGACCAGCAGGCCGTGCCGGCCGAAGAGCAGCCGGTCCTTGCCCTTGAGCCAGGCGGAGCAGTCCGCCTTCCAGGCCTCCTTGCCGGTGGCCAGTTCCAGGGCGGAGAGGCTCTTGCCCGCCGCGTCGAAGACGATGACCTGGCTGCCTTCGATCAGGAGCTGGGCCTTGGCCGGCACGGGCGAGGTCCAGGCCGGCTTGCCGGCCTTGGTGTCGTAGGCCTTGAGGTCCTTCCCGCCGGAGACCACCAACACCCCGTCCTTGAGCAGGAACCGGGCGCCCGGCGGGTAGTCGACCTTGCCGTAGCCCGCGACCACCCGGCCGGTCTCGCCGTCTATGGCCGCGGCGCTGCCGCCGACCATGGCATAGACCCTCTGGCCGTCGGCCACCAGGGTGTTGGAGTTGCCGTCGTAGGCCCGCCGCCAGACCGGCAGGCCGTTGTGGGCGTCGCGGGCCAGCAGCCAGGCGCCGGTGCCCTTGGGCTGCGGCAGGCCGGAGGCCGGGTCATCGGCGACCGCGGCGCCTGCGAAGGTGGGCTGCAGCGCCTGCCCCGGCGTGAGCACGTAGTAGTTCCGCCCGCCGCCCGACAGGATGGCCCCATAGTGGTAGTCGGCCATCCCGGGGAAGGCCGGGCCGGCCAGCCAGCGCAGCCGCTCCGGCGGGCCTACCTCCTGGTCGCGACTGACGTTGCAGCCCCCCGAGTCGTAGCGCGGGTGGGTCCAGTCGTCGTGGGCCGCCGGGCGGGGCTTGCCGACGCGCAGCCAGCCGCCGGAAGCGGCCGGCGCATCGCCGCCGGCGGCCGCCAGCGCCTTGGCCAGGTCGTCCGCCCCCGGGCCGCTCCGGACCACCACGGCTCCGCCCGGCGTCAGGACGCGCATGACCTCCGCAGCCGAAAGGCCCGCCTTGGCCGCCGCGGCCGGATCGGCGATCACCGCCAGGTTGGCGAGGTTCTCCGCCAGCGGCAGGGCGGAGAGGGGACAGCGCTCGGCCGAGACCGCCCCGTAGGCGCCGAGCGCCTGGAGCCGTCCGCGGGCCGCGGCAGTCGCGGCTTCGTCGGGCGAGAGCATGATCACGAGCGACCGGCCTCCGGCGCCCAGCGCCGCGGCCAGTTCCGGAGCCCCGCCGATCATGACACAGAGCCCACGTTCGCGTCCGGCCGCCTTGGCGACCTCGGCCGCCAGGGGGTCGACCGGCCCGCCGGCCGGTCCCGCCTCGCCGCCGAGGGCCTGGGCCAGACAGCCCGCGAGCCCCACCAGGATCGCCAGACTTCTCACGCTCTTCCCAACCTTCCGCTCAGGGGCCCGCTCGGGCCATCGCCGACTTCCCGGGAGTATAGCCGCCTCCCTCCTGGCGTCGAGGACCCGCGATCCGCCGGGGGCCGCCGGCCCCCGTCACCTGACCTCGCAGCTCTCGGCCACCGCGTAGCCCATCTTCACCCGCAGGATCCGTTTGTTGATGCAGTCGGTGATGAAGGCGTGCCGGTCGGTCACGGCCACACCGTTGACCCAGGCCAGGGGGACCTCCGGCTTGGCGAAGGGGCTCACCAGGTCCTTGGGGTCGTCGGCCTTCCGCGGCCGCAGGAATTTGCCGGCAGGGTCGAGTACGTAGCTGTCCGGCCCGCAGTTGTCCTGGTTGCCGTAGGCCCCGAAGGATGTGATCTCGTTGCCGTTGGCGTCGAGCACGCCGATGCGGAAGCGGCAGGCGTCCGGTGCGAAGATCCGGCCGAAGTCGTCCACATCGAAGTCGGTCCCGAAGCAGTGGCAGCCGCCGCTGCCGCCGACCGTGCTGATGGTCGAGAAGCCCTGGCGGTGCCACAGGGCGCCCTGGAGCATGCCGTCTCCGCCCATCCCGTTGCCGCGGACCGGCTCCTTCTTCATATCCGCCGGGAGCCGCTTCTCCGCGGAGTCCTCGGCGTTGAAGTCCCAGGTCTTCTGGTCAGCGCCGGTTCCCAGCTTGATCCAGTCGACGGCGAACGAACCCTGCCCGTTGGTGTTGCTGGGGCTCAGGAAGATGCAGCCGATCTGCCCCTTCCATTCCTTGGCGTCGGAGAGATCAAAGGTGTACTCGGCGAAGTCGCTGTTCGGCTTGATTTCGACCGTCTTGAGCACCAGCCCCTCGACCAGCTCCCGGCCGAGACCGAAGGCCGCCTTGGTGCCGTCGGTCCCGTTCTTGAGCCGGACGGTGACGGTCTTGCACTTGTCGGCGTCGACCACAGCTTCCGGCCGGCCCGGGACGGTGATGATCCCCGGCACCTGGTTCCCGCGCCGGCCGGTGATCTGGCCGGTCAGGCAGCCGCCGGTGGTCCGGAGGTCGGCAACCCGGCCATACGAGCGCCAACCCTCGAAATCGATCGCCGCCGCCGGGTCGTTCAGTATCCAGATGGCGCCGCCCTGAGGCCCGAACTTGATGACGCTGCCGTAGAACCAGTCGTAGATGGCCGGATCCACGCCGGTGAACTCCTTGGGATAGGGCGCGTCCTTGGGCTTGGCCACGTCGAGGATGACCAGGTTGCCCTTGGAATCAACCCGCGGGCCGTACATGCCGTCGGTGACCGACCAGAGGGCGGTCCGCTTGTAGTTGCCCTGCTGGTCGTAGACCTCCAGGCTCATGGTCGCGTGATAGACCGCGCCGGTGCGCCGCACGTAGATGTCGCCTTTGCGGTCGATCCAATAGTCGCGCTCCCAGGCGGTGGTCCCGGTCGCGCCGGCGGGCAGGTCGCCTTTCAGCCACGGATTGTTCGCGGTGGCCGGGAAGGGCTTGGGCTTACCGTCCGGGCCGTAGCGCCTGACGTTCCCGCAATGGTGCACGCCGTACAGATTGCCGTCCCGGTCCAGGCGGGGCCAGTAGTGCATCGCAAACAGGTTGCTGCCGCTGTGGTCCTTGATGGCAACTCGGACCTGACCGGTCTCATCGTCCAGAACGCGCCATTCGGACGGGCTGCCCCACCGGTTGACGCGGGTCACGACCATCCGGTGGGTGGGATCGGCGGCCGCGCGCACCGGGAAGACCGGCCCGTAGCAGCCGGCCTGGGCCGGCGGCGCGAACTTGCCGCCCTCGTCGATCCAGCGCACCAGGCCGCCCCCCTTGCCGTTGGCGCCCATCCAGACCACCGCCGGCTCGGCGGTCGCGTCCAGGGCCAGCACCGGCTCAGTCCGGTTGTAGAGCGGGTCCTTGGTGTGGTTCAGTTCCTGGCTGGCCAGTTCCTTCGCGTCCTTCCATCCCGAGAACTTGATGAGCTTGAGCCCCTTGGCCAGGACGTAGACCGCCCCGGTCTTGAGGTGCGCGCCGACCCAGATGGGACCGTCCACCGGGAAGGACCCCACGAACGAGCCATCGGCCTCCTTGACCACGACCACGCGGTTGTTGCCGCTGTCGGCGACGAGCAGATTGCCCTTGCCGTCGAGCGCCACCGCACGCGGATCGCTGAGGTGCATCTCGTCGTTCCCCGCCTTGTCCGTCTCGCCGAAGAAGACCTCGGCCGGAGTGCGCTCGGGCACCCTGATCCGGAGCACGGCGTGGGCGCCCTTGGCCCCGGCGCGCTGGGCGCGCACCGCGTAGACCGACTTGCCGTCGGAGGAAGCCGCCAGGAAGGGGCTCTCCAGCCAGGAGACACCCGGCGCCGCCCCGGCATAGGATTCCTCCGGGATGCCCCCGTCGGTGTCGATGACGGTCAGAAGGCCGGCGTTCTTCTCGTCGAGGCCGGCCATGTAGATCCGCCCGCCGGGCGCCACCGCCGGGGTCTGGAACATGACCTTCCTGACCGGGTAGAACCAGGTCTCCCGGGAGGAGTTGCGGTAGGGGCCGTGCCGCGGGTTCAGGGTCCCGAACGAATTAACGAACGCACCGGAGGGCTTGAGCCGCTCCATGGGCAGGTTCGGGGAGAACGGCACGATGGTTTTCTCGTAGGCTCCGTCCCGGAGGAAGACCAGGGTCTTCTCCACCGAACCCCAGATGAACTGGTGGTGCGGCTGGCCGACGTAGGCCCGGCCGTCCGGCCCGGCCGCGATGCCGGTAACCAGGCCTTCAAGCATGTTGGGCCCGAACTTGCCCGGATCGGTAAAGGCCAGTCCGCCCCATGAGGCCCTGAGGCCCAGCCCGACGCGGACTTTGAACGGCCCGCCGGCCGCCGGTTTGCCGTCGTCGTCCTTGCCGTCCCACTCGAGCGACTGGGCCAGTCCGGGCTTGAGCGGCTCCGGCGGGTTCTTGCCCAAGGCCCCGGCTGCAAGATGGCGAACCACCCTGCCCTGGGCATCGTCGACGTAGACGGCCACGTCGGTCTCGCGGTCCACGGTGAAGTCGATCTTCACCTTGCCCTGCCCTGAGCCCGTCGAAGGGTCGCCGGCCTTGGCGACGCTCGGCTTCTTGGTAAAAGCCGGAGGCGCAGACTCGCCGGCCAACAGCCCCGAGGCAAAGAACAACGCGGTGAGGAGCGTCGCGGCGGTTCTCATGGTTCTCTCCTACTTCCCCTTCTGCGCCTTCCAGCACAGGAAGTGCAGGATAGTCCCAGCGCGGAGGTTCATCGGCGGCCGAACAGTCCAGTCCTTGCAGCCCTCGGCGTAAACGATGGGCGTGCGCGACTCCGGGAAGCCGTCGGCGAAGCAGCGCATGCCCTTCTCGACCATCTTCCTGTCCCCGGAGCTGGCCCCCAGGTAGCCGTAGACGTCCGAGAAGAAGAGCGGCCCCTCGTAGAAGGTCGGGGGCGGGCCCTTCTCGGCGATGGCCTTGAGCAGGCCGGCGACCCTCTCGTCCTTGGTGCGATAGCAGTAGTCGCAGAGCGCGGCGACTCCGTAGCTCAGCTGTTGACCGAACGCCTGGTAACCCTGTCCGGCGTTCTCCCGGCCGGGGTCGAACATGTGCGGGCCCTTTTCCTTGCTGACCGGCAGGAGCCAGTTGTCGATCAGCAGTTTCACGTCGGCGAGGTATCTGTCCTCGCCGGTCAGCGCGTGGAGCGACATCAGGTTGCTGACGGTCAGGAGCGTCCCCTGGAGCGAGTCGTCGCCGCAGGGCCACGCACCGGGCTTGGACTTGAGCGGCGCGAGGTACGACTCCTGCATGCCCTTGTAGTTGCGCTCGGCGCACTCCCGGGCCTTGGGGTCGCCGGTGAGCATGTAGTAGAGGACGAGCCCGCCCAGCCAGTTGCGACAGGCCATGGGCTGGCCCATGGAGTACTCGTCGCTCCAGCTGGTGTGCGTCTCCGTCTGCGAACCGTCACCACGGAAGAGCGCCCGGTAGGGGGCCGCGTCGCGGTCGGACCAGTTCTGATCGACTTCCTCCAGGTGCCTGGCCATCTCCGTGCCCAGCCCCAACAGGCCGGGGTTTCCCGTCCGCATGTAGTGCAGCAGGGCCGACCAGGCCCAGTCGGAGTGCAGGCTGCGGTTCTGCAGCCAGCCAGAGTAGTAGCCGCCGCTGGCCGAGACCACGTCGCCGAAGTCCATCCATCCGTACCAGCGGCCGGCAGTGGTCCGGGCATGAACCAGGCTGGTCTTGCTCTTCGGGTCGAGCAGGTTCCCCGCCATGTTGTCACGGAAGGTCAGCTTCCAGTCGAGCTCTTCGTCGCCGGTCTTGGCCCCGGCCGGCGCGAAGAGGATGTTGGCGGCCTCGGTGGAAGCGAAGTACTCGGGATTGACCGCGGCCAGCGGCGCGGAGAGCTCCGCGGCGGTCTCGGCCGCCGACCGGCCGGAGAAGTCGAGGGCGAGTTCGTGGCCCTTGTGGACGCCGCCGGGCAGTGCGGTCAGGCCGTCCCTGCGGGTCCATTCCCACCACTTGTCCATGCCGAGGCCCTTGCGCGGCCACTGCCCGTCGGTCGGCCACAGCCAGAAGCGCAGCGTTCCGGAGTCGAACTCCAGGGCCTGATCGTAGTTCTGCCAGAAGTCGCGGACCGCGGCGACGAGCCGGAGCCTGCCGCCGGCCACGCTGACGATGCCGTCCGTCCGCGCGCCCTTGGCCAGCTCCTTGCCGTCCGAGGTAACCCGGTAAGCCAGCTTGTCGTAGGTGCCGCCCGGGCAGGTCTGGCTAACCCGCAGCTTGCCGGTGGCCTTGACGCCCTCGCAGGAGACCTCCGCACCGGCAGCGCCATCGAGGGCGAGCTCCACGGCCAGGCCCTTGAAGAAGAACCACTCGCTCTTGGCCTTGAAGCCGTGGGCGCCGTTGTTCTCGAGCCAGACCCGGACCTTGAGCATCTTGCTCCCGGCGTAGGCCGTGGTGCGAACGGTGTAGCCGAGGCGGCCGTCGTGCACGCCGGGGAAGACGCCCCGGACGCAGACGGTGGCGCGCATCGGCCCCGCGGCCTCCACCTTCACCTCCGAGGGCGCGCCGGCTGGGGTCTGCTTGCCGTCCTCGGTCGTGAGCACCAGCCCCCGGCTGCCGGCGGCGAGCAGTTCCGCGCCGTCGACCTTCAGCGATTTGAAGAGACTGGACTCCTTCTTGCTGATGGAGATGGAGAGCGGCCCGGTGGAAACGGCCACCTCCTCGGCGCCGTCGGTCACCTTGACCGGCCCGGCCGGTGCCGGGCCCGCGCCGCCATCGCGCACTGCGAGCTTGGCCTTGCCGCCGGCGTCGACTTCGAGCTGACAGTCCATGAGCACCCAGCGCACCGAGCCGTCGCTCCATTTGGCGAGGGTCGCGAACTGCGCCGGGACGGCCTTGCCGCCGACCTGCGCCGAGAGCGCCGTGGCGTCCTTTACCGCACCCTGCGCAAAGGGCACGCCGCAGGTGACCGCCGCGGGCTTGCGGGCGACGCCGGCGGATTCCTGCACGGTCAGCTCCGCCTCAAGCGCCGACGCCGGCATGGAGGCGCAGAGGGCCAGAGCGACCGTCACGATCATGTGCGTTCTCATGGTCGCCCCCTACTTTCCGATCTTCTCAGCCACTTCGCCGGCCAGGCGATAGAGCCGCTCGGTCTGTTCCGGCCAGTCGACGCCGGCAGCAAAGGCCGCACCCTGCCAACCCTCCGCGAAATGCACCAGCCGCTGGCGGTCCTCCATGAACCTGGCCGCCCGGGCGGCGAGCTCCTCCCCGAGCTTGGCCCGCTGGGCCTTGTCGACCAGCGCCCGGTCGATGACCACTCGGGCCTCCATGGCCTGGGCGCCCTCGCGCATGGCCTCCGCCCGGATCGTGGAGATGGGCCCGTTGGGGCCCGGCGCCAGCAGCCACTGCGTGCAGCACAGCAGCGAGAGCTGGCCCCAGTAGGTCTCCGGGTACCGGCCGCAGAGCTGCCCGCGCCAGTTGCCCCGCGAATCCTTGAAGACCGGCCAGAAATCCACGCCGATCCGACCCAGGCCCTTGACTCCGTCGTTGGCCGCGCCCTCCTTGCCGCCGTGAACCTGGGCGCTGGCCGCCATCCACTTCTCGGCCAGGTTCATGCCGATATTGGGCGGGGCGGTCTGGGCCAGGCCGTAGCGGGAGTTGAGCGTCAGGCGGAAGTCGCTCTTCCAGCCGTGTCCGGCGGGTCCGAACTCCGGCAGGGTGGGACCGCAGCCCACGCCCCAGACCGACGAGCAAACTCCGACCTTATGGCCGTAGTGCTCGGCGCAGTAGAAGTGGCTGTGGGCCGCGAAGAGCACGCCCGGCCCGGCCGCGGCGAACTCGCTCATGGCCTGCTTGGTCGGGCGATGGTCGCCGATCAGGCCGATCACCAGCGACTTCTCCATACCGCGGTCCTTGAGCAGCTTCTGCATGGCCGGGATCAGCTTGCCCCAGAGCTCCTGAGATTCCGGCGTGCCCCAGTCCGGGCCAAGGATCTCGCGCAGCTCGCCGGTCTTGGGGTTGCGGAGGGTCAGCAGGATCGGCCGGTCGTGGGTCCGTGAAGGCGCGTTGGGATTGCCGGCGTGCCCCTGGGTGTCCGGAGCCTCCCAGGCGTAGAGCACCACCGAGGGGATCTTGCCCAGGCGCTTGGCCGCCACGTCCACGTACTTCTCGACGATGGAGAGGTCGGGCTCCAGCGCGCCGTCCTTGCCGCGCACCCAGAGGACCATGGCATGCTCGTTGCCCAGGTGGGTGCGGCGGATGGCCGTGACGTAGAGCGTCCGGCAGCCGAGCGGCGCGATCATCGCGAACGTCCGGTCGAGGAGCTTGAGGTGCTCCTCCGACCAGAGCTCGACGCCGTAGCGCATGGCCAGCGACTCCGGCGACTGCATGAAGTCGTTGTGCACCGCGCCCTCGCCCAGGGCGGGCAGCTTCCAGGCCGACACCCTGAGCTTCAGCTGGACGGCCTGGGGCGGCGCGCCCTCCGCCGAGACGGTCAGAGCCCCGGAGTAGTCCCCGGGCGCGGCGTCGGCCGGCACCGCCACGCTGATCCACAGCGGCTGCACGGCCAGGCCGGTCTCGGCCAAGGCCGGCACCGGGCTGGGCGCGGCCTCGGCCAGGGCGTCGAAACCCGTCGGCGCGTCCGACCGCCCCTCGGGCAGCGCGTAGCGCACCTGCAGAGCCGAGGCCGGAATGGTTCCCGGGCCCTTGAGCTCACCGGCCTCGACCTTCAGGCCCTTGATGGGCCCGCTCGAGCCGGCCAGGACGAGCCCCGAGCCGGCGCCGCCGCGCGGCGCGACCAGCTTCACCGGAGCGAGCGCCGCGAGCGCGCCGCCGGGATCCTTGCCGAGCGGGGCCTGGACGATGGCCTGGTTCCAGAGCCGCAGTCCCTGGAGCCTGGCCGGCCCGGTCGCCGGAGTCAGCGCTCCGCCGGCCGGCGCGGAGAGCGTCAGCTCGGCGAGCCCCACTGGCGACCAGCCCACCGGCAGGCCCAGCCAGCCCTTGGAGAAGCACGTCCGGCCATCCACGCTGCTGCCCCGCAGCATGCAGATCTTGTCCAGGGGAGCCCGGTGAACCTCCACGGCCAGGATGTTCTCGCCCTTGCGGAGCTTCTCCGCGGGGATCTGGCACCCCTCCAGGCGCCGGTTGAACTCGGCCTTGCCCGCGAAGCCCTTGGCGTCCAGCACAGCACCGCCTGCGCCGGTGTGGGCGGCCTCCGGATACGGCTCGGCCAGGGCTCCGATGCCGGTTTGGCCGGCCATCAGGTCCTTGCGGGCCACCTCTTCGCCGTTGAGGTAGACCACGATCCCGCCGCGGTAGGCGGCAAAGAGCGTCAGGGCCTGGCAGGCCGCCGGGTCGGCCACCTCGAAGCGCCCGCGGGCCAGGATCAGCTTCCAGCCCTCGTCCATGGCGAACTCGGGCGGCCCGGCGCCGCGCCACCACTGGCTGTCGTCGAAGTCCGGCTTGGCCCAGCCGGCGGGAGTGGACTCCGGCAGGCGGTACTCCTTGGCCTTCTCCACGGTGCAGTCGGAGACGTCCAGGCTCTTGCCCGCGGACAGACCCTTCTTGGGCCAGTAGACCACCTTCTCGACTTTGCCGGGCTCGGTGAGGATCTCGGCGGTCTCGCGCACCAGCTGGAAGCGCCACATGCTCTTCTTGAGGTCGAGCACCGGCGCGCCGCCGGCCGACGGGGCCTTGGGTGACTCCCCGGCGCGGGCATCGGGAACAGACAGGGCCCAGACGAGGAACCCGAGGCTCAGGATCCAGAAGCCAACGAGTCTGCTGCTGATCATGGCAGGCCCTCCGTCACTTGGCGGTCTGAGTGTCAACCTTGGCCGGCGCGGCCGGGTCCTTGACCGCGCCCTCCCTGCCCTTGTCGGAAGCCGGAGTCGGCAGCGGGCGCGGAGTTCCGGCTTCGGCCAGCGGCTTGCCGAACCCCAGGAGCTTCCCGAGCGCGTCGACCACGACGCGGTAGCCCTCGTCGGTGAGGTGCACGCCGTCCCGGGTGAACTCCTTCTCGCCCTTGGGATCCGCCTCCTTGAAGGCGGCGAAGACGTCCAGGTAGAGCGCCCCCTCCTCAGCGGCGATCTTTCGGGCCATTTCACCGGTCTCGGCCATCCGGGCCTTGGCGAACCGCTCCCAGCCCTTGGCCAGCAGCTTGCTTGAGACGGGCGGCGGGCCCATGACCACGGTGAGCACCTTGGCTTCCCGGAGCTGTCGGAGGATCGCCCGCATCGGCGGCTCGAAGCGCGTCTTCTCGATCTGCCAGCCGGCCTCGTTGGTGCCGTAGATGACGATGCAGACCGTCGGCTTGTAGGTTTCGATCACCTTAGTGAGCCGCTTGGCGCCGCCCTCGGCGATCTCCCCGCCGGATCCGGCCCGGGCCAGCTTGATCGCCTCCCCGCCCTGCACGAGAGCCGGATACTGCTTCTTCAGATCCTCCTCCAGGCACTTCATGGCCGGCTGGGCGCAGTCGGCGATGGAGTTGCCGAAGAAGAGGACCACGTCCTTGGGCCGGAGGAGACAGGTCTCGGCGTCCGCGGCGGCCTTGGGCGGCTCGCCGGCCGGCGCTGCCGTCAGGGCCCACGCCAGGCTCAACACAGCCACCGCGGTTACCCTCATGCTGCTCATCGTGCCATCTCCCTTGCTGTCGCTCACTCCGCCAGCCTCAGGCGGCTGGGGATCTTGATCATGACCGGCGGCGACTTCGGGTCCGCCCGGCGCTCGGCCAGCCGGGCGACCGCCGTGCGCGCCAGCCGGTCGACGTCCCAGACCACCGCCGGAGGCACCGGCCCGCCCGCGAAGTTGGGCCGGTACTCGCCCTGATAGTCGCCCTCCGTGGACCAGCCGACCATCTCGAAGTCCCGCCCGGGAACGAGGCCGAGCTCCCTCGCCGCCTGGGCGGTGACGGCCGAAATCCCCTGCCACAGGGTGAGCAGCGCCCGCGGCCGGTCCGGACGCGAGAGGTATTCGCGGACCATCCGCACGCGCTCGGTGACGTCCGTCTCGGGAAGGGCCAGCTGCCACTCGGGTGGCAGGGCCGCTCCGCTCTCGTTCAGCGCCGCGGAGGCGCCGCCGAAGCGCTCGGACCCCTGGCGCGTCCAGCCCTTGGGACCGATCCAGCCCACGGAGCGGTGGCTCCGCCCCGCGAGCCACGAGCCGGCCAGGTAGCCGCCCAGGAACCCGTCCTGGACCACCGAGTCGGCGTCCACGTTCTCGTGCCAGTGATCCACGGCCACCGTGGAGACGCCCAGGCGCCTGACCGCCGTCAGCACGTCGGGGGAGAAGGAGTCGACTATTGCGCCGCAGACCTTGAGATCGCGCAGCCGCTCCACTATGCCACCGGCCGCCACCGGCTCGCACTCTACGGCCAGGAGCATCCAGCCGCGCTCGGCCGCCGCCTGCTGCAGGCTGTCGAGCATGCTCCTGCGCAGGTTGTCCCACACCGCGGATCCGCTCGGGGACTGCGGCGTGAGGACGAAGGCCACCGGCGCACCGCGGTCCGGGTCGTTGCTGCGCGAGAGCACCCGGTGGCCGCGGCCGTGCTCGGCGGAGATCCAGCCCTCGGCAGCCAATCCCTGCAGCGCGTGATAGACGGTCTTGTGGGCCAACCTGTAGTCGGCGCTGAGTTTGCGGACACTGGGCAGGAAATCGCCGGGACGATAGGTGCCGGCGGCAATCGCCGCCCTTAGAGTGCTGCTAAGTCCACTCGCAACAGGCCCTCCTGCAAGCTGATGCATCGTTTTAATTGTGTTATCCATGCTGTTCTCCTAGTGTTTCCAATACACCCATGGCCTCGGGTTGTCCGGCACAAACCTGGGAAATCTGCGCGGACTCCTGGCGGAGGCTCAGGCCGGTTTGGTCAGCCCGGGAATGCCGGCAGCCAGCTCGGAAGAGCTCCGCTCCGCAGTTGGGGAGAGCCAGGCGAATCCCGGGATCTTCCGGAAGGCGCCCAGCTGCCGCCTGGCGAAGTGCCGGGTGTTGCGCTTGGTGAGGTAGACCGCCTCGTCGAGCGGGATCTCGCCGGCCAGGTGCCGGCTGAGTTCGCGGTAGCCCAGCGCCTGCAGGGCCTCGCGCGAGGGCCGCTCCGGGGCGGCGAGCAGCGCTCGAACCTCCTCCAGGAATCCGGCGGCCATCATGGCCTCGACCCGCGAGTCGATGCGCCGGTAGAGCTCGGCGCGCGGCCGCTCCACGCCAGCCAGCCGAAAGTCGTAGCCCGACCGGAGCTGGCCGAACTGGCGCTGCTCGGCCGAAATCGGCCGGCCGGTCAGCCGCCACACCTCGAGCGCCCGCTCGATCCGACGGATGTCGCGCGCGCCGATCTTCGCTGCGGCCGCAGGGTCTACTGCGGCGAGTTCGGCGTGGAGCTTCTCGACACCCTCGGCCTCGGCGCGCGCGCGGAGAGCGGCGCGGAGAGCGGCGTCGCGCGGCGGTCCCGGGAAGAGCCCGTAGAGCAGCGCCCGGCAATAAAGCGGCGAGCCACCCTCGAAGACGATCGGCGCCCCGCGCCCGGCCGCCTCGGCGATGGCCCGATCGGCGGCCTCGAGCCACCTGCCCACGTTGAACTCCTCGGACGGCTCGACGAGGTCGAGCAGGTGCCAGCGCAGCCCGGCGCGCTCGGCCGCCGCGGGCTTGGCCGTGCCGATGTCCATCCCGCGGTAGACCTTCATGGAGTCCATGGAGGCCAGCTCCGCCCCGAGGAGCCGGGCGAGCTCGACGGCCACGTCGGTCTTGCCGCTGGCGGTGGCGCCGACCAGAACGAAAACAACAGGTTCCTGGTTCCTGGTTCCTAGTTCCTGGTTCAGGTTCGAACCGGTCACCGCGGGCTCCTCCCAACCAGGAACCATGAACCAGGAACGAGGAACATGGTCATCCCCTCGGGTGGAACTTCCGGTGCGCCTCGACCAGCGCCCGGCGGTCCAGGTGGGTGTAGATCTGGGTGGTGGTCGGCGAGGAGTGGCCGAGCATCTCCTGGATGACGCGGAGCCCCGCGCCGCCCTGGAGCATGTGGGTCGCGAAGCTGTGGCGCAGCGTGTGGGTGCTGGCCGGCTTGCGGACCCCGGCCGCGGCCAGGTAGTACTTCACCAGCCGCCATACGTTGGTGCGGTCGAGCCGCGCGCCGCTGCGGCTCAGGAAGAGGAAGGGGGACTCCTTGCCGTGGAGCAGCGCCGGCCGGCCGAGCCCCAGGTACGAGGAGATCGCCGCGCGCGCCGCCTCGCCCACCGGCACGATCCGCTCCTTGGAGCCCTTGCCCCGGCAGCGCAGGTAGCCGATGTCCAGGTTCACCGCGGCCAGTTCCAGGTCGGCGACCTCGCTGGCCCGGCAGCCGGTGGCATAGAGGGTCTCGAGCAGCGCCGTGTCCCGCAGGTACAGCGCCCGGTGGAAGGCGGCGCGTCTGCGGCCGAGCAGGGCCTTCATCTCCGCCGCCGGCGCGGCCAGCATGGCGGCCACGTCGGCCGGCGAGAGCACCCGCGGCAGGCGCTCCCAGGTCTCCGGGCGCTCGAGGATCCCGGAGGGGTCCGCCGCCCGCGGGTTCTCCGACCGCAGGAAGCGGTAGAACATCCGGATGGCGGCGATCCGCCTCGAGACGGTGGCGCCGCTGGTGCGCTTGGCCTCGCCGGCCAGGAAGCTGAGCAGGTCGTCGCGGGTGGCCGCGGCCAGCGCCTGTCCGCCCAGGCTGGCGAGCAGGAGTTCCAGGTCGTGCCGGTAGGCGACCAGCGTGTTCTCGGCCAGCCCGCACTCCGCCCGCAGATAGTCCAGGAATGAGCTCAGGTCGGGGTCGGTCACGGTCTGCGTGCTCATGCCGTCGGTTTCAACGCAGAGGACGCAGAGGCACGCAGAGGCCGCAGAGGCCGCAGAGAACGGCTGGGATCATGAACAGTGATGACCCATCATTCCGCATTCTGGCTGTCCTCCGCGTTCCTCCGCGCACCTCTGCGTCCTCTGCGTTAAGAAGAGCGCTCAGAGATGGCGGATGGACGCGATCGCCTGGGCGGCTACCGCCTTGCCCGCGCCAATCTCCCCGAGGCCCTCGTTGGTCCCGGCCTTGACCGAGACGGCCGAGGCGGGCAGTCCCAGCGCGCCGGCAAGGTTCACGGCCATCTCGTCCTTGAGGCCCTTGAGCTTGGGCCGCTCGAGCATCACCGTGGCATCGACGTTGACCGGCGCGAAGCCGGCGGCGGCGAGCTTCTCCCGCACGGAGGCGAGCATGTCCAGGCTGCGCGCCCCGCGCCATTTCGCGTCGGTGTCGGGAAAGTGCCGCCCGATGTCGCCGAGCGCCGCGGCGCCCAGCAGCGCGTCCATGATCGCGTGGCAGAGCGCATCGCCGTCGGAGTGCGCCCGGGCGCCGACCGGCGACTCGACTTCCACGCCGCCGAGAATCAGCTTGCGGCCGGGCTCGAGGGCGTGGACGTCGTAGCCGGTGCCGTAGCGGGCGGCACGGTTGCCGGTTGCTGGTTGCTGGTTGCTGGCAGACCCAGCAACTCGCAACCCACAACCAGCAACCAGCAAGGCCTCCGCCAGCTTCAGGTCCTCCGGCAGGGTGATCTTGAAGTTGCCGGCGGGGGAGGGCACCAGCTCGACGGCCTGGCCGTAGCGCTCGAAGACCGCGGCGTCGTCGGTCACCTCCAGCCCCTCGGCCGCCGCCCTGGCGACGAGCTCGCGGTAGAGCGCGGTGCGGAACCCCTGGGGAGTCTGCGCCGCCCAGAGCCCGGCGCGGTCCACGGTGGCGGCGATCAGCCGGTCGGCGCCGCCGACCCGCTTCAGCGTGTCGGCGACCGGGCAGGCGGCGATGGCCCCGCCGCGCGAACGCGCCGAGCGCGCCACCTGCGAGACCACGGCGGGCTCGACCAGCGGCCGGGCGGCGTCGTGGATCAGGACGACCTCGCGCTCCGGCAGCGCCGCTAGCCCCGCGGCCACGGAGTCCTGCCGGCGCGCGCCGCCCGGAACGGCGGCCAGGAGCCCCAGGCGCTTCCCCTCCGAAGTCACCAGCTGCCGGGCCCTGACCAGGTCGTCGGCGTGCACCACCAAGACGATCCCGGAGACCTCCGGAGCGGCGGCCAGCCTCTCGGCGGCATGGAGGACCAGCGGCCGGCCGGCCAGCGCCAGGAAACCCTTGCGCACGCCGCCGAGCCTGCGGCCCTCCCCGGCCGCCACCAGGATGCAGCCGGCGAAGCCCGGTTGGCGGTTGGCGGTTGGCGGTTGGCGGTGCCGTTTCACCGACAACCGACGGCCGACAACCGATGATCGCCGTTTAGCTTTCACGCTTCATCTTCCGGCTGTCGGTCTTCCGCGGACGCTCCCCGCCGGCGTTGTCGTCGCCGGGCTTGCGCGCGAAGATCATCCGGCCGGCCGGGGTCTGCAGCATGTTGGTGATGACCGCGGCCACTTCCTTGCCGATCTCGTCGGCAGCGCTCTCCACCACCACCATGGTGCCGTCCTCGAGGTAACCGACGCCCTGGCCGCGCTGCTCTCCGGCCCGGGCGATCCTGATGACCAGGCTCTCACCGGGGATGAAGGGGGGGCGCAGGGCGGTGGCCAGGTCGTTGATGCTGATGACCTCCACCCGGGCGATGCGCGCCACCTTGGCCAGGTTGAGGTCGTTGGTGGCCAGCCGCGTGCCCAGGAGCTGGGCCAGCCGCACCAGCTTGGCGTCGACCTCGCCGGGGCCGGGCACCTCGTCCTCGTGGAAGCGCATGCGCAGCGCCGGGTTGGCCTGCAGCCGGCCGACCTGGTCGAGCCCGCGGCGCCCCCGGTCGCGGATCAGCCGGTCGGGGTTGTCGGCCAGCTTCTGCATCTCGTCGACCACGAAGCGGGGCACGATCAGCGCGTCATTGAGGAGCAGCTTCTCGGCCACGTCCACGATCCGCCCGTCGATGAGCACGCTGGAGTCCAGGACGACGCCGCCGTGGGTCCGGCCCTGCTCGGCGAAGTCGACGTAGGGCACCACGAAGCGGAACTCGTCCTTGGTGCGCAGCACCACCGAGACGGACAGGTAGCAGCAGGCCAGCACCACCAGCGGCACCACCGGCTGGAGGATGCCCAGCAGCAGCCGGCCGGCCTCGCCCGCCTCGCTGTCGGCGGCCACGACCGGCCACACGAAGATGCACAGCAGCGTCACGGCCACGGCGCTGACCAGCATCCCCAGCACCACGCCGAAGACCACCGACACGAAGCCGCGCAGGAACTGCCGGCGGAAGGCGATGTCCACGCAGACCAGAATGGCGGCGGCCATCGACGCGCAGGCCGAGTAGAACAGCGCCAGCCCCGGAGCGGCGCGCTCCGACTCCGGCAGGATGTGCCGGGTCACCCACCAGGCGGCCACCCCGGCCAGCAGGATGAAGCCGCCGCGAACCACCCTGAGCAGTATCACGCCCCCTCCTTCCGCCCCGGCGCGGGATGATGCCCGCTATGAACGCGATGAACGCCTCACGCCAGGGCCTTGTCCAGGGCCTCGACCAACGAGGCCGCGCCTATGACCTGTATGTCCCCGGCGGGCGCGACGCCCCGGGCGCTCGCGCGGGGGAGAATGATCGTGCGGAACCCGTGCCGCGCGGCCTCGCGGACGCGCTCGGCCGCGCGGGGCACGGCGCGCAGCTCGCCGCCCAGGCCGACCTCGCCGGCCAGGGCCAACCCGGCGGCCAGCGGCCGCTCGCGGAGGGAGCTGGCCACCGCCGCCGCCAGGGGCAGGTCGGCGGCCGGCTCGGGCACCTCCAGCCCTCCGGCGGCGTTGGCGAAGACGTCGCAGCCGGCCAGTTGCATCCCGCCGCGCCGGGCGAGCACCGCCAGTAGCATGTGCAGTCGGTTGGCGTCGAGCCCGGCGGCCCGCCGGTGGGCGTAGCCCTCGGCGGCCGGGGCGGCCAGCGCCTGGATCTCGACCAGCAGCACGCGGCTGCCGCCCAGCGCCGGGAAGATGGCCGCCCCGGGGCGCGCTTCGCCGCGCTCGCCCAGGAGCAGCGCCGACGGCTCCGGGATCTCGATCAGGCCCGTGCCGGTCATCTCGAAGAAGGCCACCTCGTCGGTGGGCCCGAAGCGGTTCTTGACGGCGCGCAGCTGCCGGTAGGCGCCCTGGCCGGCCGGCTCGAAATGCAGCACGGTGTCGACCATGTGCTCGAGCACCCGCGGCCCGGCGATGGCCCCGTCCTTGGTGACGTGGCCGACCAGGAAGAGCGCGGCGCCGGACTCCTTGACCTCGCGGATCAGCGCCGCGGCGCACTGCCGGACCTGTCCGACCGAGCCGGCCGCCCCGGGATACTCCGGCGACCAGGTCATCTGGATGGAGTCGACCACCACCACCGCCGGGCCGGTCCGCCGGCACTCGGCCAGGATGTCCTCGAGGCCGGAGCGGGCCAGGACCAGGAGCCCCGGGGAGGCCGCGCCCAGCCGGCGGGCGCGCAGCCTGGTCTGGGCGGCCGACTCCTCGGCGGAGGCGTACAGGCAGCGCGAGCCGGCCGCCGAGAGTTTCTCGGCCAGTTCCAGCAGCAGCGTGCTCTTGCCCACGCCGGGGTCGCCGGCCACCAGCACCGCCGAGCCGGGCACCAGCGCCCCGCCCAGCACGCGGGCCACCTCGGGCATGGGCACGCGCACGCGCGCGGCGATGTCAGGTTCGGGGATGTCGGCGAGCGGCCTGGCCTGCTCCTCGGGGGACAGGGCGCGGGCCTCATAGGTCCTATTGGACCTATAGGACCTATTGGACTCCGAAGGCGCCGCCACCACCGTATCCCACTCCTTGCACTCCGGGCAGCGGCCGGCCCAGTGCATGAGCTCGGTGCCGCAGCCGGAGCAGAAGAAGGCGCCCTTGGCGGGGCCGGACGGGAGTTTGGCCTTGGCCATGGCCCCAAGGGTATCCGGCGGACTGTGCGCGTCAAGGATGAGGTGAGGGGCCGAGGGACGGAGGGACTGAGGCACTAAGGGACTGAGGAACAGAGAGGACACCGGGGGCCTGGATTCAGCGCCCTGGCGCCTTGGCGCCTCAGTCTCTCAGCGCCTTCCGGTTACTGGAACGCCGCGAAGATTACCGAGCTGAAGGCGGTGATCGGGGCCTGCTCGCGGGAGTCCTCGACGGCCTCGCGGGCCTCCTTCAGGAAGCGCCGGGCCTCGACGTACAGGCCGTCGTCGTTGACCAGCCGGCCGAGGGTGCCCTCGCCCTTCTCGATCTTGCCCATCACCGCGGCCAGGGCCGAGGTGGTCTTCTTGATGTCGTCGTAGAGCGCCGGGTCGTTGACCAGCCGGCCGAGGGTGCCGTCGCTGGAGTTCAGCTTCTTGGTCAGCTCGGCCAGGTCCTTGGAGGCCTCGCGGAGGTTGTCGTAGAGAACCGGGTCGTTGATCAGCTTGCCGAGCGTCCCCTCGCCCTTCTCGGTCTTGGCGGCGATGACCTTGAAGCTGTCCAGGCCTTCGTTGAGCTTGGCGAGCGCCCCGCGCAGGTCCTTGTAGAGCTCGGGGTCGTTGACGATCTTGCCGAGGGTGCCCTCGCCCGTGTCGATCTTCTTGGTGATGCTGCTGATGTGGTCGGCGGCCTCGCGGATGGCCGGACCGACGTCCTTGATGTCGCCGAAGAACTTGTCGGCCTTGCGGACCACCTCCTCGATGGCCACCGGCCCCTGGACGCGCACGACCTGGGCTGCGTTCTCGGGGTGGGTGGCCTCCGGCAGGTAGGCGGCGGTCTGGGAACCCAGGCTCAGCCCTATGGTCCGCCCGTTGCCCAGCAGGCTGGTGGCCTCCAGGCTGGCCAGGGTGTCCTGGCGGAGGCGCAGGCCCTCCCGCAACCGGAAGTCCACGCGGATCCCGCTGCCGTCATCGAGCATCTTGATGTCCGTGATGCTGCCCGCCACCATGCCGGCCAGGCGCACCTGTCCACCCTTCTCCAGGCCGGCCGCGTCCGGGATGGTGATGAAGTAGCAGTATCCGGCGCGCTTGAAGGGGTTGACCTCGTTGTCCACAAACAGGGTCAGCGCGCCCAGCAGGATCAGGCCAAGGAAGAAGAAGATACCCACCGCTCGGCGCATTCAGACCCCCTCCTCCGGACCGCCCGGGGCCACCACCTCTGCCGCGGGTCGTTGCTGGGCGGGATTCTAAGCGCCCGGGCGACCGGCGGCAAGCGCTTCCTATGAAAGACGGCTCACCGGCCGGGGCCGATGCCCCCCGACTGGCGGTGCTCGCCGCTCAGGATCCTCCGCCACCAGCCGGCGTTCTCCACGTACCAGCGCACGGTGCGCCGGAGGGCCTCCGGCCAGGCCGAGCGCGAGGGCTGCCAACCCAGCTCCCGGCGGATCTTCGACGCGTCGATGGCGTAGCGCCGGTCGTGGCCGGGGCGGTCGGCGACCGGCTGGATCATGTCCTCGCCCTTGCCCATGGCCTCGAGGATCATGCGGGTGAGTTCCAGGTTGGAGCGCTCGTTGTCCCCGCCGACGTTGTAGATCTCGCCGGCGCGGCCGCGCTCCAGGACGGCCAGGATGGCCTCGCAGTGGTCCTCGACGTGCAGCCAGTCGCGCACGTTGCGGCCGTCGCCGTAGAGCGGGACCTTCCGGCCGTCGATGAGGCTCGAGACGAAGAGCGGGATGACCTTCTCCGGGAACTGGTAGGGCCCGAAGTTGTTCGAGCAGCGGGTGATCACCACGTCGAGCCCGTGGGTGCGGCGGCAGGCGCCGACCAGCAGGTCGGCCGCGGCCTTGCTGGCCGCGTACGGGCTGCTCGGCGCCAGCGGCGACTCCTCGGTGAACCTGAGCTCCGGCCGCTCGAGCGGCAGGCTGCCGTAGACCTCGTCGGTGCCGACCTGGAGAAAGCGCCCGACCCCGGCCCGCCGGGCGGCGTCCAGGAGCGCCTGGGTGCCCAGCACGTTGGTGGTCACGAACGGCCGTCCGTCCAGGATGGAGCGGTCCACGTGGCTCTCGGCCGCGAAGTTGACGATCGCGTCGCAGCCCGCAGCCGCCTCCGCGGCCAGGTCCGCGTCGCAGATGTCGCCGCGCACGAAGCGGTAGCGCGGGTCCCTTTCGACGTCGCGGAGGTTCTCGAGGTTGCCCGAGTAGGTGAGCTTGTCGAGGTTGACCACGCTCCAGTCCGGGCGCCCCCGGAGCACGAAGCGCACGAAGTTCGACCCGATGAAGCCGGCCCCGCCGGTGACCAGGAGTCTCATGCCTTGACGCGTCCTTTCGGCACCCCTGGGCGCCGGGAAGCATTCTCCACAATCCGCCGGCCGGCGCAAGCCGCCGACCGGGAAGGCGGGCGCGCCCCGGCAGAGAATGTCCCGGGCATTTCCTCTAGCCTTGGGCCCGGGGGTCCGATAATATAGTGCGGTTGCCGACGGTCGCCGGACCGCGGCCCGAACAGCGTTGGCACCGCCGCACTTCGTAGCGAGGCCCGGATTTGAGCGAGCAGCCACAGACACTGCCGACCAGCGCGGGGGCCGTTCCCGCCTACGAGGTGGTCATCGCCCCGGGCCGCGGCGGCCTGGTCGGGGCCCTCAAGGAGTGCTGGCAGTACCGCGAGTTGCTCTACTTCCTGGCCTGGCGCGACGTGAAGGTCCGCTACAAGCAGACCGTGCTGGGCGCGGCCTGGGCAGTGCTCCAGCCGCTGGTGACCATGGTCATCTTCACGGTGGTCTTCAACCGGCTCGGCGGCATCGGGCCGGCCAACTGGAAGTCCTACGCCATCTTCGCCTTCGCCGGCCTCCTGCCCTGGATGCTCTTCCAGAGTTCGCTGGTCCAGTCCTCGGGGAGCATCGTCTCCTCGGCCAACCTGCTCACCAAGGTGTACTTCCCCCGCCTGCTCTCGCCGCTGGCCTCGGTGGTATCGGCCCTGCTGGACTTCTCCATCTCGATGGTGATCCTTGCCGGCATGATGGTCTTCGCCGGGGTCGAGGTGCATTGGAGCATCCTCTGCCTGCCGCTCTTCGTGCTCATGGCCGTGACCGCCGCACTCTCCGTCGGCGTGTGGTTCGCGGCGCTCAACGCCAAGTACCGCGACGTGCGCTATGCCGTGCCCTTCATGGCCCAGGTCCTGATGTTCCTCTCGCCGGTGGCCTATCCCGCCGACAAGATGGTCGAACTCCTCGGGCGCGCCGGGCTGCCCGCCTGGCTCTACCCGCTCAACCCCATGGTCGGGGTGGTCGAGGGCTTCCGCTGGTCGCTGCTCGGCCAGGGCGGCCCGGCCCCGCACTCGGTGGCTCTCTCGGCGGCCGTGATCCTGACGCTGCTCACCGGGGGGCTGCTCTATTTCCGGAGCGTGGAGCGGACCTTCGCGGACGTGGTTTAAGCGGGCCCGCAGAACAAATGAGACCGTTGCCTCGGCAGGGCACAGCGATCAAAGTGCAACGGCAACATGCAACATACAACACGCAACACCCAACACGCAATGAACCAGCGGAAAGGGCCGATTCATTTGGTGATTACCTTTCGGCTGCTCATTACTCACCATTGACTTGCATCCCTGATTTGCTCTGCATGTTGCGTGTTGCCCTTCGACTTTGCTCAGGGCCCCGAGCGGAAGTCTGTCGAGGGGCATGTTGGATGTTGTGTGTTGACGCCATCGTCGGACGCCCAAGGAGAAGGGGTGTGTCATTCATTTTGCGGGCCCGTTTAGCCGGAGATATGGCACTTGGCTGACCGGCCGGCCCCCGCCCACTGCCTCTCCGTCGACGTCGAGGACTACCGCCAGATCCTCTCCCTGCGGCACCGCCGCGACCCTGGACCGCTTTCCCCGGCCCTCGAGCGGGACATGGAGCGGGTCCTGGAGGTGCTCTGCCTGGCCGATGTGAAGGCCACCTTCTTCGTGACCGGCACGGTGGCCGAGGCCCGGCCGGACCTGCTCCGGCGCTGGGCCGCCCTGGGCCACGAGATCGGCTGCCACGGCCACGACCACACGCCGGTCTGGGCGATGGCACCGGAGGCGCTCCGCGCCGAGCTCTCCCGCACCCGGCGAGCCGTGGAGAACGCCTCCGGGCAGCCGGCGGCCGGCTACCGCGCACCCGTTTTCAGCATCCGCTGGGACACGCTCTGGGCGCTGGACGTGGTCGCCGAGTGCGGCTTCGAGTACGACAGCAGCGTCATGCCGGTCAGGAACCGTCGCTACGGCGTCGACGGATTCGATCCCGCGCCGCGGCGCTACCGCCTGCCGTCGGGGCTGAGCCTGGTCGAGATGCCGCTCACCGTCGCGCGGGCCTGGGGGCGCCTTGTTCCGGTGGCCGGCGGCGGCTACTTCCGGCTGTTTTCCTACGGGCGGATCCGCCGGGCGGCCGCCGAGTGCGGGCGGCTCGGGCGCCCGTTCGTGCTCTATTGCCACCCCTACGAGTTCAGTCCCGACCCGGTCGACTGGACCGACCTGGCCGGGGGGCGGCTCGGCCGGCTGCGAGCCCGGCTGGAGTGCTTCAAGACCAACCTGGGGAGGACCAAGGTCCCGGGCATCGTGGCCGGCCTCGCCCGGGAGTTCCGCTTCGGGCCGCTCGGGCCGGTCGCCCGGCAGGTGAGAGACCATGGAACAGAAAGCATTCTGGGAACGCCGCGCTAGGGAGTTCGCCGGCCTCTACGAGGAGCCGACCCTCTTCAACCGGCTCTTCCGGAGGGCGCTCTACCTGCGCGCGCAGATGACCGTCGAGCGGGTCCGGGCCGTGCCCGGCGCCTCCGTCCTGGACGTGGGCTCCGGCCCGGGCCGCAACAGCGTGCTCTTCGTGAAGGAGGCGGGCGCCGCCCGGGTGGTCGGGGTCGACCTGGCCGAGGACATGGTGGCCCTGGCCCGCGACCTGGCCGCGCGCCACGGCACCGCCGACCGCTGCAGCTTCGCCACCGGGGACTTCATGAAGACCGACCCGCCCGGCGCGCCGTTCGACTTCGCCGTCGCCCTGGGGGTGATGGACTACATCGGCGACCCCGCGCCCATGCTCGCGCGGATGCGGGGCCTGGCCCGCCGCGAGGTCATCGCCAGCTTCCCGGGCTTCGCCCCGCTGCGCGTGCTCCAACGGAGGGTCCGCTACGCCCTGGGCGGCTGCCGGGTCTACTGGTTCGGCCGCGCCGAGATCGAGGGCTTCTTCCGGAGCGCCGGCTTCCCGAGCTGGGAGCTCCTGCCCTGCAGCGGCGCCGGATGGCTCGGCGTGGGCCGGACGGGCTGAGCGGTCCGAACCGGGACACGGGCGCCGCCCGGACGGCCGCGACGTTCGTTTCTGTCCGCCGCACTATCGGGAAAGCGCCGCGGCCGTCCCGGCCGGTAGAATCCCGCATCAGGAGGACGATCCATGACCGCCATTGCCCAGAATGACCGCCGGCTGCTCCGCGAGCTGGCCAAACGGGTCGCCGAGGTTGCCGCGCTGCCGGTCCAGGCCGAGCGGCGCGAGCTCTGGCGCCGCCACAACCGTCTGGAGCGCGTGCGCCCCATGCTCCTGGTCTTCCCGGAGGGCTCCTGGCGCGAGCTACTGCCCGACTCGGCGCTGGCCTGCGAGGGCGAGAGCGCCCGGGCCATGGAGCGGGACCTGCGCGTCCGGCTCTACTGCCACGAGCACTTCCGCGACGACACGGTCATCGAGCGCGAGTGGAGCGCCCGGAAGGCCGTGACCGACACCGGCTGGGGCCTGGAGCCCCGCCGCCACGAGAGCGGCTCGACCACCGGCGCCTGGCAGTTCGACCCGGTGATCAAGGAACCCGATGACCTCAAGAAGCTCCGCTACCCGGAGGTCCGCCACGACGCGGCCGAGAGCCAGCGCCGGCTCGCCGAGGCCCGGGAGCTCTTCGGCGACATCCTCAACGTGCGCCTGCGCGGCGTGCGCTACATCGCCTTCAACCTCATGAGGACCTACGTGTACCTGCGCGGCCTCGAGCAGATCATGATGGACATGTACGAGAACCCGGAGATGCTCCACGAGGCCATGGCCTTCCTGACCGAGGGCTACCGCCGGAGGATCGCCCAGTATGCGGAACTCGGGCTGCTCGAGCTCAACAACGACGGTTCCTACCACTCCTCGGGCGGCGTGGGCTACACCGACGAGCTGCCCCGGAGCGGCGGCGACCCGGCCCGGCCGCGCCTGGAGGACCTGTGGGCCTCGGCCGAAAGCCAGGAGATGACCCTGGTCTCGCCGGAGATGCACGAGGAGTTCGTGATGCAGTACGAGCGGCGGCTCTTGGCGCCCTTCGGGCTGAACGGCTACGGCTGCTGCGAGGACCTGACCCTCAAACTCGGGAACGTCCTGCGCATCCCGAACATCCGGCGGATCTCCATCTCGCCCTTCGCCGACGTCGGCAAGTGCGCCCAGCAGCTGGGGGACAGGGCCATCTTCTCCTGGAAGCCGCACCCGGCCCACCTGGTCGGGGACTTCGACGAAGCCAAGATCCGCGGCTACATCCGCGAGGCCCTGGACGCGGCGCGCGGCTGCGTGGTCGAACTGGTCCTCAAGGACACCCACACCTGCGAGAACCGCCCGGAGCGCTTCACGCGCTGGACGGAGATCGCCCGCGCGGAGGTCGAGCGGCGCGGCGGCTGAGCGGCCGGACGAAGGTTCGGCCGCTTTTGGAGTTGCCCCGCCCCGGCGCCCGGCTATATTCTCTCCGCGCAATCAAGGGTGCGGCGGCGCCAGCCGCCGCAGGAATCGCGATGGTCGGGCCGCCATCCGGAAAGTTCCGTCGTCTTTTCGGAGGTGGCCGTTGGACACCGTGACCTCCCCTTCCGCACTGCACTCTGCCGCAGCCGGCACGACCGGCTTCCCGGCCTTCTGGGTCGCGACCGGCGTGTTCGTCGTGGCCTACGCGGTGATCATCTCGGACAAGATCCACAAGACCATCGTGGCCCTGGCCGGGGCCGGGCTGATGCTCGGCCTG
>Ga0302248_1000083_pt1 | contig 109785 bp, 100 predicted proteins | sample AAG_UR_Leu_MG_FD_193528 | JGI IMG/M metagenome (GOLD analysis project Ga0302248, IMG submission 193528) | Enriched activated sludge microbial communities from anaerobic digester in WTTP, New Holstein, Wisconsin, United States - AAG_UR_Leu | ecosystem: Engineered > Bioreactor > Anaerobic >...
CCCGAGCCCAGCCCCTGGCCCCCGCCGTTGCCGCCAGCCATACCCGCCCCGCCGCCGGGCAGGCCCATGACGCCGCCGCCGCCGCCCCCTCCCTGGCACTGGCACTGGGGCAGGCCCTCGCAGCCGCAGCGCGGTGAGCCGCAGTTCAGGCAGTACATCTTCCGGCAGAACGCGCAGCGCTGGGCGTTCTTGAGCATGTCTTTGAGCTGCTTGATCATCTCCTCGGTGGCCTGAACGCGCTCGCCCTCGGCGTCCAGCTCCTGGCCGTCATCGACGCCGTCGGCGCCGAGCTCCTTGAGCAGTTCGGCCAGCTCCTTCAGGTCCTCCATGGCCTCGGCCAGCTGCTCCAGAGCCTGCTCCCGGTCGCCCTCGCCCAGCTCCGCGGCGGCCTTGGCCAGCTCGTCGGAGAGTTCCTTCCAGTCCCCGTCCATCTTGGCCAGGCGCTCGAGATCGCGCTTGAGCTCTCCGGCCTCCTTGTCGGTGAGCTTGCCGTCCTTGAGCTTCTCGGCGAGCTTCCCGAGCTCCTCTGCCGCCTTCTTGAAGTCCCCGCGGGCCATGGCCGCGGCGGTCTGCTCGGCCGGGCCCTTGGGCAGGTCGGCCTTGTCGCCGAGCTTCTCGAGCTGCTCCATCTGGCGGACCAGCTTCTCCATGCCGGCCAGCCGCTGTTCGGCGAGCTTGGCCTCGTCCAGCAGTTTGTTGAGCTGGGCGATGGCCTGCTCCCGGTCGGCGGCCTCCTTCATTTCGTTGACCAGCTTGCTCATGTCGTCCTTGAGCTTCTCGCTGGGCAGGTCCTCGGGGCGCTGCGGCTCGCCGGGCTTACGCTCCAGCGCGGCGATGCGGTTCTCCATGAGCTCGGCGATCTGGCGGATCTCCTCCTTGTTGAGGGAGCTGGGGCTGGTCCCGCCGCCGCCGGACGGCGTGTGCTGAGGGACGAAGGCCAGGGCCAGGCCCAGGGCGATGAGCGCCGGCGGCAGGAAGAGCGCAGGCCTGGGCAGGCGCAGCGGGAAGTCCCGCCGGACATCGAGCGCCGAGGCATGGCTCCAGGCGTCAGCGAAGAGCGCCGGGCTCATCGGGCCGCCGCCGGCCGCCGCTTCCAGGGCCACGGCGCTGGACAGCCGCGCGCGCAGGCCCAGCCGCTCGTCGGCGGCCAGGGCCGCGGATATGGCTCCGTGCCGCGAGCGCAGGAACGCGGCCAGGCCGGCGGCGGCCGGGATCAGGGCCAGGCCGAGCATCGCCCAGAGTGCCCAGGCGGGCATGTGCAGGAAGGCGAGCGGACCTTTTCCGGAGGCAGTCGCGGGGTCGAGCAGGAGGCGTTGGACCAGGACCAGCAGGACCATGGTTGCCAGCGCGCCGAGCATTGCCGCGCAGCAGGCCCTGAGCGCGTCGTTGATGCGGAGCCGCCGCGCGGCGGCCGCGAGCACGGCCGGGAGATGCGTGACGGCGCTCGTTTGGTCGGACATGCCCGGTCCTCCCCGGCGGGGGCGGATGGCCGCCCGCCTCGCCGGCACATGATATTGGACGTGCCCGGCGGACGCAAGGTTCGGGGAATTCTCAGTCCGTCATGTTGGCCTTGGCTCCGAAGTTCCAGCGCAGCCAAAGCGTCTTGTGGGCTCCGGCGTCGTAGACCGCGTGCAGCCGGCGCTCGGCCAGCACCCGGCCGGAGCCCTCCTGGGAGACGGTCCGGCCCAGGACGTAGACGTGGAAGAACCGCGAGGTGAACTTCACTTCGGCGCCCCAGCAGTCGCCGGGCCCGGTCGCATCGGTGGTCCCGGAAGCCTGGCCGGCGTAGGCCCCGCCGGAGAACTGCACCCTGTAAAGGCCGCTGTTCCCGGTCTTCCGGGTGGGCACGTCGCCATCGGTGGCGTAGATGCTCGGCTCGGTGCCGTTCAGGCTGTTCAGGACGTTGTTGAACTCGGTCTCGCTGAGCCGGTCGGCGGTGATGGGCAGGGTCAGCGCGCCGGCCGGACCCACCGCATACAAGGCGTCCTCCAACTCGCCGCGCCCCCCGAAGGGGCGTCTCCCCGTCAGGTGGGTGGCCAGCGCGGCGGCGTGACCGGCAGCCAGGTTGGGAACCTGGGACAGGATCGCCGCGAGCACCTCGATGCGTGCCGTGTTGACGTTCACGCGGCTGTTCGCCAGGCTGATGCTGCCGGCGGCCAGCGGGTCCGGAGCGGTGACTCGCGGATAGACGGTAAGGAACTTCTCAGCATCGTTCCATTCCGCGGCCGGCACCACCGGGACAAGCGGCAGGCGCAGCTCGCCAGGCGCCCTGCGGGGGTGATGATCCCCCGCGATCACCGCGACTGCGCCTGCGGACAGGCCCATAGCGGCAAGCATGGACTGGGTTCCGGCGCCGTCCAGCAGATTGGCGATGCTGGCCGGGTTGCAGTGCAGCTTCCCGTCCAGATCGGCGACGGCCACGTAGTACTTGGCCCGGAAGCCCTTCTGGCTCTTGAGCTTGTCCCCGGGTGTCAGCTCGAACTCCCTGGCGACCATGGCGCCGTTCGTGAAGGAGGTTCCGTAGTGGTCGACCCAGGACGGGGGACACAGGTCCGGTCCGGCCGCGTTGAAGAAGTGGCTGTGCCAGTCGGGCAGGTGTCCCGGATCGGCTGCGTAGAGCCCGGCGGAGATCTCCACCCGGTAGATCGCCGCAGCCAGTCCCGCCCGGCAGGCGGCCTCGGCCTGGCCGCCGCGCAGGGTGTTGGCCGCCGCCTGGCCCTCAACCTGCGTGGTGATCAGGAAGGCGGTGGCCATCAGGGCCAGCACCGCGGCGATGACCAGCGAGAGGATCAGCGCCGATCCGCGCCGGAGGTTGGCGGTTGGAGGTTGGCGGTTGGAGGTTGGTCTCCGCGACCTGCGGAAGTCTCTGCCCGCAACCCGCAACCCACAACCCACAAACATCTTCAGTTCTCCTCCGCGCCGGGCCGGACGGTCATCGTGAAGCGCCGGTAGGTTGCCGGCGACGATGTGTTCCCGTCGGGGTCGGCCATCTGGAGGGTCACCTCGACGTACTTGGGCAGCGCGCCGGAGAAGGCCGGGAACGAGAAGGCGACGTGCTCCACCTTCTCGGCCAGGGCCACTCGTTCCGGCCAGACGGCCGGGGCGGCCGGGGCCGCGCCGCCCAGCGTGTCGGAGGCCTCCCGGTAGAGGGTGCCCCCCAGCACGAAGAAGCTCACTGTGCAGTGGTCGGCGCGCCCGCTGTTCTCGGTCGCGGCCAGGAAGGTCAGCTTGCGGAAGGACGAGCCGTCCAGGTCCGCCGGCTGCCAGTACCTGTCCAGGGTCTCGCCTCCCGGGTAGAGTCCCTGGAGGTCGCGGCCGATCCGGGTCAGCGCCCCGTTGGCGTCCTGGGCCATGAAGAGCAGCTTCTCGCTCCGCGACTTGTACTTGTTGGCCTTGACGAAGATGACTGTGCAGATGCCGAAGAGGATGGTGGCCACGCCGATGGCCACCATGATCTCGACGAGGGTGAATCCGCGGGAGCCGAGTCCGGCCGGCGGGGGCCGCCTTCCCGAAGGAGTCAACGGACGGCTCACGGACCCCTCGCCTCCACCCTGGTCTGCAGGTAGAGCAGGGTGCGCTCGCGCCGGACATCGGGATCAGGGGCGCGGCCCCAGTTGACGGGCAGCTCCGCCGGTCCCCGGTAGACCCAGACGTCGAGGCTGTAGGCGCCTGCCGCCGGACTGAACGTGTGCATCCGCCAGGCCCAGCCGACCGGAGGGGAGACGCGCGGATCGCGTCGCTCGTAGCACGCCGGGAAGTAGGCGTCTGCAGGCTTGATCTCTATCCCGGCGGCGGCGGCCTCCGCCGGCGTCCAGCAGGGGATGCCCCCATGCAGGGCCCGTGCCGTCTCGGCCGCGTAGGCCGCGTCGGCCAGGGCCGTGCGGGACAGCTCCTCGGCCAGCAGGCGGTCCCGGGCCGCGTTGGCACTGCGGCCGGCGGTCACGATGACCCCAATCGCCCCGGCTGCTGCCAGGGCCAGCACGAAAGTCGCGACCAGCAGCTCGGCCAGGGCGAAGCCGCGGCGGCCGTCGGCGGGTGCCGCGATCACCGCGAGCCCCCCGAGACCGAGACCCGGCCGCTCGCCACTTTGGCTTCGATGGTGCGCTTGTCGCTCGCCTGGTCCCGGTCGCGGATCACCACGACCAGGCCGGAGCACGAACCGTCCGGCTGGAAGCTCACGTACGGCGCGCTCAGGCTCTCGCGCAGCACCCTCTCCGGCAACTGGCGCGTTTCGTAGACCATATCGGGAGATGCGCAGGCCCCGCCCCCGGAGTAGATGCGGATCCGACCGGCGTCGGGGGAGTCCACGCCGTAGGCCGCGCTCTGGGCTATGGCCAGGCTGCGGGCCAGACGCAGGCTCTCAGCCACCGTTGCCGCACCGACGCGCAGGCGCCCCTGGCGGCGCATCGGCTCGATGGTCGGGACGACCATGGCGGCGAGGATCATGAGGACCCCCAGGGCCACGACCAGCTCGACCATCGAGAAACCGCGGCTTACGCGCTGCAACCCGCCTCCCTCCGTCGGAGCCATCTTCGGGCTGGTGGCAGCACCGGATGGCCCCGATGATTGAAACCGCCGGCGGTCCCGGCCGGTCAAGAGGGCTTTGCGGGTTTGGCTGGCCTGAGTTCGACGAGCCCGTGGCGCTCCAGGAAGCGGAAGAAGCGGACCGGCTCGAAGGACGAGCCCACGTCCGGCTTGCCTGAGTCGAGCGTGCCCAGCCGGCAGGCCTCGGCCAGCGTGCGTCTGCCGTCGCATCGGAAGAGAACGTTGGCCAGCCAGGTGCTCCAGCGCGGGCTGTAGAACCCCTCGCGCTTGGCCATGGGCACGGAGTCCAGGGTGATGGTCCCGGGCACCAGGCGCGTCGGGATGACTCTGCCGGCCTCTTCCCACCAGGCCGGCCTGGCCGGCGCCTGGGGGAGTGGTCGTCCTTCCTCGGTCTCGGAAGCCAGTCTTTCGGCCAAGCGGACGAGGTGTCCCTGCTCCAGGCGCGTCTGTTTCTTGATCTGGCTGATCATCGGGCGGAGCGCCGCGCGGAACTCGCGGCGCTCGGCGTGGGCTGCGAACTTCTGGGCGCTGCGCACCCTCTCGGCAGCCACATCCTGGCAGTGCTCCAGCGCCTCGACGGCGGCGCCGAGAACCCGGCCGCGTTCGGCGGGAGCGGCGCGGCGCAAGTCGCCGGCCAGGGCTCCGCCCAGCCTGGCCAGTTCGGCCCGGCCGTCGGCCGCGGTCTCCTCGGCCAGCCACTCGGCCTCCTCGGAGCCGGCGGCGGCCAGGTAGTACGCGTAGCTGGCGGCCAGCACCGCCACCCGGGCGGTTGCCTCGGGGTCGATCTTGTCGATGGTGTCGGCGGTTGTGTGCCAGAAGCGGTCCTTGCCCCCGAGGTAGACCACCGGAATGCCGATCAGCGGATCGCTGATGGTGCTGTCGCAGGGGGTGAAGGCGGCCGTCGTCCAGGCGAAGAACGGGTCGCGCCAGCGCAGGTATCCGCGGCACAGGCGCAGGATCAGAGTGTCGGCCACCGACGGGTTGGATGGCGGGGTCAGCGAGACAGGCAGTCCCATGTCAACCTTGCGCTGGTCGCCGCCCACGCAGTCCAGGTTCATGCCGGCCAGCGTCCTGCCCGCCAGCTGGGGGTTCATGACCGCGTAGGCCATCGAGCCGTAGCACTCGCTCATGAACAGGAAGCGGATCGACCGCCTGGGCTGAGGCAGCAGCCCCCGAGAGACCAGCCCGGAGAGGATCCTGGCGGCCTCCAGCATCACCGCGCAGCCGGAGGCGCTGTCGTCGGCCCCGATCTCGAACTGGTGGCCCAGGATCAGTATCTCCTCGCGAGACTGTCCGCGCAGGAGCCCGGTCGCCGCGGGAAGGACGCCCTCGTAGATGCGGCTGTCCACCGAGGCCCTGGCCTGCACCGGTCCGGCGGCCAGGAGCGACGCCAATTCCTCGCCCTGGCGGGGGGTGAGCATGAAGCCCCACATGGGCGTGTCCTGGGCCGTGAAGGCCCAGCCGCCGGAGTCATCAGCCCAGCCGTTGACCCAGAAGCGGTTCTCGGGCAGCGGCTGGTTCCGGGGCATGAAACTGGAGATCACCCCGGCGGCCTTCTGTTCGGCCAGGAAGGTCTTAACGTTGCGGGGGTTGAGAGTGGTGAACACGATCTTGCCGGCGAGTTCCCCGCCCTTGATCGGGCGGCGGCCGCCGCGCTCGGCCAGCATGAACTCGGGGCCGGTAGCCCCATTGGCCTTGCCGTTGTTGAACTCCAGGGGCCCGATCACGGCGGCCTTGACGCCTTCGGGCGGCGTTGGGGCCGACCACATGACGGTGCAGTTGGGGTCTTGGCTGCGTTTGCACAGGACTCGACTGACGGAGCCGTCGGGTTTGAGCAGCTCCAGCACGGCCTCCCGGCAGTCCCAGGCCATGGGCATGGTCCAGTCGCCCATGCGGGTCGTGCCGTCGGCCGGCTGTTCCAGCACCCGACTGTCCAGGCCGGACCCGGACAGCCTGTGCTCCACCCAGCGGGCGCTCTCCATGAACTTGGGGTACGTGAAGTGGCGGTCCATACCCTGGATGGCCTCGATGCTGGCTACCAGTTCGGAGGTGGAGACTTCGGCGTCGATCAGGCGGGTGAGTTCGTCAAGGTGCACTTGGGCCTCCTGGTTGTCCGCGGCGGGGAATGGCGCATCCGAGCATCTCTGATGCGCACCTGATTCTAGGGTGGAGCGAAGGGGCGTCAAGCACAAGGGATGCGCCCGGTCCGGATAACTGACGGGCGCTGCGCGGACGCGCGGGTTGGCCCTACCCGTCGATTCCGGCGCGGCCGTGGCCGATGATCGGCCAGCGCGTCAGGCAGTCCTCTTCGGCGGCCTGGCCGATGTTGTGGATCACCAACGGCAGGCCGGAGCGGCCAGGGCGGTCCGAGATGACGCCGCAGTGTTTCAAACCGCCGGGCAGGTCCCAGAAGACCACGTCGCCCGGCCGCCAGCCGGCCGCGTCGGCGCCGGTCGTGCCGGTCGGCAGCCAGCGACCCTGGCGCCGGAGGAAAGTCATCAGGTTGGGCACGCGGCGGTGGTCGATGTTGGCGTCCGGCCCGCCCGCGCCCCAGAGTTGCGGGTACGCTGCGAAGTGCGCGCCCATGTCCTCGTGGACCTGCTTCTGAAGATCGATCCCGGCGCCGCGGAAGGCGCGGACCACGAGATCGGTGCAGACCCCGCCGCTCGGCACATCGCCGCCGGGATAGGGGATCCGGTGGTAGCCGGGCTGGTATGGAGTCCGCCGTTCGACCTCGCGCCGGGCGGCGGCAACGATCCGTGAGGCAGCTCCCTGGGCCCGGTGCGTCGGGACGGCTGGCGTTGCAGGCGGCGCTGGCGCGGCAGTCGGTGCTGGGCGCGGCGGGGCCGGTTCCGGGAGCGTTGTTGACGGCTCGCGGCCGCAGCCGCAGGCCGCCGCCGCAAGGATCAGCAGTGCCCTCGTCGTCAAAAGTAGCCCCTCCCCAGGTCTGTCTGGGGAGGGGCCGGTGTTCCTTTCGGCAATTCCCGGGAAGGTGGCTACTTCTTCTTTCCTCCGACCACCTCGGCCACCGCCTCCTCGAAGACCGCCAGGCCCTCGGCCATGGCCTCCTTGGTGGTGATGAGCGGGGGTGCGATCTTGACGGTCCCGCCGCCGACGCCGACGGGCGCGAACATCAGCAGGCCCTTCTCCATGCAGCGCTCGATGATGCTGAAGGCCGCCTCCGGGTCGGGCTCCAGTTCGGTGCCCGGCTTGACCATGTGCACGCCGGCGACCAGCCCGCGGCCCTGGACCGCGGCGATGTTCTTCGGGTACTTCTCGCGGATCTTGTTGAGCCCGCCGATGAACTGCTCGCCGATCTTGGCGCAGTTGTCGACCAGCTTCTCCTTGAGGATCAGGTCGATGCTGGCTAGCGCGGCGGCGCAGCACAGCGGGTTGCCGGTATGCGTGCTGGTCATGGAGTTGGGAGGGAACTGGTCCATGAGCTCGGACTTGCCGATCACCGCGGACAGCGGCAGCGAGCTCGAGATGCCCTTGCCCAGGGAGAAGATGTCCGGGGCCACGCCGTAGTACTCGAAGCCCCAGAGCGTGCCGCAGCGGCCGAAGCCGGCCTGGACCTCGTCGAAGGCCAGGACGATCTTGTTCTTGGTGCACCAGTCGCGCAGCTTCTTGGCGAATTCCTTGGGCAGGAAGGCCGCCGAGCCGCCCTGGTAAGTCTCGGGGAAGACCAGGCAGATGTTCTCGGCCGTGGCGCCCTTGGCCTCGAGGGCCTTCAGGAACCCCTCGAAGGTCTGGTCCTTGGTGCGGATGTTCGAGGGGAAGTCGACCTGGGCGAAGCCCTTGTCGACGGTCGGGCCGACCCATTCCTTGAGCACCGGGGTCCCGCCGGCCAGCTGCGATCCCATGGTCCGTCCGTGGAAGTCGCCGTTGAAGGTCACCACTACGGTCTTCTTGGGGCTGACCTTCTGGCCGTAGGCGCGCGAGATCTTGATGATGCACTCCACGCCCTCGGAGCCGGTGGTCAGGATGAAGGCCTTGTCCAGGCCCTTGGGCGCGAGCTCAACGAGCTTGGCGGCGAGCTTGGCGCGGTACTCGCTCGGGAAGCAGTAGTTGTGCAGCAGAGGCTTGTCGAGGGCGCCCTTGACCGCCTGGATGATCTCCTTGCGGCTGTGGCCGGCGGAAGCCACCAGGACGCCGCAGGACCAGTCGAGCCACGTGTTGCCCCACTTGTCGTGGACCTGAAGCCCCTCGGCGCGGTCCCAAAGCACCGGCGGCTGGCCGGTCATGGACAGTGGCTCGGCCTTGCGCAGGGCCTCGAGGATCGGGATGGACTCCGGAGCGGGAATGTCCGTCGCTATCTTGCGGAACTTGGTGTCTACGCGCTCGGTTTTCTTGGGCTTGACGGCGAACTGCTTGGCCATGGAGAACCTCCTGGTTTCTGAGTCTCTGGGCCGCGACATCCGGGGTCGACGAGGCCCTGCGGGTGCGTCCTCTGCCGAAGAAGGTTAATCCCGGAAACCGGTATGTCAAGAGAACCGGGATTGACACGGTCCCTGCCAGGGAATAGAAAGGCGCCCGGCTGTTCGCCGAAATGGCTGTCTGGCGGCGGCCGCCTCGGGCTACATGAACAGGGGAAAGGGAGGCCTTGGCGGGAAGGAAGGATCCGGGCGGAGCCAGCGACGCCGAGCTTGCCAGAAGCGCCCTTTCCGGGAACCGCGGGGCGTTCGGCGAGCTCGTCGAGCGGCATGCGCGCCAGGTTGTGGCTCTGGCCTACGCCATGATCGGCGACCGCGAGAAGGCCCGGGACCTGGCCCAGGAGTCGTTCCTGGCCGCCTTCCAGTCGCTGGGCAGTTTGCGGGAGCCAGGCAGGTTCGGAGCCTGGCTGGCGGGCATCGCCCGCAGGCAGTGCATCTACGCGATCCGGCGGGAGCGCCGGGCGGCCAGGGCGCTGGAGGTGCGCCGCGACGCTCCGGTGGTGGTGCTGCCGGACCCGGAGGGAAGCGCCGCGCGATCCGACGAGGAGGCCAGGCTCCTGGCCGCGCTGGGCAGGCTGGGGCGGCGGTACCGCGAGGTGCTGGTGCTGCGTCACCTGGAGGGGCGCAGCTACGGGGATATCGCTGAGGCGCTTGGCCTGAGCGCCGCGGCGGTGGAGAAACGGCTGACCAGGGCGCGGGTCATGCTGCGCAAGGTCTTGGAGGTCGGGAAGTCATGAGCGGCTGCGATCACCGGCTGGGGGCATTGCTCGACGGAGAACTTGGCGCCCAGGAGCGCCGGGCGGCCGAGGAGCATCTGGCCGCGTGTCCCGCCTGCTGCGAGGAGTTCGGGCGCATGCGCTCCGGAGCCGACGCGCTGCGGCGAGCGCTCGGCGGGCTGCTGCTGCATGTCGACCTCCCCACCATGGTCATGGCCACGCTGCCCGAGAAGCGCCGCTCCGCGGTCATGGTGCGGACACAGGGCGTGCGCCGCCGGCTGGCTCTGGCGGGTTTCGCGGTTGCCGCCGCCTTCATGGCTGCCAGCTTCTTCACCACCGGTCCGGACTATGTGCTGAGAATGCTCAACGACTCGCAGCGCACGGCCCTGATCCTCGACTGGGCGATGGCCTTGGCCGCCGGCTCGATGCTCATCTGGCCGGAGAAGATCGCCTGGATCGAGGCGCGGATGCTCGCCCCCTTCCGCGGATCCGGCGCGGATGCCTCGCCCCGGGAGCGCGCCCTGGTGCAGGGCGTGGGGCTCCTCTTCCTGAGCGTATCGACGGCCGTGCATTTCCTGTTGCTGAAGATCATGGTCCTCTGACGCTCGAGGGCCGGGCGGCTCGGCCTCTCCGGCTGCGCCTGAATTCCTGCATGCTCAAAAAGTATAGTGGCGTCACAACCAGGCTCCTCTCCCTGGTCCAGGCGCGCGATGCCCTAAGCCACTCTGTCGAGAAGTCAACCAGGCTGTATGAAATCAGCTTTTGAGGCGATATTGAGCGTGTTTTACGGAATGTCCATGGATTGGTAGTTGCACAAGTGCAAAACACAAGATGTTGGGTGTGCGATTGTATCCCCTTACAATTCCTGGGGGAACGGACGGATTTTCCATGGTTTTTTCGTTGACTTCAGCTTATCTATCGCTAGATTCCGCGCGATAGCAGTAAGTAGTGCAAGGTAGCAGAGAGGGCCGGAAGATGTTCTTCGGGAAGTTCGAGCACCGACTGAACAGCAAGAACCAGGCGACCATTCCGGCCTCCTTCCGGGCTGCCATTGACGAGAGCAAAGAGGGCAAGGGCTTCTTTCTGTTCGTCGCCGAGAGCCGTTGCCTTTACCTCTTCACGCCGCGGGGCATGGAAGAAGTCGTGGAGCGGGCGCGCTCCAAGTGGGGCGGGAGCGACCAGGACTTCCTGCACCTCTTCTACTCCAAGATCGTCCAGGTCGAGTGCGACGGGCAGGGGCGAATCGTCCTGCCGGCGCACATGAAGGCGGCAGTGGGCATCGGGCAGGAAGTGGTCTTCGTAGGCGCCCATCGCCGTGTGGAACTCTGGGATCCGGAGAAGTGGCAGGAGTACGAGAGTCAGCACGGCGCCGAGTACCAGAGCAAGCTCGGCGCGGTCGTCAAGGACGTCTTCGGACTTTGACCCCGATGGGGATGGCATTCTGGGCAGCTAGGAGGTGCATGGTGAGGTCGCCGGTTCGCAAGTCGGGGGGGGCAGGTTCATTGGCTGCGGTCAAGAGGTTTCTCAGGAACTCGGGTGGAGATCCGGCGCGGATCTCGGCCGAACTCGCCGACCTGATTCGCCGTCTCGAGCGGGTCAAGGCCCTCACCGGGCGGCGCATTGCGTTGAGCCCCGCGGTGACGGCGCTGCTGGAGAAGGCCCGTCGGGCGGAGGTCGTGGAGGGGCGGCTGCATCCCGCCAGAGCGTGAGACACGGGGCGAACCGCCCCGGCATCTCCCGGTCATGGTCGGGGAGGTGCTGGGGCTGTTGGCCCCCAAGAATGGAGAGTTGGCAGTTGACTGCACGTTGGGTCTGGGCGGACACGCTGAAGCCGTTCTGCGGCACCCCGGATTCCACGGCAGGCTCATCGGCCTTGATCGCGATGCCGACGCCTTGGAACTGGCCCGCAGCCGCCTGGCGGAGTTCGGCCCGCGCTTCACGGCGCGTCAGGCCTGCTTCAGCCGGCTCGGAGAGGTGCTCGCGGAGGTCGGCTGGGGCCGGCCGGCGGTCATCCTCTTCGACTTCGGAGTCAGCTCCCTGCAGTTCGATGAGCCGGGGCGCGGGTTCAGTTTCCGCGCCGACGCCCCGCTGGACATGCGCATGGACCGCAGTGCGGGCCCGACGGCAGCCGATCTGGTCAACGGGCTCGATGCCGAGTCGCTGGCCGACATCCTGTGGCGTTACGGCGAGGAGCACCGCAGCCGCCGGATCGCCCGCGCTGTGGTTGAGGCGCGTGATGGCGGTCCGATCGGAACCACTGGGCAGCTGGCTGAGATCGTACGACGTGCGTGCGGTCGTGGCTCAGGTCGGATCGACCCGGCCACCCGCACCTTTCAGGCCTTGAGGATAGCCGTGAACGACGAACTGGGCGAGATCGAGAAGGGGCTGGAGGCGGCCGCGACGGCGGCCACTCCCGGCGCGCGGCTGGCGGCCATCAGCTTCCACTCGCTGGAGGACCGGATCGTCAAGCGCTTCCTGCGTCGGCTGGCGGTCGGAGGCTGTGCGGAAATCATGACCCGCCGCCCGCTGCAGGCTCTTGAGGCCGAGGTGTCCGGCAACCCGCGGGCGCGGAGCGCCAAGCTGCGCGGGGCTCGCCTGATCACGGCCGGAGCGGAGGCCTGAACATGCTGGCCGCGCGCTACCTGGCCCTGGTGCTGGTCCTGGTCGCCATGGGGCTGACCACGGTCTGGTGGAAGAGCCGGACCCTGGCCATGGGTTACGAGGCCGCCCGGCTGGAGCGCCAGGTGGCCAAGGCCGTCGAGGAACAGAGAGTCGAGGAACTGCGTCTTGCCCGTCTGACCGCGCCTGAGCGGGTGGCGGAGAAGGTCAAGGAGATGGACCTGAAGCTGGAGAGCAGGGCTGAGAAGATCATCTCGGGTGGCCGGCGGCCCGTTGCGGGGTCGATGTTGGCCAGTGCCGGGAAAGGCGCCCTCAAGAGCGGCGCCAGATAACACGGAGTCTGCGGCCGGGCGGAAGATCCCCCCCTTCCGACCCGAGCCGGCAGGGGGTGCCGGCCTCTTGTGAGGCCGGCCCCTTTTGCCGGCGGAAAGAAAGGGGGCATACGGGTGACCCCGAGCCGGGCTGAGCGCCGTCGCCACAACTGGGTACTCTTCGGCCTGGCCGCCGTCCTGGTGGCTCTTGGTGGACGGCTCTACTACATCCAGATTCTCTGCCACGACCGCTATCTGGCGACCGCCGAAAGCCAGACGCGCACGGAATTCGCGCTGCCCGCTCCCCGCGGGTCGATAGTCGACAGCCGCGGCCGGACGCTGGCCATGTCCGTTCCCGCCTACCTGGTGGGGGCGAGCATTCCGGAGCTGCCGCAGGACCGCGAGAAGACCGCCGACGCGCTTGCCCCCCTGCTGCACATGGATCGCGGCGAACTCCTGGAGAAGCTCCAGAAGCAGAGGCAGTTCGTCTTCCTCAAGCGCAAGGTTCCGGTGGGGGTGGCCAGGGAGATCGAGCGCGTCCAGCAGGCCGAGCGGGCCCGCAAGGGCCCGGGAGCGCTGACCGGGATAGTCCTGCTTCCGGACAGCACCCGCAGCTACGTAAACGACGACTTGGCCTGCCACGTTCTGGGGCACATCAACATCGACGACCGCGGCGCGGAGGGGGCCGAGCGGGCCTTTGATCGTCAGCTGCAGGGTCTGGCCGGCAAGGTGGTTTCGCTGCGCGACGGGCGTTCGCAGGGCATCGCTCCCGGTGAGGTCGTGCAGGAACCGGTGCCGGGCAACACCCTGCGGCTGACCATCGACCTCGACATTCAGCGGGCGCTGGAGGACCAGCTGGAATCCCTGGCCGCCGAGTACACCCCGGCGGGGGCCTTCGGCGTGGTCCTCGATCCGGACACCGGTCGGGTGCTGGCCATGGCCAGCTGGCCGAAGTACAACCCCAACCGGCCGGGAGCCTGCGAAGCTTCCGCGCGCCTCAATCGCAACGTGTGCACCGTGCTCGAGCCGGGCTCCACTTTCAAGCCGTTTGTGATGGCGGCCCTTCTGGAGGAGAGCGCGGCGCGGACGACCGACATCTTCAACTGCGAAGGCGGGTCCTGGCACACCGGCGGGCGGGTGATCACCGATGCCCACCCCTATGGCGCGCTGTCGCTCGCCGACGTCGTGGTCAAGAGCAGCAATATCGGCATCGCCAAGGCCGGCGAACGGCTCGGTCCCGAGCGCATGTGGCGCTACTGCCACGCCTTCGGCTTCGGCCGGCCGACCGGGTTGGGCCTGCCCGGGGAGTGCGAGGGTCTGCTCCGTCCCGTCTCGCGCTGGCAGCGCGAGTCGCTGCACTCCATCGCCTTCGGGCATGAGATCTCGGTGACCCCCATACAACTGGCCGCGGCCTATGCCGCCCTGGCCAACGGTGGCAGGCTCTACGCCCCACAGTACGTCCGGAGCATCGAGAACTCCCGCGGCGAGACCGTCCGCGACTATCCGCCAAGGCTGCTCGGCCAGGTCGTCTCGCCGCGCACCAGCGCCGCTGTCCGGGAGGTCCTCACTCAGGTCGTCGAGCGCGGCACGGCCAAGCGCGCCGACATCGACGAGTATGACGTGGCTGGCAAGACAGGCACCGCCCGCAAGCTGGTCGACGGGCATTACTCCAGCGCCAAGCACTTCTCCTCGTTCGTGGGCATGGCTCCGGCCGACCGGCCGAAGATGGTGGCGCTGATCACGGTGGACGAGCCCCGCAACGCCTACTACGGCGGGACGGTGGCCGCGCCGGCCGTCGCCGGCATCCTGCGCGAGGGCCTGGCCTGCATGGGTGTGGAGCCGCGACCCAAGTCGGCCGTGGCCAAGGACCCGCGGGGGCGGTGAGCACATGCGCCTGAGCGCCATCGTCGCCTCGGTTCCCGGCGCCAGGATGCTCCAGGGGGCCGACGTCGAGATCGCCGACCTGGCCTACGACTCCCGGCAGGTCCGGCCGGGAGCCCTCTTCCTGGCCCTGCCCGGCGAGAAGACCGACGGCGCCGGGCACGTGCCGGCGGCGGCCAGGGCCGGGGCGGCAGCCGTGCTCTCCGAGAAATCCGACCCGCTCTCCGGCCTGCCCCAGGTGGTCGTGCCCGACGCCCGGGCGGCCTTGGCTGCGGCGGCCCGCGCCTTCTTCGGCGACCCGGCCGCGGGCATGAAGCTCGTGGCGATCACCGGGACCAACGGCAAGACCACCACCGCCTACCTGGTGCGCTACATCCTGCGCCAGGCCGGCGAACGGTGCGGCATGACCGGCACGGTGGAGTACGACCTGGGCGCCGGCGCGGTGCCCGCGAGCATGACCACGCCGGAGAGCCTGGACCTCTACCGCTTCTACGCCGAGATGCGCCGGGCCGGCTGCGGCTTCGCGGTCAGCGAGGTATCCAGCCACGCGCTGGCCAAGCGCCGGACCGCGGGACTGCGCTTCGCCGCGGCCGTCTTCTCGAATCTGACCCAGGACCACCTCGACTTCCACGGCACCATGGAGAACTACTTCCAGGCCAAGGCGCTGCTCTTCTCCGGCCTGGAGGCCTCGGCCGTGGCGCTGCTCAACGCCGACGATCCGCACTCCGCGCGCCTGGCGGGAATGACCCGCGCCCGGGTCGTAACCTACGGCCTGTCCGAGTCCGCGGAGGTGCGCGCCAAGGTGCTCAGCCTCTCGACGGTCGGCACGGTCTTCAGGCTGCGGCGCGGCGGCTTCGAGGCCGAGGTGCACCTGCCGTTGCTGGGCGCCCACAATGTCCACAACGCCCTGGCTGCGGCTGCCGCCGCCGCCGAACTCGGCCTGGGCATGGACCGGATCGTGGAGGGGTTGGCCACCTTCGAGGGAGTCCCGGGCCGGCTGGAGTCCGTGGACTGCGGTCAGGACTTCCGGGTGCTGGTGGACTACGCCCATACCGACGACGCACTGCGCTCGGTCCTCAACGCCGTTCGCGAACTCTATCCCCGCCGGATCATCACCGTCTTCGGCTGCGGCGGCGACCGCGACCGCGGCAAGCGCCCCAAAATGGCCAGGGTGGTGGAACAGCTCTCGGACGTCGCCGTCGTCACCAGCGACAACCCGCGCAGCGAGCGTCCGGAGGCGATCATCGGGGAGATTCTCAGCGGACTGCAGGACCCCGGCAGGGCGGTGGTCGAGCCCGACCGCGCCGCGGCCATCGGCAAGGCGGTGGGTCTGGCCCGGCCCGGGGACGTGGTCCTGATCGCCGGGAAAGGGCACGAAGCCTACCAGATCGTCGGAGACCGCAGGCTCGACTTCGATGATCGGAGCGCCGCCCGGGCGGCGCTGGAGAGAGCCGCCAAGTGAGATCATCCCAGGGAGGGGATGAGCATGTTTGAGAGCACCGCAGGCGAAGTCGCCCGCATGTGCGGAGGCCGCCTGGAGACCGGCGAGCCGTCCGGTCCGATCCGCGGGGTGTGCGTGGACAGCCGCCGGATAGCCGGCGGCGAGCTCTTCGTCGCCCTGCCCGGGGAGCGCTTCGATGGCCACGACTTCGTCTGGCGGGCCTTCGCCGCCGGCGCGGCCGGGGCCATGATCTCCAGCGAGATTCGCATCGACCAGGCGCCGCGCGGCCGGGCGCTGGTGCGCGTGGGCGACACCTACGGGGGGCTGGGCCGGCTGGCTGCGGAGCACCGCCTGGGTTTCGGCTTTCCCTGGGTGGCCATCACCGGCAGCTGCGGGAAGAGCACCACCAAGGAGCTGGCCTCCCTTCTCCTGGGCATGCTCGGTCCGGTGCTCAAGGCCGAGGCCAGCTTCAACAACCGGGTGGGCGTGCCGCTGACCCTGCTCGATGCCGGCAGGCAGCATCGCTTCGCGGTCGTGGAGCTGGGCTCCAACCACAAGGGGGAGCTCGCACCTCTGGCGGCCATGGCCGCGCCCGACGTGGCCGTGGTGACCTGCGTGGCTCCCGCCCACCTGGCCGGATTCGGGGACCTCGACGGGGTTGCCGAGGAGAAGTCGGCGATCCTCGACGGCCTGAGGCCGGGCGGGCTGGCCGTGCTCAACGCCGACGACCGGTACTTCGACTTCTTCCGCCGGCGGGCCCGGGGGCCGGTGGTCAGCTTCGGGTTGTCGGAAGGGGCGGAGGTGCGGGCCACCGAGGTGGTCCTCAACCCCGAGGGGACCGAGTTCCTCCTGCCCGGAGGGTTCCGCGCCTGCCTGCCGCTGCCCGGCATGCATAACGTGCGCAACGCCCTGGCTGCGTCCGCGGTGGCCCACCGGCTTGGCGCCGGGATGGCCGAGATCGCCGAGCGCCTGGCCGAGGCCCGTCCGCTGCACATGCGCTCGCGGCTGGTGCGCCTGGGCGGGGTGCTGCTCTTCGAGGACTGCTACAACGCCAACCCGGCCAGCTTCCTGGCGGCCCTGGAGGCCCTGGACAGTCTGGGCGAACGCCGCAAGGTGGTGGTTGCCGGCGACATGGGCGAGCTCGGTCGGAACTCCGAGGCCCATCACCGCCAGCTGGGCGAGGAGATCGCCGGGCGCGGGGTTGGCCTGCTGGTCACCGTCGGGAGCGAGTCCCGCCTGGTCTACGAGACCGCCTCGCGCAGCTCGGCGCGCCTGGAGAGCCATCACTACCAGAACGCGGCGGCCGCGGCGGCGGCGGTGCCGGACATGCTGCGGCCGGGCGACGCCGTCCTGGTCAAGGGCTCGCGGGTCGCCGGCCTGGAGGCGGTAAGCCAGGCCATCGAACGTCGCTTCGCGGAACGGAAGGAAACCTGAAAGGTGTTCTACTACCTCTACCTCCTGTCGCAGACGGGCTCCGAGTGGCTGGGCCCCTTCAACGTCTTCCAGTACGTGACCTTCCGGGCCGCGGGGGCAGCCTTCAGCGCCTTCGTGATCGCCGTGCTGATCGGCCCGCGGATCATCCGGCGCCTGCGCGAGATGAAGATCACCGATCGCCCGGAGAAGAACGACAGCAAGCAGCTCGACGAGATGCACAAGGGCAAGGCCTCGACCCCGACCATGGGCGGGCTGCTGATCATCGGCGGGACGGTCCTCTCCATCCTGCTCTGGGCGGCCTGGCCGGGGGCCTTCTTCCAGACGCGGGACGGGCAGGACAACCCGGCGGTCTCGGCGGCCGCCGCGGTGCAGCAGCACGGCTCGACGACGCCGGCGCTGGCCTCGCGGAACATGGCCGAGCGCTACGGCGGCTACTACGTGCTCCTGGGGCTGGGCGTGCTCCTGGCCACGGCTGTGCTGGGCTTCGTCGACGACCGCTACAAGCTGCTCAAGAAGAAGGGCCTCCGGCTCTGGACCAAGCTGGCTTGGCAGGTGGTCATCGCCCTGGGTGCGGCGGTGGTGATCTACTACTGTATCGATGGATCAGAGCGCGGCAACCTCTCCATCCCCTTCCTGCGATACGACCCTCAGCGCGCAACGTCGCTGGGGGCGGTCTTCTTGATATTCGCCATGCTGGTCATTGTCGGCAGCTCCAACGCCGTCAACCTGACGGACGGGCTCGATGGGCTGGCCGGCGGCTGCTCGGCGCTGGTGGCTATGACCTACGCCATTCTGGCCTACGTGGCCAGCAATGCCCGCTGGTGCGAGTACCTGCGCGTGCCCTTCGTGCAGGGCAGCGGTGAGCTGGCGGTCTGCGCCGCGGCGCTGGGCGGGGCCTGCCTGGGCTTCCTGTGGTACAACTCGCACCCGGCCGAGGTCTTCATGGGCGACACCGGGTCGCTGCCCATCGGCGCGTTCATCGGCTACACCGCGCTGGTCGTGAAACACGAGTTCCTGCTGGTGCTGGTCGGCGGCGTCTTCGTGGCCGAGGCCGTCTCGGTTCTCCTGCAGATCGCCTCCTTCCGGCTGTTCGGCAGGCGGATCTTCAAGTGCGCTCCTCTGCACCACCACTTCGAGTTCCTGGGCTGGCCGGAGAACAAGGTGGTGGTGCGCTTCTGGATAGCCGGGATCGTCCTGGCCCTGGCCAGCATCGCCACGCTGAAGATCAGGTAGGGGGCAAGAGCCATGAAATCGAGCCGAAGCTGGATCCTGGTGATCGCCGCGGCCCTGGTCGGGCTCGGCCTGGTCATGGTCTTCAGCACCAGCGCCGTCCACGGCGAACGCTTCGGGTCTCCCACCAAGCTGCTGCTGCGTCAGGCGGTGTGGCTGGGGATGGGGCTGGCCGCGATGATCATCGCCTGGAGGGTGGACTACCGCTTCTGGGAGCGCCATTACCGCCTGGTGCTCGGCGTCTCGGCGGGCGCGCTGCTCCTGGTGCTGATCCCCGGGGTCGGCTCCTGCTTCAACGGCGCCCGGCGCTGGGTACGGGTGTTCGGGTACGGGGTGCAGCCGTCGGAGTTCGCCAAGATCGGCCTGGCCGTCTTCGTGGCCGCCTACCTGGCGCGCCACCACGACCGCCTGAACAACTTCGTCCGGGGTCTGCTGCCGGTCTCCGGAGTCGTCGGGGCAGTGGCCCTGCTGGTGGCGCTGGAGCCGGACACCGGGACGGCCCTGCTGATCGGTGGGGTGGCCTTCATGATGCTCTTCGTGGGCGGCATCCGCATGCGCATGCTGCTGCCCATCGGCACCGCCGTGGCCCTGCTCTTCGCGGTCGGGGTGCTGACCCACCTCGAATACGTGCAGGCGCGCCTCAACGCCTTCTGGAACCCAAGCCCGGAGACTCTGCACGGTTCCGGCTACCAGGCGTGGCAGTCGCTGATCGCCATGGGGTCCGGCGGGGCGCTGGGCACCGGCCTGGGGGCCGGGCAGATCAAGCTGCACTTCCTGCCGGAGGCCCACACCGATTTCATCCTGAGCATCATCGGTGAGGAGCTGGGACTGGTCGGCACCCTGACGGTGATCGGGCTGTTCATCGGGCTGGTCTACCATGGCATGAAGGTGGCCCAGACCGCGCCGGACCGCTTCGGCTTCCTGCTGGTCTTCGGGCTGGTGCTCTTCATCGGCGTGCAGGCCGCGGTGAATATCGCGGTGGTGACCGCCTCGGTGCCCACCAAGGGCATCAGCCTGCCCTTCGTCAGCTACGGCGGCTCGGGACTGCTGGTCAGCCTCTTCAGCCTGGGCATGATCATGAGCGTGGCCCGCGCCGGGGATTCGGTAGAGGCCCGGGAGGACGAGCTGGCCGAGATGGTCGTCGACCCCGGCGAGCCGGCCCCCAACCCTCTGGCCCAGTAGGGAGCCTGCGGAGTGGGAGGATGCCCATGAGTCTCGGGCCGCGGGTGCTCCTGGCCGGCGGGGGCACCGGTGGGCACATCTTCCCGGCCCTGGCGCTGGCCGAGGAGCTCGCGGCCGCCGAGCCAGGCAGCGAGCTGCTCTTCGCGGGAGCCGCCGGGGGGCTCGAGGCCCGGCTGGTTCCCGAGGCCGGGCACCGGCTGGAGCTGCTGCCGTCGGTGAAGGCCAGCGGCCTCGTGGCCATGGCCAGGCTGCCGTTCTCCCTGACGCGGGCCTTCTGGCGCGCGCGGGGGCTGCTGCGCAGCTTCCGGCCCGACGCGGTGGTGACCCTGGGGGGGTACGCCTCCCTGGCCCCGGGCCTGGCGGCCTGGCGGCTCGGCGTGCCGCTGGTGGTGCTCGAGCAGAACGCCATTCCCGGGCGGGTCAGCCGTTTCCTGGCCCGTTTCGCCGCCGAGGTGCACGTGGAGTTCCCGGAGTCGGCCGGGCTCTTTCCGGACAGCCAGCGTGTGGCGGCCACCGGCAACCCGGTGCGGCGGGCCATCCTGGAGGCCGCCGGCCGGCGCGCCGGCCGGCAGCCCGGCTCCGGCGGCCGCCTGAACCTGCTGGTGATCGGCGGGAGCCTCGGAGCCCGGAGGCTCAACGAGCTCTTCGCCGAGGCCGGGCCGGACCTGGCGCCACTGGCCGGATCACTGCGGGTGGTGCACCTGTCGGGAACGGACAAGTTCGCGGAGGCCACCGCGCGCGCCGCGGCCTCGCCGGTCGAGACGCGGGTGCTGGCCTTCGAGAAGGACATGGGGCCGCTCTACGCCGAGGCCGACCTGGTCCTCTCGCGGGCCGGGGCCACGGGGCTCGCCGAGATCGCGGCCTGCGGCATCCCCGCGGTGCTGGTGCCCTTCCCGTTCGCCAAGGACAACCACCAGGAGGCCAACGCCCGGAGCTTCGAGCGCGCCGGGGCTGCGACGGTGCTTCTGGAGGGGTCGCTCACCGGAGCGCGCCTGGCCGGGGAGGTCAGGGCGCTGCTGGGCGCGCCGGCGCGGCTGGCCGAGATGGGCGCGAGAATGAGGTCGATGGGCCGTCCGGGGGCCGGCGCGGCCATCGCCCGCCGGGTCCTGGAGATAGCTGCGAGGAGACGGGCCTGATCATGGACGTCCGGGGCAGGAAGATCCACTTCATGGGCGTGGCCGGGATCGGCATGAGCGCCATCGCCGAAATCGCCGCCAGGCGCGGGGCGCTGGTCAGCGGATGCGACATAGCCGCCAACGACAACAGCGAGCGGGTGACCGCCGCGGGCATCACCTGCCTGCTGGGCCACAGCCCGGCGCACCTCCGGGAGCGGCCGGACCTGCTGGTCTATTCCTCGGCGGTTCCCCCGGACAGCCCGGAGCTGGCCGCGGCCCGCGCCGCGGGCATCGAGATCATCTCCCGGAGCAACATGCTGGCGCGGCTGATGGACGCCAAGCAGGGCATCGGCATCTCCGGTACTCACGGGAAGACCACCACCACCTGGCTGGCGGCCAAGCTGCTCCTGGACGCGGGGCTCGACCCCACCATCATGGTCGGCGGCGTGGTGCCGGCGCTGGGCTCCAATTTCCGGGCCGGGTCGGGCCAGTGGTTCGTGACCGAGGTCGACGAGAGCGACGGCCTGCTCCTGGAGATCCGCCCGTCGGTCTCCATCGTGACCAACATCGACAGCGATCACCTCGACCACTACACCGGGGGCATCGACGAGATCGAGGCCACCTTCGCCAGGTACGCCGGCAACACCCGCCAGGACGGCTGCATCATCGGCTGTGCCGACGACGAGCGCGTCCGCCGGGTGATGGCCGGGTCGGGCCGCCAGACCGTCGGCTACGGGTTCACCGGGCACGCCGCGGTCCGCGGGGTCAACATCCGGCTCGATGCCCTGGGGTCGTGCTTCGACGCCGAGGCCGGCGGGCGGCGGATCGAGGGCCTGCGGGTCACGCTGCTTGGCAGGCACAACGTCCTCAACGCCCTGGCGGTCGTGGCCCTGGCCGGGCGCCTGGGCATCGGCGACGACGTCCTCCGGCGCGCGCTGGGCGAGGCCCGGGCGGTCAAGCGCCGCATGGAGAAGCGTGGCGAGGCCGGCGGGGTGGCCGTCTACGACGACTACGGGCACCACCCGACGGAGATCTCCGCGACGCTGGCCGCGGCCCGGCTGATGTCCGCGGGCCGGGGACGGCTGGTGGCGGTCTTCCAGCCCCACCGCTACAGCCGGACGGCAGCGCTCCTCAAGGAGTTCGGCCGGTGTTTCGGCGACGCCGACCACCTGGTGGTCACCAGCATCTACTCGGCCAACGAGCCGCCCATTGCCGGGGTGAGCTCCGCCCAGGTGGTCGACGAGGTGACCTCCGCAGGAGGCCGCAGCGTGCAGTACATCCCGGCGTGGTCGAGCATCGTGCCGCACCTGGTCTCGGTGGTCAAACCCGGCGACGTGGTGCTCTTCCTGGGGGCCGGCGACATCTGGAAGCTTGGCGATGAGCTTCTCAAGCGACTTTGACGATATAGTAACCAGGGGCTTTCCGCTGGGGAAGGCCACCACCTTCGGCATTGGCGGGCCGGCCGAGATGCTGGCCCGGCCGCGCTCCGCTGAGGAGCTTGGCCGGCTGCTGGCCGCCGCGGGCGCCGAGGGTCTGCCGGTGCGACTGCTGGGCGGCGGCAGCAACCTGCTGGTCGCCGACGAGGGAGTGAAGGGTCTGGTGGTGAGGCTGGCGGGCAAGGCTTTCGCGTCACTGGAACAGGCCCCGGCGGGGCTCTCCGCGGGCGCGGGCGTGCCGCTGGCGCGTCTGGTGCGCGAGGCCGCCTCCGCCGGACTCTCCGGCGTCGAGAATCTGGCCGGCATTCCGGGTTCAGTGGGCGGGGCGCTGGTCATGAACGCCGGCGGCAAGTACGGGTACATCGGCGACGTGGTCGAGGAAGTCAGGGCGCTGGAGTCATCCGGGCGGCCGCTGGTGCTGGGCCGCGCGGAGTGCGGCTTCGGCTACCGGTCCTCGAAGCTGCGCGGCCTGACCGTGACCGGGGCGCGGCTGGCGCTGACGCCTGACCGGCCGGAGGCGGTAGCCGAGCGGACCAGGAAGGTCCGGGCCGAGAAGCGGCGCGCCCAGCCCATGAACCGGCCGTCGGCCGGCTGCGTTTTCAAGAACCCCCGGCCGGATCTGCCCGCGGGCCGGCTGATCGACGAACTGGGTTTCAAGGGCCGCCGGGTGGGCGGGGCGGCCGTCAGCGATCTGCACGCCAACTACATCGTCAACCTCGGCGGCGCGCGCTGTGCGGAAGTGCTTGAACTGATCGCAGCCATCCGGGAGGCGGCCTCCCGGGAGCGGGGCATCGGGCTGGAGCTCGAGGTCGAGATCTGGAGTTGAAGATGGCGAACGAAAGCCTGAAGCGGCTCCTGGGCGGCCGGCCCGTCCACGTGCTCTACGGCGGCTTCTCCAACGAGCGGCCGGTCTCGCTGGTCTCCGGCGAGTCGGTGGCGGCGGCGCTGGAGGGAGCCGGGCACCGGGTGGTGCGGGTCGACGTTGACAAGGGCTTCGCCAGCGAGGGCAACGCCCTGCTGGCCGGGACGGGCCTGGCCTTCATCGTCCTGCACGGCGAGTTCGGCGAGGACGGCGAGATCCAGGAGATCCTGGAAGGGTGGGGCACCCCCTACACGGGGAGCGGTCCGCAGGCCAGCCGCCTGGCCATGGACAAGGCCCTGGCCAAGAAGGAGTTTGCCGCCGCCGGCGTGCCCACTCCGCGTTGGGAGGGCGTTCCGCGCTCGGCGCGGCCGGACGACCTGGCCGGCCGCTACGGCCTGCCCCTGGTCATCAAGCCCAGCTGCTCGGGGTCGAGCATCGGCGTGACCATCGTCAGGGAAGCCGGGCAGATAGCCGCGGCGCTGGCCGAGGCCGGCCGGCACAGCGGCGTGCCGCTCGTGGAGGAGTTCATACCCGGGCGCGAGCTGACCGTCGGCATCCTGGGCGATGCGGCCCTGCCGGTCATCGAGCTCCGGGCCAGGAAGCAGTTCTACGACTACGAAGCCAAGTACGCCGACGACGCCGGCACCGAGTACCTCTGCCCCGCGCCGGTGGATGCGGCGGTGGCCGCCGAGGCCGGGAGGCTCTCCCTGGCGGCTCATCGGGCGCTGGGCTGCCGGCACTTCAGCCGGGTGGACCTGCGGCTGACGCCGGAGGGCCGGCTGAGCGTGCTCGAGGTCAACACCATCCCCGGGTTCACTAGCCACAGCCTGCTGCCCAAGGCCGCGGCCGCTGCCGGACTGGACTTCCGGGCCCTTGTCGAGCGCATCGCGGCAATGGCCCTCGGGGACTTCTCGGGGGGGCATGGTCATGGCATCTGAAAGCCGGGCGGCCGCCGACCAGCGCGACGCCGGCGCCGGCAGGGAACGCGACCCGGGGGCGGTGCTGCTTGCGGCGGCGCTGCCGCTGGCCGCTTTGGCCGTATACTGCGCCGCAGCCATCGGGCTCTGGCACCTGGCCGGCAGCCGGGCCGCGCGCCCGACCGTCCCGCAGATGGACGCCAGGCGGTGTCCGTGGCTCACTCCGGCGGACGCCGCCGCCATCAACTCCGGGGTCGAAACCGCCGCGCGGGGCTCGCTCTTCGACCGCGACCTGTGCAGCCGCGTGGAGCGCTCCTACCGCGAGAGCCCCTGGGTCGACAGGGTGGTGGCCGTCCGCCGGCGCTTCCCGGATTGCGTGGAGGTCGAGCTGGTGGTCAGGCAGCCGTACGCCGTGGTGCACCGCGACGGCCTCTATCACCTGGTGGACATCCGCGGCTGCCGCCTGCCGGTGGCGCCTTCGGCCCGCCCGGATGCGCGGTACCCGCTGATCGAGGGCGCCAAAACCGCCCCGCCGGCGCCCGGCGAGGTCTGGAACGACGAGTGTGTCAGCGACGCGCTGCGCTTGGCGGAGCTGCTCTCCGACGTGCTCTCCAGGCGCGGCCCCGGCGGGCGGCTGACGCTCATCGACGTCTCCAAGCCGGCCCGCGGTCATGATCTGCGCCCGCAGATGATCGCCCGCACGGCCTCCGGCGCGGAGATTGACTGGGGCAGCTTCAACGAGCAGCGCACCCGCGAGTTCCCCTCGGTGAGCGACAAGCGCGCCGAACTCGAGCGCCAGCTCGACCTGATCCCGGACCTCTCGGCGGTGAGCCGCATCCGCGTCCGCTTCCGCGACGGGGTGATCGTGCGGCGGCAGGAGCCGCTGGCGGCCGGAGCCATCGGGATGGTGCCGTGACGGAAGCATCCCCGGGCGGCCCGGCGGAGCCATCCGCGCAGGGACGGCCCCTGGACCCCTCGACCGAGACAGACAGTCTCTCAGCGCATGGTCCGGCAACGAAGGCCGGCGCCCCCGTCCCTAGCCCCGCCCCGGGCCCCGCTCTGGTGCTGGCGGCGACGGCCTTCCTGATGCTGCCGCTGGGCCTGGCCGCCGCGCTGCCGGCGCTTCCCGCCTGGCTGGGCGGCTATCTGCCGGCCATGCCGCTGCCTCTGCTGGTCGTGGAGACGGCGCTGGTCTTCGCCTGCTTCGCGCTGCCGGCCTTCGCCGCTCCGGGCGGCGGTCTGGCCAGCCCGGCGCTGACCGGACTGGCCCGGGGCCTCTGCCTGGCAGCGCTGGCGCTGCCATTCTGCCTGGCGGCGAGGATCGCATCCCCGGTGCCCGCCGGCGTGATCCTGGCCGGCTGCGCGCTGACTGCTTCCGCCGGCGCCGGCTGCGCGGCGGCCGCGGCGGCCCTCGGAGTCCGGGGGCTGGCTGTCGGGGTTGCCGTGATGACGCTTCCCGGCCTGGTCGGGTTCTTCGGGACGGAGCTGGAGCTCCCGCTGGGCTGGTTCTCCGGTCTGTGCCCGTTCGCCTCCGCCTGGTCCGCCCTGCACGGCGGGGCCTCCTGGACGCCGGGGCTGCTGCCGGGCATCGCCCTTCTGGTCATCGGGCAGTTCCTGGGCCGCCGGGTCGTTCAGACATGCCCTCCCGCACGGAACGCCTGATACTCCTGCTGGCGGCCGTGGCCGCTGGCGTCGCCCTGGGCATCGCCCCGCGCAGCCGCGCCGACTGGGCGGCCGAGCTGATCATGCCCGCGCTGATGGTCGCGGCCTGCGCGGTCGGCAGCCGCTGGCTGGTCTTCACGCGGCTGGCGTACGTCCTGATCCTGGTCCACATCCTGGTGCAGCTGTGGGGCGGTCACTTCACCTACGGCCGGGAGCCGTCCTTCGGATGGCTCCAGGAGCGGTTCGGACTGCTCCGCAACCACTACGACCGGCTGGCGCACTTCGCCCTGGGCTTCTGCCTGTACGTTCCGATCCGGGAGTTCATCGTCAGGGTGGCCAGGGTCGCGCGCGGCTGGGCCTGCTTCTTCTCGATCGCCGTGATCAGCGCGGTGGCCGGCTGGTGGGAGCTCTTCGAGTGGGGTATGGTGGCGGCGAAGCCCGAGCTCACCGCCGACTACCTGGGTATGCAGGGCGATCCCTGGGATGCCCAGCAGGACATGCTCCAGGGGGTGCTCGGCGCGCTGGCCGCCTGGGCGGCCTTCACGTGGTGGCACAACCGGGCGCTGGACCGGGCGGCGGCGACGGGGCAGGGGTCCGACGTCAGATCGGCTTGAAGTCCGGCTTCGCCGGCATCCGCAGCACGAACTCGGCGATGAGCTCGGCGGTCTGGTCGAGGTCGGCCAGCGAGATCACCTCCGACGGGCTGTGCACGTAGCGGCAGGGGATGGAGACCACGCCGGTGGCCACGCCGGGGCCGACCGAGGCGATGGCGTCGCCGTCGGTGCCGGTGGATGTGGGCTCGACCGCGTACTGCAGCGGGATCTTCTTCGCCTTGGCGGCGGCCTCCAGCATGCGGTTGACCGCGCGGTTGACCGTAAGGCTCAGGCTCAGGGTCGGGCCGCCGGAGAGCTTGCAGTCGCCGGAGAGCCTGGTCTCCATCTTCGGATAGTCCCGGGCGTAGCAGACGTCCACGGCCAGGGCGGCCTGGGGCATGACCTGGAAGGCGCTGACCGCCGCGCCGCGGAAACGTCCGCCTTCCTCCTGGACGTTGCTCAGGGCGAAGACGGCGACCTTGAGGCGCCGCCGCTCCCTGCGGATGATCTCCATGGCCCGGACCACCGCGGCCACTCCGGCGCGGTCGTCCAGGCCGCGGCCGGCAACGCGGTCCCCGCCCAGGCGGTCGAACCCGCACGTGCAGGTGACCGTGTCTCCGGGCCGGACGAGCTTCTCGGCCTCCGCGCGGCTGGCCGCGCCGATGTCGAGGTACAGGTCGGCGGTCTTGATCTCCTCCTTGGGCGCCTCGCCGGGCTTGCGGCCGATGACGCCCAGGACCGGGCCCTTGGCGGTGTGGATGTGCATCCGCTGGCCGACCAGGGCGTCCGGCCGGCTGCCGCCCAGCAGGTTGACCTGCACGAAGCCCTGGGCGTCGACCTGGCTGACCATCAGGCCGATCTCGTCGACGTGCGCGGCCAGCAGGACCCGGGTCGGGGCCTTGCCGTTGACGACGCCGAGCACGTCGCCGTAGATGTCCGTCTCCACACGGTCGCAGACGGCCGCCAGGCGCCTGCGGACCAGCTTCTGGCCGGCGTCCTCGTTGGTGCCCGGGGTGGGCAGTCCGATCAGTTCCTTCAGGAGGGATTCGCAGGCGAATGCCTTCATGGATGGCTCCTTCCGTCGCCCGGCGGATCCGGGCGGGTGGATTCTAACCAGTCGAGCCCGGGCCGCGCAAGTGCCGCATCGGCCGGCTTTTCGGCCTTGACAGCCCCGGGGGCGGGATTAGACTCCCTCACAGTCCGGACGGGTGGCCGCCGGGCTGCACGGTGCGGCCGCCGTTTACAGGGGGATCTTTCATGATCAGGATCGCGCTGCCCGCTCTGCTCGTTGTCCTCTTCGCCGCCGCCGGTTGCGACAACGCCGCCGCCGCGAAGAAGAAGGAAGGCTCGCAGGCCTCACAGGCGGAGACCTTCAAGGCCATGTGGCCGCGCGACAAGGTCCAGAAACTCACCCCGGAGCAGCGCCAGGACCTCCTGGCCCAGGCCCTGGTGGCGCTCAAGGGCGTCAACTGGCAGCACGCCCAGGACGCGCTCGTCTCCCTGGGGCGCGATGCCGGCCCGTCGCTGATCGCCATGGTCGGCAGCGCCGAGCCCTCGGCCGCGTCCGCCGGGCCGATTCCCAGCGCCAAGGTCAAGTCCGTCGGCGAGCTGGCCCACGACACGCTTCTGCTCATCGTCCAGAACCGCTCCGGCTACCGCGGCGAGATGCCCGCCCGCACCGCCGAGGCCTGGCAGGCCTGGTGGACGGCCAACTCGTCGAGCGTGGTTGCCGGGGACTGATCCCGGCGCCTCCGGTGCCGCGGCCTGACACGGCTTCGGCGGCCCGGCCTGATCCATGATAGGCATCGTCCTGCTGCTCGCCGCCCTGAGCGTCGCCGGGGTGCTCGGCGTGGTTCTGGTCGTGCTGGTGCGCGCCAAGCTGCGCGAGCGCGAGGAGCTGGCCAGGGCCTCCGGCGAGGGGGAGGGGCAGAAGGGCGCTCCGCAGCCCGCCGCGGGGGCGCCGCGCAAGCCGGCCTTCGTCCCCTGGGTGGTGGTCTCCGGCGTCCTGCTGGTGCTGGCCACCCTGATCGGCGGTCTGCTGCTCAGGAGCTGCCAGGCCATCGGCGAGGACCGGGCCCGCAAGAACGAAAAGCACGTGTGTCGGGCGGCCATGGACGGCCTGGCTTCCTGGTTCTTCACCGACTGGGAGTCGCGCAAGGCGCTGCCGCCGGCTGGCGATGTGCCGCTGGGGACCTATGCGGCCAGGTGCCCGCGGGGCCACCGCTTCAGATACCTCGGCGGCAGCGAGGTGCTCTTCGGCAACGAGCGCGTGCTGGTCGTCGAGACCGGCACGCACGATTTCGGCGACGGCGACCGCAAGCGTCACGCCATCGTGGCGGACCGCAAGTTCCTGGCCGCCGGCAAGACCGGACAGGAGTACGAGGCCGCGGGGCAGGGGAACTCCTCCGGGGGGCGCGGCTACTCGTACTACGGGGAGTTCTTCCGGGTCATCACTCTGGACGAGTACGATTACGGGACCATCCGCCAGGCGGTCGAGGAGGCGCCGTGAATCGGACTGCCGGCTCGGCCGCCAGGATCGTCGACGCCAATCTCAACCGCGCCCGCGAGGGCCTGCGGGTCGCCGAGGAGTACGCGCGATTCGCGCTTTCCGACCGCGGGCAGGCCGCGGCGCTCCGGGCGCTCCGGCGCGACCTGGGCGCCGCCGCTGCCGAGCTCTTCAAGTGGAACGAACTGACCGCCGCGCGCGAGTCGTCGGGCGACATCGGTGCGGCCGCGCCCACCTCGGCCCGTCCGGACGAGGCGGCGGTGGCTCGCGCGGCGCTCTCCCGGGCCTCGGAGGCCCTGCGGTCGGTCGAGGAGTACGGCTCGCTCCTGGCCCCGGCCGCCGCCGAGCGCTTCGCCAGGCTGCGCTTCCGGCTCTACAACGTCGAGCGGGAGGTCGCCGCCGGGCCGTCGGCGCGCAAGCGGCGCCTGGAGGGAGCCCGGCTCTACGTCCTCTTGACCGCCGAGTTCTGCCGGAACGGCGACGTCTTCGAGACCGCCCGCCGTGCGGCGGCCGGCGGCGCGGACCTATTCCAGTACCGCGAGAAGGAGATGGAGGACGGCGAGTTCCTGGCCAACGCCCGGAAGCTCGCGGCGCTCTGCGCCGACCTCGGTGTGCTCCTGATTATCAACGACCGGCCGCACGTGGCGCGGCTGGCCGGCGCCGACGGCGTGCACCTTGGGCAGGGCGACCTTTCGGCCGCCGACGCCCGGGAGATCCTCGGCCCGGGGAGGATAGTGGGCCGCTCGACCCACGAACCTGCCCAGGCCCGGGCCGCCGAGGCCGAGGGCGCCGACTACATCGGCGTCGGCCCGGTCTTCGAGACCAGGACCAAGGAGCACCGCACGGCGGTGGGGCTCGAATACGTCGCCTTCTGCCAGAAGGAGATCGCCATACCCGGCTTCGCCATCGGCTCGGTCAACGAGCAGACCGTCGACCAGGTTCTGGCCGCCGGCGCCCGGCGAATCGCGGTCTGTACCGGGGTCACCATGCAGGACGACGTCGAGGCGGCGGCGAGGTTCTTCAAACAGAAACTTGAGGTGGCCGAAAAGGCCTGATGCGCCGTTTGATCTCTCTGCCTATTCGAAAGGGACCACCCAGTGAGGCTGGGAACTATGATAGATGTGGTAGTATCCCCATTCAGCAGGAAACTCCAAGCTGAAAGATTCTCCGCCACTGTAGACCGAGTACTCGAATGCCTTGCCGATGAGAGGCTTGGGAATGGAGTGCAGATAGCTGGGGACAAGCTGATCCAAGGATGACGGATAAGCTCCCTTGTCGTGCCTGAAGTTCTCCAGCGCCCTTATGACGACGTCCCATCTTCGCCTGCTGATACGGCCTCGGAAGCCGTCATCTTGGTCGAAGAAATCCCATGCCGCTCCGCCGACCAACGCCAGGACGAGCCCAATGGCAGCCCACGTCAAGACCTTCTCGATGCCGCGCGCTCTGGTGGGGCCGCCGTGGATCGGTTCGTCGGTGCTCATCGTGGGCTCAAGGTCTTAGCTCGTCCAACTCCGCCAACTCCACCTCCGCCCCCTTCCTCTCGTCCGACACATAGGCCCCATACATGACCCGCACCGAGTCGACCGCCAGAGCGACGTCGTCTTCCGGCGGGAGATAGGGCGGCTCGGCTTTCGGCTTCCGGCCTGCGGAGATGGCCGCGATCCGCTCGAAGAAGACCTGCATCTCCTCGATGTAGCCCATGGTGAAGTTCTCGTTCATCGCCGGGAAGCTCCAGCCGCCGGCGGTCTAGATCTTCTCGCCAAGTACCGAGCAATTCTGCGAACCTCTCGGTGAGATCGGTTGTCTCACGTACGTTAGGGCGAAAGGGCATCTACATGCTGGGGGGCAGAAAGACCAGCGCCGTTGGTCTGGCGACGGCCTGCGGGAGCGAATGGTGAGCCGCGACGCACAGCGCAGGTCGTTCGCGCCGGTATGTCATGCTGGCTGGCGGCGTGCGGTTATCTGGTGCCTTGCGACACTGGGGCCTGGTCTTCTGCTGAGCTGCGGCGTGTGGTTCGGTTGCCTCTGGTTGCTGCAGTGTGCACTGGCCGAGGCCCAGCAAGACATGAGATTGGCTCTTGCGAAGCACTCGGAACTGGGGCAGCGCTTTGGTTGGACCGACTACTTGCCAGATGTGGTCTTCTATCCGGTGGTGACCGAGGCGGTCCTCAAGGGCGATGAGAGCGCTGCTATGAAGCATATCCCCCTGCGTCTGCTCGAGGCCCGGGCATTCGGCGGCTTCGCAAGACTGAAGAAGGCGGGCGGCAGCCTGGACGAGGACTCCGAGCCGGTTCCCGGCGCTGCGCGATGGGTGCGCCGGCTGCCTCGTGGACTGCTGGAGGACCTCTACGCGACTGAACGCCACGCGTTCCCGCGTCCTGTAGCCCGGAGGCTGACGGAGGAACCGCACAAGGCTATTCCCGAGGAGATGCTTGAAGCGATCCACAAGGCCATCATAACTAAGGTCTCGGAGCCGCGAGGGGTCCTGATGGTGGGAGGTGGAGATCTGATCCGGGTGGTCGATCCGGACTATCCATCTCTGCATCCGGATGTTACCGCGCAGGAGTACGAGGCCGCCGTGAACCGCCTCCGGGCCTATGAGCAATACTGCCGTTGGGATCAAACATATGCTCGTCTTGTTGGGATGGCTGCCGGGGACGGAGTGCACTAACGGCCGAAACGTTCAAAGCTTCATCTTGTCCATCTCCGCCAGCTCCACCTCCGCGCCTTTCCGTTCGTCAGACACGTAGGCCCCGTACATCACCCGCACCGAGTCGACCGCCAGGGCGACGTCGTCGTCCGGTGGGAGATACGGCGGTTCGGCCTTCGGCTTTCGGCCTTCGGAGATGGCCGCGATCCGGTCGAAGAAGACCTGCATCTCCTCGATGTAGCCCATGGTGAAGTTCTCGTTCATGGCCGGGAAGCTCCAGCCGCCGGCGGTCTCGAGCTTCTCGACCAGGTACTCGGGCTCGAAGACGTCGGGGCTGGGCGCGTAGGCCTTGACCGCGTCGTTCGGCGAGACGTTGCCCTGCAGGCGGAACTTGTTGGAGAGCACCTCGAAGGTGTTGGCCACGCCGCCGAGCGTGAACTCGTTGGCCTCGATCTCGGCGAAGGTTTCGTCGGCGAAGCGCACCACCATCAGGCCCCAGTCCTCGCCGCCCTTGTAGCCGCGGCGGACCTTCTTCGGCGTCTGGTAGTCCGGGTCGCGGTAGTCCTTCCCGTAGGTGATGTAGCCGCAGGTGCCGCGCACCGCGACCGGCTCGATGGGTTTGCCGTTCCGGACGATGCCCTCCAGTCTCTTGAGATAGAGCGCGAAGCCCAGCGGATGGCAGGCCTTGCCCATGATGGCGCCGCCCCCGGCGAACTGGAGGTCGCCGTAGACCGGCGAGCCCGAGCCGCTGTGGGCCTCCGATCCGCGGATGAGCATGACCCGGGCGCCCGGGTCGGGCTCAGTGAGCTTCCAGCTCGCCCCCTCCAGGCGCTTCTTGAACATCGAGCGCATCATCAGCCGGCAGGCCTTGAGCCCCGAGGGCAGGAAGTGCCAGTTCTCGGCGAAACACATGGCCACGCCGGCCTTCTTCACCGCGTCGGCCATGCGCTTGGCCGAGCCGGTCGCCTCGACGTAGCGCTGTTCGTTAAAGGAGAGCTTCGGCTTCTTCTGGGCCTCGTACTCCTCGCGGTTGAGGAAGGAGCCGGTGAAGGGCTTCTCGACGATCACGTGCCGGCCGGCAGCCGCCGCCTTGACGGTGATCTCCTCGTGGGCGTAGGGCGGGGTGCAGACGTCGACCACGTCGCACCCGGCGATGAGCGCGTCGATGGAGTCGAAGGCCTTGACGTCGTGCGCGGCGGCGAACTTCGCGCGGCTTTCCGGGGAGGTGGATGTCACCCCGACCACCTCCAGCGGCACCCCGCGCACCCCCTGCATGCTCTCGAGGTGGAAGGCGGCGGCGAAGCGCGCCCCGGCGATGCCCACGCGGATAGGCTTGGCTGAGCTCATGGCGGTTCCTTTCGGCTTTCGGCTTTCGGCTGTCGGCTGGAGGCGATTCTCCCTAGAGCGGCGGAAAATCAAGCGCCGGCAGTTGTCTTTCAACGCAGAGGCCGCAGAGATGCGCAGAGGTCGCAGAGGACAACGGCGGGATAGCCACAGATGCACACGGATGAACCAGATGGGGCGTGGCGAAAGAGAGCGGTGAGGGTGGAGTTGCTCCGCAGCTTCAGTCCTGAACGAGTTCGGGCTGCAGCTGCAGAGCACCTCCTCCGGGAGCGGTCGCTCCCGGCGCGGCTGGCGCCGCGCCCTCCATCAGTCGGCCTGCTCTACGAAGCGGGAGCCCGGCGCAGCCGGGCTCAGGACGCGACCTTGCCACGGCGTAGCCCGAAGGGCGAAGACGGGAGCGTCCGGGCGATGCGGTTCGGACGGAAGCCGGGCACTTGTGCTCGGCTTATGGCCGGAGCACGTCGCCGCTCTCCCGCCTCGGCCCCAAGATCTGTGTTCATCGGTGTTCATCTGTGGCTGAATAACCGATGTTGTCCTCTGCGGCCTCTGCCTTGAGGTTGATCTCGCGGTGCCTGAAAAGCAGCGGGCCCCGGGAGGCGATCCCGAGGCCCGCTCGTCTGCTTTGCGGATGGGGCTACTTCTTGGCCTTCTTCTTGGCGGCCTTGTCCTCGATGACCGCCTGGGCGGCGGCCAGGCGCGCGATCGGCACCCGGTAGGGCGAGCAGCTCACGTAGTTCATGCCAGCGCGGTGGCAGAACTTGACGGACTTGGCCTCGCCGCCGTGCTCGCCGCAGATGCCGACCTTGAGGTTCTTGCGGGTCGAGCGGCCCTTCTCGATGCCCATCTTGACCAGCATGCCCACTCCGGCCTGGTCGAGCGACTGGAAGGGGTCGTCGGCGAAGATGGCCTTGCCGCCGTCCTTCTCGCTCATGACGTAGTCGGGCAGGAAGCGCCCGGCGTCGTCGCGCGACAGGCCGAGCGTCATCTGGGTCAGGTCGTTGGTGCCGAAGCTGAAGAACTCGGCCTCCTCGGCGATTTGGTCGGCCAGCAGCGCCGCGCGCGGGATCTCGATCATGGTGCCGACCATGTAGCTGACCTTGTTCTTCACGCCCGCCTTGGCGATCAGCGCGTCGGCGATGGCCACGGTCTGGGTCTTGAGGATCTTGAATTCCTTCTTGTCGATGGTCAGCGGGATCATGATCTCGGGCAGGACCTTGGTGCCCTTCTTGGCGACGTTGATGGCCGCCTCGACGATCGCCGTGACCTGCATGTCCAGGATCTCGGGGTAGGTGATGCACAGCCGGCATCCGCGGTGCCCGAGCATGGGGTTGGACTCGTGGAGCTGCTCGCAGCGGTGGCGGATGGCATCCGGGGACAGGCCGGTGACCTTGCTGAGCTTCTCAACGCCGGCGTCATCCTTGGGGGTGAACTCGTGCAGCGGCGGGTCGATCAGCCGGATGGTGACCGGCTTGCCGTTCATGGCCTTGAAGATGCCCTCGAAGTCGGCGCGCTGGATGGGCAGCAGCTTGGCCAGGGCCTTCTTGCGGGCCTCCTGGCTCTCGGCCACGATCATCTCCTGGATGGCCAGGCGGCGCTCCTCGGTGTCGAAGAACATGTGCTCGGTGCGGCAGAGGCCTATGCCCTCGGCGCCGAGGCGCACGGCGTTCTCGCTGTCGTAGGGGGTGTCGGCGTTGGTCCGGACCTTGAGGGTGCGGATCTCGTCGCACCACTTCAGCAGGGTGCGGAACTCCTCGGTCTGCTCGGGCTTCTTGAGCGGCAGGGCGGAGGTGAAGACCTCGCCGGTGGTGCCGTTCAGGGTCAGCTCGTCGCCCTGCTTCACGACCTTGCCGCCGACGGTCAGCTGCTTGGCGGCGTAGTCGATGTTCAGGCTCTCGGCGCCGACGATGCAGCACTTGCCCCAGCCGCGGGCCACCACGGCCGCGTGCGAGGTCTTGCCGCCGGTGGCGGTGAGGATGCCCTGGGAGGCGTGCATGCCGCCGACGTCCTCGGGGCTGGTCTCCTTGCGGATGAGGATGACCCGCTTGCCGGCCTTGGCCATCTCCTCGGCCTCGGCGGCGGTGAAGACCGCCTGGCCGGAGGCGGCGCCGGGCACCGCGTCGATGCCCTTGCCGATCAGCAGCTCCTTGAGCTTCTGGGTGCCGACCTTGGCGACGTCGATCACCGGGTAGAAGACGCCCTCGATCTGCTCGGGGGTGATGCGGCTGACGGCCTGCTCCTTGGTGATCAGACCCTCCTTGACCATGTCCACGGCGATCTTGAAGGCCGCGGAGGGCAGGCGCTTGCCGGTGCGGCACTGGAGCATGTAGAGCTTCTGCTCCTCGATGGTGAACTCGAGGTCCTGCATCTCCTTGTAGTACTTCTCGAGGGTCTTGCGGACCTCGCAGAGCTGCTTGTAGGCGACCGGCAGGCGCTTCTCGAGCTCGATCAGCTTCATGGGGGTGCGGATGCCGGCGACCACGTCCTCGCCCTGGGCGTTGATCAGGCAGTCGCCGTAGAACTCGTTGGCGCCGCTGTTGGGGTCGCGGGTGAAGCAGACACCCGTGCCCGAGGTCTCGCCCTTGTTGCCGAAGACCATCTGGACCACGTTGACCGCGGTGCCCACCAGGTCGGTGATCTTTTCGACGCGGCGGTAGGTGACCGACTTCTCCGCCTCCCAGGAGCCGAAGACCGCGCGGATGGCGCCCCACAGCTGCTCGATCGGGTCCTGCGGGAAGTCCTCGCCCTTCTTGCTCTTGTAGAAGGCCTTGAACTCGGCGCAAAGCGCCTTGAGCTGCGCGGCGTTGAGCTCGGGATCGGTCTTGACGCCGGCCTTCTGCTTGGCGTGGTGGAGCATCTCCTCCATGGGCTCCTTGGACAGGCCCATGGCGGTGGTCGAGAACATCTGGATGAAGCGGCGGTAGCTGTCGTAGGCGAAGCGGGCGTTGCCGGTGGTCCGGGCCAGGCCCTCGACGGAGACGTCGTTGAGGCCCAGGTTCAGGATGGTCTCGAGCATGCCCGGCATGGAGCGGGCCGCGCCGGAGCGCACCGAGACCAGCAGCGGGTCGCTGGCGTCGCCGAGCTTCTTGCCGGTGACCTTCTCGAGCTTCTTGACCGCCTCCAGGACCTCCTTGTCCAGGCCCTTGGGAAGCTTGCGGCCGAGCGTGTAGTACTCGGCGCAGGTCTGGATGGAGATGGTGAATCCGGCCGGAACCGGCAGGCCGATGGAGGTCATTTCCATCAGGCCGATGCCCTTGCCGCCGAGGACGTCCTTGGTCAGGTCCTTGCCCTTGGCCTCCGCCTTGCCGGCGCCGTAGAAGAAGACGTGCTTCTTGCCCATCTGAGCCTCCAAAGAATGTCCGTTGGGTTGCGGTCGACTGGCCGCAAACGACCCGCCGCATGGTATCACCCGAGACAGTCCTGTCAAAAGAAGAATGGCGGCGGCCGGACCTCACACCCGCCGCGGCGGACCCCCGGCCCTGGCAATCGGCCCGCGGGCGGCTAGAATTCCGGCATCATGGATTTCCAGCACCTGCTCAGGCGCGCCGTGGAGATGGAGCCGCTCTCCTGTGCGGAGGCCGCCGCGGCCATGGACGCCATCATGGACGGTCAGGTCAGTCCGGTCCGGCTGGCCGCCTTCCTGGTGGCCCTGCGGGCCAGGGGCGAGACCGCCGCCGAGATCGCCGGCTTCGCCCGGTCGATGCGCGAGCACTCGGTGAAGATCGCCGCGCCGGCGGGGGCGATCGACACCTGCGGCACGGGCGGCGACGGCCAGTGCACGCTGAACGTCTCGACGATCGCGGCTCTGGCGGCGGCCGGCGCAGGCGTGCCGGTGGCCAAGCACGGAAACCGTTCGGTGTCCAGTTCCTGCGGCTCGGCCGATCTCCTCGAGAAGCTCGGCGCCAGGATCGACTGCGAGCCGGCCGTTGCCGAGAAATGCCTGGCTGACTGCGGTTTCGCCTTCCTCTTCGCGCCCCGATATCACCCCTCGATGAAGCACGCCGGGCCGGTCCGCAAGGAGCTCGGCCTGCGCACGGTCTTCAACCTGCTCGGGCCGCTGACCAACCCGGCGGGCGTGAAGCGCCAGGTGATGGGTGTCTACGACCGCAGGCTGCTGCGCACCGTGGCCGAGGCGCTCCTGGCGCTCGGCGCCGAGCGCGCCCTGGCCGTCCACAGCCACGACGGCCTCGACGAGATCAGCCCGGGCGCGCCCACCTCCTTCGCCGAGGTCCGGGACGGCCGGATCGTCGAGGGCGAGATCGACCCGGCCAGGTTCGGGATGGAGCCGGTGGCGGCCGGGGCGCTGCGCGTCGCCGGGATAGAGGACTCTGCCGCGGCCGCGCGGGCCATTCTCGAGGCCAGGCCGTACCCGGCCCGCCAGGCGGTGGTCCTGAACGCCGGCGCGGCGCTGATGGTTGCAGGCAGGGCCGCGGACCTCCGCGAGGGGATGGAACTGGCCTGCCGGTCGCTGGCCACCGGGGCGGCCGCCGCCGTGCTTGAGAAGTTCGTCGCCGGAAGCCGGGCGGGCGGTTAGAATCAGTGGGCCGCGCACTGCTGGCGGCCGAAGGAGACGGCACATGAAGGTTAAGGTTATCGTTCACGAAGCTGAGGAGGGAGGCTACTGGGCCGAGGTCCCGGCCATCCCCGGTTGCGCCACTCAGGGAGAAACCTTCGAGGAACTCCTCAAGAACCTCTATGAGGCGGTGGAGGGCTGTCTTTCTGTGGACGTCCGCAAGGTCAAGAAGAACGCCCGCAGGGATCGCATAGTCGAAATCGCCATATGAAGGCGTTTTCCGGCAAGGAACTGGCGCGCGTATTGGAGCGTCACGGCTGGTTGCTCATGCGCGTCCACGGCAGCCATCACATTTACGGCCGGCCCGGGAGCATTGTTAGGCTCTCAGTTCCCATCCACGGCAACCAGTCGCTGAAGCGAGGCCTTCTGCGGCATCTCGTCAAGATGGCGGGGCTACGAGAGGCCGACCTGTAGGATAGAGATGCAGCGGTCTTGAGCGTCGATGCAGTCGACGTGGTCACCGGTTGGGCCAGTTGCGAGCAAAGACTGGGAAGGAATTGAACGATGTCTGGCCGGAAGAACCGCAATAGACATGTTGTTCTCCCGCCACTTACGGTGCAAAGCATTGCCAGTACGCAGAGTGACGAAGAATTGCTCGACAAATTGCTGGGCGAGCTTAGCCGGACGGCTCCTGGCCCAGGTGACGACCGTAAGCTTGCGCTTGGCCTCCCAAAATTACCCAGGGGCTTGCGTGCAATGGCCGCGACGCACTGCTTAGATGTCAGCATGACATTGGATGACCTGGGTTGGCACTTCGGGAATCATCGCGATCTGAAGCTCTATGAGGAAACCAGGAATGGGCTTCGGGAGCTCGGGTTGTCCGAGATGGCCGAGCTTTTCGAAGAAGCCTACTCAATAATGGCTCCACATTGGAGCGAGATGATCAAACTGTCCGCAGACGAATGGATCTCCTGGTATTCTGATTCTGGGGTGAAGAAGCAAATCGAGCCCTTGGACCGCAGTTTCTCTAGCCTCATGGACAAACTCCCTCACCGAAGCATCCTGGATCAGTGGGTTGCCTATACCCGGAGATTCCCCGAAAGGGTTGTGGCTGCCAGTGAAGACAAGGATTGCTGATCTGCCCCTCGCTCTTGACTACGAACCGGTCAAGCGCTAGAGTGTCCTCGGCACTTCTAGAGGGAGACGCGCATCATGCTCGAGATCGACAAGCTCCTCGCGGAACTGGCCGAGAAGAACGGCTCCGACCTGCATCTCAAGGTCGGCCGCCCGCCGATCTTCAGGCTGGCCGGCAACATGGTCGGCACTGGCTACGAAGAGATCTCGCCCAACGACATGCGCGACGGCATCTACCGGCTGATGGCCGCCTCGGTCCGCAAGCGCTTCGAGGAGAACCTGGAGGCCGACTTCTCGTACGAGGTCCCGGGGCTGGCCCGCTTCCGCGTGAACGTCTTCGTCCAGCGCGGGCAGATCGGCGCGGTCTTCCGGCTGGTGCCCATCGAGGTGCCGACCATCGACAGCCTGGGCCTGCCGCCGGTCCTCAAGGTCCTGGCCGACCGCCCCAACGGCCTGGTGCTGGTGACCGGGCCGACCGGCTCGGGCAAGTCCACCACCCTGGCCTGCATGATCGAGCACATCAACACCACGCGTCCGGTGCACATCGTCACCGTCGAGGATCCCATCGAGTTCGTCTACACCGACCAGCTGGCCACCATCAACCAGCGCGAGCTGGGCATCGACACCAAGGAGCTGCACTCGGCGCTGCGCGCCGTGCTCCGCCAGGACCCCGACGTGATCCTGATCGGCGAAATGCGCGACCGCGAGACGATGAACTTCGCCATCACCGCGGCCGAGACCGGCCACCTGGTCTTCTCGACGCTGCACACCAATGACGCCAAGCAGACCCTGGACCGCATCCTGGACTCGTTCCCGGACCAGGCCCAGCAGATCCGCATGCAGATGGCCCTGCTGCTGCGCGGGGTGGTCAGCCAGCGTCTGCTGCGCCGGGCCGACGGCATGGGCCTGGTGCCGGCCATGGAGATCCTGGTCAACACCGCGCACATCACCGAGCTGATCGAGAAGGGCTCCACCCGCGAGCTCGAGAAGGCCATCGCCGAGGGCCGGCACTACCAGATGCAGACCTTCAACCAGTCGCTGCTCGACCAGGTCAAGGGCGGGATGGTCACCGAGGACGAGGCCCTGGCGAGTTCCCCGGCGCCCGAAGAGCTGCGGCTGGGACTGCGCGGCGTGACCAAGGGCTCGGCGGCCGCGGGCATCGACCTGGACTTCGGCGACGTCAACCCCGGGGCGGCCAAGACCAAGTCGGCGGGCGGCGGCGGCAAGCCGGCCGACTCCAACAAGCCCAAGATGTCACGAGGGTTCGAGTTCTAGCCGTTTCTCAGTCCGCCGGCTCCGGAGGGGTGCAGGCCAGGCTCAGAGCGGGCCAGTCGACGGTGTCGATCTCCTCCTGGGTGATGGCCGGCATGTGCCGGAACTTCTCGAATTCCCAGGCGCGGAGCTCCAGGTAGTCCAGATACGTGAAGCGCACCTGCCGCACGGGCAGTGAGCGGGTCGCCTCGTTCCCCACGGGTCCCACGATGTTCATCGCATCCGTCCTCGGCCACAGGCTCGCGTTATGCTTATCGGCAGGCGGCCATCCAGGGATAACCAAATACTCGAATCAGGCATTCCTGACGGGTCGGGCCCGGGCGCCACGGAGCGTTCTGCCCTTGTGCGAAACGGCCCATCCCGGTAGGTTACGTTCCGCCGCGGCGAAGGTGCGGCTGGGGAGGCTGGTGCCATGAAGCGTGGAACCTGGACGTTGACGGACGTTGCCAGGGGCATCTGGCAGGACGAATTCGAGGTCACCTCGCGTCGGGCCGGGGCCCGCCGGGGGCCGGCCTGGTCGATCCGCAAACGGACGCTGCGCGGGGGGCTCACCGACGGCGTCGAGGTCGTGGAGGTCGACAACGGCGCCTTCGCCTTCACGGTCCTGCCCACCCGCGGGATGGGCATCTGGCGCGGCGCCTATCGGGGCCTGGACGTGGCCTGGAACGCGCCGGTGGTCGGACCGGTCCACCCCAAGTTCGTGGACCCCGGCGACCGCGGAGGGTTGGGCTGGCTGCAGGGCTTCGACGAGGTCATCGTGCGCTGCGGCCTGGAGTCCAACGGCGCGCCGTGCACCGACGTGGTCGTCGACAACAACGGCAATCGCTCCGAGGTCCGTCTGCCGCTGCACGGCAGGATCGCCAACCTCCCGGCCAACCGGCTGGTGGTCGAGGTGCTCCCCGGCGACCCGGCCGAGCTGGTCGTGACCGGCGTCGTCGACGAGTCCATGCTCTTCGGTCCGGGGCTGCGCCTGATCTCGCGCGTCTCCACCAAGGCCGGGAGCAGCGTGCTGTCCATCGACGACCGGGTCGAGAACCTCCGGGCCATCCCCAGCGAGATCGAGCTGCTCTACCACTGCAACTTCGGCGCGCCCTTCCTGGAGGCCGGTTCCCGCCTGGTCGCGCCGGCCGTGAACGTCTCGCCGCGCGACCCGCGCGCCGTCGAGGGCATTGCCGAGTACGACCGGTACCTCGGGCCCACGGCCGGGTACGTCGAGCAGGTCTACTTCTACGAACTGGCCGGCGCCAGGGACGGCCGGACACTCGCGGCCCTGGTCAACTCGACCGGCGACAAGGCCGCCGTGGTTCGCTTCCGGCTAGACGAGATGCCCTGCCTGACGCAGTGGAAGAACACCCAGGCCCTGGCCGACGGTTACGTCACGGGTCTCGAACCCGGCACCAACTACCCCAACCCCAAGCCCTTCGAGCGCGAGCGGGGCAGGGTGATCCGCCTGGCCCCGGGCGGCAGCCACCGGGCGAGGCTCGACCTCGAAATCCTCGACTCGGCCCGGGCGGTCTCGTCCCTGGAGCGGGAGGTCGCCGCGCTGGTCGGCGGCAAGTCCCCCAAGGTGCACCGGGTCCCCCGGCCGGAGTGGTCCTCCGCTGCCCGGAAGAGGCGATAGCCCTGACTTGCCTCCGCCGGGTTCCCGGCTATAATCCCGCGGCGTGAGCCGCAAGCGCGATAGCACCAGGGAGCTTCCCGTCCTCGAGCCTGGGCAGATCTCCAAGCTCAGCGACGAGGAATTGATGCGCCGCTGCCAGCGCGGCGAGACCGATACTTTCGATGAGCTCTTCTCCCGGTACGAGACCGCCACCCTGGCGCTGCTCACCCGGCTGCTTGGCGAGCGCAGCGCCGCGGAGGGGCTGGCCCAGGAGGCCTTCCTGCGCATCTACCGGGACGCCGACAGCTACGAATACCCGCGGCGCTTCTCCACCTGGTTCTTCACCATCGTCAGGAACCTCGCCAAGAACGAGCTGCGCTACCGCAAGCGCCACCCGGCCCGGAGCCTGGACGACGCCGGGGCCTCCAGCGTCAACGACACCAGCCAGCACTCGGCCATCGACGAGGTCAAGGCCCCGACCAGCACGCCGCTGTCCAGCATCGTCAGCAAGGAGGTCCTCGACCGCCTGCACGCGGCCATAGCCGAACTGCCCGAGCCGGAGCGCGAGGCGCTCATGCTGCACCGCTTCGGCAACCTCAAGTACCGGGAGATCGCCGACGTGGTCGGCGCGCGCCTGGGTACGGTGCGCTCCCGGCTGCACTCGGCTCTGAGCCGCCTGCGCCAGAGCCTGGGCGACCTGGACGACCGGCTTCTCGGTCGCCCCTCTGGCGACAAAGACTCGGAGAATTAGCCGATGCCGGTGTATGCAACAGTGTGGGAGCCGAACGGGCCATGAGCGCGGCCGACTGCGAACGCCTTCGTCCTTACCTGCTCGACTATGTGGTCGGGGAGCTCGATCCCGGCGAGGCCGAGCGCCTTCAGCTGGAGAAGCACCTGGCCGACTGCATCGACTGCCGGGCGGCCATGGAGGAGCTCCGCGGCACCGGCCGGGCCCTCGAGGCGGTCCGGGCCTTCGACTCCCAGCTAAACGAGAAGGTTCGCCAGGACATATCCCGCCGCGCCCGGCAGGAGGCGGAGAAGCTCCGCGCGGCGCACGGTGCCGGGCGTCCGGCGCCGGCCGGCCGGCCGGTGCCCGCGCTGGCCTGGCTGATGCTGGCCGGCGGCACGGCGGCGGTGCTGGCCGGCGTGGCCCTGGTGCCCAGACTCGGCCTGCTCTCCGCCCCACGCGGCGCGACCGTGGTGGCCTCGTCCGGCGCCGGTTTCCCGGCGGAGTTCAGCCCGGGCGCGGCCGTGAGCGTGCCGGGCGGGGCTCTGCTGCACCTCAAGCTGGCCGATGGCTCGGACCTCAAACTCCGCGGGCCGGCCGAGGCCGCCCTGGCCGGCGGCGGCGCCCCGCTGCGCATCACCCGGGGCATCGCCTGGCTGTCAGCCGGCAGGGCCCTTGAGGCCGTCGGGCTGGAGCCCCTCCGCAGGCTGGAGCTGGCTCCCGAGGCCCAGGCGGTGATCGAGTCGCGGCCGGCCGACGACGAGCCGGCCTGCGTGATCGTGCTCGGCGGCACGGTCAGCTACTCGGCTCCGGGCGGCGACGGCCAGCTCGGCCAGAACCAGACGCTCACCGTGCGGCAGGGCACCGGCCAGCCTTCGGTCCGGCCGTCCAGGGCCACCGAGCTGACCCCCTGGTGGACCAGCCTGCCGGGGTCCGATGGTCGCGGTAACCTTCCTTAAGGGTTTGGCGGTTGGCGCCGTCATCGCGGCGCCGGTCGGGCCGATCGGTGCGCTCTGCGTGCGCCGCACCTTGGCCGCCGGGCGCCGGTGCGGCATCGTTTCGGGGCTGGGTGCGGCCACCGCCGACGCGATGTACGGGGCCGTTGCCGCCCTGGGCGTGAACTGCGTGGCGGACTTCATGATCCGGCAGCAGGCCTGGCTGGGAATCATCGGCGGGGCGTTTCTCTGCTGCCTGGGCGTCAAGGCCTTCCTGGCCAAGCCGCAGGAGAAGTCGCCTCCGGCCAGCCGCTCGACCCTGCTGGGCTACTATGCCTCGACCCTGCTCCTGACGCTGACCAATCCCCTGTCGATCATCGCCTTCGTCGCGATCTTCGCGAGCCTGGGGCTGGCCAGCGCCGGCGTGAGCGGCTTCTCTACCGTGGTCCTGATCCTGGGCGTGTTCCTGGGCTCCGCCATGTGGTGGCTTCTGCTGAGCGGCAGCGTGGGCGTGTTCCGGGGGCGGTTCAACGCCAGCGGCCTGCGCTGGGTGAATCGGATATCCGGGGTCATCATCGTGTGCTGCGGCCTGCTGGCCCTGACGGCCGGCATCATCCGCATGGGCTGAGGCCCGCCGTCAGCGGCCGACGCTGCGCAGCATCAGTTCCACCGCCAGCTCCGGGAAGTCCGCGGCGAAGGCCCCGCAGGCCGCGAAGACGTAGTCGCGGTCGATCCGGAGCTCGGCGTCGGCGGGTGGCAATAGCGCCTCGCGGCGGTGAGACCGGAGCGCGCTCTCCAGTCGCTCCAGGCCGCCGCCCAAGGCGGCCAGCGCCCCGCCCGAGCCGACCACCAGCCGCACCGAGCGCAGGTCTCGACCGCGGACGGGGACGCGCCCGTCGGGCAGGACCGCCCCCGGGATAACGCGCCCGGCGTGGCGCAGCAGGCCCAGCTCGGTGCAGGCCGCGGCCAGGTCCCGGGAGAGAGCCTGCTCCGCGGCAGAGGAGGGCAGGGCGGCCAACGGCTTGGGCTTGCCCTTCCGGCCCATCGCCGCCCAGGCCGACTCGGCGCTGGCGAAGACGCCGAGGTCGCCCTCCACCGTCCGGCGCGAGACCACCTGGGCGTCGAGGTTGCCCGGCGAAGGGCTCCTCACCACCGAGTGCACGTCGGTGGTGGCCCCGCCCACGTCGAGGACGACGAGGTCGCCGACCTTGGCCGAGAGCAGTTCGGCGGCGCGAAGCACCGCGGCCGGCACCGGGCTCACCCGGCCGCCGGCGAGCTTCCTGAGCTCCTCCATCCCCGGGGCGATGACCAGTCGCTCGGCGAAGATCCGCTGGATCACCGCGCGCGCCGGCTCGACGTTGAGCTCGTCGAAGCGCGGGTAGACGTTCTCAACCATTTTCACGTCGCGACCAGCGGCGGCGAAGGCCGCGCGGACGTCGTCCTGGAGCGCGGCGTTGCCGGCGAAGATCGTCGGGCAGTCGAGCCCGAGCCCGGCGACGGCCTTGGCGTTGGCCAGGACTGTCTCCTCCTCGCCGTCCTCGACGCCGCCGGCGAGCATGACCAGGTTCGGCTTGATGGCGGCGAGCTTCTTGAGTTGGCGCTCGCCGAGCCGGCCGGCGGTCACGAGCTTCACGTTTGCGCCGGCGCCGAGCGCGGCCTCCTCGGCGGCGCGGGTGGTCAGGTCCCGGGTCAGGCCGTGGACGGTCATGCGCAGTCCGCCGGCCGCGGAGCTCGTGGCGTAGACCCGGGCGGCGTCGTCCAGCGCCAGGCCGCAGGAGGCCTTCAACCGCTCGCCGGCTTCGCGGAGGCCTAGCGAGACGTCGGCCGGAGTGGTCAGCGCCGTCGCGCGGCCGAGGATCTTCCCGTCGCCGAAGGCCAGGGCCTTGGTGATGGTGCTGCCCACCTCGACGGTGATGATCTCGGCGCGCCGCGAGGTCATTTGCGGAGGCGCCTCACGATCAGGCTGGCCACGTCGAGGCCCTTGGTGCCGCGGCCGAAGCCGGCATCCAGGCCGCACTCGCGGGCGAACTCGTCCGTCACCTGGGGCCCGCCACCGACGAGCAGGATCCGGTCGCGCACGCCCTTCTCGACGCAGAGCTGGTGGAGCTTGGAGAGGTTCGCGCGGTGGACCTCGCCGTGGCTGACGATGGTGCTGGCCAAGAGCACCTGCGCGCCGAACTCGACGGCGGCATCGACCAGTTTGCCCGGCGGCACCGAGGTGCCCAGGTTCCGACAGGCGAAGCCGAACTTCTCGATGCCGCCGTGCTTGATGTCCAGGATCTCGCGGAGGCCCGCCGAGTGCTCGTCGTTGCCGAGCGTCCCGGCGACGGCTTTCAGCCCCTTGGAGCGGACGAAGGCGGTGATCTCCTCGGGCGGGAGCAGTTCGGGCTTGGCCTCGAACTTGAGCGCCGAGCGGTTGATGCCCCGCGTCACCCGGCCCTTGACCTCGACCAGTGTCCCCTCGGCGGGGTGCATCACCGCGCTGTGGACCACCGCCGCGTCGGCGAGGCCCATGCGTTCGGCGAGCGCCAGCGCCGCGGCCCTGGCTGTCTCCTCCGGTTCAGGGAAGAACATGCTCACCGAGACGAGGCCGTCGCGGGCCCACTCGGCCTCGGGCATGATGCTCGACGGCCGGCCGACGGCGGCCAGGCGCGCGGCGACGTTGTCCTCCGGGTCGAGCTCGTCTATGTAGACGATCTTGCGGTGGTCGCAGAGCGTGCAGCCGCCGATCAGCGTGCAGGGCTTCTTCCCCGAGAGCTCGGCCGGCAGGTGGTTCTCGCCGAAGTGGGCGCAGACCGGCGCGAGGTACTCCGGCTCGCGCCTGACCACTGTGCCGGCGCCCACTCCGCCGGCGAGCTCCCGGCGGATGCCGTCGCCGGCGCGCTCCGGGTAGAGCCCGCTGTCCACGAAGAAGCCGGCCTCGACCGCCTTGAAGTAGCCGCCGGCCTCGACCATCTCCTCGAGGAAGAGGACGGCGCGCTCGGTGATCTCCCGCGCGGCGGCGCCGAGCGGCCCGGAACGGTCGATCTTGACCAGGTCCTTGAGGCCGTCCAAGCCGACCAGCGTCTCCTTGGCCGTGTCCACCGCCCGGACGTTGTTGACGTGCCAGGGCACGTGGCGGGCCTCGTCGCAGGTGATGGTGCTCTGGAGGTCCGCCGAGGTGAGCCGCGAGATGAGCGTGTCCAGGAAATGGAGCGCGTCGGTTTGTGGCTCGTCGGAGGTCGAGTAGCGCGTGTTCTGCTGGGCGCGGAAGCGGTAGCCCGGGAAGAGGTCGCGGAGCGCCACCGCGTAGGGCAGGTCCAGGCGCAGCTTGGGCGCCGGCGGCGCGGTCGGCGGGACGGTCGAGAGCGCGATCAGGTCCTTTCGCATCCCGACCTTCACCGAGAACAGGCTGTTGATGGCGTGCTGGACCAGGAGCTCCGGCGCGATCCGCCAGGCCTCGCTCGCCGTGGCGTTGGCGTTGTGGGCGCCGTCGATCTGGAGCATGCCCGCCCAGGCCATGATGCCCTTGGCCTCGGCGGCGTCGACGTAGGAGCGCAGCATGTTGACGTTGCGGTAGAGCACGTTGTATTGGGGATCCTGGTGGGCGCCGTTGACGCCCTCCTCGGCGAAAAGCACGGCGATCTCCGGCCCGGCAACGCCGCTCACGTAGGAGTGGAAGTTGATGGGGCGCCCGACCTCGTCCTCGATGAGGTCGAGGGCCTTCCGGGTCGCCCGGACCTGCTTCCGGGTGATGGGCACGCCGCCCACGCCCTCGGGCGTGCTCTCGATCAGGCCGTCGAAGTGGCTCTGGCCGAGCGTGCGGATGACCATGATGTGGTCGGCGCCGTGCCAGGCGGCCATGCGCATCCGGCGAATGTCGTCCTCGAACCGCCCGGAGGCGATCTCGGTGGTGATCACGCAATCGGGCTGCGGGTCGATCCCGCCGAAGGCCGGCGCGGAGGCGAGTGCCTGCCCGGCCTTGAGCGGCTCGGAGCACTGCGAGTAGCCGAAGGGCCCGAGCTGCGCGCCGCCGGGTGCGCGCCAAGTCCAGCCGCGACGGCGCGGACGGTACTTCTCGAGGCCCCTGAGGAGCTTCTTGACGTCGAGCTTCTTGGAGGGGTCAAGCGCCATCGCCGACCTCCTCCCAACCTTGTCCGGCGGCCAGCATCCGGCCGGCCTCGACGAAGGTGATAGTGCGCTTCTTCGCCAGGCGCAGCACGAGGCCCCCGGCGCCGAGGCCCAGGAGCCCGCGCTGGACGGCGCCGGCGACCACCCGGCCGGCCTCCACCGAGGAGAGCCCGCCGCGGAGCAGCACCGAGCGCTCGATGGACGGCGTCGTGTGCGTGCGGGCCAGTTCCACGAGCGGGTTCACGGCCTGCTCGGCGAGCTGCCAGAACCGGGCGCGGAGCTGGTCGTCGGAGAGGCTTCGCAGGTGGGACCGGCGCTGGTCGAAGCTTGCGTTGCTCACGGTTTCACCTTGTCGGCCCCATTGGTCCTATCGGTCCTATTCGTCCTATCGTTCCCCCTCGCCGCCACGCGCGCCCGGTAAAGCCTCTCCGTGAACCCGCCCTCTTCCAGGAACTGGCCCTCGAGCCGCTTCAGCTGCTGGTCCAGCAGGTAGTTGGCCTGGTGGATCAGGCAGACGGCCGCGTTGGCGGCAACTGCTGGCGGGCTGGACTCGAAATGGGACCGGTAGGACGCATAGGACCTATTCGACAGATAGGCAAGGCGACGGATGGCCTGGGCCTCCGGGTGGTCCTTGCCCCAGAGGGGAAGGGCGCGCTGGCGCAGGAAGTCCTCGTAGTCGAGGAGGAGTTCCTCGAGGCTGGCGCGGGCCACGCCGGTGAGCTTGAGTTCGGTCTTCCGCGAAGTGCCCGAGGCTTGGCTGCCCTCGGCGATGTTCTGCTTGCCGCTACGGGCGGCCTGGACCATCTGGTCGTGGGTGCGCGAGCGGCGGTCGATGAACCGGTCGCAGAAGACGACGGTGGCGTCGTAGATGATCTCGGCCATCTGGTAGGATTTCAGAGAGCGATAACCGCCATGAGGCGGAATCAGCCCGGGGCGGGAGGCGCCCGGCGATGGGTGGTGGCTCATGATTTCACTCCTTCATTCCGATAGGTCCTAGCGGTCCTACTGGTCCTATTTCCTGCTCCACAAACTCCTTCGTCGCCCGAATATCCTCTGCAACGAACTTGAGGTCCTCCGCTGCCAGGCTCCCGCCGGCGTGCTTCACGGCGTTCTTGATGTACGACCTCCGCAGCTTGTCCAGGTCCATCTCCCGCACCCGCAGCTGCTCGAACTGCTCGGGGATGACGATGCTCTGGCCCGGGACCTCCTCGGCCGGGTCGCCGAGCCGGACCTCGATGCCGTTGGCGCGCGCGAAGCTGAGCTGCGCCGTCGGATGCTTGCCGGCACCGGTGTACTCCGACTCCTGGACGACGATGGTCTGGTCCGCGGGCATCTCGGCGGCGAGGACCAGCGCGGCGGCAAGCGACGTGTTCCCGGCCGGGCCGCGCTCCAGACCCTCAAGGCAGGCGAGGGCCTCGGTGGCCCAGAAGACCTGGCCCTGGGTGACCGACACGTAGCGGTCCATGTAGCGCAGGCTGCGCGCGGCGTTCAAGGGCACGTCGGCGCGGTCCGGCCAGGAGGCGAAGGGCACGCCGAAGCCGGTGTGGCCGGTGGTGCAGCTCTTCTTGTTAAAGGCCGCATCGCTGGCCATGTGCAGGCCTTCGATGTCGATGCTCGCGGCGACGACCTTGGTACGGTCGCAGCCGAGCTTCCGGAGGCCGCGAGCCGTGCCAGTGACGTTGCCGCCGCCGGCGTGGGTGATGATCACGGCGTCCGGGTCGCGGCCGACCGCGGCGCGGACGCCCTCGGCCACCTCGGCGCCGAGCGTCTCGATCCCGGCGACCGAGAGCGGCGTGTAGAGCGAGGCGTTGAAGAAGCCGGTCTCGTCTAGGACGGCGAGCAGCATGGCGAAGAGCTCCGGTCCCACCGAGAGCTGGAGCACCTCGGCGCCGAGCGCCTCGCACTTCCGGCCCTTCTCCACTATTTCGGGCTGCCCGACGCCGCGGGAGTCGAAGACCTCCTGGACCACCACGCAGCGGAGGTTGGCCGCCGCGGCCTGGCCGGCCACCGCGGCTCCGTAGTTGCCGCTCGTCGCCGCGGCCACTCCCGGGAAGCCCCGCTTCTTAGCCTCGTGGACGGAGAGCGACGCCCGCCGGTCCTTGAAGCTACCCGAGGGGTTGGCGGCCTCGTCCTTCAGGAAGATCCGCGCGCCCTTGCCCTTGGCGCAGTGCTTCCGGACGAGCGCGGTGAGGTTGTTGAGCTCGAGGAGCGGCGTCCCGCCGACGTGCGCCGCCTTCTGGATGGCCCGGACCTGGTCGAGCGAGTAGCCGACGGCGGCCATCATCCCTTCGTAGTCGAAGGCCAGCTTCCCGCGGCGGAAGCCCGAGTAGTCGACGGTCGAGGACTTCCGGAGAATCTCCTCCCGGCGGGCCATGATCTCGGCGTATCTCATGGCGCGCCGCCCTTGGCCATGAGCTCCTTGAGCCGCCGCCGGACATCGATGAGCTCCGGCACGCAGCCGCCGAAGTCGTGGTCGAACCGGGGATTGACGGCGAGGAGCTTCCCGTGCAGGACGCGGCCAGCCTGGGTCTTGACCGAGATCTTCGCGCCAATCCTGCCGGCCTTCTGGGCCCAGCCGCGGACGCGCATCACCAGTGGCACCGCGGCGGTCTCCGGCGGCAGGTTCGGCGAGCGCTCGCCGGGCGCGAGCAGGACGGCCGATATCTCCACCCAGTCGCCGACGGTGGCGGACTTCCGTTTCAGAGGCTTCTTCATGACTTCCTGAGCGCTGCCAACCGAGGCACCGGGAGATCCTTCATGGAGACGAGCCCCGGCGCGGCGGCGGCCACGAGCGGCACCATGTTGACGGCCAGTGACGCCGTGCCGATCCCGCCGGCCATCTCCGGCTCGACCTTCAGGTCGATGTTCGGCACGCCCTTGATGACGATCCGGTCGCGCGTGACCGTGCCCTCGGCACCGGGCTCGATCTGCTGGGGGTGGACGAGCTCGATCACCTTCCTGCCGCGCCTCAGACCCACGGCGGTGTGCCGGCAGCCGGCCACCATCCCGGGCGGGACGACGATGTGCTCGCCGCGCCGACGGCGCTTGGCGATGATCGGCGCGCGCTCCTCGCGGACCGCGTCGAGCTCCAGTCCCAGCGCATCGGCAATCATGGCCACCGACTGCTGGAAGCCGATGTGGCCGAGGACCTTCCCGGTCTTGAGGCCGTCCCGGAAGGCCGCCGGCGACAGACCGATGCCCTGGGTCTGCATGACCATCCCTCCGTAGGGCGAGAGGTCGTTGACCCGCTCGGCGTAGATGCTCTCCACGCGCCGGCAGACGCCGGTCAGCGTGATGATGAGCAGGTCGAGGACGAAGCCAGGGTTGATCCCGGTGCCCAGGACGGTGACGCCGGCCTTCCTCGCCAGGCGGTCGATCCGCGCGGCGGAGCGCGGGGCGCGCGCCGCCGGGTAGGCCATCTCCTCGGCGATGGAGACCACGTCCAGGCCGGCGGCGATGCCCGCCTCGATGACGGGCAGCTCCTCGGCGACGAGCGACCCGGTCGCGGTCATGACGAGCTGGGCCTTCGTCTTCCTGGCCGCGGTAGCGATGTCCGGGTAGATCTTCCGGCCGCGGGCCGCCGGCGCCTTGAGATGGGCACCGAGGTCCGCCCCGTGGAGCTCCGGCCGGCGGGCCACCGCGCCGACCAGTTCGATGCCGCGCTTCTCGAGGGCGATCCGGGCCATGAGGCTGCCCATTGCGCCCAGACCGCACTGGAGGACTCTTGTCATCGGACCTTCCGTCCCTTCTGCTCGATGTGGGCGCCGATCAGGTCGAAGAGCATCCGCGCCGCGGTCTTCGCGGTGATGCCTGCCGGGTCGGCGTCGCCCGAGACCTCCACCAGGTCGGCGGCGTCGGCGCGCCGGCCGAAGAAATCCATGGCCCAGAGCGCCTCGCGCGTCGAGATGCCGCCCGGCTCCGGGTTCTCGACGCCCGGGACGCTGCCGGCCTCGATGACGTCCATGTCGATGCTAAGGTAGAGCGGTCCGCCTCCGGCGATCTGCGTCGCCCGCCGGCAGGCCTTCTCGATGCCGGTCTTGGCCACCTGCCAGGAGGTGATGGCTTCGACGCGGTGCTTCGCGAGCCACTCCACCTCCTCGGCCTCGGGCGCGCTCATGCCCAGCACGACGGTCCGCCGCGGGTCGACCCGGCCGGACTCGACCAGCCGCCTCACGACGCAGGCGTGGGAGTCGCGGTCCCCGTGGTAGGCGTCGATGCAGTCCGGGTGCGCGTCCATGTAGATCAGGCCCCAGCGGCCCCCGGCGGCCTCGAGCACCGGGCGGGTCACCGAGTGGTCGCCGCCGAGCATCACGTTGAGTCGCCCGGGCTCGATCGGCGGTGCAGCCGCGGCGATCCGGCGCCGGACGTCGGCTCGTTTCGCCCCGGCCAGGTCAACGTCGCCGAGGTCGACGAGGCCGCCGTGGTCTGGGAACTGGAAACCGGAGGAGGTCCGGGCCGTGTTCCAGATACGGCTCGCCTCGCGGATGGCCTTCGGCCCGCGCTTGGCGCCGAGTCTGCCGGTGCCGGCGCCGCAGTCGGTGGGGATGCCCCATATGACCGCGTCGGCGTTGGAGAGGCTGGCCGGCCGGCTGCCGGCGAAGGCGGGGCTGGCTTTCAGGAATCGTGCCATTGGAGAGGACCCTCCAGGCGGCTGCTCCGGCCGGATTGTACCGCCGGGGCTGCGCCGCTCAACAGGAATCCGCCTTCCGGCGCTGGTCTGGGGTCATGCCTTGCGACGGCGGCGGGGAGGCGGATAATCGCCGGCGGAGGGGCGCATGACGGATTCCCGAGGTTCCAAGGCATCTCCGGGCCGGAAGGCCGGCGGACCGGTGGCGCGGTTCGCCGACCCGCCGCGCGAGTTCTCTCTCGTGCCCTTCTGGTTCTGGAACGACGAGATCACCGGGGAGGGGATCCTCCGGCAAATCGCCGACTTCGAGGCCCACGGCGTCTTCGGCTTCGTCCTCCACCCGCGCGTCGGGCTGCCGCGCTCGATCGGCTGGATGAGCGAGCGCATGCTCGGCTTCATGCGCGTCGCCGTCGAGGAGGCCGCCCGGCGCGGGATGCAGGTGATCTTCTACGACGAGGGCATGTATCCGTCGGGCTCGTCCTGCGGGCAGGTGGTCGCCGAGAATCCGGCCTTCGCCTGCCGCGGGCTGGTCTGCCGGGAGCTCGCCGAGGGCGAGCGCGCGCCGGAGTTGCCGGCCGGCCACAACCTCGTCGCCGTGGTCCGGCGCGCGGGCGGCGGGCGCCTCGCGGTGATCGACCGGCCGGTCGGCTCGGTCATCCGCGGGCTGCACTTCGCCGATCCGGACCCGCCGCGCCACCCGGGGCCGGACCGGCCCGGCAACCCCGGCAGCCCGCGGCCCGACCCGCCCGAGGACGAACCCCTCGCCGCCGACTTGCTCAACCCCGACGCGATCGACTGCTTCATCCGGCTGGTCTACCAGAAGCTCTACGATGCCTTCAGGCCGCACGTCGGCAAGACCGTCACCGCGTTCTTCACCGACGAGCCCTCGCTCCTCGGACGCGACCCGAAGGTCCGCGGCGCCGTGCCCGGGACGACGGACATCCTCGGGCACGTCAACCGCCTGCTGGGCTACGACTTCACCCCGCACCTGGCGGCGCTGTGGTTCGACGACGAACCGGAGGCCGCGCTCCGGCGCGCCGAGTACGAGCGCGCCGTGCGGCTGCGCCTGGAGGAGACCTACTACGCGCGGCTCTCGGCCTGGTGCGCGGCGCACGGCGTGGCCCTCACCGGCCACCCGCACAGCGAGGACGAGATCGGGCTGCTCCGCCAATTCCACTGGCCGGGCCAGGACCTGGTCTGGCGCTACGTGACGCCGGGAAGCCCCGGCGCCCTCGAGGGCCGGGTCTCGACCATGGCCAAGTGCTCATCCTCGGCCGCGCTGCACCTCGGCCGCCGGCGGAACCTCAACGAGTTCTGCGGGGCCTACGGCCACGGCCTGACCTTTGAGGAGATGAAGTGGCTGGCCGACTGGTGCCTGGTGCGCGGGGTGGACCTGCTCGTCCCGCACGCCTTCTACTACTCGGTGCGCGGGCCGAGGATGGACGAGCGCCCGCCGGACGTGGGGCCCAACAGCCCCTGGTGGGGCCGCTTCCGGCCTTTCGCCGACTATTGCCGGCGGCTCTCCTGGCTCAACGCCGAGGGCCGGCAGGTCTGCGGCGTGGCCGTGCTGGGGCTCTCCGACTGGCTGCCCTGGCGCGCCGCGCGGGCGCTCTTCGAGAGCCAGCTCGACTTCAACTACCTGGAGGCCCGCCACCTCTGGCAGGACGCCGAGGTCGGCGCCGAGGGCATCCGCCTGGCCGGGATGTGCTACCGGGCGCTGGTCCTCGACGGCCTTCCGGCGCTGCCCGCCGAGGCCGAGCCGGCGCTGGCCGCGCTCCGCTCCGCCGGGCGGCTGGTGACCTTCGATCCGGGCCGCCGGGAGCCCTTCCTGGCCGAGGTGGAGCGCCTGGCCGGGCGGGACCTGGCCCTGGAGCCGGCCAACGCCGGCATCCGCTTCCGGCACGTCATCCACGCCGGCGCGCACTTCTACCTGCTCCACAACGAGACGGACCGGCCCTTCCACGGAAGGCTGTGGCCCTCGGCCGCCGCGCCCGGCCGTCAGGCGCTGCGGCTCGACCCCTGGACCGGCCGGGCCTGTGGGATCGACCTGGACGAGCCGCTCGGGCTCGGCGGGTACGAGACGGCGGTCCTGGGGGTTGGGCCGGTCTGACGCAGGAGGAAGCCATGGACTTCGCCAATTCCGCCGGGCCGGGATGCGCCCGGGGCCCGGCCGGGCCCGCCGGCGCCGAGCCCCCGGTTGGCTATCGCTCCGCCGATTCCCGGCGCAGGTTCATGCTGGCCGCCGGGCTCCTGGCCGGCGCGTGTCTCGTCGGCCAGTTCGTCGTCCCCTTCGTGCTCATGCTCGTCTGGATGCCGTTCTTCATGTTCTCGGCCTTCTCCCTGGAGCTGGCCTCGCCCGGGGACGGGGCGTTCTGGAACGGCCGCGTCTGGTACCTGTCCAGGAGCGAGTCGCCGTTTCCGGAGCGTTCCGGCGGCACCGGCCCGTGGCTCTGCAGCCTGGAGCCGGAGGGGCGGTCGGGGCCCGAGAAGGTGGCGGAGCTTCCGCTTTCGCCTGCGCCCCCCACGGCGGCGCCGTCGCGACCGGCGACCAGGGAGCCGGTGCTGCTGGCCGGGAACGACCGTCTCTGGATAGTCTCCGACGCTGCGGTCGGGTTCTTCCAGGACGGGCGGCTGACCTTCCCATCGTCCGACGAGGCGCCGGGCGAGGCCTCGCGGCCATTCCTGCGCGGCGGCCGGCCGGCGGTCGTGGCCGGGTCCAAGGCCGGGCCAGTGGTCAAGGTGCTCGATGGTGGCAGTTGGCGCGTGGCCGAACCTGCTCCGTGGCTGGCCGGCGTGGCATCGTTCTCCGAGCTCCGGGTCGTGGAGGCCGGTGGCGAACTTCATGCCTTTCTGCCTGAGCGGGCAGGGCTCTTTCACCGGAGGAGTTCGACGGGGGACGGCCTGGGTTCCTGGCAGCCGGCGGGGGCGGCTTCGCACGGCCCGTGGGCGGTGCTCGCGCTGGGCGGCAAGCCGGTCCTGTTTCAGTCTTCGCCCGCCGACGGGGCCATTGTCGGCAGGGTCTGGGAGGGCGGAGCCTGGCGGGAGTTCGTCTCTCGCCGCACGTTCGTAGCCGGTGAGATGGGGGCCTTTCCCGGCGGCGGTCCGGAAGACCTGCTTGTGCTCTACCAGACGTTTCCGGGAAGGCTATCGCTGCTCGACGTGTCGCAGGGGCGGGTCCGCTCCCGGACCGGATACGGCCGCGGGTTCCCCTTTTCGGGCGGCTTTGTGCTCCTGTCCGTGCTGCCCGGTGTGCTGGCCGCGCTCCTGTCGCTGGTGCTGGCCTGCCTGCTCTCCGGCCAGATGCGCAGGCATCGGGACTGCGCTTACAGCTGGGAGGGGCGGCGCGCGGTCTTCGCGCCCCTCTGGCGGCGCGGTCTGGCCCACGGCATCGACGCGCTCATCGCCCATGCCCCCTTGGGGGCCGTTGCGGCGGTCTTCCTGTCCCGGTTCGGGGATTTCGAGGATCTGCTCGACCCGGCCTGGCTGCTGTCCCTGCTGGGTCTGGCGGTCGCGGCGGGGGGATGGTCGCTCGCGGCCTTTCTGGTCTTCCGGTTCATGGAGGGCCGCGGCGGTCAGACGCCGGGCAAACGGTTGCTGGGCATCCGGGTCGTGGGACTCGACCTGCAGCCCTGCGGCTTCGGCCGCTCCCTGGTCCGCGGCCTGCTCATGGTCGCCGATAGTTTCTTCAACAACCTGGTGGGCATCATGCTCGTGGCCTTCTCCGAGCGCTGGCAGCGCCTGGGCGACCTGGCCGCGAAAACCATCGTGATCCGCGTTCGCCCCGGCTGATTGCGCGGGCATCGGCAATCGTCAATCGTCAATCGTCAATTTCCGTGGTCCCACGGCGATTACAGATTGCCGATTGCGGATCTGCGATTGCAGAAGTGCCGGGAGCGGTGCCGAGGCCGATGCCTTCTGGCGCTTACGCTGTTTCCCTTTCCGGAAATCTGTGATCGCCAGCCGGCCGCTGGCGTTGATAATCCCGGGCAGCCGGGAGGAGTCCATGCCGGATACCGGGGAACAGCCCGAGAGCGCAGCCAGGCCGGCGCAAGTCCGCACCTGGCGGCCTATGATTCTCTGGAGCGCCGGGATCGTCCTGGTGCTGGGGCTGGCTTGGTTCGTCGGGGCGGTAGTCTGGCCGGTCTGGCTTACCCGCAAGGTCGTGCTCGCCTACTCGGGGCCCGACGCGTACGTGATGATGGCCGGCTACCACGACGCTGCCATTGCCCACCTCGGTGGCCAGGAACTCGCGGCCAGGCGCCTGACGCTCTATCTCCGACTCTCTCCCGCGGTGGCGCCGCACAAGGTGGTCGCACTGCGGTTGCTCCGGGAATGCGGACCGTGGGGTGTGGCTCCGCTGACCTCCGCCCTGCGCTCGGACCGTCCGGCCCTTCAGCGGACGGCATCATCCCTGCTGGCGGAGTACGGTCCGCAAGCGGGCTCTGCCGCTCCGGAGCTGCTGCGCCTGGTGCGGATGGGTCCCGAAAACGCCGATCAGAACTCGCCCAGCGAGGAGGAGGTCGCCGATATCAGGGATGAGTTCGGTTTGGGCAGAGACATCTTGCGGCGGTTGCAGGACATGCCCCCCGACCCACCTCATCCCAACGGCCCCCGCGACGAGGTCGCCTTTCTGGCGCTGGCCACGCTGGGACCGGATGCCGCCCCGGCCATGGCCGCGCTGTCCGATTCGCCCAAGTTCCGGGCGGCGGCCGCCTACTGGCTGGCCCGGCAGGGTGAAACAGCCGTCCCGCTGCTCGAGGACTGGCTGCGCTCCTCCGACGAGCATGCCCGGATGGTGGCCATGGACGCGTTCGGGTGGCTCGGCCAGGGCGCAGATCGGGCCTTTGCCATCGCGATCAAGGACTCTTCGGCCAAAGTGCGCGGCAAGGCGCTGACGCTCTTCCGCTACAAGCAGCCTCCACCGGAGGCCGTGGCGGAGGCGGCCGCGGCCCTGTTCGCATCCGACCCTGACGATGAGGTGCGTCGACTTGCCGTCGAGCTGTTGCCGGAAGCGCCGGCGCCGTTCGTCAGGGCGCTCTCCGACCGCGCTTCGCAGGTTCGGGTCCGTGCGGCGGTCAGGCTCAGCCGGCTTGGTAGCCTGGGCCCGGAATTCGTCCCGGCTCTCCGGACCGTCCTGCGCGACGAGGAGCCCGCCGTCCGGTCCGGAGCGGCGGTCGCCCTGGGCAAGCTCGGCCCGCTGGCCGCCGGCGCGGTTGCCGATCTGGCGACGCTACTCCGGGCTCATGACACCAAGCCGGTCAGGATCCCGCATCTCGAGCGTCACCCCGACGGGTTCTGCGCCGACCCATTCCTGGAGTCGCTGAGCGAGCGAGGCGGGTTCTTCGCGCTTGGCGTATTCGGGTTCCGTGACATTTCAGTGCTGCCCGGCAGCTGTCAGGCCGCCGCGACCGCGCTCGGGGAGATCGGACCGGCCGCCGCTCCGGCGATTCCCGACATCGAGCCGCTCCTGAAGGACCAGGACCCGAAGGTCCGCTCCGCCGCCGCCGAGGCGCTCAAGAAGATCCGAGGCGGTGATGCCAACGGCAGGGTGCAGTGACGCGCCTTGCCCGCCGTGCTGTTGCCCTGAGACTCGTCCTTAGCGCGCCTCTGCGCCCTCTGCCGTGAGCGCCCCTGGGCCTCGTCTCAGGACACGAACAGGAACTTGCTCGAGAAGTTCGGGTCGCTGGTGAGATTCACGCCCAGCCGCCTGAGGCCCGCGTCGTCGCCCGGCGCGGGGATGTGGGTCATGTGCATCTCGCAGCCGTCGAGCTCCGGGAGCTTGTCCATGGCCGCCTGGGCGGCGGGGTTGGTGGTGGCGCTGATGGACAGCGCGATCAGGGTCTCGTCCAGGCTCAGGCTCACCGTCTTGGCCTTCAAGGTCTTCTTGAGCCTGCCGATCGACTCCATGGTGCTCGGCGAGAGCAGCGGGAACTTGTCGGGGATCTCGCCCAGGACCTTGATGGCGTTCAGCACCGCGGCGCTGGCCGCGTGCATCAGCGGGGAGTTCTTGCCGGTGACGATCCGCCCGTCGGCCAGCTCGATGGCCGCGCCGCAGAAGATGCCGGCATTGCCCTTGCCGCCGGTCTGGGCGTCGGCCGCCGCCTTGCGGGCCGGCGCGACGACCTTCCGCATCTCCGGCGAGACGCCCAGCTCCCTCATGATCAGCTCGGCGCGCTGGACGGTCTCCTTGTCGACCAGCCCCATGGCGTGCTCGCAGGCGTGGCGCAGGAAACGCCGGATGACCTCCTGCCGGGCGGCTTCGCGGACGACCTCGTCATTGACGATCCCGAAGCCGGCGCGGTTGCAGCCCATGTCGGTGGGCGAGACGTAGGCGTTCTTCGGCCCCATGATCCGCTCGAGGATCCGGCGGAGCACCGGGAAGACCTCCACGTCGCGGTTGTAGTTGATGGCGGTCTGCCCCGTCGCCTCCAGGTGGAACGGGTCGATCAGGTTGAAGTCGCGCAGGTCGGCGGTGGCCGCCTCGTAGGCCACGTTGACCGGGTGCTTGAGCGGGATGCTCCAGATCGGGAAGGTCTCGAACTTGGCGTAGCCGGAGTTCAGGCCCTTCTTGTGGTCGTGGTAGAGCTGCGAGAGGCAGGTGGCCAGCTTCCCGCTGCCCGGGCCCGGGCCGGTCACCACCACCAGGGGCTTGGTCGTCTCGATGTGCGGGTTGGCGCCGTAGCCCTCGTCGCTGACGATCACGTCCACGTCGGTGGGGTAGCCGCGGGTGAAGCGGTGGGTGTAGACCCGGACCCCCCGGCGCTCGAGCTTGTTCTTGAACATGACCGCCGCCGGCTGGTTGTCGAACCGGGTGATGACCACGGCGGTGACCTCGATGCCCCACTCGCGCAGGTCGTCGATCTGCTTCAGGGCGTCGGAGTCGTAGGTGTGCCCGAAGTCGGCGCGGATCTTCTTGCGCTCGATGTCCCCGGCGTAGATGCACAGGATCACGTCGGCCTGGGCCTTGAGGCCCTGCAGCAGGCGCATCTTGACGTTGGGGTCGTAGCCGGGCAGCACCCGCACCGCGTGGTAGTCCCACATCAGCTTGCCGCCGAACTCGAGGTAGAGCTTGTTGTCGAAGCGCTTCACGCGCTCGAGGATCGCGGCGGTCTGCTCGCGGAGGTACTTGTCGTTGTCGAAGCCGATCTTGCGGGCGGAGGGCATGGGGTTCTCCATCGACGATGCCTGGGGCGTACCGGCGCCCCAAAGCGGCGAATTCTCCGCATAGCACGGGTTCCTGCAAGCGTTTTTGACGTGCTTCACGCGGAGCGCCACCGGCGATTGGAGCCCGTCCTAAATGCCGGGTGACAACGGGCGGGGGCCGGTGTATATTTTCGCAGGATTCGCGGCCTGGCCCCGGCCCGAGATTCAGGAGACATCGATGCGCATCTGCTTCGTCTTGGTGGCACTGTTGCTCTTCCTGGCCGCCTTTGACGCCCCGGCCGCTCGGGCCGGCGAGGGCCTGGAGGTCTACGGCGCAAGCACCCTCGAGTACGTCAACCCCGGCGCCTACAAGCCGGCCGGCAAGCCCTCCGAGCCGGTCCGGATGGTCGCGGTGCGCAGCGGCATCCACGCCGCGCAGCTGGTGGCCGTCTCCGGCGGTCCGATCAAGGGCCTCAAGGCGGCGGTCGGCGACCTCAAGGGCCCCGGCACCATCCCGGGCTCGGCCTGGAAGGTGGCCTACGGCGTGGCCGACGGCGTGCCGCCCAAGGCCGGCGAGAGCGGCTTCTTCGACTCGCTGGAGCCCGAGCCGCCCGCCGAGGTGCCCGCCGGCAAGTCAGGTCAGGCGGTGCAGAGCATCTGGCTGAAGCTCTACGTCCCGGCCGACGCCAAGCCCGGCGACTACGCCGGAGAGGTGGCGGTCAGCGCCGAGGGCGGCTCGGCCAAGGTGCCGGTGAGCGTCAAGGTCTTCGACTGGGTCATGCCCGATCCCAAGACCTGGACCGCGCACTTCGACGCCATCCAGTCGCCGGAGTCGGTGGCCATGGCCTACGACGTGGAACCCTGGAGCGACAAGCACCTGGCGCTGCTCGACAAGACCTTCGCGATCCTCGGCGAGATGGGCCAGAAGACGCTCTACGTCACCGCCGTGCGCCGCACCCATTTCGGCAACGAGAACGCCGTGGTCCGCTGGACCAAGGACGACAAGGACCAGCTCCAGCCGGACTTCACCAACGTCGAGAAGTACCTGGACGTGGCCACCAAGCACCTCGGCAAGATCCCCGGGGTGATCTTCTACTGCTGGGAGCCGGTCGAGTCCATGGGCCACGCCGGCGGCGCGGGCAGCGCCGGGCGGACCACCGACCGCCCCCTGCAGTACACCCTGTGGGACCCGAAGTCCGGCGAGATGAAAAAGCGCACCGGCCCAGCCTGGGGTTCGGCCGAGTCCAAGGATCTCTGGAAGCGCTTCAACGAGGGGCTGAAGCCGGTGCTGGCCAAGCGCGGACTGACCGACAGCAAGCTCTTCGGGCTGATCGGCGACGCCCGCCCCACCAAGCTGACCATGGACGACATCTGCTCCGGAGCGGAGAACCCGCGCTGGGCGGTGCACTCCCACTTCTACTGCCCGGAGTGGCAGGGCCACAAGATCGGCATGGCCATCGCCCTGTGGGGCATCCACATGAACATCTGCGACCCCAAGCAGGGCCGGGGCTTCGGCTGGAACACCGACTTCTGGCTGGCCTATTACCCGCGCGAGTTCGAAATGAACTCCGCGCTGGTCGAGCACCGCTTCAAGATGGAGATGTGGATGGGGGCGCTCTCGCTCTTCGAGCTTGGCCAGAGCGGCCGCAGCCGTTTCGCCTGCGGGCTGGGCCGGATCGGCTGCGACTTCTGGAAGGTGGTCAAGGATGACCGCGGCCGGGTGCGCGCGACGCTCGCCGGCTACTACCCCGAGTCCTACTGGGGCCAGCTGAACCTCAACTACTGCATCTCGAGCATCCTCGGCAAGGGCAAGACCGGCGCCGTGCCCACGATCCGCTCCGAGGCCTTCCGGGAGGGCAGCCAGGACGAGGAGGCCCGGGTCTTCGTGGAGAAGGCCATCGAGCTCAAGCCGTTCCGCGAGAAGCTCGGCGAGGAGCTGGCCGGGAAGCTCCGCGAGACCCTCGACGAGCGCATCCGCATGGTTAACCGCTGGGGCGGGGCCGGCAACGACCAGAAGACCGGCAAGCTGGCCGAGGCGCCCCTGGACGTGCTCGCCAGCAACGCCAAGCTCTACGCCGCGGCCGAGGAGGTCGCCAAGAAGCTCGGGGTCATGCGCATCGAGGAGAGCGCCGGCGAGATCCACTCGCTGCCCAAGAAGGAAAAGAAGAAGTAGCCCACCGGAGGAATGCCGATGCGCGCCCTTCATCGCGGGTGGTTTCTGGCGGCGGCCCTGGCCCTGGCGGCCGGCGGACCGGCCGCCGCGCTCGAAGTCAAACTGACGGTTGGCGACGACGCCAAGGTAGAGCGCAAGGCCGGGACGGTGACCTCCGGCGTGCCCTTCGCCAAGGGCGAGGTCAAGGACCTCGGCAAGCTCTCGGTCTCGGCCGGGGGCAAAGTCGTGCCCGCGCAGTTCACCAAGCTGGCCCCCTGGGACGACGGCTCGGTGCGCTGGGCGCTCCTGGACTGCCAGGTCGACGTCCCCGCCGGCGGGAAGACCGAACTGGTCGTCCGCGACGACGGCAGGAACGCCGCCCCGGCCGCGCCGGTCAAGGTCGCCGACGGCGGCGACGAGGTGAAGCTGGCCACCGGCGCCCTCGAGGTGGTCATCGACAAGAAGAAGCCGGGGCTGCTCCGCGTCAAGCTCGACGGCAAGGAAGTCGCCGGCGCGGCCGGCCGCGGCATCGTGCTCCACACCGCGGGCGATCCCAAGGAGGTCGAGAAGAAGGTCGGCAACCGCACCACCAAGGTCATCGAGTACAGCGGCGGCAAGGAGATCGCCGCCGGCGCGCCCGCCGAGGTCGTCGTCGAGCAGGCCGGGCCGCTCCGCGCGACCGTCGCGGTCCGCGGCAAGTTCCCGGACGTGCACGAGGGGTTGCTCGGCTACACCGCGCGGATCTCGGCCTTCGCCGGCCAGAAGCAGGTCAAGGTCCACCTCTGGATCGAGAACGGCGGGGCCATGGGCTATCACTACGGCGGGGACAAGAACGCCCCGCCGCGCACCGCCAAGATGGAGTGGCTGCTCTTCGACGGCCTGGCCCTGGAACTGGGCCTGGGCCTGGGCGCGGCCACGGCCTCATGCGAGGGCGCCGAGGGCGCCGGCAAGTTCAAGGTCTACCAGACCTGCTACTGGAACAAGGACAAGCGCAAGCTGACCTACAACAACTACGAGGTCTTCAGCCTCAAGGACTTCGAGTTCACCGTGACCGGTGACGGCAAGGAGCTCAAGAAGGGCGAGCGCACCGACGGGGTGGTCGAGGTCAAGGGCGCGGCCGGGAAGCTCACGACGGCGATCCGCGGCTTCTGGGAGAACTACGAGAAGGCCGTCGAGCTCGACGGCGACAAGCTGCGCCTCTGGCTCTGGCCGACCGAGGGGCAGTGGCCGCGGGCCCGCGAAAGCCAGTGGGCCGGGCTCTTCGACGGCGAGCTCGAGAAGGCCCCCAAGCCCGGGCTCTATTACCTGCCCGGCGCGGTCCACAAGGGCTACGAGCTGATCCTCGATTTCTCCGGCCGGCCGGCGGCGGAGAGCTCCGCGGAGCTCTCCCGGCCGCTCTTCGCCCTGGCTTCGCCCGAGCACTACGCCGCGAGCGGGGCGGTCCCGGGCATCTTCGCTCCCCCCGCGGCCAGAACCGGCGACGCCGACTGCGACAAGAAGGTCGAAGCCTGGACCCGGATGAACGCCAGCCTGGTCGACCCGGCCAGCCCCAGCGGCTTCTTCGCCGCCCGGCGGCAGTCGAACTGGTCGGGGGTCACCTACTTCGCGGACAGCACCTACTGGTACGGCTGGATGGACTTCGGCGACGTGCCCTGTCCGGCCCGCGGGCCGACCAGCCTGCAGCAGGACTGGCTGTGGGTCATGTGCCTAGGCGCGCTGCGCACCGGCGACGTTGCCTTCCTGCGCTTTGGTTCGGAGATGGCCCGCCACCGCATCGACGTCGACCAGCTCTGGTCCGACCGGGACATGCCCGGTGCCAACTCACTGCAGCGCGGCGAAGTCAACTTCCCGGCCTTCCACTGCTACCGGCTGTCCTCGCCGCCGGGGGTGCGCTCGAACCAGCTGGCCGGGACGGTGCTCTACTACCTGCTCACCGGCGAGCCCAAGGCGCTGGAGGCCTGCCGCCGGAACGCTGCGGGTCTGAAGGTTGCCTGGGAGCAGGTCGCCAAGACCAAGCCCTGGGCCGGGCCGCAGGGGGACATGGCCGCCAACGGCTGGGCCATCCGCGGCTACGTCGCCATGCACGCGCTTACCGGGGAGAAGGCCTGGCTCGACGAGGCCCTGGGCCTCTTCCGGGCCAACGTGGTCCCCAAGTGGAAGGCGCTCGGTCCGCACCTGCACGCCCGCGAGCAGATCGCCTCGCAGGACTACACCGAGGACGACATCAAGTACTGCTACGCGGTCGCCAGCCTGTGCCTGCTGCACCACGCCACCGGCGACAAGGAGGTCCTGGAGCTGATCAAGGCCGGCTGCGACAAGAAGTTCCCGGAGAACTTCTTCGACGCGCCGCTCTTCCTCGCCGACCTGCACGCCTACGCGGCGGCCGCCGCCGGCAAGCCCGAGTACGCCAAGGACGCCGTCGAGCACTGGATCGAGGCCTCGCCGGAGTCGGACTGCCCGCCGGTCTTCCTGCCGGAGAGCAGCACCTGGACGCGCGAGAAGGCCATGCACCTGCAGACCGGGCACATCCTCCAGTACTACTTCTGGAAGCAGGGCGCGAAGAAGTAGGTCGGGCGCCCGGCCGGACCGGCCTCAGGGCTTGCGGAGCAGCACCATCCCGCCGGTGCGGGCCGACTCGTAGACGGCCAGCGCCGCGGCCAGCGGCTCAAGGGCCGTTCGGCCCTCGTTCTCCATGGGCTTGCCGCTCTCCAGGCACTCGGCGAAGTGTCCGAGCATCTCGACGTAGGGCTCGAGGCGCAGATCCGGGACGGGCGGGAGCTTCTGCTCGACCGGGGCGCCGGAGTGCCCGCGGCGCAGCAGCGAGTTGGCCTGCGGGTCGAACTCCAGCGAGCCGGCGGCTCCCTCGACGCGGACGGCCGGCAGCGGCGCCGGGCGGAGCTGCCGCTCGGGCAGCGGCCCGCTCCAGTTGACATCCAGGCTGACGTTGACCGGGGCGTCCCCGGCCCGGAGCGCGGCCAGGGCGAAGTCCTCGCCTTTGACCGCCGGGTTGAAGTGGCCGGCCGCGCCCCACACCGAGCGGATGTCCCCGAAGAGCCAGCGGATCAGGTCGAAGTGCCCGGTCAGCCCCTCCAGGACCAGCAGGTGCCGGGCGTGATCCAGCGCGGGTCGGGCCGGGTCGCACGGGTGGACCCGGGACAGCGGCCGGCGGTCGGCGATGCGGGCGTAGTGCGCCGCCCCGGCCGCGCCGGAGTCCAGGGCGCGCTTGAGTTCGCGGAAGGCCGAGCGCCAGCGTTCGGCGTAGGCGACCATCAGCCGCCTTCCCCGGGCCTCGGCCTGGTCGGCGATCTCGGAGGCCTTCTCCAGCGAAGAGGCCAGCGGCGTCTCGGCCAGCAGGTGCCAGCCGGACTCCAGGGCCCGGGCGGCCAGCGCCGGCTGGCTGTCCACGCCGCAGGCCAGGTCGGCGAAGTCCAGGCAGGCCTCGGCCTGCATCCGGTCGAAGTCGGTGAAGTGCCGGCGGATGCCGAAGTCCCGGGCCGAGCGCCGGGCGCGCTCCGGGTCCAGGTCCAGGACGCACTCGATCCGGGCCGTCCGGACCCGCGCCCAGGCGGCCAGGTGGGTCCTGCCGGCCGGCCCGCAACCGATGACTGCGCCCCTGAGCAAGTCCCGCTCCTTCCGGCCCGGGTGCCTCGCCCAACCGCGGCGCCCCCCGGGCCAGCCGGAATTCTAGCCTGGTCTGCGAAAAGCGCCAGGGCGCGCGGCGGTCCAGGATTTGACCTTGACCCCGCGCCGGGGAGCCGGTTGAATTCACCTGCGCATGCCCCGGCCGGCAGGCTTCCGGGATGCGCGGGGAGGACCCATGATCTGCAGGAAGACCATGCTGCCGTTCTGCGCCCTGGCGCTCATTGCCGCCGTCGGCCTTTCCGCCGGCGCCGCCGGTGGGGAGGCCGCGGCGGAGGCCTCGAGGGAGGGAGCGAGGGAGGCCTCGCCCGCCCCGTCCTGGCTCTTCGGGTCCGAGGACGGCCCGGTCTTCGAGGCGGCCGCCGGGCTCTGGCTGACGCACGGCTTTTCTCAGAGCACCACCGAGAGCTACGACAGCGGCAAGCTCTGGCAGAACGCGAACCTCATGGCCACCGCGGACATCGAGCTGCGCCTGCCCGGCCACCACTGGCTGGGGCTGTGGGGCCGCGGCGGGACGACCGTGTACAATCATCAGCGGAACTCCGACCTGGCGGACGACGGCGACTCCGACGCGGCCATGGCCGAGCTCAACCTGGTGCTGACCCTGGCCGGGCGCGGCTCGCCGATCATCGAGGACGACGACCTGCCGCGCACCAGCCTCGACCTCTTCGCCGGGGCCCGCTGGTTCCGCGAGGAGTACGAGGGCGAGATCGCCGGCGGGGTGCAGCGCGAGATGGAGACGTCCTGGGTCGGGCCCCAGATCGGCCTGCGCGGCAGCTGGTGCCTGCAGGACACCTACAACCTGGACTCCCTGGAGGGCTGGAGCCTCACCCTGCGCGGCGCGGTCATGCCCTGGATGGAGATGGAGGCCACCGACCGGCGCGACGGCGCCAAGGCCTTCGAGCTGGAATCCAGCCGGGGCTACGGCGGCAGCGCCGCGGCCGGCGTCGAATGGAGCCGCGGGCCGGTGGCCCTGACGGTGGGCTTCGAGGCCCTCTTCCTGCGCGCCGACAGCGGCGACGAGGAGGACTCCGCGGGCGTGGTCCGGGACATCGAGACGGTCCGCACCACCCGCTACGGGGCCTTCATGACGCTGGCCCTGCGTTTCTAGCCCACGGAGACGCTCATGCAATACCGCACCATCACCGGCACGGACGTGAAGATCTCGGCGGTCAGCCTGGGCTGCTGGACGCTCGGCGGCCTGCAGTACAACGAGGGCCGGATGATCGGCTGGCGCGAGGTCGACCAGAAGGACGCGACCCGGGCGGTCTACGCGGCGGTCGACGCCGGCGTCAATCACTTCGACAACGCCGACGTCTACGGCTACGGCCGGGCCGAGCGGGTGCTGACCGCCGCCCTGCGCGGCATCATGAAGAAGGTGGTGGTGGCCACCAAGGTGGGCTACTTCCGGGGCACGGCCGAGCACGCCTACCTGCCGCACCACATCCGCACGCAGTGCGAGCACTCGCTGATCAACCTCAAGCGCGACCGCCTGGACATCTACTACCTGCACAACACGGACTTCGGTCCGGACGACTGCTACCTGGACGGCGCGGTCGAGACTCTGCACCGCCTGCGCGACGCCGGCAAGATCCGGCTGATCGGCCTGTCCGGCGGCCCGGAGGGCCTGCTGCGCACCCTCAAGCGGGTCAACCCCGACGTGATCCAGAGCCGGGCCAGCATGATGGACCGGCGGATCCTCGAGGATTCTCCGGCGGTGCGGCTCATCAAGAGGATGAAGCTCCAGGTGGTCTGCTTCAGCCCGCTCGAGCAGGGCATCCTGCTCGGCAAGTACTCCTCCAAGAAGCCGCCGCAGTTCGAGGACGGCGACGTCCGCAAACAGCGCGAGGCCTTCACCCCCAAGGGGCTGCGCAAGGTCGAGCCCAGACTCGCGAAGCTCAAGGCCCGCTTCGGCGACACTCCAGAGGAGCTGTCCGCCGCGGCGCTGTCCTTCCTGCTCTCCTACGACCACGTGCTCTGCGCCATCCCCGGTTTTCGGAACGAGGCGCAGGTGAAGTGCAACGTGGCCTGCGGCGGCGAGGCCATGCGTGCGGAGAACGCGGAGTTCGTGAGGAAGCTGTTCCGGTAGGCATGCGCAGCGGCCGGCGGCGGCTCCTCCGGGGCGCCTGCATCGCAGCCGCGCTTCTCGGGCTCTACCTGGCGAGCTACTGGGGTTGGTCCCGCTGGTTCCCCGGGAGGCAGGGCACCACCGCGGACGGCCGGCGCTGGTACACCTTCGTGGCCGGCGACCCCGACTGGGAGTACACCCTGGCCAGCTTCTACTGGCCGCTCGTGAAGATGGATGCGGCCTGGTTCGGGGTGGAGCACAGGTTCGACGTGGTGTATCTGGGGATGTGACGGCAACTGGTGACCGGCGGGGTGGGGAGTAGCTGCCTAGGAGCGATGCCCAATGGCGAGATCCCGGAAGAAGACACCGGTCATCTCTGTGACCACTGCTAGATCGGAGAAGGCTGACAAGCGGCTGACGCATCGGGTGGAACGGAGAACCAACAAGGTTATCCTGGGCATGACCAAGGATGATGTTGCTCTGAAGCAGGTCAGGGAACTGAGCGACCCCTGGTGTTTTGGCAAGGACGGGAAGCGGTACGTCGATCCGAAGAAGTGCGTGCGTGAGCTGAGGAAGTAGGCCAAGCCAGTTTTTGCGCCGCGCCGAGGGTCTGGGAGAATGGACAAGCGTCGTGGTGCGTTCACGGGCGTTCCTAGAGTGAGGGCTCGACATGCCTGATACCAACATGCCCAGGTTCTCTAACGAGGAACTCACATCACGGCTTTTCAGCATCGCAGACGAGTTAACCGAACTCGTGCCGCTCGCGGTTAGTCGCCGGTGTCGAGTACTTCCGTTGGCCAAGCATGGCGATACGGTGTTTCTGGCCTCCGATTCCGTGTTGCCGGCTGAGAGTCAGCAACTGGCTAGTGACCTTGCATTCATGATCAACGTGAAGTCGATCACCTTGGTGCCTGTCTTAGACAAGGACGCCTTCTCCAAAGCACTCAAGGCCTATGGCCGACTGCTTGGTCATGCAGCAAGGGCCAAGGGGGTGATGGACGGCATGGATGGGGTCCCGCTGTCCTTGCGCATATCCTCGAACCTATCCCACGACGTGTTCCTGGATCTGGAAGCCAAGAACACCTCCGGCCAACCGTCTAGCTATCGCATCTCCTGCCAAATCGGGGGCGGGGAAAAGCGCAAGGGCGTGGAGGACAAGAGGTGCATCAGGAACTGGGTGCGAGATGTGTCGCGAGACGATGCCGAGAGGTTGTGGGCCAAACTTGCGGATGCCGTTATCCCTGCACAGCCGGAGCCGGTAGACGGCATAGGCGGCAGAATCTACAGGCTAACAGTGCGTTCAGGCATGAATACGGTTATATGGACGTGGTGGTCCCTGCCGCAAGAAGGCTGGGGCCTGCTGGCTGAGCTGGCCGACGCGTTCGTGGAGTTGGCCGGAGTCAACATCGAGGAGGCATTCCACGGCGATGATCAAATGGACAGATAGCCGGCTGCTGGAAGTGGCTGCCGCGCTCGCTGTTCAAGGCTCGCATATTGCCCCAAGTTGCGCCGGCAGGGCGTGGCAGGGCAGGCTGGGGCAGGTGCGACACTTCTAATACATAACCCCAAGTGACCATGTGACGCGCTATACGCCAATGGCCGCCAACCCGCCGTTTCGTAGAAATGGCGGGGGGCGCAGTCTCCTGCGCCCCCGCGTACGGCCTGGTTGGGATGGGCTGTCCGACTATCCGACTACCCCAGGATAGCCTTGAGATCGGCCTCCGGGGTGGTGATCAGCTTGAGGTCGAACTTGTCCTGCAGGACCTTGAAGACGTTCGGGGTGATGAAGGCCGGCGGGGTCGGGCCCACCCGGATGCCCTTGATGTTCAGCGACAGCAGGGTGAGCAGGATGGCCACCGCCTTCTGCTCGTACCAAGACAGCACCATCGACAGCGGCAGGTCGTTGACGCCGCACTTGAAGGCGCCGGCCAGGGCCACGGCGATCTGGATGGCCGAGTAGGCGTTGTTGCACTGGCCGATGTCGATCAGCCGCGGGATGCCGTCAATGGCCCCCAGGTCCTGGTCGATGAAGCGGTACTTGCCGCAGGCCAGGGTCAGGACCACGCAGTCCTTGGGGACGAGCTTCACGAAGTCGGTGTAGTAGCTGCGGCCTGGCTTGGCGCCGTCGCAGCCGCCGACCAGGAAGAAGCGTCGGATCTTGCCGGCCTTGACCAGGTCGATGATCTTGGGTGCGACCTTGAGCACCGCCTTGTGGTGGAAGCCGGTGAGAACCTTGCGGCCGGGTGCGTCGGCGAGCGGCGGCAGGCTCTTCGCCTTGGCAATCACCGCCGCGAAGTTCCGATCCGTGATGTGAGTCACGCCGGGCAAGCCCGCGATCCCGCAGGTGAAGATCCGGTCCTTGTAGGTGTCCGGCGGGATCTGCACGCAGTTGGTGGTCCCGAGGATCGCGCCCGGGAACTCGCCGAACTCCTTCTTCTGGACCTGCCACGGGCCGCCGTAGTTGCCGACCAGGTTCTTGAAGGCCTTGAGCTTCGGGTAGGCGTGAGCCGGGAGCATCTCGCCGTGGGTGTAGACGTTGACGCCCGTGCCCTGGGTCTGCTTGAGGAGCTCGAGCAGGTCCTTGAGGTCGTGGCCGGTGACGAGTATCCCGGGGCCGGCCTTGGTGCCGGTCGACACCTCGGTGGGCTCGGGGTCGCCGCACAGCTCGGTGTTGCCGGCGTCGAGGATCTCCATGGCCTTGAGGTTGACCTGCCCGGCGCGCAGCACCAGCTCCAGGTACCGGCCCAGGTCGAAGTCCACGTTGGTCAGCGTGGCGAAGAGGGCCTCGTGCATAAAGGCGTCGATGGTCTCGTCCTTCTTGCCGAGCTCGCGCGCGTGGTAGGCGTAGGCGGCGATGCCCTTCAGGCCGTAGATCAGGGTGTCCTGAAGCGACTGGATGTCCGGGTCCTTCCCGCAGACTCCGAACTTGGCGCAGCCGGTGCCGCCGGCGGTCTGTTCGCACTGGTTGCAGAACATCAGATTCTCCTCCCTTTCCGTTCCGGACCGCCGGGCTTCAGCCCGCGGCCTCCTCGAAAGCCTCTTTGCCCGCCCCGCAGACCGGGCAGAGCCAGTCGTCGGGCACGTCTTCCCAGGCGGTGCCTGGCTCCACATTGGGTGGATCTCCCGCCGCCGGGTCGTAGATGTAGCCGCAGGGTTGGCATTTCCATTTCTTCATTGCAGCGCTCCTTTCCCGGCCCTCTCAGAGGGCCACAATGTGGTCCGCCGCTCCGGCGGCCTTGTAGAAATCGGCGAAGTGGCCGATCCTGACGCCCGGAAGGATCAGCTTCTCGAGCCCCCGGCCCTTCAGCGAGCACTCGCAGGCCAGGACCTTGACGCCCTGCTCGCGCATGGCCCGGGCGATCTTCCCGGCGGCGGCCGAGCCGCGCACCAGGTGATTGACCCCGTCCTCGGCGAAGTGCATGGCCACCACCCTGGCGCCGTGATGGCCGGTGCTGACCGTGGTCAGCAGGCAGCCCTCGATGAGCTCGCGGGTCCCCGAGCGGGTGATGAGATAGGCGACCTTCTTCTGTTTCCGGCTGGCCATGGCGGCCTCCTTTCCGATGACGGGGGTCACTCCGACGCCTTCCCGGCCGGGACCGGCTCCTCGGCCAGCAGGTCGGCGAGCGTGATGCCCTTGAAGAACTGGACAAGGTGCTCCTGGATTCCCACCAGCTTCCGGCTGATCGCGCAGCGGCCCTTGAGGGGGCAGTGGCTGGCGGCCAGGAAGCAGCGGTTGATGGCCAGCTTGCCCTGGACCGGCTCGATGACCTCCAGCACGGAGATGTCCCGCGGCGCGCGGGCCAGCCGGAAGCCGCCGCCGGCGCCGCGGGTCGACTCGACCACGCCGGCCCCGGCCATCTTCTGGAGCAGCTTGCGCAGGATCGGCTCGGCCACCTTGGCGGAGCGGGCCAGGCGGTCAGCGGCCATGATCTCGCCATCCGCCAGCCGGCCCAGGACCAGCAGCGCGCGGAGCGAGTAGTCGCCGTTGCGCTTGAGGATCTCCACCGCCGCCTCCCGTCTCTCTCCGCCGCGTTCCATCCGGCACAGGCTGCAACCGAATCTGAGACTAATATAGTCCCATTAATTCCGGTGTCAAGCCTGAAATCCGGAATTTCTTGCTTTTCCCGGATTCGGTGTAGGATGGCGCCCATGAAGTACCCCTGCCTGGACATCGACCTGGCCAAGATCGAGCGCAACTGCCGGGTCATCTCCGGCCTGTGCCGCAGGCGCGGCATTGCCGTGGCCGGCGTTACCAAGGCGGTCTGCGGCTCGCCCAAGGTGGCCCGGGCCATGCTCCGGGGCGGCGTCAAGCAGCTGGCCGACTCGCGCCTGGAGAACCTCCAGAGGCTGCGCGACGACGGCATCCGCGTCGAGACCATCCTGCTGCGCATCCCCATGATCAGCGAGGCTGCGCGCGCCGTGGAGCTGGCCGACATCAGCCTGAACTCCGAGCTCCCCGTGGTCAGGGCCCTCTCCGACGCGGCCGCCGCGTCCGGCCGGCGCCACCGGGTCATCATGATGATCGATACCGGCGACCTCCGCGAGGGGATCCTGCCGGCCGATGCCCTGGCCTTCGCCGAAGGGGTCCTGGCCATGCCCGGCGTGGAGCTCCACGGCGTGGGCACCAACCTGGCCTGCCTGAGCGGTGTCCAGCCTGGCCCCGGGAACATGGAGATGCTGGTCTACATCGCCGGCGAGCTGCGCAGCCGGCTGGGCATTGCGCTGCCGGTGGTCTCCGGCGGGAACACCTTCAACATCCCGCTGGTGGAGGACGGCCGGATGCCGGCCGGAGTTAACCACCTGCGCCTGGGCGCGGGGCTGCTGCTGGCCGTGCCGCCCATCTCCGAGAAGCTGCGCCGGCGGCTGCACGCCGACGCCTTCACGCTCCGCGCCGAAATCCTCGAGCTCAAGGACAAGCCCTCGGCCCCCTACGGGGAGCGCGGCGAGGACGCCTTCGGGCACAAGCCGGAGTTCGAGGACCGCGGCCTGATGCGCCGGGCGATCCTGGGCATCGGCCGCGAGGACGCCCTGCCCGAGGCGCTGCGCCCCATCGACCCGGGGGCCGTCGTGCTGGGCGCCAGCTCCGACCACCTGGTGGTCGATGCCACGGCCGTCGCCCGGCCGCTGGCGGTGGGCGGCGAGATGGCCTTCCGGCCGGACTACGGCGCCGTGCTCTCGGCCATGACCTCGCAGTACGTCCACAAGAACCCGCTTGGCGCGGAGCCCCTCGGTGCCGCGGCCGGAGCGCGGCGCGTGCGGGTGATCGGCGTCCCGGCGGCCTCGGCCGAGGCCGCCGCGGGGACCAGCTCAGTGCCCCACCTGGTGCGGGACGCGGGGCTGCTCGCCCACCTGGCCGCGTTGGGCATCGAGGCGGTCGACGGCGGCGACATCGCCTTCGGCGCCGGCGGGGCCGACGCCGCCGTGGCCCGCGCGGTGCACCGGGCGCTGTCGGACGGCGAACTGCCGGTGGTGCTCGGCGGCACCCACTCCATCATCCACGGGGAACTGGCCGGCCTGTCGCGCTTCACCGACGAGTTCGGGCTGATCTGCTTCGACGCCCACGGCGACCTGATCACCACCATCGAGCGGCACGCGGGCGGCCCGGACCTGGCGCTGCCCCTGGAGAACTTCGTGATCGTCGGGGTGCGCGAGATCACCCCGGAGGAGAAGAGGTTGATCGAGGCCTCGCCGGTGACCGTCTTCACCATGGAGGACGTCGACCGCCTGGGCATGGTCCGGGTCATGGAGAAGAGCCTGGAGGTGGCCGGCGCCGCCGTGGCCGGCCTGCACGTCAGCATCGACCTGGACTTCGTGGACGGTCGCGAGGTCCCGGGCGTGGCCTTCGCCGAGCCCGGGGGCGTGAGCTTCCGCGAGGCCCACCTGGCCATGGAGATGATCGCCGAGACGCGCCGTCTCATCTCCGCGGACCTCTCCGAGATCGACCCGGCCAAGGAGGGCGCCCCGGCCGCCGCCAAGGTGGCCGAGGGGCTGATCGCCTCGCTGCTGGGCTGGCGCCTGCTCGACCGCAAGCGGGAGTGACCGCCGGAGTTTTCACCGCAGAGGACGCGGAGTAGCGCGGAGAGTATTAGAACCCATCCCAAAACCCCGCGGGGTCGCGCCGCGAGGGATTGAGGTTGGAGCCGAGGAAAGAGGAGGAAGCTGTGTCCAAGAGACACAGCGACGACGAATGACGAAGGCACCGGCCGCAAGACCCGCGGCCCTTCGGGTTGCGGCGGGGCCGGGGCGTTTGCGGCGTTGCTCGTCGTCGCCGTATCGCTGCGGATACGGCTTCCTCCTCACGCCTTGCATCCGCCCCGGCCGCGTCCGCAACGCGGCCCCGCGGGGTTTTGGGATGGGTTCTAGAGTCTCGGTGTTGGCGGCCCGCCGCTGCCGGACACCGGTCCCGGAGACGTCTTGGGCACGGCCAGGGCCTCGTCCTCGGACTGGACCTCGAGCAGGTGCAGCCGCGGCTGGAAGAACTTCTGGGCCACGATGGTCGGCAGCACCGCGCTGGCCAGCACCGCGGCCACCAGGACCGCGTACTGGCCGCCGCCGATGATCCGGTGGTCGTAGCCGTAGAGCGCCGCTATGGTCCCGAAGGTCAGTCCGGTGGACATGAGCAGCGTGGTGTAGGCGGCGGTGGGCCGGCCCAGCCCGAAGGCCCGGCACAGCGGGTAGACCCCGAGCCACTTGGCGGTCAGCTTGGCGGCCAGGAGCAGGAGCATCGCCCCCATCCCCGCCCAGACGGCCCGGGCGTCGATCAGCGCCCCGGCCTTGAGGAAGAAGAAGGGGGTCAGCAGCGCGAAGGCCGCGACCCGCAGGTGCCGGACCGACTCCCGGTGCCGGGCGAGCGGCCCGGCCACCGCCAGGCCCAGGACGTAGGCCGGGAGCACCGCCTCGCTTCTGGCCCTGGCCGCCAGGGCGCCCAGGCCCAGGAGCAGCACCAGCAGCAGCTTGAGCTCGGGCTCGCTGACCGCGTTCTCGTAGCGCCTCATGAAGTACTCGGTCAGGCGCGGCGCCAGGAGCACCGCCGGGACGCTGGCCGCCAGGAAGACGAGCATCCAGCGGTCCCAGTTGGCGAAGGCCACGCCCAGGGCCAGGACCGTCCCCAGGTCGGTCACGAAGCAGGCCGCCAGGATCAGCTTGCCCACGTCGCGGCGGTTGAGGCCGGTCTCGACCATCACCGCGTAGACCACCGCCACCGAGGTGCAGGAGAGCACGATCCCGGCGATCCAGCTGGCCTCCGGGCTCCAGCCCAGGGCCCAGCGGGCCGCGGCCGCGCCCGCCAGGCAGGGGGCCAGGAAGCTGAAGAGGCCGATGGCCAGCGCCGGCTTCCAGTGCCGGCGGAGCGCGTCGGGCTCGATCTCCGCCCCCGCCAGGAAGGTGAGCATGATGCTGCCCAGGCCGGCCAGGAACTTGACCCACTCGGTGACCTCCAGGCCGATGGTGTTCCCGGCGACCGCCCCGACGGCGATCTCGATCAGCGCGATGGAGATGCCGACGCGGATGGAGATCAGGCTGGCCAGCAGCGCCAGCGCGATCCACAGGGTGGCGTTGAGCCAGTGGTCGGCCATGGACCCGCGACTCCTCCCGCCGGGAGACGCGCCCTGCGGACACGATGGTCCGGCCGCGCGGCCCGGGCTGTATCAGGTAGGAGTCATCAGCACAGTGGCGGTTCTGCCCCGAGCGGGGCAAGGTGGACCCCATCACCGCGAGTTGGCGGGGATGGTAAGCGCCGTCCGGCGGCTGTCAAGCGTGCGGCGCGGTTCTTGTGCGCGGTTCTTGACTTCCCCGGAATGACGCCTAGGCTTTTGGCCGTTTGGTCCCTGAGGGGCATCGGTTGGGTGATGGGAGGAGACCGGATGAGCGGACGAAAGCTTGGCGGGCCCATGAGCGTTCTGCTGGCGGCGGCGTTCGCCCTTGGCATGGGCGGACTGACGGCGGCCGAACCGGCGGGTGAGGCCAAGGACGGTGAGAAGGACAAGGTCGGGTTCCACCCGGTGGACCACGCCTCCTTCGTGATCTCAGCGCCGGAGGCCACGATCTACGTGGACCCGGTGGGCAAGCCCGAGGCCTGGGCCGGCTTCAAGGCCGCCGACCTGATCCTCATAACCCACATCCACGGCGACCACCTGGCTCCGGAGCTCTTGGCCAAGCTACGCGGCAAGGACACCGTGGTGCTCGGCCCCAAGGCGGTGATCGAGGAGCTCAAGTACGGCGAGGCCATGGCCAACGGTGAGAGCCGCAAGGTCAAGGGCGTGACCGTCGAGGCCGTGCCGGCCTACAACCTCAGCAAGGACCGCCTCCAGTTCCACCCCAAGGGCCGGGACAACGGCTACGTGGTGACCGTCGGCGGCAAGCGCATCTACATCTCCGGAGACACCGAGGACATCCCGGAGATGCGCGCTCTCAAGGACATCGACTTCGCCTTCATCTGCATGAACCTGCCCTACACCATGACGGTGGAGCAGGCCGCATCTGCGGTCCTGGAGATGAAGCCCAAGGTCGTCATCCCCTACCACTACCGTAGCCGCGAGGGCAAGACCGACCTGGAGCGGTTCGAACAACTGGTCGCCAACCCGTCAAAGCAGGGGCTGGGCCCCGGCATCGAGGTGCGCAAGCTCAAGTGGTACGAGCCGCCGCCGCCGAAGCCGTGAAGACCAGCTTCTGCTCCATCGCCTACAAGTTCCGGCCGGCGGTTGGGATTCTCGAGGTCATCCGCGACGTCGGCGAGGCCGGCTACGGCGGCGTGGAGATCTGGTGGCCGCACGTCGAGGGCAAGGGCGGCGCCGAGCTCGACGAGATCCGCGCGGCCGCCGCCGAGGCGGGGCTGGCCATCCCCATGCTCTCGCCGTACCTCGGCAACTTCAACCTGGCCATGACCAACTACGACGAAATGATCGCCCGGACCAAGGCCGCCGCGCCGGTTGCGGCCCGGTTGGGCGCCCCCCTGCTCCGCGCCTTCGTCGGCTGGACCTGCGAGTGCAGCAGCCTGACCGCCGGCGAGAACTACTGGCGGTTCAACCTCAAGGGGTTTCGCGAGATGGCGGCCATCGCCGCCGACCACGGCCTGGCCATCGCCATGGAGACCCACGAGCGGACCCTGGTCGACAGCGTGGCCGGCGTGCGCCGATTGCTCGCCGAGGCCGACGGGCGGCTGCGCGTCAACTTCCAGCTCGACGACATGGCCGGGAACTCCGGGCTGGCCGACGGGGTCGCGGTCTACGAGGCGCTCAAGCCCCTGGTGGTCCACATGCACGTGCACCTGATGGAGCCCGGCGCGCCCGCGGCCGGCGAGGTCCGCCGGATCATCGCGGCCATGCGCGGGGACGGCTTCGGCGGCTTCGTCTCGGTCGAGCACTGCTCCGGCCAGGGCGAGCCCCGCGATGCGGTTGCGGCCGGGAGGAAGATGCTCTCGGCGATCGGCGCAGGCTGAAGACGTCACCGGCGCGAAAAAGCAGCGGGGCCGGCTTGACCGGCCCCGCTTCGTTTGGCGGAAGGTGCGCTGCTACTTCACGATCATCGCCAGGAGTCCCTTCTTGGCGTAGATGGCGTTCAAGGCCTCGTCGGGGATGATCGACTTCTTGCCGTCCATGACCGAGTCGGTGGCGCAGACGTTGCGGTGCGCCGGGCCGGAGTGGCTGTAGAGCGCGTCGGGCTTGGCGCAGGCCAGGACCTCGTCGGTGACCGTCCAGTTCTTCAAGTCCTCGATGACCGCCTTCTCCTCCGGCGACTGCTCGCCGGCGAGCATCGAGCGGATCAGGGTGCTGGCCTGGATGAAGTCGGCGCCCTTGACCGCCTTCTTGAGGTCGGTGACGATCTCGAAGCGCGTGCCGTTCTTCTTGGCGACCGCCTCGCCCTCGGCGTAGACTGCTTTATCAACCGTGCCGGCGTAGCTCGGCGGGATGGCCACCACCAGGTTGATGCCCAGCTTCGGGCAGCAGCGGAAGAAGGAGTGCATGATCCCGCGGGCCATCCCGGTGTAGACCAGGTTCAGGCCCTTGAGGCTGCCCTTGTGCTGGCGGATGGCCATTAGCTCGCCGATCACGTGCGTGGTGTGGTCCTTGGGAGTGCAGGCGTTCAGGACCGGCTTGCTCATGCCCTTGGCGAAGCCGTCCATGTCCTCCTGCTTCCAGAGCCGGCCGGCGAAGACGTCCAGGAACTGGTCCATGGCCCGGGCGGTGTCGGCCACGCTCTCGCCGCGGCCCATCTGGGTCTGTTCGATGGGCATGTAGACGTTGGAGCCCCCGAGCTGGGCCATGGCCGTCTCGAACCCGAGGCGCGTGCGCGTCGAGGGATAGACGAAGAGCAGGCCCTGCACCCGGCCCTGGAGCAGCGTGGAGTAGGTCGGGTCGTAGCGGTTGTCGCGGAACCACTCGGCGAGGCCCATCACCTCATCGAGGTCCTCGGCGGAGAGGACGCCGATGTGCGGGATGGTCTTGCCGCGCATCCGGTCGCTGATCTTGGGAGCCTTCTTGCCTGCCAGGGACTTGGCCATGTGCGATTCCTTCCTTCTCTCCCGGGGATTCCCAATCGGTGCGGCCGGTGGCCCGGAGCTGGCCGCATGACAAGCCCATTATAGCCGCCGCGCCGGCCTGGCAAGCGGACGACAGAAACGCGAGCGTTTCCAGCCACCGAGACACCAGGAACAGCTTCATGCCGTTCCCCGCGTCTTGGTGCCTTGGTGGTGAGCGCTGTTGTTGCTCAGCCCCGCTCCGCCGCGCGAACCAGCTCGTCGGCCTCCCTGCGGCTCTTCGCCGAGGAATGGATGAGCAGGCCCTCGGGCCGGAGCTCGCGGAGGAGCTGAGGCAGCTCCGCGGCGGAGGCGCTGATGTGCAGGTTCTTGCCGGCCGCCTGGATGCGCTGCAGCACTGGGATCCACTTGGTCATCGGGCCGTTGCCGGCGCCGGGCACCCACTGGACGCCGCCGAGCTCCCTGATGCCCAGGATGGCCTCGAGGTGCACCAGGGCCCCGGGGCCGTCCAGGTGGTAGAGGGTGTGCTCCACGTGCCGGCAGCACTCGACGTTGTCCTCCAGGAAGAACTCCCGGTACATCTCCGGCGAGACCATGCAGGTGAAGTCGTTCTGGCCGACCACCACGAAGCGCCGGTCGCTCCAGCCGGACATCCAGTTGGCCGTGCCCTGGCCTTCGGGGAGGACCCGGCGGCCCACCTCGTCGACCGCCTCCTTCCAGAGCGCGGTCATGCGGGCCATGCCGCGGCGCACCGCCTCGGGACTCTCGATCAGGTCGACGGCGAACTGCTCCGGCCCGCGCGCGGCCGAGAGGGCGTCCGAGCCGGTGTGCAGGTCGGGGTAACCCGTGACCCAGCGGCCCCGGCCGTCGGCGACGGAGCGCTCCAATAGCCGCGTGTACAGCCGCCAGGCCTCGCCCGCGCGGTCGATGCGGAGTTCTCCGAGCTTCTCGACGTCCGCCACGTAGGGGTGGACCCAGGAGGTGTCCTCGGCGTAGACGATCTCCGCGCCGGTCCAGCCGTTGACCACGCTGGGGCCGAGCTTCGGCTCGTAGGTGGGCAGGGCGTCGCCGGCGAAGTAGGTGGTGCGGGTCCACTCCCGGACGCAGTCGAAGACGTAGTCCGGGTCCGTCCAGCGCTCCTTGATGGTCGGCGGAGCGGGGATCTCCCGGCGCTTCTCGCCGTTGGGGGCGGTGATCCACAGGACCGGCCGGCCGATGACCTCGCGCCGCCAGTAGGCGCGGTGCCGCGCCAGGGCCTGGTCCAGGTTATCCTTGCCTTCGAGCTGCATGGGTGGCGCCTTCCGGTTGGTGCCGCCGGGCCGCGCCGGCGACCCGATGGGCGGAAGTCTATCAGCCAGTCAGAAAAGCGCCAGGGCGCGCTTGGCGCCGACCGGATCCGACGGATCCGTCGGATCCGACCGATCCGTCGGATTGGTTCCCAGCGTCCCCGTCAGCCCTGGTCGTACCCCTTCATCTCCCGCACCCAGATGTTCCGGAACCGCACCGGGTTGCCGTGGTCCTGGAGGATGATCGGGCCGGCCGCGTCGTGCGGTTCCTTCGTGGCCAGGATCTTGTGCTGGGTCGGGCCCTGCAGCTCGACGTGATGGTGGATGGCCACGCCGTTGTGGATCACGGTGATGAAGGCGGGGCTCGCGAGCTTCCCGCCCTCGAAGCGCGGGGCCTTCCAGATCACGTCGTAGACGTGCCACTTGCCCGGGGGGCAGCAGGCGTTGACCAGCGGCGGGTACTGGCCGTACATCGCGCCGGTGGTGCCGTCGGGGTAGGTCAGGTTCTGGTAGCAGTCCAGCACCTGGATCTCATATAAGCCCATCAGGAATACGCCGCTGTTGCCGCGGCCCTGACTCTCGCTCTCGACCTTGGCCGGGGCGGCCCACTCCACGTGCAGCTGGATGTCGCCGAACTTGCGCTTGGTGCGGATGTTGCCGGTCTTGGCGACCACCTCCATGTAGTCGCCTTCCAGCTTCCAGCCGGCGGGCCCGCCGGTCTTGACCGACTCCCACTCGGAGAGGTGCTTCCCGTCGAAGAGGACCACCGCGTCGGAGGGCGGCGTCACCGGGGCGATCTCGCCGAGGTTGGTGGGCTTGATCACCCGGGGCTGCGGGCGTGCCCCGTCGTGAACGTGCCAGTTGGTGCCGGGGATGATCGGAGTGTCCTGGTATCCGAAGGAAGCCATGGGAGTCTCCTTATTCTCAGTTGCCAGTTGCCAGTTGTCAGTTGTCAGTTGCCAGCCTACAGGCTACAGCCTGCGGCCTGCGGTTTCCAGCTTACGATTGGCAGGAGCCGCGATCGAGACCGACCGCCCGGTCTCGGCCGACTCGCGCAGGGCGTCGAGCATCTGCATGAGCATCACCGCCTGCTCCGGGGTGTTCTGCACCTCGCGGCCCTTGAGCAGGCAGCCGGCGAAGTGCTCCAATTGGAGCATGAGCTCGGTCTTGCCCTTGGGCATGGCCGACTTGATCTCGCGGACCCGGACCGTCTCGGTCTTGCCCTTGCGGAAGGTCAGCCGCGAGTCGTGGATGGAGGCCCCGGCGCGCACGCCGTAGACGTTGAGCTCCAGCCACTCGACCGCGCCCTCGCCCTCCAGCGGCGCGCCGTGGGGGCCGGCGGTGTTCATGGCGAAGGTCGCGGTGAAGTTGAGGCTGGCCCCGTTGGCGAAGCGGATCGTCCCGGTGGCGCAGTCGTCGGCGTCGTAGGCGTGCTCGAGGTTCTGGCCGTCGCCCAGGTGCGGGAAGCTGCAGTGCAGCGCGGCGAAGGCCTCGACCGGCCGCGGGCAACCCATCAGGAACCAGCCGTCGTCGATGGCGTGGACGCCCAGGTCGAGGAGCACGCCGCCGCCGTGACTCTTGTTGACGCCCCAGCCGTGGCGGAAGGGGATGCCGCCGCTGCGGATCCACTTGCTCTCGGCATGGTAGACAGGTCCGAGCCGGCCGCGGTCGACGAGCTTCCGCACCAGCTGCTTGGCCGGGGCGAAGCGCTGCTGCCGGGCGTACATGTAGGTCAGGCCCTTGGAGCGAGCCAGCTCTGCGACGCCGGCCATGTCCGCGGCGCTGGTGGCCGGCGGCTTCTCGCAGAGCACGTGCAGGCCGCACTCCAGGGCGAGCGTCGAGGACTCGGTGTGCATCCCGGTGGGCAGGGCGATGAGCACGGCGTCGAGCTCGGCCATCCGGAACATCCGCCGGTAGTCGGCGTAGAGCGGCAGCGAGCAGAGCCGCTCGTAGCCGTCCTGGCCGCAGCTCTTGACGATCCGCTCCTTCTTCTTCTCGAGGATGCCCTCGTCGATGTCGGCCAGGGCGGCGAGTTCCACCCCTTTGGCGGCGAGGCATGCCCGAGCGTGGCTCAGGCCCATGCCCAGCCCGGCGATTCCCAACCTGATCCTGGTCTTCCTGGTTGCCATCTCCGAACCTTTCCTGCTTTGCTCCCGACAAATCTTCGGGCGACTCTCTGGGCGTTGCATAAGAATACCCCTGCAAGCCATTGACATCCAGCCCCTACCGGCGCTAATATTCTTGCCTGGGCAGGAGAAATCTTAGGTGGATGCCAGGCAATTCATCTCCCGGGCTTCGGCGCCCGGCGGGGTCAGGCAGCTGGTCCGGGAAGCCCTGACCGGGCAGGTCGGGCGATTGGCCGGAGGGAGCTGCGTCCCGGTGCTGCCGCTGGCCCGGCGGCCATTCGAGACCTACGCGAAACTGCACTTCCACCAGGGCTTCGAGATCGTGATCCAGGTCCTGGGCGCCTCGCGCTGGGAGCTGCTCGAGGACGCCGTGGAGGTCCCGGCCGACGGGCTGCTGCTCATCCCCCGGGGCGTGCCGCACGTCGAGCGCCTGATTGCGGGGGAGTCCTGCGACTGCAACGTCAACATCTACGTGAGCCAGGAGCTGGTCACCTACCACGGCTTCGCCTGGGAGGCTCCCGACTCCCGGCAGATGATCGGCCAGGCCGAACTCCGCGGCGCCGAGCCGCGGGCCCTCTTCGACATGCTCGCCGAGACGGTCGCGGCCTACGAGCGCGGCGGGCGGGAGTCCACCGCAGTGCGGGGGCTGCTGCTGGCGGTGACCTCGCTGCTCGGGGAGGCCTTCGCGGCTCCGGAGGCGCCCGCCGAGAGCGGCTCGCGCCTGGTGAGCCTCTGCCGCCAGGAGGCCCTGCGCTACCTGTGCAGCACCAAGCTCAACGTCGGCTGGCTGGCCGAGCACCTCGGCTGCAATGCCGACTACCTCTCCCACCTCTTCAAGCGCCACACCGGCCAGCGGCTCAACGCCTTCATTACCGAGGAGCGCCTCAAGCTCGGCCGCTACCTGCTGCAGAGCAGCACCCTGAGCGTCGGCGAGGTGGCCTCGAGCTGCGGCTACGGCGACCCGGACTACTTCTCGCGGATCTTCCGGCGCTCGGCCGGGAAGAGCCCGGGGGAGTTCCGGGCGGCGGCGCGGCACGGGGCGGGGTGAGGCTCACGCGGAAGTGCGGAGGTGGGACCTTGACAGCGCCTGCGCCTCGGGCAACAATCGCCGCCCGCGGACCCGTGAAAAGGCGGGCCTGTCCCAATCGCTGTTCGGCGAAAGAAGGACCGGTCGCGCCTCAGACCTAGGGCAGCACAATGAGACTCCAAATCTCAGAGTCAGACGAAGGCGCCTTCTCCACGGTCATACTGGACCGCGCAGGAAGCCGAGCGTTCAAACTCTTCAAGAGCCAGGCACACCCCGGGAGAATAGGATCTCAGAAGCAGAAGCTTCCGGACGAAAAATGCAGAAGGGTGTTCTCCGCGGAACTGCAGGCCTATCAGATCATCCGTACTTGTGCCGAACTGCAGGAGCACACGCCGAGATTCCTTGGGGCCACATGCCTCGAAAGCGTCACGGACCGAAACGGCGAAGACGTTTCGCAACACTATCTGCTCGACTGCTGTTACTGCATGGGGCTCTGCGAAGGGCAGGCGGTCAAGATCGAGACCTGCCTGAGTTCGTTTCCTCACTTGGAGGACTTCATCGACAAGTTGGGGAGGCGAGGCGTTCGATTCACTTCCGACAGCTCCGTGTTCTCACCGGAATCGGCGGATGGTTTCATCTTCATAGACTTCGCGACGCACAACGCCGCCGAGGAATACGAGCTCGAGAAACAGAACAGGGCCAAGCCCTGAAGCGATAATGGGGCCAGACGGGGGCATGCCTTGCCCGCGCTTCCGCGTGAGCGCCCGCCATAACGCACCGCCAGGAAGACCAAGAGCGAGCTCCGCGCCGCGGCCCGGCTCGGGGCTGAGTCCCCGGGACGGACGGGGGCGGAGTGACGCAGGGAATCGTTCAGTCGTGGCCTCGGTTCACCAACAGGTGCCCAAGGACTGCTCCTCATGGCCCTTGCGCCGGAAGCCAGCGCCGAGGAGAATGGTTCACGCCGGGGATGTAGATGGGTTGGCCTGTTGGGGCCTAGACTGAGGGGCGTATGTACCGCGTCGCGTTTGTTGCCGCCGTAGTCCTGATACCAAGTTTCGCGGGAGGTTGCTTTATGTCCGTCGAGGAGGCGAGGTACCAGGTTGTCAGCAAGAGCAACGGGTTTGAGGTTCGCGACTATGCGCCTTATGTCGTGGCCGAAACCGTAGTGGATGCGCCTTTTGAGGATGCAGGGAACCGGGCGTTCCAGAAGCTGTTTCGCTACATATCCGGGGCGAACCGGTCGCGTACCAAGATCGCGATGACGGCCCCAGTATCACAGGAATCGGCGCACGAGAAGATCGAAATGACTGCGCCGGTCGGGCAGCGGCGTGCCGAAGAAGGTTGGGCTGTTTCCTTCGCGATGCCTGCGTCATACACCATGGAAACCCTGCCGTTGCCAGAGGATTCAAGCGTGAAGTTGCGCCAAGTCGAAGCTTGCCGAATGGCGGCCGTGCGCTACTCCGGGGTCTGGAGCGAGAAGCATTACCTTCGCCACAAGCAGGAGATGGAGGCGTGGATTGAGAAGAACGGCTTCAGAATCCTTGGCCAGCCGATCTGGGCGCGCTACAACCCGCCTTTCACTCTGTGGTTCCTTCGGCGAAACGAAGTCTTGATCCCTGTGGACACCGCTGGCGGGAAAGAGGCCAGTTCGCGCACTGTTACTAGAACCCATCCCAAAACCCCGTGGGGTCGCGACGCGAGGGATTGAGGCTGGAGGCGAGGAGAGAGGAGGAAGCTGTGTTCAAGAGACACAGCGACGACGAACGACGAAGCCTCCGGGCTTAAGACCCGCGTCCCTTCGGGTTGCCGGCGGGGCCGGGGCGTCTGCGGCGTTGCTCGTCGTCACCGTATCGCTTTGGATACGGCTTCCTTCTCGCGCCTTGCATCCGCCCCGGCCGCGCCGGCAACGCGGCCCCATGGGGTTTTGGGATGGGTTCTAAGGACTAGACCGGCGGACGAAGCCGCGAGTGCGGCTGCAACAAGGATGCCGAGCGCCTTCCCCGAGTCCTCATAGCCAACAGCTTCTGGCCTGCCCTCCGACCGGCCTGGGCACTCTTCGACGCCGGCAACCCACAATCCGCCGTCGGGGCGCGGAGGCGCGGAGGTGAGACCTTGACAGCGTCTGCGCCTCGGGCAACAATCGCCGTCCGCTGAGCCGGGCGGCCTGTGGCCGCCTGCGGCTTCGTGAGAAGGTGGGCTTGTCCCAAGCATTGTTAGGGGACTTCACCCGATGACCAGTAGCGAAGCATTGCAGAAGTTCGGCTTGCCAGCATCGCCTGAGCACCGAGACGAGATACGACGGCTTCTTATCGAGGAGATTGAGCGGGAGAAGCGCGGCGAGAGTGGCGAGGAGATGTTGCGGACGCTGTGTCTACAGCTATTCAGCTTAGGGGTTGTTGACGATGCCCTTCTCATTTGGGATGCCAAGCAGTCGAGTTTCGATGCTGGTTGCGGCCTGGACGTTCAGTTTCTTTGCGGCGCAGGATTGGCGACGACGAAAAGATCCCTGGCCAGTTCGACCGCCCCATCAGCATCAGCCGCCTTGGAGTATGTGACTGAGTGTGAGCGAGCAGGCGACTTTGCTGATTGGACGCCGCAGTCGAGCATTGAGCAGTATCGCAGCTACTACGGTTTGTGACATCCACGCCGCCTAGACGTCCTTGGCGGCGGCTCCCCGGAGCGCCCGTCCTCCGCGTCTCCGCGTCTCCGCGTGAGCCCCCGTCCTTCAGCCCTTGCGCAGCTTCCCGGCGAGCTCGGCGGTGTCCCGGGCAATCCCGGAGATGCTCACGTCGTAGTAGCCGGCCACGCCGGTGTGCAGGCGGTCGCGGAGCTGGCTGGTCCAGCGCTCCGGCATCCGCCGCGCGCCGAGCATCATGCCCAGGACGCTGCCGGCGGTGGCGCCGTTGCAGTCGGTGTCGAAGGCCGCGTCGACCGCCAGGCAGATGGTCCGGCCGAAGTCGCCGTTGCCCCAGAGCAGGGCCATGGCCACCACCTCGGCGTTGGAGATGGTGTGGCACCAGTGGTGCGAGCTCTTCTCGTCCCAGCGGCGGTGGACCTCGGCGACGGCCGCCTCGGCCGTCCAGCCCCGGTCGTGGAGCTGGACGATGTTGCGGACCGCGTCGGCCAGCCGCGAGCGCAGCGGGACCTCGTTCAAGCCGGCCAGGACCACGGCGCGCGGGTCTTCCAGGACATAGGCCCAGGCCAGCATCGCGGCCACCCACATCTCGCCGTAGATGCCGTTCTTGACGTGGCTGATGGAGGCGTCGCGCCAGGCGAAGTCGGCGGCCAGCTCCGGCCGGCCGGCGGCCAGGTACCCGAAGCCGTCGGCGCGGATCTGCGCGCCGATCCACTCGCGATAGGGGTTGGCCAGCGTCGCCGACTCCGGCGGCAGGACCCCGGCGGCCAGGTTGCGGTAGGCGACCCGCTCGGCGGTGCAGGTGTGCAGGTAGGGGACGTTCTTCAGCCAGAAGTGGGCCACGTCCTCGGGTGTGAAGTCCCGGCCGTACTCCTTGACCACGGCCAGGCCTATGGTCGTGTAGTTGGTGTCGTCGTCCTCGGGCATGTAGCGCTTGCCATGGGTGCTGGGGAAGGCCTCCCAGGGCCAGGACTTCTTCTTGGCCAGCGCCCGCGGCACACCCGGCCGGAAGTAGCCGGCGAGCGGGAAGCGTCGCTGGTGCTTGAGCACGGCGTGGAGGTCGGCGCGGTGCGCGCCCTCCACGGGCTTCCCTAGATAGCAGCCGCAGCAGCGGCCGAGCCAGGCGCCCAGGATCCGGTCGCGCAGGCGCTTCGACGAGAAGTCGGCGTCGAGCTCGCGCGGCGCCGGGGTCCGGAGTTTCCGGATGCCGGCGAGGTCGGACGGCTCCTGCCCGGCGTAGCTGCCGCGCTCGCGGAGGGCGAGCGTCTTCTCGAACCAGCGGCGGGCGGCGGCCTGGAGCTCGGGAGTGGCCGGCCCGTTCTTCTCCTTGGTCCCGAGGCGCTTGCTGAGCGCGCAGCCCTCGGCGGCGAGCTTGCCGAGTTCCTTGCCCTCGTCGGCGGACTGCTCAAGCTCGATGTCGACGTCGCGCTGATGGATCCAGATCCAGGGTTCGGAGCTCAGCTTGCGGGCCATCGGCGGACCTCCCTCTTCTGCGGCGGGCTACTTGTCGTAGGAGCCGAGCTCCTTGGCCAGCTTCACGAACTCCCCGAAATTCTCCAGGCTGACCGAGTCCGGCACGGAGTGGTCGGTGCTGGCCATGTAGCCGCCGCCGGCCTTCATCGCCGGGATGACCTTGCGCATCTCGGCGTGGAGCTCGTCGGGCTTGTCGTAGAGCACGGCGTTCAAGCCTCCGTGGAAGGCGAGCTGCTTGCCGTACTGCTTCTTGAGCGCCACCGGGTCGACGCCGGCCTTGACCTCGAGCGGGTTGAGCATCTCCACGCCGATCTCGATGAGGTCGGGCACGAACGGGCGGATGTCCCCGCAGGAGTGCAGGTGCACCCGGCAGCCCTTGGCCCGGGCCCAGTCGCAGGCCCGCTTGTGGACGGGCTTGAGCATCTCCCGGTACATGTCCAGGGAGAAGAACTGGGCCAGCTTGTAGCCCATGTCGTCGTACCAGAAGATCTCGTCGAACTTGTAGCCCGCGTCCCAGACCATCTGGAAGAGGGCGATGTCCACGTCCAGCTCGTGGTTCCACATGTCCACCACCCACTCCGGGTCGGTGGCCATGGCCATGAGCAGCCGCTCGGTGCCCACGAAGTGGGCGTGGGTGATGTCGAAGCCGAACCAGAAGCCGGCCGAGACCCACCGGCCGGCCTCGCGCCACTTGGGGTAGTTGACCTTGAGCTTCTCCCAGTTGACCCGGTCGCGGTCCGGGGTCATCCGCTTCCTGGCCTTGGCCCACTCGTCGGGATTGGTCACCAGGAAGTCCATGTACTCGGGCACGCCGCCGCGGTGCTTCCAGTTGCGGCGGGTGGCGCCCCAGGAGGTGGTGCGGATGTCGTAATCCTCGGTGTCCTCGATGACCTTCTCCGGGAAGCGCGGGCCGTTGTCGGCGCTGATCGTGGCGATGTCGTCGAGCCCGAAGTAGTCGCTGAAGTTTACGCCCTCGGGCAGGCCCTCCCGGCGCCAGCGCTCTATCGTGGAACTCCAGGGGCTGTCCATCACCGGGACCCGGTCGGCCTCCCGGTGCTCGTACATGCGCTTGATGCGTTCGTGGCTGGTCATGGCGGGCATGGCGTTCCTCCTGGCCTGCGCGGCGCGGTGGATTCTAAGACGGTCGCCTCCGGAATCAAGGAGGGCAGGGCAGCCCGGCCGGCCGGCTTCAGTTGCATTCCGCCGGGGCCAGCGGCTATAATCCCCGCCCGTTCGGCGAGCAGTTCGCCGGGTCCCGAAGTTCAACCACAGGAGAAGGAAGCAGCCAACATGTCCCAGCAGTACACCGTCGCCATCGCCGGGGCCACCGGGGCCGTCGGCATCGAGATGATCCGGACCCTGGAGCAGCGCAAGTTCCCGGTCAAGAAGCTGAGGCTGCTGGCCAGCGAGCGCTCCATCGGCAAGAAGCTGAAGTTCCACGGCGCGGACGTCGTCGTCGAGGAGCTGACCGAGAACAGCTTCAAGGGCATCGAGCTGGCGCTCTTCTCGGCCGGCGCCGAGCGCAGCCGGACCTTCGCCCCCGCGGCGGTCTCGGCCGGCGCGGTGGTGGTCGACAACTCCTCGGCCTTCCGCATGGATGACACCGTGCCGCTGGTCGTCCCGGAGGTCAATCCCCAGGAGGTCGCCAAGCATCGCGGGATCATCGCCAACCCGAACTGCTCGACGATCATCGCCCTGGTGCCGCTCTGGCCCCTGCACAAGGCCGCCAAGATCACCAGGCTCGTGGCCGCCACCTACCAGGCGGTGTCCGGCACCGGCGCCAAGGCCATCGACGAGCTCGAGGGCCAGGTGCGCGCCTGGGCCGCGGGGCAGCCGATGACCAAGGGCGTCTACCCGCACCAGATCGCCTTCAACGTCCTGCCCCAGGTCGGGCCGGCCGACGCCTCCGGCTACACCCAGGAGGAGAAGAAGCTGCTCCACGAGACCCGGAAGATCTTCGGCGACGGGCACATCCGGGTGTCGGCCACCTGCGTGCGCGTGCCGGTCTTCAGGTCGCACTCCGAGGCGCTCTTCATCGAGACTGAGAAGAAGCTGACCGCCGCCGAGGCCAAGGCGATACTCGCCAAGGCCCCGGGCGTCATCCTCAAGGACGACGTCAACGCCAACCAGTACCCCATGCCCATCGAGGCCTCGGGGCACGGCGAGGTCATCGTCGGCCGCCTGCGCGAGGACAGCTCCTGCGACAAGGGCCTGGCCCTGTGGGTCGCCGGCGACCAGCTCCTCAAGGGCGCGGCCCTGAACGCCGTCCAGATCGCCGAGATCCTCTACGGGATCAAGCGCTAGCGGCGGGGCAGAGGCGGTGACCGGCGCGGCACGGACGATCAAGCTGGTCATCGAGTACGACGGCCAGAACTACGCCGGCTGGCAGGCCCAGAGGAACGGCACCGGCGTCCAGGAGGCCGTCGAAGAGGCCATCTTCAAGGTGACCGCCGAGCGCCTGCGCATCGCCGGCAGCGGCCGCACCGACGCCGGCGTCCACGCGTTGGGGCAGGTGGCCAGCTTCAGGACCGAGAGCCGCATACCCGCGGCCAAGTTCGCCGCCGCCCTGAACGCCCACCTGCCCGAGGACGTGGCCGTGATCTCCGCCGAGGAGGTCCCGGCGGATTTCCATGCCCGGAAGTCGGTGCGCTCCAAGACCTACCGCTACCGGATCCTCAACCGTCCGGCGCGGCCGGCCCTGGAGCGCGGCAAGGTCTACCATCTCGTGCCGAAGCTCGACGTGGCGGCCATGAAGCGTGGGGCGAAGCTCCTCGTCGGCCGGCACGACTTCCGGGCCTTCACTCCGACGGCCGCGGTCAAGCCCGGCGGCTACGAGCGCGAGATATTCGCGTTGGAGGTCGAGCGCCGCGGGGACCTGGTGGACATCGAGGTCACGGGCTCCGGGTTCCTCTACAACATGGTGCGCTGCATCGCCGGCACGCTCATCGACGTCGGCCGCGGCCGGCGGCCGCCCGAGGACGTCGCGGCGGTGCTCGAGTCACGCGACCGCCGCCGCTGCGGTCCGACCGCCCCGGCCTGCGGGCTGTGCCTGGTGCGGGTGGAGTACGGGGCGTGAGCGGCGTGACGTCGGGGACAGGGACCGGGGAGCGGCGGACGGCCATGCCCGGGCCGGTCGCCGCGCCCGATCCCCGCTCCCCCGTCCCCGCATCCCGGCTCAAGATCGTCCACATCATCACCCGAATGATCCTGGGCGGCGCTCAGGAGAATACGCTGCTCTCCTGCGTGGGCCTGATGGGGCTCGGCCACGACGTGCTGCTCATCACCGGCCCGACCGCCGGTCCTGAGGGGGAGCTGCTGGGCGAGGCCCGGCGCCGGGGAGTTCCGGTGGAAGAGGCCCCCGATCTCGTCAGGCCGGTCCGTCCGCTGCGCGACCTCGTCGCCTACCGGGCGCTCCGCCGGCGCATCCGGGAGCTGGCCCCCGACGTGGTCCACACGCACTCCTCCAAGGCCGGGGTCCTCGGCCGAGCCGCAGCCCGCGCGGCCGGCGTCCCCGCCGTGATCCACACCGTCCACGGGCTGCCCTTCCACCCCTTCATGAATCCAGTCGTCGCCCGGACCTACGCCCTGGCCGAGCGCTGGGCGGCGCGGCGCTGCGACCGGCTGGTCTCCGTGGCCGAGGCCATGACCGACCAGGCGGTCGCGGCCGGCGTCGCGCCCCGCGGGATGTTCACGACCATCCACAGCGGCATGGACGTTGGGCCGTTCCTGCGGGCCCGCGAGCGCCGGGAGGAGGTGCGCGCGCGCCTGGGCTTCGGCCCGGGCGACTTCGTGGTCGCCAAGCTGGCCCGGCTCTTCGAGCTCAAGGGCCACGAGTACCTGATCGCCGCCGCCAGGGGACTCTGCGCGGCCCATCCAGAGCTGCGGCTGCTGTTCATCGGGGACGGAGCCCTGCGCGGGGAGCTCGAAGCCCGGGCCCGGGAGTCCGGGCTGGAGGGCCGGCTGAAGTTCACCGGGCTGGTGCCGGCCGCGGACGTCCCGGACCACCTGGGCGCCGCCGACCTGCTGGTCCACGCCAGCCTGCGGGAAGGGCTGCCCCGCGCCGTGCCCCAGGCGCTGCTGGCCGGCACGCCCGTGGTGGCCTTCGATGTGGACGGTGCCCGGGAGGTGGTCCGCGACGGTCAGACCGGGCTGCTGGTGCCGGCGCGGGACTCCGCGGCGCTGGCGGCGGCCGTGCGGCGCATGATCACCGACCGCGCCTTCGCGGCGCGCACCGCGGCGGCCGGCCGGGAGCTCTGCGCCGGGCTCTTCCCCGCCGAGGTCATGGTCGGCAAGCTCCAGGCGCTCTACCTGGAAGTGCTTGAAAAGCAGCGGGGCGCAGCCGGCGTCCGGCCGCGCCCCGTCTGAGACGGGTCCAACTGGCTGCTCAGTCCTTCTTGGGTGCCGGAGTCGGAGCCGGAGTGGGAGCCGGGGCCGGCGCCGGAGCTGGGGCCGGAGCGGGCGGCGCAGCGGCCGGGCCGCCGGCCGGAGCGGCAGGCGCTGCCGGAGCGACCGGGGCCGGAGCCTTGGCGGGCGGCTTCTTCTCGGTGGAGGCCGGAGCCGGCGGACGGTAGCCCGGCTCGACCAGGCAGACGACCTCGTTCTTGGCGGTCTTGCCCATCAGGGTGAGCGGGCGCCCGCCGGAGTCGAACTGCTCGACGGCCTGGAAGACGGTCAGGCCTTCGAGCTGGGAGACCCAGAGCGGCTTGCCGGTCTTCTTGTCGAGGGCCACGAACTTGCCGGAGGCGTCCTTGGCGTACAGGGCCTTGCGGCCGACGCCGATCAGCTGGGCGATGTCCTTGTTCTGCCAGAGCTCCCGGCCGTCCTTGTCGTCGAGGCCGAAGGCGCCCTGGTTCTCGCTGATCGCGAAGACCAGCTTGTCGGTCGGATCGGGCAGCGGGCGCTCGCTGACCACGCCGCCGCTGGGGAATTCCCAGATGCGGTCGCCGCTGCGCCGGTCGATGCAGTAGACCTTGTAGTCGCTGGAGCCGAAGTAGGCGCGGCTGCCGCTCAGCGAAACGCCCTGCTGGACCTGGCCCTGGGTCTGGATGCGGAAGACCGGCCGGCCATCATTGTCCTTCAGGCCCATCACGTAGCCGTCAGAGGTGCAGATGTAGATGAAGCCGTCGAGCATCAGGGCCGGGGCGGTGATCTGCCCCTGGGCGGCCGGGGTGCCGGTGCTCCAGCCCTTGTTCACGTTGTAGCGGTCGATCTTGATGGCCGGGGCGCCGGGGACGGGGTTGGCCATTTCCCGGGTGGTGCGGCGGACCTGCATGGCCCAGATGCGGCCGTTGAAGCTCGGGATGTAGATGACCGGGAAGCGGTCCGCGGTCTCGCGGAGCTCGGTCCAGGTCTGGAGGATCGGCCGGGCGCTGATGGACATCTCCGGGTCGAGAATGCAGACCATCGACCCGAACGCGCGGTCCACGCGCAGGATGCGGTTGTCGGAGACGACCATCACGCCGTCGGTGGAAATCCCCGGCGGATATGCGGTCTCGATCGGCCGCTCGAACTCGCAGCTCCAGTGGCTGAAGCCGTCGCGGAGCCGGATCAGGTGCAGGATGTTGGGCTTCTCGGTGGCCACCAGGGCGTGGTCGCCACTTGCCCAGGCGTGCCGGATCTGCCCGGAGGTCATGCCCAGGCTCCAGAGCGGCTCGAGCTGCATGCCCTTGGGAACATCCACGGTCGCCGCGGCGACGGTCGGCTTGTCAGCCTTGCCACCGCTGCATCCGGCCGCGAAGAAGGCCCCGGCCAGCGCCGAGACTGCGGTGATCGTGAGCGCGATCCTGGTGATCATCAGAAAGCCTCCCCGTCCTCAGGGACCTCTTCGCCGGGAGCACCACCAAGGTAATCCCGGAGATTGACATTCTCCTTGGCCTCGTAGGCGCGCAGTTTCTCGATGGCGGCCATGTCGGCCTCTATCCGGCTGGAAAGCTTGAAGATGTACGGGCGCTTCTCCAGCCGGTCCCGCAGGTCCTCCAGCATCAGGTCCCAGGAGCCCTCGTAGAGTTCGTCGCGCAGCGTGACGAGCAGCCTCTCGCCGCCGGTGAGACCGGTGACGAACTGACGATGCTCCTCCTGGCCCCTCTCGCCCATTGCGCCCCCCGCGCAACCCCTTCCCTTGGCTCAGTTCCGTCTGGAAACGGGTTCATGGATGGTATTGGGCCGGGCGGCCCAGTCAAGGGCAAAAGCCGGCGCCGGCACTTGTCGGGACAGTCCGGCGGGATATGATATGTGCATCCCCATAACCCATTGGAGGCACAGAGGGTCGAAATGCCCGACTCGGGTCTGGGGCCGCGTCCGGCCCACCGGCTGATCCTGGGCTACCTGGTCGCCATAGCGACCGGGGCGCTCCTGCTTTGGTCTCCCTGGGCGGCTGCTCCGGGCCGGGAGATAGCCTTCGTCGACGCGGTCTTCACGGCCACCAGCGCCGTGTCGGTCACTGGGCTGTCCACGGTGGACACCGGGACCTGCTTCTCGCCCTTCGGCCAGCTGGTCATCCTCCTGCTCCTGCAGCTCGGCGGGCTCGGGGTGATGACCTTCTCCACCTTCCTGCTGCTGGGCGTGAGCGGCCGGGCCAGCATGGCGGTGCGCGAGGCCACCGGCGAGCCGCTGGGGGCCGGGTCCGGCCAGCGCCTGGGCTCCACCCTGCGCGGCGTCTTCCTGCTGACCCTGGCCTTCGAGGCCGCCGGCGCCCTGTTGCTCTTCGCGACCTGGACCTTCGGCGACGGCTACCCCGCCGACCGGGACTGGCTCGCGCGCGCCTGGGACGCGATCTTCCACTCCTGCGCGGCCTTCTGCAACGCGGGGTTCTCGACCTTCAGCGACAACCTCGCGGGGTTCCAGGGATGCCTGGCCACCAACCTCATCATCATGGTTCTGATCGTGGCCGGCGGGCTGGGCTTCGTCAGCCTGCTGGAGATCGGCCGGGGCGCCTACTTCCTGCGCAAGGGCTCGGCCCGGCGCATCTCCTCCCACACCCGGATGGCCCTGACGGTCAGCGCCGTGCTCATAGTCGGCGGGGCCCTGCTCATCTACCTGCTGGAGCGCGGCCGGACCCTGGAGCCGCTCGGCGAGGGCGACAGGGTCCTGGCCAGCTTCTTCCAGTCGGTGACCGCCCGGACCGCCGGCTTCAACACGCTGAACATCGGCGCCATGGCCGCCCCCACGCTCTTCCTGCTGATCGTCCTGATGTTCGTGGGGGCCAGCCCCTGCGGAACCGGTGGGGGCATCAAGACCACCACCCTGGGCGTGCTGATGGCCACCGCCTGGGCGCGGATCCGCGGCAAGGGCGAGGCCCAGTGCTTCGGGCGCAGCGTGCCCCACGAGACGGTGGTCCGCGCGGCCATGCTCACCATCCTCTCGGCGGCGATCATCGGAGTGGTCCTGCTGGCCTTCCTGGGCACGGAGCCGGCCGAGAACCTGGGCAGCACCGGCGAGGAGGGCGGGTTCCTGCGGGCCTCGTTCGAGGCGGTGTCGGCCTTCGGCACCGTGGGGCTGTCCACCGGGGTCACCGCCAAGCTCAGCGCGCTCGGCAAGCTGCTCATCGCCGCGCTGATGTTCATAGGCAGGGTCGGCCCGCTGTCCCTGGGCATCGCCCTGAGCCGGCCGAGCCGCGAACAACTGGTCAAGATGCCGAAGTCGGACGTGTTGGTGGGGTAGGAGGCGGAACTCATGCGCCAATTCGCAGTGATCGGTCTGGGCAGCTTCGGCCTGCAGGTGGCACGCAGGATGGCCGCCAACGGCGGCGAGGTGCTGGTGGTGGACCTCGACGAGCACCTGGTGGACGAGGCCAAGGACTTCGTCCAGCGGGCGGTGATCGCCGACGCCACCGACGACCGGGCCCTGGCGGAGCTGGGCCTGGACGCCATGGACGCCGTGCTGGTCTGCCTGGGATCCATCCAGAGCTCGGTGCTGGCCGTGCTGCACCTGCGCGAGCTCAAGGTCAAGCGCATAGTGGCCATGGCGGTGAGTTCCGACCACGTCAAGATCCTCAACAGCCTCGGCGCCGACCGCGTCATCTACCCGGAGCAGGACGCCGCCGAGCGCCTGGCCAACTCGCTGTCCTGGGGCAACGTCCTGGACCACGTCCCGCTGGCCCCCGGGTTCTCCATGCTGGAGGCCGCGGCGCCCGACGAGATGATCGGCAAGACCCTCAAGGAGTCGGGCATCGGCGCGCGCTACGGCATCCAGATCATCGCCGTCAAGGAGCTGGTCCCCGACCGCTTCAACCTGGCGCCCCGGGCCGAATTCGTGATCAAGGAGAGCGACATCCTGATCATGCTCGGCCGCGACCAGGACCTGGAGCGGTTCAAGCGCGGGGAATGAAACGCCGCGAATGCAGAATGATGAAGGATGAGTGATGAATTGCGGAATGGCCGCCCGGCCCCCTTCCGCATTCATCACTCATGATTCGTGATTCGGCTGCCCGGGTTGCCCATGGACATGGCGAACGCCTGCCCAGTCTGCCTGGCACGAGGATCCGAGCCGTTCGCCACGGCCGGCGGCCGGAGCTACTGGCGCTGCCCGGGCTGCGAGGCGACCTTCCTGGACCCCGGGCAGCTCCCGGACCGCGAGGCCGAGCGCCGGCGCTACCTGCTGCACCGCAACGACCCGGAGGACGCCGGCTACCGGGCCTTCCTGGGGCGTCTGGCCGGGCCGCTGCTCGAACGGGTAGGCCCCGGGGGCGCGGGCCTGGACTACGGCTGCGGGCCGGTCCCGGTCCTGGCGGGCATGCTCGCCGCGGAGGGGCGTGCCGTGGAGCTCTACGACCCCCTCTTCTTCGACCGTCCCGAGGCGCTCGCGCGCTCCTACGACTTCATCGCCTGCTCGGAGGCGGCCGAGCACTTCCACCGGCCGGCCGACGAGTTCGCGCGGCTGGACGGCCTGCTCCGGCCGGGCGGCTGGCTGGGGGTCATGACCGCCTTCCTGGCCGACGACATCCGTTTCGAGAGTTGGCACTACCGGGGCGACTCGACCCACGTGGTCTTCTACCGGGAGGCGACCTTCCGGCGCTTGGCCGGGCGCTTCGACTGGTCCTGCGAGTTCCCGGCCCGCGACGTGGCCCTGCTGCGCAAGGGCCGCTGACCGGGGTCAGCTGACCGGCGTCAGCCGCGCTTGCGCGGCGCCGGGTCGCCGTACTTCATGAAGGCCCGGGAGGCGATTGCCTGCCACTTGGGGTCCAGGCCGATGCCCTCGTTGTCCTGGTAGTAGCCGGCGATGAAGCCGCCGCCGAAGCAGCCGAGCTTCTCGATGTACTCGCGCGCGGCGGCCTCGATCCTGGCCTCGTCGGCGGTCTGCAGGGTGTGCTGGATGTCCACCGGGCACCAGAAGTGCATCCGGCCGCCGAACTTCCCGGCGAGGTGGTCGATGCCGTGCAGCTCGGGCTGGTCGAACTGGCAGACGTCGATGCCCACCTCGATCCAGTTCTCGATGATTTCGGTGTTCTTGCCGCAGGAGTGCAGGAAGACGGCCATGCCGTGGGCGTGGGCCGCGTCGCAGAGCTGCTTGAAGCCGGGCTTGAAGAGCTCGCGCCAGCACTCCGGGCTGACCAGCAGCCGGTCCTGGGTGCCCCAGTCCTCGCAGGCCATGACCGCGTCGCAGCCGATCTCGCCGTAGCGGGCGATCTCCCGGGCGAACATGTCGGCCAGCTTGCCGAGCAGCTGCTTGACCCGCTCGGGCTCGAGCAGCACGTCGGCCAGGAAGTTGTCCATCCGGCGCAGGTAGCGCGCCGCGTTGAACGGCCAGTCGGTCCAGCCGAAGGCGAAGAGGCCCTCGGAGTGGAGCTGCTTGACGCGCTCGGCGGCATCCGCGTAGAGCTCCTTGGCGTCGGTCCGGGGGAACTCGTAGCTGTCGAGCTGGTCCCAGCTCTCCTCGAGCACGCCGACCTTGGGTTCGCCCTTGGTGATGCCGCCCAGGCGCCGCCAGAGGTTGCCCCACTCGTCCCAGCGCTCCTCGTCGGGGCCGGCCGGGGCCCAGTCGGTGGCGCGGCTGTTGGGCGCGGGCCGGCGCCGGACCGAGAGGAAGTCGCGGGGGAAGCCCGCCTCCGGGTCCATCCCGTAGACGATTCTCGGCGGCGAGGCGAAGGCCAGGCTGGCCTTGACGATCTCGCGCGGGGTCATCCCCGGGCCGCCGACGTTGAAGGCGACCGCGGCGGGGGGCTCGGCGGGCGCTGGTCCGGCCGGCGCGGCCGTGGCCTGGTCCGCGGTCCGGGGCGTCTCCGGTTCGGGCGCCGGAGCCTGTGCCGGTGCCGGCTCGGGTGCCGCCGCCTCGGTGGCGGGCGCCGGCGCCGCCCCGGAATCGACTTCCGGCGCGTCCGGCCCGGAGACCCATAGTGACCTGAGGATGTCGGCGATCGTCCGGGGCGCTGCGGCCGCGGCGGCCGCGGGCACGCCCTCGGAGAAGAGTTCGGTGGCGGCCGGCTCGCCTGGCACGTCGGCCTCGGCCTCTCCGGCCCCGGAGGCGGCGGAGGGGGCGGGCAGCGGCACGACCGCGGCCTCGCCGGGTCGGTCCCACTGCCGGACGGTGACGGCCAGCGGGGCCGGCGGCGTCTTCTGGCCGGTCACGAAGCGCTGGACGGCCTCCTCGGCGCGGCGCACTGCGGCTTCCAGGCGCATGACCGCCTTGCGGCCCTCGGCGTCGCCGGCGAACTCCTCCTCGGCGGCGAGCTCGGCCTCCTCCTCGGCGGTGTTGGTGAAGGCGGTGAAGCTGCCCTTCCGGGCGGCCAGCGAGCTGGTGGTGGGCAGCTTGTCCTGCTCCTCGGCGGAGGGTGCGAAGGCCGAGTCCGGACGCTCGCCGCGCGGCTGCACGTAGATCTCGCCCAGCGGGTCCGGCTGGAAGACCGTGGCGATGCGCCGGCGGACGGCCTCGAGCAGGGCCACGAACATCCCGGCGGCGTCGGCCTTGTCGGCGGCTTCCCTGAGCATGTTCCGGAACCCGAACTGCTCCACGGCGGCGAGCTTCAGCTTGAGCTCCTCGATGCGTTCCTCAACGGAGATGTCGTCGTAGAGGATGGTGCGCGGCAGGTCGTCGAGGGTGGCCTTCATCAGCCGCTCGAAGGAGGTCATCAGGTCGTAGAGGGTGACCTCCTTGAGCTCCTCGGAGGGATCGGCCGGCGGCTTCTCGCCGAAGTCCACTCCCTGGCCGAAGCGCGCACGGCCAAAGAGCAGCGCCCGGCGCTCGGCGAAGCCGCCCAGCTCGTCGGCGGCCTCCCGGAAGCGGCGGTACTCCAGGAGCTGCCGGACCAGGTCGGTGCGCGGGTCCTCCTCCTCGATCTCCAGGGCCTCGCGCTGCTCCGGCGGGAGCATCTGCCGGCTCTTGATCTCCATCAGCGTCGCGGCCATCAGGATGAAGTCCGCGGCGGTGTTGATGTCCAGGATCGGCAGGCTCTCGATGGTCCGCAGGTAGCGCTCCAGGATCCTGGCGATGGGGATGTCGTAGATGTCGACCTCCTCCTCCTTGATGAGGTGGAGGAGCAGGTCCAGCGGCCCGCGGTAGGCTTCGACCTGGACTTCGGGCTCGCGGGGCGCGTTCGGGAGCGGCGCGGCTCCGGCGGCGGCTTGCTCGGCGGTCATGAGGAGAGCATCTTATTCGGCGGTCCGGACGGTTCAACGGCAAAGCCCGGAATGGCGGGCGGCGCGGTCACGGCGCCTCCCCCGGCCGGCGCCCGGCCGCGGGTTCGCTGGCCGCCGGCTGCCAGACCATGCAGGCCAGCCCGGCGACCAGCGCCCCGCCCAACAGCCACTGCCAGAGCGTGAGCCGCTCCCCGCCGCCCAGCACCAGCCAGGCCGAGACCCCGGTCAGGAAGGGAGTGGCCAGGCTGACCAGCGTGGTGCGGGCCACGCCGATGCGCCGGAGGCTAACGTAGTAGAGCACCTGGGTGGAGCCCACGCAGAGCGCCCCGGAGAAGACCACCGCGCCGATCACCCGCCAGGAGCACTCCGGCGACCAGATGTAGCCCATGTGGCCGTCGATGAGCCCGGCCGGCACCATCATCAGGGTGGCCAGGACCGCGGTCACCGCGAAGGTGGCCATGGACGGCAGGCTGCGGGCCAGGCCGCGGATGGCCACCGCGTACCCCGCCCAGATCACCGCGCTGACCAGGAGGATGGCCGTGCCGCCCAGCAGCCCCGGGCCGGAACCCTGGCTGGCGGCCCCGGCGCCCACGGAGAAGCCCGGATCCAGCACCACGATGCCCGCCACCGCCGCCATGGCCAGCGCCGCTGAGAGCAGGAACCGGCCGGAGCGGATCACGCGGCGCTCGTCGGCGAAGACTGCGTAGCTCAGCAGCAGCGCGAAGATCACCGTGGACCGCCCGACCAGCACGCTGTAGGCGGCGTTGAGGTGGTAGACGCCGCGCACCCAGACGATCTGGAAGGCGGCCAGGATGGCGGCCAGCAGCAGGGGCACCAGTGGGCGGCGCAGCACCGTCAGCAGGTCGCCCGGCCGGAGCAGCGCCACGATCCCCAGCGCGCAGAACGAGCCGGCGGCGTAGCGGTAGACGTTCAGCGCGTCGGCCGTGAAGGCGTCGCCGCTCTCGCGCTTGATGTAGCGGATGAAGACCGTGGGCCAGGCCCAGAAGAGCGTGGCCAGGGCCATGGGCAGGAAGTCGGCGGAGCGCGGCCGGGAGGCCAGGCGCACCGAGTCGGTCAGCCCGGACGGCCCCGATCCGTCAGGGGGCGCCGGGGAGAGCCCGGAGGGTTCTCCGGGGCCCGCGGTCGTGGACGTGGCAGGCTTTCCCCGCGGTCAGCCCTTGGCCCGCTCCAGGTACTCGCCGTTGGTGGTGTCCACGCGGATCTTCTCGCCGTTGGCGATGAAGCCGGGGACGCGCACGCGCAGGCCGGTCTCGGTGACCGCGGGCTTAAGCACGTTGGTGACCGTGGCTCCCTTGAGGGCCGGCTCGGTCTCGGTGATGAGCATCTCGACGCTCGAGGGCAGGACGATGTTGACCAGCTTCTCATTGTAGAACTCGCCGACCACCTTGATGTTCGGGACCAGGAACTTGACGTCCTCGCCCATGGCCTCGCTGGAGAAGTGGTGTTCCTCGTAGGTCTGGGAGTCCATGAAGACCTGGGTCTGCTGGTCGGCGTAGGAGTACTGCAGCTCCTTGCGGTCGATGTAGGTCATCTCCACCCGGTCGGTGGAGCGCAGCTTGCGCTCGTAGCTCCGGCCCTCGACCACGTCGCGGATGCGCAGCGACACGTGCCCGCGCCAGTTCCCGGGGGTGACGTGCTGGAACTCGGTGACGATGAAGATCTTGCCCTCCATCTGGACGGCCGAGCCCTTGCGGAGTTCAGTTGCAGCGACTTGAGGCATGTTCTCTCCTTCGGTCAAACGCTGGTTTGGAACGCGGCGGGATCATAACCGAAGCCCCGGCGAATTCAACCGATTCCGGCGGCGGCGATGGTCGCCGCGGCTCACTTGCAAGCGTCCGGCGCCGTGATATCCTCAGCACATAACGGCCGTCCGGGATTTCCGGCGCCAGGCCTGCGGATGGAGACGACCATGTCTGAGCTGAGCTTCCTGCTTCCCCGTTCGGAGATGCCCCGCCAGTGGTACAACCTGGCCGCGGACCTGCCCACCCCGCCGCTGCCGCCCCTGACTCCCGACGGCAAGCCGGTGGGGCCGGAGATGCTCGCGCCGGTCTTCCCCATGAACATCATTGAGCAGGAGGTCAGCACCAAGCAGCTGATCGACATCCCCGAAGAGGTCCAGGAGATCCTGGCCCGCTGGAGGCCGACGCCGCTGCGCCGGGCCCGGGCGCTCGAGAAGCATCTGAAGACCCCGGCGAAGATCTACTACAAGGACGAGAGCGTCAGCCCCGCCGGCTCGCACAAGCCCAACACCGCCGTGCCCCAGGCCTGGTACAACAAGCAGTTCGGCATCAAGAACCTCGTGACCGAGACCGGCGCCGGCCAGTGGGGCAGCGCCCTGGCCTTCGCCTGCAGCCAGGTGGGCCTGGGCTGCAAGGTCTTCATGGTGCGCACCAGCTACGACTCCAAGCCGCTGCGCAAGATGTTCATGCACGTCTGGGGCGCCGAGTGCGTGCCCAGCCCCAGCCGCGAGACCAAGGCCGGCCGCGACGTCCTGGCCCGGGATCCGGACTGCCCGGGCAGCCTGGGCGTGGCCATCAGCGAGGCGGTCGAGCAGGCCGTCTCCGACAAGTCCGGGAAGACCCGCTACTCGCTGGGCTCGGTCCTCAATCACGTGCTCCTCCACCAGACGGTCATCGGCCTGGAGGCCAGGAAGCAGCTGGCGCTGGCCGGCGTCAAGAAGCCCGACGTGGTCATCGGCTGCGCCGGCGGCGGCAGCAATTTCGCCGGCATCTCCTTCCCCTTCGTCCAGGACAAGATCCACGGCGCCAAGATCGATATCATTCCGGTGGAGCCGGCGGCCTGTCCGACCCTGACCCGCGGGCCGTTCGTCTACGACTTCGGCGACGTGGCCGGGATGACGCCGCTCCTGGCCATGTTCTCGCTCGGCCACCAGTTCATGCCCCCGGCCATCCACGCCGGCGGCCTGCGCTACCACGGCATGGCCCCGCTGGTCAGCCAGGCGGCGGTCGAGGGCCTGGTGACGCCGCGCGCCTACGGCCAGATGAAGTGCTACGAGTCGGCGCTGCTCTGGGCCCGGACCGAGGGTCCGGTCCCGGCGCCGGAGACCAGCCACGCCATCGCCTGCGCCATCGAGGAGGCGGTCAAGGCCCGCGAGGAGGGCAGGGAGAAGACCATCCTCTTCTGCTACAGCGGCCACGGGCTTCTGGACCTCGCCGGCTACGAGAAGTTCCTCAGCGGCGAGCTCTCCGACTACTCCCTGCCCGAGGCCGACCTGTGCAAGGCGCTCGAGCCGGTCAAGGCCTTCCCCAAGGCCCCGAGGAACAAGTCCGGAAAGTGGTAGTGATGCCGGAGAAGCGGGGCCGGAGGCCGGATCTTGCCTGAGACTCCGCGTCCCAGCGCCCCGGCGCGCATCGCCCAGTACGTCATCGCCGGCGAGGTGGCCCGCGGCGGGATGGGCGTGGTCTACAAGGCCTTCGACCCGGTCCTCAAGCGCACCGTCGCCCTGAAGGTCCTGCTCCACGCCGAGCACGCCTCCCAGGAGGACGTGCGCCGCTTCTTCCAGGAGGCCTCCAGCGCCGCGCGGCTGCAGCACCCCAACATCGTGCCGATCCACGAGCTCAACATCCTCGAGGGCCGGCACTACTACACCATGGACTTCATCGACGGCCGGCCGCTGGACGCCTTCCTGGCGGCCGGGCCGCCGGCCCGGACGGTGCTGGAGCTTCTCGAGAAGGTGGCCCGGGCGCTGGACTACGCCCACGCCCAGGGCATAGTCCACCGCGACCTGAAACCGGCCAACATCCTGGTCGACTCCGCGGGCGAGCCCAAGATCACCGACTTCGGCCTGGCCAAGATCATGGCCGACCCCAAGAGCACCGCCGGGGCCGGCGGGCTGACCCGCAGCGGGACGGTCATGGGCACGCCCAACTACATGGCCCCGGAGCAGGCCTCCGGGCGCAGCAGCGAAGTGGACGCCCGCACCGACATCTACGCCATGGGCTGCATCCTCTACGAGGCCCTGACCGGCCAGCCGCCCTTCGCCGGCGACAACGTCGTGGACACCCTTCGCCGGCACGTCGAGGAGTTCCCGCGCTCGCCGAGCTCGAGCGGCGCGGTCATCCACGCCGACGTCGAGACCATCTGCATGAAGTGCCTGGAGAAGGAGCCGGCGCGGCGCTACCAGTCGGCCGCCGAGCTGGCCGGCGACATCCGGCGCTTTCTGGACGGGCAGCCCATCACCGCCCGCAAGGCCAGCCTGCTGTACCTGGTTCGCCGGCGGCTGGCCCGCAACCGGCTGGCTGCGGCCCTGGCCGCCGCGGCGCTGGCCGCCCTGGTCGGACTGGGGGGCTGGTACCAGCTGCGCCTGCGCGATCAGCGCGAGCGGACCGACGCCAGCACCGAGCGCGCCGAAGCCCTGGAGCGCGAGGAGCGCGCGCGCCTGGCGCGGACCGGCCAGCAGGCCTCCGAGGCCGTGACCGCCGGCCGGTCCTGGGTCTCCAAGTCCCTGGCCGGCCGGAGCGACGAGGAGCGCGAATCCTGCCTGGCCCGGGCCGAGGCCGAGTTCGAGAAGGCTCTGGCGCTGGCCCCGGACTCCCGCGAGGCGGCCCGGGGCGCCTACGACGCCTACAGCCGCCATCACGCCCTGCTCCGGCAGCGGAGCCTGGCCGCCATGAAGGATCCCCAGGCGATGATGCGCCTGAATGCGGAGGCCGGCGCCAAGCTGAACCGGATGCGCGAGCTGACGCCGCTGCTCGAGGACCCGGCCGGCGCCGAGGGACCGCGCAAGTGACCGGACCGCACCGCGAGGCCGACCGGCCGGCCCACGCCCCCGCACCGGCTACGGCGCGGTCCACGGGCCCCGCGGCGTCCCCGGCGCGGGGCGGCTACCCGGCCAACATCTCCAAGGAGGACATCAACCGCCTGCCCATCGGCCGCTGGCAGGGGCCGGTGCACCTGGTGACCTCCGACGAGATGGCCCGGCGGGCCATCGAGACCCTCGCCGGCGAGCGCGTCCTGGGATTCGACACCGAGACCCGCGCGACCTTCCGGGTCGGCGAGAGCTATCCTCCGGCGCTGGTCCAGCTGGCCGCCGAGAAGGAGGTCTTCATCTTCCGGCTGGCCGGCCTGAAGCGCCTCGGCGGCCTGCCCGCGCTGCTGTCCAACCCGCATGTGGTCAAGGCCGGCGTGAGCCTGGCCTACGACCTCAAGAAGCTGCGCGAGATGCACGAGTTCTCACCGGCCGGCTTCGTCGAACTGGAGAAGCTCACCGACGCCTTCGGCATTGTCGCCAACGGGTTGCGCGGCATGGCCGCCATCGTCATGGGCATCAGGATATCGAAGGGCGCCAAATGCTCCAACTGGAGCAACCCGCGGCTCACCCACGAGCAGATCAGCTATGCGGCGACCGATGCCTGGGCCTGTCGGGAGATCTACGTGCGGTTGGACGCCCGCCCGGAGCCCCGCCCGCCAGCCCACCCGCACCACGGCGCCAGGCAACCCCACCCTGGCCATCCTGAGCGGAGTTGAAGGGACACCCCGGCCGTTCCGCACCGAGCCTGCTCCGGTGCCGGGTGTCAGTTCTCAGTCTGGAAGCTCCGACACCTGAACACGAAGGCCGGACACGTCTGAGGCCGTGCCCGCGCCGTTGACTTGCCCGCGGTTTCCCGGTATTCTTCATCATTGACGGCCGGAGGGCTCCTATGCGGGCGGCGCTTCCCTTCGCGATGGCGGCGGCTGCGCTGGCGGCCGGCTGCTCCAACGACTGGCTCTACCCTTGTCCCTACCGGGCGGTCGAGCGCGAGGGGCCGCGCCTGTCGCGGGCCGGGGCCCGGAGCACGTTGTCCCTCGTCCTCAAGCAGTCCACCGCCGGCGTGCGCAGCTGCACCCTGGTGCCGGACGGCGTCCGTCTGAAGTTTGCCAAGGGGGACGCCGTCTGCCGCTTCCGGGACTTCCGCGAGGTGCCGGTGCACAGTGGCGATCCCTCCTGGGGCTATGTGGCCCTCTGTGACGAGGCCGGTCGGCGCCATCAGATCGAGTGGTGGGGAGGTGGCGGCCGCGCCGCGGCCATTGCCGTGGCCGACGCGCTGCAGGACCTCAAGTGGTACGCGGCCCACCCGAACGCCGCGGACGACTTCGCCGACTTCCGGAAGCGGGCTGCGGTCTGGCGGGCGCTGGCGGCCAAGCCGGGGCTGTCCGAGGCGGCGCAGCGCTCTCGAGTGCTGGCCGAGAATGCGATCCGTGGCAAGAAGCTCGACGAGGCCGTGCGCCACTACGAGGCCGGCCTGACCAGGGATCCCCTCTGGCCGGAGGGCTGGTACAACTCCGCGCTGCTTTGCGGCGAGCTCGGGTACGCCCCTGATGCGGTGGAGTGCGCCCGTCGCTACCTGGAACTCTGCCCCGACACGGTGGAGGCCGACCCGCTCCGGAAGCGGACCATCATCTGGGAGGACGAGGCTCGCCAACAGGGCTGGGCGGGCAATGACCAGCCGCAACCATAGGGGAGGATCCATGTCCAAGCGGTGCTTCTGGCTGACGCTCGGCGCGGTGCTGCCCCTGGCCGGCTGCGGCCCGCTGCCGGTGGTCTACACCTCCGGCTCGGCCGGCGCCCCGGCGATGACCGTGACCGAGGCGCGGCAGGCGGCGACCGAGTGCATCGAGCGCATCCCCACCCACTGGCGTCCTTCGGGCTGGTCCATCGGCCCCGCCGAGAACGTCAGGTTCCGGCCCACGCACCTCAGCTACACCCAGCACCGCAAAGTGTGGCTGGGCATCGAGGACGACATGGTGCGCATCCTGGCTTACGATCGCCCCGGCGAGTTCCGGGTGCTGAGGGATGGCGACCGGTTCCGCGCCGACATTCCCGACCTCGGCTTCCGCAGCAAGTACGACAACTACCGGACGGACCTGTCCTGGCCGGACGAGGCCGAGGCCCGGCGGTTCGTCGATGCCATGGAGGTCCTGCGCCGCTCGGCGCTCGCTGAGAGGGAGCAGGCCCGTCGGGCGGAGCTGGCCGGGGAGCGCGAGTTCCTCGACCGCGCGGCCGCCTGGCGGGCGCTGGAGAAGAAGCCCGCGCTTCCCGAGGAGGCCCGGCGCTTCCGGGTCCTGGCCGAGGATGCGGTCCGCGGCGAGAAGCTCCCGGAGGCTCTCGACTACTTCGAGAAGGGCCTGGCGGCCTGTCCGCTCTGGCCGGAGGGCCACTACAACTGCGCGGTGCTCTGCGGCCAGCTGGGGCGCTTCGAGCGGGCGCTCTGGCACGCCCGGCGTTACCTGGGCTTCTTCCCGGACGACCGGGCGCTGAAGGACCGGATGTACGTCTGGGAGGAGAAGCTCGCCGCGGAGAAGGCCCGGGAGGAGCGCGCCGCCTCCGCGAACGTCTCCGCCGCCGAGAGCGACCGCTACCTCCAGCTCGAGCGCCAGGCGGTCGAGCAGGAGAGCGGCCGGGGCAAGTGACCCGGCCCGGGGAAGCAACTGGGCTCCGACGGCGGAGCCGGGGAGGATCGGAGGCATGGACTTGCGGAGCCCGGTGATCCTGGCGGCCTTCGTGGCTCTGTCCGCCGGCTGTGGGCCCAGCGTCCCGCCGGAGACGGTCTACACCACCTCGGGCGCAGGGTCCGGCTCCGGCTCGCCGACCCTGTCCGTCGAGGAGGCCCGCCGGGTCGTTGCCGAGTGCATCGGCCGCATCCCGGCACACCACGGCCTGGACTGGTCGGTCGGCCCAGCCGGGAACGTAAAGTTCCGTCCCACCCACCTGAGCTTCGTGCAGCGCCGCAAGGTCTGGACGGTGGGCGAGATGGACGCGGTCCGCATCCTGGCCTACGACCGGCCGGAGGAGTTTCGGGTGCTCAAGGACGGGGGGCGATTCCGCGCCGACGTCCGGGACTGGGGCGTCTTCGCCGGCCACAAGCTGTTCAAGGCCGACCTGTCCTGGGACACCGAGGCCGAGGCCCGGCGGTTCGTCGACGCCCTGGAGGTCCTGCGCCGGGTGGCGCTGGCCGAGAAGGAGGATCGCCGCAAGGCCGGGCTCGCCGCCGAGGAGGCCAAGCGCAAGGCGCTGCAGGATGCGGAGGCGGACTTCCGGGAGCGGGCCGCGGCCTGGCGGGCTCTGGAGAAGAAGCCGGAGCTCCCCGAGGAGGCCCGGCGCTTCCGGGTCCTGGCCGAGGACGCCATCCGCCGCGAGAAGGTCCCGGAGGCCATCGCCTACTACGAGAAGGGTGTGGCCGAGTGCCTGCTCTGGGCGGAGGGCTACTTCAACTGCGTGGTCCTCTACGAGAAGCAGGAGCGCTACGACCGGATGCTCTGGCACGCCAAGCGCTACCTGGAGCTCGACCCCGGCAGCCAGGCCGTCAAGAACCGGGTCTACATCGGCGAGGAGCGGCTGGCCGCGGAGATGGCAAAGCCGCGGCCGGCGCCGCCGCCGGCCAACTCCGAGGCCGCGATCTACCGCCAGCTGGAGCGCGAGGCCGCCAGGCTGGAGGGCGGCTCGGGAGCCCTCTCCGGCGAGGAGGAGAAGCTGCGCGAGGCCAAGGAGCGAGCCATGAAGAGTGGCGTCCGCTAGCGGGAAGCGGGAGCGAGGAGCGCGACCATGCGCACGGTCATCTGCGTCCTGGGTCTGACTCTGGCCGTGGCTCTGTCCACGGCCTGGGTCCCGGGCTCCTCCGGCTCGGCCCTGGCCGGGCAGGCGGTGGTGGGGGGCTGTTCGGTCTGCGGACATCCCCCGCAGCACCCCTGGCACTACCGCAACTGCCGCTACTACGGTCTGGGCCTGAACAGCGGCGGGGGCGGCGCCCCGGCGGCCAACCCTCAGGCCCAGATGATGCAGATGATGATGCCCGTACTCCAGAACGCCCTCCAGAATATGTGGAACAACCAGCCGACCCTCGACCCCCAGGAGCAGGCCCGCCGCCAGGCCGCGGCCGCCGAGGCCGCTCGCCAGGCCGCCGAGCAGGCCGAGGTCCGGAGGGCCGAGGAGGAGCGCCGCCGGCGCGAGGCCTTCGAGCGCCTCAAGAAGGAGCTCAAGCTCTCCGAGGACTTCGGGGACCTCAAGCTGAAGCTGTCCGAGCCGGAGGACCCGCCCAAGCTCAAGCTCGGCGACGACCCCGCCGGCGACGACGGCCTGCGGCCCAAGGGCACGCCCCTCTTCGGCCTGGGCGGCGACGCCGGTTCGCCGCTTCCCCCGGAGCCGACGGGCGACCCCATGGTCGTGGACCTGCGCAACTGCCGCCGCGGGGCCTTCCTGGCCGGGGCCGCGGAGAAGGCCTCCGGCGAGGACTCCGACCGGCTGATGAACGAGGCGGTCCGCGCCGCGATGGGCGACGCCAGCCTGGTGGCCGAGGCGCCCAAGGACGCCGCCCCGGCCGTGAGCGAGGCCGGACTCAAGGCCTTCCAGGTCGCCAGCAGGCGGTATCGCCTGGCCTGGGACTCCCGTCTGCGCCAGGACCCGCTCTTCAGGCAGGCCCAGCTCCGCTGGGAGCTGGCCGAGAAGGCCGTGCGCTTCAGGCGGGCGGAGCTCGAGAAGCAGCTGGCCGAGAAGCTGGCGACGGCCAGCCTCGAAGAGAAGCACAAGCTGTTCGGCGAGCTGACGGCCGCGGCCCGGGTCGAGCGCGAGGCCTGGGAGCAGGCCCAGGCCGAGGCCGCGGCGGCCGGCAGCCGGGAGGCCTTCGAGAAGGCCGTGCTCGGCGCGACCCTCAAGACCGTGGCGGTGTCGGCCCCGGCCACCCTGCCGGAGACCCTCCGCCGGGAGCGCGAGGCCCTGGAACCGTCGCTGGCCGACCGCGCCCGGCACTGGGCCTTCGAGCGGCTGGCCCGCGAAGAAGCCCTGGACTGGGAGCTGTACGTGGGGAAGAACTACCTGCCCGCCGCGAACCGGGAGCTCACCGCGCGGGTGCAGCGCCTGGCCGACCGCGTCCGCGGGGTTTCGCTCTACCCGGGCCAGCCTGCCAAGGTGGTGGTGGTCGGCGCGCCGCGCGATGCCAACGCCGATGACCCCTACACCATGAACTGCACCAGCACCACCGTCTACGCGGGCGAGGGCTTCCTGAAGCGGAACTTCTCAGGGCCGGGCGGCGACGACCGGCTGCTCTTCGCCCTGGGCCACGAGACCGCCCACGTGCAGCGCGACCACTACTACCTGGCGGTGAAGGCCTACGACCGGGAGGCCCGGACCCTGGACGAGCTGTTGGGCGCCGAGGGCCAGCCGCCCAGCCCCGAGCTGACCGCCGAGTTCCAGAAGGTCCGGCTGCACGGCTTCAACTACGCCCAGGAGCACGAGGCCGACCGGCTGGGCGCGACCATGGCGCTGGCTGCGGGGGCCAAGCCCGGGGCCGTCGGCGGGGTCTTCGCGATGCTGGCCCGCCGCGAGCGGGGCCTGCCCCCCATGACCGAGATCTCCCGCGACCACCCCCGGCCCGGCGAACGCTTCGAGGCCCTCCGGAGGATCTGGGGCGCGGCGCTGGGCGAGATGAAACCGTAGTGGCCACCACTTGGCGTTGAACGAAGTGCAGCCACGCTGGCTGACGCCTGCCAGGAGTGGCGCGCATGTTGTGGCTGGCGCTGTGCTTCATGGAGCAGTGATAGGGCGTGCGGTTGCGGTGCCGAGCCTTGCGGCGCGCTGACCGCAGGGTTCTGGCTTTGACAGCAAGTCTGCGAGCACGATACTACCCGGAATTCCCGCCGGCCGGGCCGGCGGATTTCTGCCAGCAGGAGGTCTGCCCCATGAGTGCTCCTGATAGCCCCGCCAAGCCGCCGGCCGGCCAGGACGAGGCCCAGGCCGGGCCGAAGCCCGGTCCAGAGGCCGATGCGGCCTACCGCAAGCGGTTCGTCGTCGGGTTCTCGATCTTCGCGGTCTTCTTCGCCTACTACCTGGGCACTGCCGTGATCCAGACGCCCAGCTGCAAGGATCTGGCCGCCACGCCGGTGGCCGGTCTGCCGCTGGGTCTGGTGATGTCGCTCGGAATCTTCCCCGTCTCCTGGGCGCTGATCGCCCTGTTCTTCTGGAAGATGCGGTGAACCATGCATGACAACCACGTCGTCGTCGGCTTCATACTCTTCTTCGTGGTGGCCAGCATCCTGATCACCTGGTACACCACGCGTTCCACCAAGTCAACGAAGGACTTCTACGTGGCAGGCCGAAGCGTGCCCTGGATTCAGGTGGGCATAGCCATGGTCGGGAGCTACCTTTCGGCGGCCAGTTTCCTGGGGTGCGCCGGGGACATCGGCGTCTTCGGCGTGGACAGCATCTGGCTGGCCATCGGCTTCTTCGGCGGTTACATGGCGGTGCTGATGCTCATCGCCGGTCCTCTGCGCAACGTGGGCAGCTACACCGTGGCCGACGCCCTGCACCGGCGCTTCCCGGACAACCGGGTCAAGCTCGTGGTGATGCTCTGCACGCTGGTGATCTCGACCTTCTACCTGGTTCCGCAGATGCTGGCCGCCGGGCAGCTCTTCAAGCTGCTGCTGGGCTGGAACTTCGTCTACGTGACCCTGGGCATCGGCGTGCTCATGTCCGTCTACATCATCTTCGGTGGCATGAAGTCGACGCTCTACAACCAGGTGCTCCAGGCCATCTTCCTGTGGATCGCCATGCTGGTGATCACGATCCTGGCCTTCTTCGTGTTCGGCAAGGGTTCGCCCGCCGGCGTGGCTGAGGTTGCCGGTCGGGCGGTGCCGCCGACCCTGGCCGGCAAGGACCCCGCGGTGGTCAAGGCCATCACCGACGAGGCCGTGGCCGCCTTCCCTCCGGAGAAGGCCGTCCTGATCCTCAGGCGCATCGGCGTCGAGCCCACCGGGGAGGTGAAGAGCACCCCCGAACTGCTCAGGGACCTGCCCGACCTCAGACTGCTCAGCAAGGACCAACCCGATTACGTCATCAAGGCCGCAGCCGCCCAGGCCCGGCGGGCGGTGGAGATGGAGGCCCTGACCGCCTTCCCCGCCGAGCGGGCCATCGCCATGGCCCGGGAGCGCATGCCCGGGGCCGAAAACGTGATGACCATAGGGGTGAAGACCAGCAGCACTCTGGCCATGATCAGCACGGTGATCGCGCTGGTCTTCGGCACCGCCGGTCTGCCCCACATCCTGATCATGTTCTACACCGTGCCCAGCGCCCGCGCCGCCAAGAAGAGCGTGACCCTGTGCATTGTGGCCCTGGGCATCTTCTACGTCTGCGCGGTGGCCCTGGGCTTCCTGCTGATCCCGGCGATCTACCCCAAGCTGGTCGGATGGGTGGGCGGCGGGCCGGAAGGCGTCGGGTTGGCCAAGAACATGGCCGTCCTGGAGATCAGCGAGCACTTGGGCGGCAAGTGGCTGGTGGCCATCGGGGCCTCCGGTGCGGTCGCGGCCATCCTGAGCACCGCCGCCGGGCTGATGATCACCGCCGCTTCCACCATCAGCCACGACCTCTACAAGGTCTACATCAACAAGAACG
>Ga0302248_1000084_pt1 | contig 106372 bp, 81 predicted proteins | sample AAG_UR_Leu_MG_FD_193528 | JGI IMG/M metagenome (GOLD analysis project Ga0302248, IMG submission 193528) | Enriched activated sludge microbial communities from anaerobic digester in WTTP, New Holstein, Wisconsin, United States - AAG_UR_Leu | ecosystem: Engineered > Bioreactor > Anaerobic >...
ACGCCACCTTCAAGGCCGGCGACATGATGGCCCACCACGACCACTACAACGCCGGCCACTTCGGCATCCAGAAGGGCGGCGAGCTCGCGCCCCAGACCGGGCTCTACGGCCCGGGCGGCTACACCGGCAAGCACCGCCTGGGCTACCTGGTCCAGACCGTCTCCGTCAACTCGCTGCTGGTGCTGGCGCCCGGCGAGGAGAGCGCCTACCTGCTCGACAAGCGCAGGAAGGATCCGAGCTTCTGGACGGCGCTCTCCGGCGGCCAGCGGGTCATCCGCCCGACCGGCTTCACCTGCGTGAGCCTGGAGCATTTCCAGGACATGCTCGACCGCGGCCCGCACCTGCGGCGCTCGGTGATCACCGCCTTCGAGAGCGCGCCGCGGGACTTCGACTACCTCGCCGCGGACATCACCGCCGCCTACAACTCGACCCGCTGGGCCGAGCCGGGCGCGGTCGCCAAGGTGTCGCTGGTGACCCGGCAGTTCCTCCACCTGCGCGGCACCGACGCCTTCGTGATCTACGACCGCATCGAGACGACGAAGCCCGAGTATCTGCCCAAGTTCCTCGTCCACCACCTCGCCAAGCCCGAGAGCGCCGAGGAGAAGCAGCTCGCCGGGCCGGCTCCCGACGACGGCATCCTCGAGACCCTCTCGCGGACGCTCACCACCGGCCAGGCCCGCGGGCGGCTGACGCACACGGTCGTGCTCCCGGAGAAGGCCCGGGCCCTCAAGATCGGCGGGGCGCACTACTACTGCTACGTCGAGGCCGACGGCGACCAATCGAACGGCTTCACCGGCGAGAACCTGGGCATCGAGGGCGGCCCGCTGCCGCCCCGCAAGGAGCGGCAGCTCGGCCTCTGGCGCACCGAGGTGGAACCGACCGAACGGACCAAGAGCACCCGCTTCCTCAACGTCCTCGCCGCCCGGACCGTCGACGAGCAGGCACCGCCGCCCGAGGTCCGGCGCGTCGACGCCGGCGCGGACGCCGACGCTGTCCTGGTGGGAGGCACGGTCTGCGTCTTCGCGCGGGGGCCCGGGGCGCTCAAGAGCTTCAGGCTGACCATGCCCGGCGCGCGCTGCCTGGTCCTCGACGCCGCGCCGGGGGCGAGCTACGCGGTCGGCGAGGCTCATGAGGCCAAAACGAAGGGCGCGCGCGTCATCGAGTTCGGCGGGGAGATCAAGGCCGGCGCCGAGGGCGTCCTGGTCATCGACCGGCTGCCGGCCGGGGAGTGCACCGTGCGGCGGGTCAGGGGCTAGCCGTCCCGGCTCCGGAAGAACCCTTGAAAACCCGCCGGCGGGCGGCGAGAATGCCCCGCGCAATGCTGTCCGACAGGAGGGCCTCCGGAGTGGCGTTCCGCAGTTTTCTCGCGGCGGTCGTGACTGTCCAGATCTTCGCCTCCGCCCGCCCGGCTCCCGCCGGCGAGGACCCGGTTCCGCGCTGCGTCCGGACCAACACCATCGATATCTTCCACCGGGTCGCCAAGTCGGCCGACGCGGCCTTCGTCGAGGTGTGGGTCACCACCGACTACGGCGCCACCTGGGCGCCGGCCGGCGAGGACCGGGAGTTCACGGGGCGCCTGACCTTCAAGGCGCCGGCGCAGGGCACCTACGGCTTCGTCGCGGCGGCGGTGCCCAAGGGGGGCAAGGCCGGCCGCCCGCCCGCCCCGGGGACGGCGCCGACCGAGGTGGTGGTGGCCGACTGGACCGCGCCGGCCGGCAGGCCGCTGCGCCCCGTGACCAGCGGGTCGCTGGACGTGGAAATCGCCTACGAGCTCCGCGACCAGGGGCCGGCCGGGGTGGCCTCGGCCGCGCTCTGGCAGACGGAGGACGGCGGGCGGGTCTGGCGCAAGCTGGCCGATCTGGTCCCGGCCGAGGCGGCGGTCAAGGCGCGCCTGCCCCGCCAGGGGGTTTTCGGCCTGGCCATCTCCGCCGCGGACCAGTCCGGCAACATCCTGCCCCCGCCGGGCCCCGGCCAGATCCCGGTCTTCACGCTGCTGTGCGACACCGACAGGCCGCGGCTCAAGATCGTCGGCCCGCGCGAGGGGGCGGTCTTCCCGGGCGGCGGCGTCGTGCCCATCGAGTGGGCCGCCGAGGACGACCACTTCGGCGACGCGCCGATCACCGTGGAGTGCTCCACCGACGGCGGCAACTCCTGGGAGAAGGCCGGGCCCGGCGTGGCCAACACCGGCCGTCTGGAGTGGCGCGCCCCGCGGATCGACTCGGCCAGGTGCCTGGTCCGGGTGACGGCCGTCGACAAGGTCGGCAACGAGTCGAGAGAGGTGAGCCGCCCGTTCGCGGTGGACAGCACCGCCCCGTCCACCCGCCCCGTGCCTCCCGCGCAGCTTCCGCCGGTCCAGCCGGCCCAGCCGGTGCCGCCGGCCCCGGACGTTCCGCCGGTCTCCATCCGCAGGCTGCCGCCTCCGCCCGAGCCGTCCGAGGCCGAGCTGCTGGCCGCGGCCCGCGGCCACCTCGACGCCGGACGGCGGGCCGACGCCGCCGCCGCGGCCGGGAAGATCCTGGCCGCGAAGGCCGACAGCGTCGATGCCCGGATGATCCGGGCCAGGGCGCTCCTGGAGTCCGATCCCGCGGCGGCCGCGGCCGACCTGGAGGCGGTCCTGGGGCTGGCGCCGGATGCTGCCGGGCTCTGCGAGCTGCTCGGCGACGCGCACTACCGCCTGGGCACGGCCGCGCTGCAGCGCGGGGACCAGGCGGCCGCCGGGCGGGAGCTCGGCCGCGCCGCCGAGGCCTTCCGCCGGGCCCGGGCCGGCCGCCCCGGCTCCTGGGTGCTGAGCTACAACCTGGCGCTGACGCTCATCGGGCTGGCCCGCACCGAGGCCAAGCCCGGGGCCGCCCGCGAGGAGGCCCGCCAGCAGCTGGCCCGCGCCCTGGAGCTGGTTGACGTGAGGGATCTTGCCTCCCGGGCGGACATCGCCTGGTACCGGGCGGTGCTCACGGAGGATGAGGGCAAGCTGGCCGAGGCCGCCTTCCTCTTCCGCAAGGCCGCCGACCTCTTCGGCCCCGAGAGCCCGTCCGGCCGGGCGGCCCTCGAGAACGCCAGGCGCGTCGAGCGCAGGCGCTGAGCGCCGGCGGGCGGCGGGCGGCGCGGATGGCCGGCGGCAGAAAGGCATCTCGCAGGCCGTCCCCCGGCGCGGAATCAGGATCGCTCTTTCCCGAACCTGAAGACCTCCGGAAGCCGGAGCGCCCGGAGCGCCCCGCCTCCGGCGGCCACGTCCTGGTGACCGGCGGGGCCGGCTCCGGCAAGACCTGCATGCTGGCCGCGCGGGCGGCCGAGCTCGTCCGCGCCGGCCGCGGCGGTGAGGTGCTGGCCATCGTGCCCAGCGGCGGGGCCGCGCGCGTCTTCGCCGCGATGGTCATGGGGCGCGCCGGGGCCGGCGCCCTGGTCGGCCCGCGCCTTCTGACCCTGGGCTCGCTGGCCCGCGAGGTGCTGGCCGCCGCCGGCGATGGCCGGGGCGCGCCGGAGCTGCCCTCCGCGGCGCGGCGCGATTTCATCGCCGCCCTGGCCCGGGCCGCCGACGGCGCCGGCCGCCTCGGGGTGCTGGCCGGCTCGTCCAGGCTGGCCGGCTTCCTGCTGGCCCTGGAACGCCTTGTCTCCGAGCTGCGCTCCGCCGGCGTCTCCGCCGGGGACTTCGCCCGGGCCCTGACCGCCGCAGCCGGCGACATGGCCGCGGGAGAGGAGCGCGGGCTCTTCGCGGCCAAGGCCGCCGACCTGGCTGCGCTCTACGCCGCCTACGAGGAGCGCCTGGCGGCCTCCGGCCTCGACGACGCCGAGGGCGCCATGCGCCGTGCGGCCGGGCTGCTGGCCTCCGGCCGGGCTGGCCTGCCCGGCGGCGCCCGGGTCGTGCTTCTCGACGGCTTCGCCCGTTTCACCGCCGCGCAGGAGCTGCTGGTCTCCGCGGCGCTGGCCCGCGCCGCGGAGAGCATGGCCGCCCTGTGCTACGACGGGAACGCCTCCGGCCGGCTGGCCCACGTGCGGGAAGCCTGGGCGGCGGTCCGCGCCGCCCGGCGCGACTGGCGCGAGGAGCGGCTGGAAGTTGCGCACCGCTTCGGCGCGCCGGACCTGGCCGGGCTCGAGGCCCGGCTCTTCTCCGGCAACGGGCCCGGAGGGGCCCGGGCGGAGTCGGTCGAGGCCGTGGCCGCCGCCGGGGCGCAGGCCGAGTGCGAGGAGGCGGCCCGGCGCGCTGCCCGGCTGGTCCGCGACGAGGGCTTCCGGCCAGGGGAGATCGCCGTGCTGGCGCGGAGCCTGGCGGCCTACGCCCCGCACCTGGAGCGGGCCTTCCGGCTGGCCGGGCTGCCGCTGGACCTGGCCGAGGGGCGCCCGCTCCGGGACCTGGCCGCCGCGGCCGAACTGGGCCTGGCCATGCGCGCCGCGCGGAGCGCCTCGGCCGGCGAGTTCGCCCGCTGGCTGGGCGCGGCGGCCGAGGCGGACGGCGCCGGGGCCCTGATCGAGGCGCTGCGCGGTCCGCTGGCCACCGCCGCCGAGCGGGCGGGAGCGGCGGAGATCGCCGCCCTGGCCGCCGCGGACGGCATCGCCGACGCCGGCGCCCTGGAGGACGGCTCCGGGCGGCTCTCGCCATCCGGCCGCGCGGTCCTGGCCGCCGGGCTCCGGCGTTGCCGCGCGCTGTCCGGGCTGCTGCCGGAGGAGGGTGCGGCCGCGCCGGGCCGGTGGGCCGAGGCGGCCGGGCGCTGCCTGGAGGCGCTGGAGCCCGGCCGGCGGATCCTGGCCCTGGGCTGGCCGGAGGCGGTCGTGCGCCGGGAGCTGGCCGGGCTGGAGGCCCTGCGCGCCGCGCTGGCCGCCGTCGGGCCGGCGGCCGAGCGGGCCGGGCTGGGCCAGGTCGGGCTGGGGGATTTCCTGGAACTGCTCGAGGCGGCCCTGGCCGGCCGGAGCCTGCCGGCCGCGCCGCCGCGCTCCGGGGCGGTGCTGGCTGCCAACGTCTTCGAGTCGCGGGCCGAGGAGCGCCGGGCGGTCTTCGTGCTCGGCGTGGCCGACGGCAGCTTCCCGCGCGACGCGGCCGAGAGCCCGCTCCTGGGCGACCGAGAGCGCCGGCTGCTCGCGCCCCGCGGGGTGGATCTGCCGCTGGCCGCCGCGGCCGCCGAGCGCGAGCGCTACCTCTTCTACATCGCCTGCACCCGGGCCCGCGAGAGGCTGTGCCTGTGCTCCCCCCAGCCGGGCGGCGCCGGGCGCGGGGCGGGGCGGGGCGCCTTCCTCGACGAGGCCGCGGCCGCCTTCGCGCCGGGCTCGCTGCGCCTGGCCGAGGCGGGGCGGGGCTTTCCTCCGGTCGGGGAGCTGGCCTGGCGGGGCGAGGCGCTGGGCCTCCTCGCCGCGGCCTTCAACTCGCCGCGGCCCGACGGCGAGGCGGCCGGGGCGCACTGGCGGCAGGCGCTGGCGCTCCACGGGCGGCTGCGCGCGGCCGGGGGGCTGCCGGCCGGGGCGCTGGCCAGGCTGGCCCCCCGCCGGAGCCCGCCGGGGGAGCTAGTCGACGGCCGCGCCCGCCGGGCGCTGGCCCAGGCCTTCGCGGTGCAGACCGCCTCGGCGCTGGCCGCCTTCGGCAACTGTCCCTTCGCCAACTTCCTGCAGCGCGGCCTGGGACTGGCCGCCCGGCGGCGGCTGGAGTTCGACGCCCGGCTGGCCGGCGACGTGCTCCACGCCGCGCTGCGGCGGGCCTACGCCGCAGCCCGCGACGGCGGCGAGCTGCCCGCCCCCTCGGCGGCCGGCGCGCTGCTCCGCGAGGCGCTGCGGGCCGACTTCCCGGGGCTGTCCGGACGGCCGCAGACCGAGGCCTTCCTGGCGGCGCAGGAGCCGCTTCTGCGGCGGCTGCTCGCCGAGGACGGGGAGCGCCTGCGTTCCTGCGGCACGCGGCCGGCCCGCCTGGAACTGACCTTCGGCGGGGGCCGTTCCGGAGGCGATGAGGACGCGGCCGGCAGCGGCCGGGGCCTGCCCCTGGGCGAGGGGCTCCGGCTGCGCGGCCGGATCGACCGCGTGGACCTGCTGGGCGGCGACGGCAACGGCGCGGCGCTGGTCATCGACTACAAGCGCAGCCTGCCCTCCGGATGGAAGCGCGATCCCCAGGTGCTGCTCTATGCCCTGGCGCTGCGCGAGGTGTTCGGCATGGAGCCGGCCGGCGCCGGGCTGCTGGGGCTGCGCGGCGCCGGCGGCGGCCGGCGCACCGCCGGGCTGGTCCGGCCGGAGTTCCGCGCCAGGCTGGCCGCCTACGGCTTCAGCGCGGAGCTCACCGACGCGATTCTCGAGGAGGCCCGGGCGGCCGCCGCGGAGCTGGCCCGCCGCGCCGCCGGCGGCGACGTCCGCGTCTGGCCCGTCAGCTGCGCCGGCTGCCCGGACAAGGAGGCCTACAACCCCATCTGCCGCTTCGACGGTGCCGAGTGGCGCGCCGAGCACGGCTGGGCCCCCGAGGACGAGGGCGAAGGCGAGGGAGAAGGCGAAGGGGCGGGGGAGGGCGGCTAGAACCCTATCCGGCCCCGGGGATCCTCGTCGGGCGCCTCGAGCTCCATGGCCATGGCCGCCTCGAAGTCGGCCCGGGTCACCGGGCCGGCCGAGCGCTCGGCCAGGGCCAGCCGCGCGGCGTTGAGCAGCACGTTCTTGATCTGGCCGCCGGTCAGCTCCGCCTGGCTGAGCCAGCCGGCGTCCACGTCGCCGGAGAGCGGCAGCCGGGCCCCCAGCATCTTCTCCCAGATGCGCCGGCGCATGGTCCGGTCGGGCGCGCTGAACTCCACCTTGAGGGTGATGCGCCGCTCCAGCGCGGGATCCAGCGCCACCCGCCGGTTGGTGGTCAGGACGCAGACGCCGTCGAAGCGCTCGATCTCCTGGAGGAGCACGTTGACGGTGCGGACCTCCCAGGCATGGAAGGCGTTCTCCCGGTCGAAGAACATGGAGTCGGCCTCGTCCCAGAAGAGCACCGCCCCGCTCTGGCGGGCCTCGCGGAAGATGGCCACGATGTGCTTGTCGGTCTCGCCGATCCAGCAGCTCTGCAGCCGCGCGTAGTCGGCGACCAGGATCGGCCGGCCGAGCTCATGGGCCAGCGCCTCGGCGCAGGCGGTCTTGCCCACTCCGGGCGGTCCGGCGAAGAGCAGCGTGACGTTGCGCCCGTACGGCAGAACGGCCTCGATGCCCCAGTCCTTGAAGACCTGCGCCCCGCCCCGCGCCTGGGCTAGGGCCATGCCGAGCGTCCGTTCGACCCGCTCGTCGAGCACCAGGGCGTCCATCCTGACCGCCGGCTCGCGGACCACGAAGTCCGAGCTGCCCCGGCGGATGCGGGCGTCCTCCAGCCCCAGCGCGCGGCGGGCGACGGCTCCCAGCCGGTAGGCGGTCTTCTCGATCGCCACCACATTGCCGGCACCAGGGAGCTTCTGCCCGGCGCCCTCCTCGACGAGACCGGCCTCCGCGAGGCGTCCGTCGGCGGCCAGGGCCGCCAGGCTCGCGGCCATCTCGGCGCTCGTTTGGCCGGCCGCGAGCGCCAGGCCCGCGCCGGTGAAGAGCCGGTCATCCTCGGGCAGATGGCCGAGCTCCCGCCCGACCAGGGCCAGGAGCACCAGGCGCTCGAGCCGGCCGAGGGCGGGGCCGTCGGCGGCGAAGAGCGCGCTCAGCCTCCACTCGGGGTGAGCGGCCAGCGTCGCCTCCAGGCGGGCCACTTGGCGGTCCGCGCGTCTGGCCGAGCGCAGCGAATCCTCCGGATCGCCCAGGCCGCGGCGCTCATCGTCGAAGGCCTCGCCCTTGGCGCGCAGCGCGAAGGTCAGCGGCAGGAGGTACTGATGCAGCTCGGCCTCGCCCCGCACCGGCCAGGGGAGGGCCGCGCGCCCGGAGGCGAGCGGTTCTTCGACGAGCGCCGGGGCGGGCACGATCCGCCGATCGGGAAGCTCGGCGTCGGGATTGAGGCAGTGGATCAGCCCGCCGACCTGGAGCCTGCCGCCATCCAGACAACGGCGCATGGCCGCGAGCTTCTCGCCCGCGGGGACTCCCAGGAGGTCGGCGAGCTCGGCGAGCTTGCCCACCTCGCCCTTGACGAGCGAGAGCCGGCCCAGCACCAGCGCGGCCAGCGCTTCGCGCTCTAGCTCGTCGAGACCCGCGCGGCGGCAGGCCGCGGCGAAGCCGACCGTGTCGGGAGTCGCGTCGAGCGAACGCTGCCACCAGCGCCGCCAGGCTTCGTCGGCCGTCCGGGCGGACCGGATCTGCCCCGCGGGAGCATCCTCGTCACCCTCGGCACCAACGCGCGCAGCGCGGGCCTCGAGCATCCGGCGCGCGCCCTCGAGCAGCGCGTCGTGCGACGCGAAAGCGGCCGCCCTACCGGGCAGCGCGAGCTTCCTGTTCTTCTTGTTGTCCTTCTTCTTGCTCATGGCTCCAGACCCGTCAGATAACGGGCCTCCTCCGTCCGAAGCAGAGCTCCGGCCTGGGTCCTCTCGGCCCGCGACACTGCCGCGGCGCACGAATGACGCCGGGCCCGCGACGCGGGACCTCAACACTACACTCAGCTGTTTGGGGAAGACGGGCTCAGCCCCACCGCGGCCGGCCCGTCCCGAAGAAGGTCTTCTAGACGGGCGAGCGGCCGCAGGAGAGGGCGAGAGACCCGTTGCCCCGCTCGGCGATCATGCATTCTGCAGCGAGCACGGTAACGCTCCCTTCTGTTCCTGCGCCAGCCAATCTGGCTCGACAGGGTATAACGCATGTGGTCGGAGATCGGCTTGGGAAAAATGCCAGAAACGAGCGCTGATCGAATAGCGTCTGCGCGGGGCTCCTTTACGGCCTGTAACCGCCTTTGTGAGAGCCTGACCGGACGAAGTATCGAACTCCTGGTTGAAGGTCCCTGATCATCTTCTGCCTCGCTAAGTCAGCTAGGGCTTTGATAATGTCGGTAGCTTCTCAAAGGGCGTGATCGGGTTCAGCGACTGCCAGCAACGCTCACTGATCCACATGTCAACTTCCAGCTTATGGAAGCATTCGTGGCATACAGTCACGACGCGCCAATCGGCAGCACCCTGGCAGTCTATGGCCATTAGCGGTTCTATTGGATCAGTGATGATGCCGTCGTCAGGGTACGGATACACCTCCTTGATTGAGGGGTCCTTCTCCACGCCGCAAGCTAGGCATCGCTGTTTCATGTCATGTCACCTTCACCTCTTCCTCACAGCCTCGGATCCACCGGCTCGCTCTCGAGCGCCAGCACCCCGAAGACGCACTCGTGGACGCGCCGGAGCGGCTCGTGGCGGACGAAGCGCTCCAGGGCCTCGATGCCCAGGGCGAACTCGCGGAGGGCCAGCGACCGCTTGCCGGAGAGCCCCCGGGAGCGCAGCCGCTCCAGGTTCTCCGTCGCGTCGTACTCCGGGCCGTAGATGATGCGCAGGTACTCCTTCCCGCGGCACTTCACGGCGGGCTGCACGAGCCCCTTCGTCCCGCGGGCGACGAAGTCAAAGGGCTTGACCACCATACCCTCGCCGCCGCGGCCGGTGAGTTCCTCCCACCAGCGGATGCCCTCGGCCTGACTGGCTTCATCAGTCACGTCCACGACCTTGTAGGGCGTGGCTAGAAGGAGTTCCTCGTCAGTATGGCAAAGCCTGGCCAGCGTCTCCATGTGCCAGACGTGGTCCCGGTCGATGTGGACGCCGCTGTCGCTGGCCATGATGTGGAAGGGGGCCAGCTTTAGGTCGGTCACCGACTTCACCGGCCAGCAGTATTCCTGGTAGGCCCGGACATACTGCGCGGCCATCTCCGCGCGCTTGCGGAAGCTCTCCAGAAGCCCGGCACCGCCTTCGCTGCGGGCCGCAGCCTGCTCCAGGGCGGCCACCACCTCCGGCAGTGCCGCCCGGGCCGCGGCGCCCACGGCGGCGTACTGCTGCTCGAGGAGCGCCTGGGCCTTGGCCGACCAGGGCATCAACTCGCAGTCGAGGCAGAACCAGTCGGTCTTGAACTCCTCCCACAGCCCGGAGGCGGTAAGCGCCTTCTGAATGCGGCCGAGGAACTCGCCCTGGACCGCATGGCCTTTCTCCGGGAAGAAGTGCCGGCCGGTGCGGGTGTAGCAGGCGCCGATGCCCTCTCCGGCCACGCCGAAGCGCTTGCGCGCGGCATCCTCGTTGCGGCAGACCACCACCACCGCGCGCGAGCCCATGTGCTTCTGCTCGCACACGGTGCGCGGGATGCCCTGGTTCCGGAAATGTGCGAAGGCTTCGGCCGGGTGCTCTAGGAGCCCTGGGAGGCCCGTGGTCTCGCACGGCGACATGGTCGGCGGCAGGTAGATCAGCCACTTGGGGTTGGCGGCGAAGCGGCTCATCACTTCGAGCGCCGCGGCGGCGTTCTCCTCGCGGATGGTCACGGTATGGTGCAGCCTGGTGGGGATGATGCGCTTGCCGATCACGTCTTCGATGTCCAGCACATCGTCGAGCGCCTGCTGGGCGGAGAGCGCCGGGGCCTGGCCACCCTCGGGGATGAACGGCTTGGCCGGCTCGCAGTAGGTGTGCGCCGCCGGGACGGAGACCAGCTCCCGCTCCGGGTAGCGCAGCGCGGTCAGCTTGCCGCCGAAGACGCAACCGGTGTCGATGTTGATGGTTCGGTTGACCCACTCGGCCTCCGGCGTCGGGGTGTGGCCGTAGATCACCATGGCCTTGCCGCGGTACTCGGCGGCCCAGTCGCAGCGGACCGGCAGGCCGAACTCGTCGGTCTCGCCGGTGGTCTCGCCGTAGAGCGCGAATTCCCGGACCTTGGCCGAGCCGCGGCCCTGGAGTTCCTCGCGCATCCCGGCGTGGGCCACGACCAGCTTGCCGTCGTCGAGGACGTAGTGGCTGATCAGGCCGTCGATGAACGTGCGCATCCCTTCCTGGAGCGTGGCACGCTCGACCTCGGGCACGGCTTCGACCTCAGCCAGCGTGCGTTCCAGGCCATGGGTGATCTGCACGTTCTTGCCGCCGAGCTTGCGGAGCAGCTTCACGTCATGGTTACCGGGGACGCAGAGCGCGCTGCCGGCCGCGACCATGTCGCGCACCAGGCGGTAGGTGTCCAGCACCCGCGGTCCACGGTCGAAGATGTCGCCCAGGAAGACAGCCTTTCGGCCGGCAGGATGCCGCCAGACGGTCGCCCCGCCATCGACCGGCTGCTTCTCGTAACCCAGCTGGGCGAGCAGCTTCTCAAGCTCCTCGTAGCAGCCGTGGACGTCGCCGATGACGTCGAAGGGGCCGTGGTCTTCCTTGCGGTTGTTCCAGAGCGGCTTGCGTTCGATGACCGCCGCGTCCATGTCCTCGATGGAATCCAGCACGAAGACGTGCCGGAAGCCCTCGCGCCGGAGGGTCTTGAGCGACCGGTGCATCTGCCGGGCCTGCTGGCGGATGACGTGCGGGCCGAAGCTGCGGTCCGTGCGGCCGGCGTTACGCTCGTAGCAGACCTTCTCAGGGATGTTGAGGACGACCGCAACCGGGATGGCGTGGTAGTCGCGGGCCAGTTGCACGAGAGGCTTCCTCGACTCCGACTGGACGTTGGTGGCGTCGATCACCACCAGTCGCCCGGAGGCCAGGCGCTTGCCGGCCACGAAGTGCAGGACTGCGAAGGCGTCATTCGTTGCCGTCTGGTCGTTCTCGTTATCGGAGACCAGTCCCCGGCAGAAGTCGGACGAAAGCACTTCGGTCGGCTTGAAGTGCTTCCGGGCGAAGGTACTCTTGCCTGAGCCCGACGGGCCGATCAGGACGACGAGGAAGAGTTCGGGGATGCCGATAGTCATGGGCTACGTCCTCAGCCTGATCAACAGATCGTTGAGCCCCGACCGCGCCGAGGCTCGCTCCGGCAGCTGGCTCGCCTCGCTGGCGATCTCCAACTCCTTGGTCAACCGCTCGTACTCCGACCGTTGGAAGGCCAGATCGGCATCTGGCAAGAAGGACTTCTCTGCGCCCTCGACTTTCCTGGCGATGAGATCTGGAACCTGGGAGAGGCGGAAGTCCTCGTTGAGCCTGACCAGGTTGGCCTCCACCCGGCCGGTGCGCATCAGGTGGATGCCGGTGAGCAGCACCCGGTAGACGTAGAGCAGAGGCTTAACCCGCCGGGGGCTTTCCTTCTCGAAGAGCTTCCACTGGGTGGCGGCGAAGCCCAGGTAGTGGTGCGAGTGGTGCCGAGTGATGCAGCCGGCGGCCAGAGCCTTGAGCTCCTCGTGCTCCGGCGTGGTGTGGACCACGAGCGGCGAGAGCAGCTGCTCGAGAACGTAGCCGTTCTTCTTGAGCATCAGGCCGAAGAACTTCTTGGCGTCGTGGGTGACGAGGTCCAGTTCGAGCCCATCGCGCTTGGCCGAGACCTCGATGGTCTCGTGGTTGACGTCCAGCCCCAGCACTTCTCTGGCCGGCAGGATATGCACGCCCCGGAGATCGTAGTCCGAGTCTGGTGACGGGAAGCCGTAGAGGTGGGCGCCGCTCACCGTGGCGAAGATCAGCGGGTAGGGATGGCGCCTAACCTCAGCGCGCAGCATATCGTTCACTTGCCGCCCTCCTCCGCCATGTAACGCCGTGCTCTGATCAGGAAGGCGTTGACCCGCTCGTAGTCGGGCTGCTCGGGCAGCTTGGTGTCGGCGAACGCCGTGTCGAACTCCTTGTGGAGCGCCAGGCGCCACTTGTCGACCTCGGCCCACTTCAGCTTGCCGCTCCGGACGGCGAGCAGCTGCGCGCGGTGCTCGTCCACCCGCACGGGCACGAAGCCCTCGCGGAGCACGGTGACCCCGGACAGCAGCAGGCGGATCAGGTGCATGGCGTGCTTCCACTTGATGGCGCCCTTGTTGCGGAGGTCCTGCCCGAGCTTCTTGAACTGGCTGACCACGTAGCCGTTGTAGGTCTGGTAGACGAGCTTGGAGAGGAAGGCCGAGCGCATGTCGAGCAACTCGCGGGCGAGAGGCTTCGCCTCCTCGACCATCGGCGTGTAGAGGCACTCCAGGACGTTGGGGTTGGCCTTCAGGGCCAGCGTCAGGAACTTCTGCAGCTCCCAGTAGCACTCCTCGGTCTCGGGGCTCTCGATCTGCTCGGGTAGGCCGAAGAGCGACCACTGGAGATCGGCCGGCGGCAGGAAGATGCCGCGGCGGTCGGTGTCGGAGTCCTTGCCGGCCAGGCCGAAGGCCCGTGAGCCCACCACGCACCGGTAGATGACGCAGTCGCGGAGGTTGTACTCGTCGAGCGCCGCGGCGCGGCTCTCGAAGCCGGCGCGCTGGTACTGCTTGCGGATCGCAAACTCCTTGCGCTTCATGGCCAGTTCGAAGCCGTCCAGAAAGCGCACCATGTAGGCGTGCCGGTTGTCGACCGGCGACTTGATGATGACCCCCACCGCGCCCTTGGGATGCAGGATTGCGCCGTTGGTGCCGCGGACCTCCTTCAGCGACACCACCTGGGTGCCGACAGAGAGAACCATGTGCGGGCTGAAAGATCGTGAGTTGGCCATGATCTGTCCTTCAGCTCCTGCTGAACACTGCCATCTGCGTCGGCGCCCCCAGCGTCGGATCCTCCGTCCCCACCGGCAGGAAGCGCACTGAGTAGCCGAAGCGCCCGGCCACGCCCTCCGCCCAGGCGCGGAACTCCGCGCGGGTCCACTCGAAGCGGTGGTCCTTGTGGCGGAGCTTGCCGGCGGGCATGTTTTCGAACTTCGCGTTGTACTCGATGTTCGGCGTGGTCAGCACCACCGTCGCCGGCTTGGCGAACTCAAAGAGCATCCGCTCGAAGGCCGCCAGGCGTGGTGGGTCGAGGTGCTCTATGACCTCCACCACCGCTGCTGCGTCGAAACCGGCCAGGCGCTTGTCCCGGTAGGTGAGCGCCCCGTGGAGGAGCTTCAGTCGCTCGCGGACGGCCGGTGCCAGTCGGTCGAGCTTGAGCCGCCGCTGGGCGATCTCCAAGGCGCGGACGGAGGCGTCAAGCCCCACGACCTCCGTGATGCTCTTGTCCTTGACCAGGCTCTGGAGCAGCTTGCCCTCGCCGCAACCCAGGTCCAGCACACGCCTGGCGCCCGACGCCCGCAGCGCGGCCAGGACAGCGCCCAGGCGCTGCTCGTTGAGGTTGAGGGTCTTCTCGACCTCTTCCTCCTCGCGGGCGCGGGAGCGGACTTCGGCCTCGGGGTCGGGGGCGTCCTCGTCGGCCAACCGTGCCAGGGCCTCGCGGGTGAGGTTGTGCCGGTGCATCAGGTAGCGCCGGGCGATCTGCTCCTTGGCCGGGTGATCAGCGAGCCAACCCTCCCCGTGGCGCAGGAGCTTTTCCACCTCCGCCTCCCCGACCCAGTAGTGCTTGTCATCATCGAGCACCGGGATGAGGACGTAGAGGTGCGAGAGCAGGTCGGACAGGCGCACGGTGCCGGCGAGTTCCACGGTGTAGTAGCTGCTCTCGCCCCACTCCGGGAACTTCTCGTCCAGGGTGTGCCGGTGGGCGGCCACCGTGTAGCCCAACGGCTCGAAGAGCGCGCGCAGGAACGCCTCGCCCCCGCGACAGGGCACCGCGGCGAGCTTCACCTGTAGCGGCAGCGCCGCGTCAGCCACCTCCTGTTTGCCCTTGCAGATGCCCGAAATGGCAGTCCCGAAGACGCGGGAGATAGCCACGCTCAGGAACGAGGAGGCCACGTAGGGCCGGTCGTTGACGTACTGTTCGAGCGACCAGTTCTGGCCGGACGGCCCGCCCTGTATGCGGACAAGCCCCACCGGGTCGATGTCCAGGATCAATGCCGCCGTGCAGCGCTCCTCAGTTGCCTCCGGATAGCAGACGTGAGCCTTCCCGAAGGGCAGCTCGAACGACTGGCACTTCCCCGGGTGCTTATGCAGCAGCCAGCCCAGGTTAGTCGCGGGGCGGCGGGTAGTGGTGATGATCAGGAGCATGAGGCATCCATTCTCTCACTCGACATTGAGGAGCTTCTCTCCCCCTGCGAGCAGCATTATCTCACGCATCTCGCGCACATACCAACCCCGGAAGTCCGAAAGCCTTTCCGGACAGTAGTGCTCGATGGTTGCGCGGATAAGGTCCACCCCCACGGGCAAGGCGTAGGCGAGCACTGTCTGGGCATCCCTAGGATGCCTTATCTGATGAAGCGCGGCAACGCCTGGTTCTCCTCCCGGCGAGATCTTGCCTTGGATGATGCTCGTGGCGTGCACAACCCCTGACCAGTCACGGTAAAGAATCTCATACACGCCTTCGGCGCCTACGACCTTGGCGAGTCCTTCAACGGTATGCGGGCCACCGTATAGAGCGTACCATGGCAAAGGTCGCCCGCTTGCCTTCTGTCGGGTGCGCTTGTATTCGGCCTCCGCTTTTGCATAGTCAGGTTCCTTCAGTAGTTCTTCCAGATTGCCAATCAACTGCTCTGCCTCGGGGATGTCAGGGAGTTCTACCGACTTCAGCCAGTGATCTCGTTTCAGAGCCTGCCGTAGTTGCTTGCCTGATTCCCTCTTGGAGTCCAGTTTCCTGTAGTACCGAAGCCGGCCGTTGACGTGCCAGACCATGAAGGCCATCCCACGCTTGGCGGTGTCAGCCTGCAGAATGTAGCGCACTCCAAAGAAGACTTCCAGTAGTGAGCGCAACTGAAGTTTGCAGGCGTCGGCTGCCCCCTCCTTCAGCAGGATGGAGATCGCATCCAGCATGTCCAAAGCATGGCGTAACGACAGGATGACGGGGAGATCTCGGCTGGACGGGGCCTTGCCCCAGCACCAATAGAGAACATGCGTCCCAAAGTTGACCGTTTCTCGTATTCCATCTGCCCAGGCGCTGAAGAGGGCGCCAGCAGGTGTTCCCTTCAAGTCCAGCGGGGCTAGCTTCCCAAATGGTTGAGTCGGCACGGCGTTCAATCCTCCGCCCTCTCCGTCCCCGGTGCCATCCTGACCAGCTTCGGCTCGAACTTGGCCAGCGGCTCGACCAGGTCCGCCTGCGCGGCCATGACCTCCTCGATCTTCTTGTAGGCCATGGGCGCCTCGTCGATGCCGGCCGAGAGCAGCTTCACGCCGCGCTCGGCGAGGTACCCGTCGAGGTCCTGCTGCCGGAAGCGGCGCTTGGCCTCGGTTCGGCTCATCTTGCGACCCGCGCCGTGCGAGGCGGAGTTCAGCGACTCCGGCTCGCCCTTGCCCCGGACCACGAAGGCCGGCGTGGCCATCGAGCCAGGGATGATGCCGATGACGCCCCTGCCCGCCGGGGTGGCGCCCTTGCGGTGGACCACCACCTGCTCGCCGTAGTGCTCCTCCTTCCAGGCGAAGTTGTGGTGGTTCTCGATGTCCAGGAGCACGTTGACGCCCAGCGCCCTGGCCATGGACTGGTGGATCAGCGCGTGGCTGGCCGCGGCGTAGCGGCCCATCAGCTCCATGGCCTGCCAGTACTCCTGGCCCTCCTGGCTGGCGAGCGACAGCCAGGCCAGGTGCAGGAGCTCCTTGGGCAGGTCGCGGTGCAGGCGCATGGCCAGGTCGCTGTAGTACCGGGCGACCTCGCCGCCGGTGCCGCGGCTGCCGCTGTGGCTCAGGATGGCGAGATACGTGCCGGGCGCCAGGCCCAGCGCGTCCGTATCCACGGTGAGCACGCCGTACTCCACGAAGTGGTTGCCGCTGCCCGAGGTGCCGAGCTGCGCCCAGGCGCGATCCTTGTGGCGGATGGTGACCGGGCTCACCGACCAGTCCTCGTCCATCACCGGATGCTCGCGCCGCCTGGCGAAGGACGCGCCCACGCCGAAGTCGGTCTCGCGCACGAGGGCCGCCTCAAGCCGCTTCTCCTCCTTCTTGAGCGCCTCGACGGGCAGGTCGAGGACGGTCAGCTTCATCCGGCAGGCGATGTCCATGCCCACCGCGTAGGGGATGACCGCGTCGCGCACGGCGAGCACCCCGCCGATGGGCAGGCCGTAGCCCTGGTGGGCGTCGGGCATGAGCGCCCCGCGGACCGAGATCGGCAGCCGGCAGGCGCTCTCCATCTGGCCGAGCGCGGTGGGCTCGATCTCGTCGCCCCAGCGCCGGTACGGGACGGGCTGCTCCCGCGCGGCCGGAGTCTGGGCGTCGAGCAGATACGTCGCGAGCTCGCCGTAGACCTCGTCCTCGGCGAACCGGTCCGGGTCCTCGACCAGGGCGATCAGGTCGGACTCGATCTCCATCTTCTCCTTGCCGGCGCGCGACGCGGCGCGGACGGCACCGATGGCCCGCTTCATGGCCTCGCCCTGGGGGATGCCCAGTTCCAGCAGTTCCTTGGGCTTCACTTTGGACCTCTCTTCCTTGCCTCCGCCTCGACGGTCATTAGACGGGCAGTAATCTCGGCAACCCGCCTGTCTCCCTTGGCCTCTTCAGGTACGCGCTTGAGCAGCGTCCTGACGTGCTCGGTCTGCCGCTGATGGAAGACGGCTGCCTCGATCAGCATCAGGCAGCTTCCTGCCATCTCCAGCGTCTCCTCGAAACTCCGGGAGGCCACGTGAGACAGCTGCTCGTACCGCTTGCGCGCCCTGCCGATGTCCTGCATACGCTTCCGACACGGCGGGCAACGCACTGCGTCGGCCTCCAGCGGGAAGCCGAGATCCTCGTACCAGTGCTTCTGCTCCTGGGCGAAGAAGATGAACCTTCGCCGGCAGTCGCGGCAGACCTTGTCGATGTCGTAGTAGTGGGTTATGGCCACGGTGGCCGGCGTCTGCCTCGAGACGTCGGCCGCCACGGCTGTCCCAGGCACCATCCGGGTGCCGTCGTTCGGGAAGACCGGGTGCCAGCCGGTCGTGCGCTCGATCCTGCGCAACTGAGCCTCGGTCAGGTACCGCGTGTTCCAGTGCAGGTGAACAGCCGGGTCATCCGGGTTCGGGTCAACCCCAGTGACGTGCGGGGCCTTGCCGTATCGCGGATGCTCAACATGTTCAGCGTAGCGTTCAGGGCACCGGTGGCGCTTCATTGTGAGCTCACTTCCCTGCCACCTCGACCCGCCAGGCCGAGGAGGATTCCTTCTCGATCTTCACCGCGACGTCCAGGAACCGGCCGATGATCTCGGCGTTCGTGGAAGTGTGCCGCGAGGGCGCCACCGTCCGGAATCTCCCGCCGCCGGCCAGCGCCATGGGCACCAGGAGCTGATCGGCCAGGTGTTCTCCGACCGCGGCGCTATCCGCGATGTAGCTCCGGGCTTCTTTGACGGCCTCGTCGGCCACGGTCTCGGCCGGCCGGCCCTTCTCGCCGAAGCCGGTGAAGACCTCGGTCAGGTGCTCGCTCTCGACCTCTATGACCACGATGTTCCCGGGCCCGGCCGAACCCTCAACCGGCTCGGCCTTGAGGCACGCATCCGGCCAGTTCAGCTTCCGGCCGATGACGGCGAGTTCCCGCATGGCGATGTGCAGCGGCAGATTGGCAACCAGCGCCCGGGCCAGCCGCCGCTTGATCTCGCCGCGCTCGGGGATGTCGATCCGCGAAAGCTGCGCGGCCGGCTGGATCTCCACCTTGAAGCAGCCGCCGCCGGCCGGGTAGAAGCCGGGCCGGACGAGCGTCACATCGACCTTCGGCCCCATCCGACAAACCAGAGGAAGGAAGGCCTTCTGGAGGAAGTCGAACGGAGGCGCGAAGGGGTTATGCGTGCCGCCCTCGAGCTTGAGCAAGCTGGGTTCCTTGGCAGTCAAGAGCGCCGGCAGCACGGTCTGGAGCACGAGCGTCGCGCTCCCGGCCGTGCCGATGGCCCAGCGGTAGCTCCCGCCCCGGACCTCGCCCGGAGCGAAGGAGAGCTCCTGGGAGCCCAGCGCCGCGCCCCGGACCTCGGCCCGGCCGACCTCGGCCGCGGCGTTGACCGCGGTGAGGTGCTGCCGGAGCAGCCCGGGCTTCTTGCGCCCGGCCCGGATCTTTTCGATCCGGAAGGGCTTGCCGGTGACGAGGGAAAGCCCGAGAGCAGTCCTGAGGATCTGCCCGCCGCCTTCGCCGAATGAGCCGTCTATCGTAATCATGGCCGGATTCTAGTCCTTCTTTTCTCCCTCAGCAATCATCTTCTGTTCTGCCGTCCCCCGCGGGGGCCGGGCCTAGCAGCCCGTTGAAGAATTGCCAGGACCGCGTTGCTGCGCAACCTGGAGGGACGCGCGGCCTCGCGGCCTTGGGCTTCGTCTCTCCTCGTCGGCGTGTCTTCGCAGACACGCTCTCCTCGTCGTTCCTTGCCCAAGGCCGCAATCCCACGCGTCGCGGCCCTGGCACTTCTTCAACGGGCTGCCGCTCCCGGCCCGGCCCCCAGCAGAGTTAGAGCAGGTTCACCACCTTCTCAGTCAGACCCTTGTCGCCCAGGACCACGCTGAGCTTGGCCTTGCCGGCGATCTTCTCCAGCACCTCCAGCTCCCGCAGGCGCATCAGGGTCGGGTTGTCCTCCAGGATCTTGGCGGTGTTCGACTGCGAGCGCATCGCGGCGGTCTCCTCACGCCGGGTGATGAGCGCAGCCTCGGCCGCCTTCTTGGCCTCGGTCACCTTGTTCATGAGCTCCTTCATCTCGCCCGGCAGGATCACGTCACGGATGCCGAGCGCGACCACGCTCATGCCGAAGGCCGAGACACGCTTGCGCACCATGTCCTCCCACTCGCGGGCGACGGCGTCCTTGTCCGAGAGCAGTGCGTCCAGCTCCCGGGTGCCGATCACCGCGCGGAGCGCGAGCTGCGCCTCGCGGTAGAGCGCCTGCTTGGCGTCCTCGACCTCGGCAACGGTCTTCACCGGGTCGTTGACGCGGTAGGTGACCACCGCATTGAGCCGCAGGGTGACCTTGTCGGCGGTCATGATCTCCTGACCGGCGACGTCAGCCACCGCCTCGCGCATGTCGACCTGGTAGAGCTTCACCTTGCCGACATTCTTCCAGAAGGCGTAGGTGCCCGGGCCCAGACGGCTCACGAACTCGCCGTCCTTGAAGTACAGGCCCGCGTGACCGTCCTCGACAGTGAAGACGTTGAGGACGGCGTCAGCGCCCTTGGTCTTGAGGATGGTCTGGAGCTGCTCGTGGTCAAACCGGACCTGCCGCGCGTCGACCATCTCAACCTTGACGTTGCGGAAGCCGGTCCAGAGCGCCCAGAGGCCTGCATCCAGGACGGCCTCGAACCGGCCGTCGATCCAGACCAGGGCCCGCTCGTGGTCCTTCAGGTCCACGACGGTCGCCTGATCCCTCAGCGCGCCCGACTTCACGATCACGTCGAGCTCGCGGTGGACCAGCCACGGGGCACGCACCGAGACCACCTCAACCCGGACCTTGCCGAGCGGGTCGAAGACCCAGCGCTTGCCGTGCTCCAGGATGCCCTGGAACTCGCGGTCCTTGAAGTACAGGCCCTTCTCGAGCTTGCCGATCTTGATGCGCTTCATGAACAACATCTTTCTTCCCTCCGGCGACGTGCCTTCGTCGCCTTTTCTTTCCCTTACTTTGCCCTGAGGAGAATCTGGCTGGTCGCCCTGGATTCGAACCAGGAATCTCCCGCTTCGCAAACGGACGCTCTCTCCCTTGAGCTAGCGACCAGCTGGTGGTTGACTGCCCTGGTTTCGAGCCAGGATCCTCCCGCTTAAGAGGCGGGCGCTTTGCCGCTTAAGCTAGCAGCCAGCCCAGTTCCCCCTTTCCTCTTGCCTGATCGCCCCGGCAACTCCCCGGGATCTTCCGCTGGAACCGGTCACCTTCCCGTTAGGCCAGCGACCAGCCTGATTCTCTCATCACTTCCACCTGACCTCGTTCTTTGAAGCCTTCAGGGAGCGACCGTCCGTCCGCCGCAGCTACTTCGCGGGGCTGCGCTTGAGCCTCGCCCTACTCCCTCGCTCGGGCGCGGGGAATCCGCGGAGCCTTGCGGGTCTCCGGTTGCTTCCCGGGGCCGTTGCGAGGTTTCGGGCGGAGCGGTATCCGCGCACCGCAGGGCGAGCTCGCATGCTGCCGGGCGAGGTTCCTTCGGAGTCCTCGTTCCGGCCGGCAGGCCGAGCGGCCGCCCCCCTCCAGCCGTCTTGAAGCCTTTACAGGCCACTTGGCGCAGGATTCGAACCTGCTACATCCAGATCCTCAATCTGGTGCTCTACCATTGAGCTAGCCGTGCGGATGACGGGACTCGAACCCGTTGCCTCCGGACTACAGGCCCGGCGCTCTAACCCATGAGCTACATCCCTCTGCTGACACCGACCCATCGTCAGAACCCTCCGCGGAACGCACGTCGTCGATCACCGGGTGAGACTCGTGCGCCGCTGGCCCGGTGGTGTCAACTGGAGGATCCCTATAACACGGCCTGTGCCAGTTGGTCTATCTCGTCAGAATTTCGCGTCGAGTTGCGTAAGCCGCACTCTTACGGCAGTTAGTGGCGAGTAGGCCCTGCACCCCGTATTCCTGTTGACTGTGGCCTCCTGGGAGATACTATCTTATCGGCTAAGTTACTAGCCGGAGGAATCGATGACAGCCAAGAAGACCGTCCTCATCGGGCTTCTCGGCCCCACCCTTGACGAGGGTGTGGGCCACAAGCGCTGGGAGAAGTGGCGGCCCTCGGTGTCGCTGTGCCAGCACGAGGACCTGATCATCGACCGCTACGAGATGCTCTACCAGAAACGCTGGACGCGACTCTGCGAGACGCTGGCGCGGGATGTCCGGGATGTGTCGCCGGAGACCGAGGTGCGCTGCACCGAGGTGGAGTTCAAGGACCCCTGGGACTTCGAGGAGGTCTACGGGGCGCTCCACGACTTCGCCCATGGCTACAGGTTCGACCCGGACGAAGAGGACTACCTGATCCACATCACCACCGGCACGCACGTGGCCCAGATCTGCCTCTTCCTGCTCACCGAGTCGAACGCCTTCCCCGCGCGGCTGATCCAGTCCAGCCCGCCGAAGCGCAGCATCATCGAGTCGCCCGGCGAGTACCGGATCATCGACCTGGACCTCTCCAAGTACGACCGGATCGCCACCCGCTTCCAGAAGGAACAGGCCGACGAGGTCACACTGCTCAAGTCCGGCATCGAGACCCGCAACGCCGCCTTCAACCGGATGATCGAGCAGATCGAGCGGGTGGCCATCCACTCCGAGGCGCCGGTGCTGCTGATGGGCCCGACCGGCGCGGGCAAGTCCCAGCTGGCCCGGCGGATCTACGAGCTCAAGAAGGCCAGGCGGCAGTTCGAGGGCGCCTTCGTGGAGGTCAACTGCGCGACGCTGCGCGGCGATGCGGCCATGAGCGCGCTCTTCGGGCACAAGAAGGGCGCCTTCACCGGCGCGCTCCAGGACCGCGCCGGGCTCCTGAAGGCCGCCAACGGCGGCATGCTCTTCCTCGACGAGGCCGGGGAGCTGGGCCTGGACGAGCAGGCCATGCTGCTGCGCGCGCTCGAAGAGAAGCGCTTCCTGCCGATGGGCTCGGACGAGGAGGCCGAGAGCGACTTCCAGCTGATCTGCGGAACGAACCGCGACCTCTCCGCCGACGTGGCCGCCGGACGCTTCCGGGAGGACCTGCTCACCCGCATCAACCTCTGGACCTTCCGGCTCCCGGGGCTGCGTGAGCGCGCCGAGGACATAGAGCCCAATCTCCAATACGAGCTCGATGGCTACGCACGAGCGAGCGGCGTGCACGTGACCTTCAACAAGGAGGCCCGGGACCGCTATCTGGCCTTCGCGTCCTCGCCGGAGGCGCGCTGGGCGGCGAACTTCCGGGACCTGGACGCCTCGATCACCCGCATGGCCACGCTGGCTCCCGGCGGGCGGATCACCGCCGAGATTGTCGAGGAGGAACTGGCCCGGCTCAGGGAGACCTGGCGGGACCCCGAGGCCGCCGCGCGGGACGACGGTCTGGAGGAGTTGCTGGGCGCCGGGCGGCTGGGCGCGATCGACCTCTTCGACCGGGTGCAGCTCGCCGAGGTTGTGCGCGTCTGCCGTCGCTCGCGCTCACTGTCGGAGGCCGGCCGCGTGCTCTTCGAGGTCTCGCGCTGCAGGAGGGCCACGGCCAACGATGCCGACCGGCTCAGGAAGTACCTGGCCCGCTTCGGGCTCTCCTGGGACGGAGTGGTCGGGAGCGGGTCGTAACCGTCGCAACCCGCCGCCCGGCGCCTGCTCTTGCGCCGGTCGGCGGGCCGGGGAAGATGCTGTCCCGGCCGTGCCGGACCGGTAATGCGAGGTGACGCCGCCGTGAAGACGACCGACCTGCTGCCTCCCGCCGTGCGCGGCGCCTTCGGCGGCCAGCTGGAGGCCCTGCCGCGCTTCTGCTTCTATGAGCCGTCGGCCGCCGGCCGGCTGGCGGCGGCGCTGGGCGGCGAAACCGACTCCCGCCACGCACTGCTCTTCTTCGACGCCCGCACCCGGCCTCTTGCCGGCGAACCCTGCATGGACGCCCTGCGCTCGGCCGGATGGGAGTTCTCCGCCTGCCTCATCGCCGACGGGGAGGACGGGACCTCGCCGGTCTGCGACGACCGCACGTTCCGGGGGCTGCAGGGGCGCCTCGAGCCCGCCGGCGTCTACGTGGCCGCCGGCAGCGGCGTGGTCAACGATCTCACCAAGTGGCTGGCGGCCGAGGCGGGCAGGCCCTACGCCGTCCTGGCCACGGCCGCTTCCATGAACGGCTACACGGCGGCCAACGTCGCCCCGGCGATCGAGGGGGTCAAGAGCCTGTTCCGGGCGCGGGGCCCCCGCCTGGTGGCGGCCGACCCGGGGGTCATCGCGGGCGCCCCGGCCGCGCTGACGGCCGCCGGGCTCGGCGACGTGATCGCCAAGCCGGTGAGCACCGCCGACTGGCTGATGAACCACGTTCTCTTCGGGGAGAGCTTCTCGGAGCCCATCGCCGGGATCGCCAACGCCGTCGAGCCGCTCTATCTCGACAACCCCGAAGGCGTGGCCCGGCGCGATCCCGCGGCCATCGAAGGTCTCTACCGCGCGCTGATCCTCTCCGGTTGCGCCATGACCCTCCAGGGCTCGTCGCTCCCCGCGTCGGGCGGCGAGCACCTGGTCAGCCACACGCTCGACATGAAGGCCCACGTGGACCGCCGGCCCCACGATCTTCACGGCCGGCAGGTGGGCGTGGCCACGATCTTCGCCGCCGCCCTTTACCGCCGGATCCTGGCGGTCGAGGCGCCGGCCTTCCGCGCGGCCTTCCCGGAGTTCGACGCCGCCTGGTGGGGGGGCCTGGCCGGCGCGGTCCGCCGCGAGCACGACAAGGCCGCGGTCCGCGCGGCTGCGGCCGCGGCCGCCCTGTCCAGGCCGGGCCAGTGGGACGCGGTGCGAACCAGGCTGGCGCCGGTCCTGCGCGACCCGGCCGCGATCAAGGACTGTCTGCGCCGGGCGGGTGCCGCCCACCGGCCCGAGGACATCGGCATATCGATGCAGGCCTTCTGCGCGGCCGTGCGGCACGCCGTCTCCATCCGGGAACGATTCACCTCACTGAGCCTCGGCCTGGTCACCGGGGTGCTGCCCGGCGCCATCGAGGACATCGCGGAGGAGTGGCTGGGCTAGCCGCCCGCTGAAGAAGTGCCGGGGGGCGCGTTGCGTCCGGACGGCCCGGAGCCTGCCATGCCAAAGCAGCCGCTTCGGCTGCGAAGGCTGTATGCAGGGCGCGAGGAGTAAGCCGTATCCCCAGCGACACGGCGACGACGAGCCCCTCGACTGTGCTCGGGGCCAGGGCCCTGAGGCTATCGAAGGGCAACGCCGCGGACGGGCCGTCCGGACGCAATCCGCCTGCGGGGCCGAAGTCCCTTAGGCGCGGCGAAGGCCCGAAGGGACGCCTGATCTTGCGATCCCATGCTGCGTCTCTCCTCCTCGGCGTGTCTCCCGGACACGCCTTCGTCGCCGTTCCTGGCCTGAGGCCGCAATCTCAAGCGCCGCAGCCCCGCCACTCTTTCAACGGGCTGCTAGCAGGACGGGGCAGGCGTCTGTCTCCAAACGCCGGTCACCACCCGCAAGGCGCCCGCGCCCAGGTGTTCATCACGGCGGTGCGCTGATAGGCCCGGTTTGGCCGGAATAGTCTCCGGGGGCGCCCCGTTCTCCTGGCGTGACGCGGTAGGCCAAGAGGCATCGTGGACGCAATAGAAAGGCGGGTTTCTCCATGTACAAGGCAATCTTCCTTGCGCTTCTCGTCGTAGGCGTCGCGCTCGTGATCTTCGGGATCAGCGCGTCGCAGTCCCTGGGGTCGGACATATCCCGGTTCTTCACGGGATCTCCCACCGACAAGTCGATCTGGATGCTGATCGGCGGATTGGCGTTGTTCGTCATCGGACTGGTGGGGCTGCTGCGCAGAACGAAGGCAAGCACCTGAAAGGAGCACAAGCATGCTGTACTACGCACTGGGATTTCTCCTCGTGGCCATCGTGGCCGGGATCCTCGGTTTCGCGGGCATCGCGGGCACGGCATCCTGGATCGCCCAGATCCTCTTCGTCGTCTTCCTGGTGATGTTCATAGTCGGCTTGGTGGTGCACACCAGGCGGCGGCGGGCTTAGCCGCCGTTCAGGGGAACCTTCAACCGACATTTGGGAGGAAGTCCATGAACCATACACTGATGACGTTCGCGGTTGGAATGGTGCTGGCGCTCGGCATGACCGCCTGCGGAGACAAGACGCCATCCGAGAAAGCATCGGACGCAGGCAAGGCGACCGGGAAGGCCGTTGGCGATGCCGCCAAGGCCACCGGCAAGGCCGTTGGCGATGCTGCCGATACCTCGGTCACTGCCGTGGGTGACGCCGCCAAGGCCACCGGCAAGGCTGTCGACGATGCCGCCAAGGCCACCGGCGAGTTCCTGGCCGGGTCGAAGGACGCGGTCGTCAAGGACGCCCAGGAGGCGCTCGACGCGATCGAGAAGAAGTGGCAGGAGCTGCAGACCAAGGCCGAGCCGGCCAGCGACGAGGCCAAGGCCGATTTCCAGAAGGCCAAGGCTGAGATGGCCGGAGCCCTGGCCGAGGCCAAAGCCAAGCTCGCCGCAGCGAAGGATGCCAGCGCCGACGCCTGGCAGCAGGACGTCAAGCCGGCGCTCGATGCCGCCGTGCAGAAGGCCAAGAAGCTCTACGAGGACGTGGCCAACAAGTTCGGCGGCAAGTAGGCGGGGCGCGCAGCAACCCACGTTGATGTGCATGGCGCCGTCCGAAGGCGGTGCATGGGAACACAGTCAAGGGGTATTACGGCGGAGGGACTCAGATGAAGGCGATGTATGCGGTTGCAGGTGTGGTGGTGGTTGCCGTGCTGTTGGCCGTTGGGTTGGGCATCACGCAGGAGGCAAAGGAGGCGCCCGATCAGAAGGCCGCCAAGGACTGTTGCCCGGGTTGCGGAATGACCATGGGCGACATGAAGGGCGGAACGGACATGTCCGGCAGGATGAAGGAGATGCAGACCAAAATGAAGGCAGCCGGCGTCTCCGAAGAGACCATGAAGATGCACATGGCGATGATGAACGCGCCGCTCTACCTGGACAGCCCCGAAATGCTCATCGGTCAGGCCGAGGCCCTGGTCCTCACCGATGATCAGAAGACCAGGCTGATCGGAGTTGTGAAGGACTCGCGCACCAAGGCCGTGGTCGTCCTGACGGACGCTCAGCGCACCGCGCTCGGGCCAGTCCCGGAGAAACCCATGACCATGATGGAGGTTCGCTCCGAGATGATGAAGAAGATGGCGCCCGCGATGGAGAAGGCCGGCAAGGGCCGGGGCGTGGACAGCGCGATGACCAAGTAGCGGTTCCGGCGGGCCACCGACCCGGGTTGCTGCATCGCGCATGGCAGACCCGGGTCAAGAGGATGTCTGAAGGAGGATCTGCGATGGAAAGCAGCATGGCCAAGACGGAAGCCCAGGATCTCCGCGAGAAGCTGGATGTGCTCAAGCAGGACTTCGTCGATGTCGCCAGGACGGCGAAGGACCGCGCGGTCAACGGCACGACCGAATGGGTCAGGGAGCACCCGCTGGCCAGCCTCGGCATCGCCGCAGGCATCGGCGCAGGCGTCGGGCTGGCGATCGGCCTGTTGGTCGGGCGCAACCGGAGTTAGGACGGACGTCGCGAGGGGAGAGCGCCAGCCGCTCTCCCCTCGTTCGTCCCGCGGCCTGGGACGGCACGGTGAGGTTCCGGTCGCGCGCCCAGCGTTCCTCCGCAGGGGAGGCGCTTTCGGCAACGGGAGGCGAGAAGTGACCGCACTCAACGACGGTTCCCAGGGTGGACTGATAGAACACGTGCACCGGGCGGTTGTTCACGGTCTGGGAGCCCTGCGCTGCTATATCACCATGTTCGCGGCGGAAGGCGAACGGCGCGGGCGGCGGCTCCTGGACCAGGCCCTGTGGGTGCTCCTGTTGGCGGGCACTGGCGTCGCGGGCGTGGCCCTGTTCGCCTTCGGGGCGGGGCAGTGGATCGAGAGCCGCCTGGCGGTGCCTGGCTCCGGCGCGATGATCGTCGGGACGGGGATGGTGGCGGTCTTCCTGGCCGTTGCGCTGATGCGCGCATCGCGAAAGGAGAAGGACTCATGAACGGGCCCCGCCCACACATGAGCAACCTGACGCCCGAAGAGCTTGAGCTGCTCGCCTTGGAGCATGTCGAGAGCATCTTCCTCGAGTTCCGTGCCGCGTGCGAGGACTTCGGCGAACAGTACCATCCGGTGAAGCTGATCAAGCGCCATCCATATGTTGCTGCGGGGCTCGCGGCCGCCGCGGCCTTCATGCTGGTCCGGTACCTGCGGGGGAGGCCCGCCGGAAGCTCCGCGGAGAAGCCTGCGGCGGCGTTGCCGGGGCCGTTCGATTCCCTGCTGTCCGGCCTGGCCGGCGCCGCGAGCCGCACTCTGCCGGGACTGCTGGCGTCCTGGCTGGCTCCTAAGACCGAGTCGGGCTGACCGGCCGCCCATTGCATGGCCATGGAGGACCAAGGGCGAGCGCCCCGGACTATGCCGACACTTCTCACGGTGGCGGCGCTGGTCGTAGTCATCGCCGGCCTGCGCGCCGCTCGCGAACTCGTCGTGCCATTCCTGCTGGCCGCTTTCGTCGCCATTCTCTGCCTGCCGATTCTCGGCTGGCTGCGGCGCAGGGGCGTGCCGAACCTTGTGGCGGTGCTGCTTATCGCCGCGGCCTTTCTGTCGATCGGAGCGGTCCTGGCCACCGTCGTGGGCATGTCCGTGAACTCCTTCGTTCAGGCCCTGCCGGACTACCAGTCCCGCATGGACGCTCAGACCGCCGCCTTTCTCGACTGGCTGAAGGGCAAGGGCATCCATGTGTCAGCGCAGGGGCTTCTCGACTACGTTGCCCCCAGCAAAGCCATGGGCCTCACCCAGAGCCTGGTCTCGGGCCTGGGCGTGCTGCTCGGCAGCGGGCTGGTGATTCTGATCGCCGTGGGGTTCGTCCTCATCGAAGCCCCCAGCTTCACCCCCAAGCTTCGCGCGGCCGTGCGCAACCCCGAGAAGACGCTGGCGGCCTTCGAGCGCTTCAACAGGGCCGCGCAGCGCTATCTGCTCATCAAGACGCTGAGCAGCGCGCTCACGGGCCTGGCCATCTGGGGGTGCCTGGCGATCATCGGCGTCGGATACCCGGTGTTGTGGGGGCTGCTGGCCTTCCTGCTGAACTTCGTTCCCTATGTCGGGGCGCCCCTCGCCACCATACCGCCGGTTCTGCTCGCCCTGGTCCAGCTGGGGGTGTGGCCTGCGGCTTGGACGATCGCGGGGTGCGTGTTCGTCAACGCGGTCATCGCCATCCTGGAGCCCCGGCTGCTGGCCGGCGGCGTCGGGCTGTCGGCGCTGGTCGTGTTCCTTTCGCTGGTCTTCTGGGGCTGGGTTCTTGGGCCGGTCGGCGCCGTTCTGTCGGTGCCCCTGACGGTCATCGTCAAGATCGCCCTCGAAAGCCATGAGGACTCCCGCTGGGTCGCCACGATGCTCGGTTCGGTCCGCACCGGCGGACCGGACGCCTCAGGCATGCCTGGAGGCGGGGTGAAGTCGGGGTGAATGGAATAGTCCCCCGCTGAAAGTCGTTCCTTCTGCGCACGATGGATCCTGCGGAGGAAACCACGCCATGAGCACTATCACCACTGCGGACGGCACAACCATCCACTACAAGGACTGGGGCACGGGGCAGCCCGTCGTGTTCAGCCATGGCTGGCCGCTGAATGCCGACAGCTGGGAGTCCCAGATGGAGTTCCTGGCCTCCAGGGGTTTCCGCTGCATCGCCCATGACCGCCGGGGCCATGGCCGCTCCAGCCAGCCCTGGAATGGCAACGATATGAACACCTATGCCGACGACCTCTCGGGGCTGATCGAGAAGCTCGACCTGACCTGCGCCGTCCTGATCGGCTTCTCCGCGGGAGGCGGCGAAGTGGCCCGCTACATCGGCCGCCACGGCACGAAACGCGTGGCCAAGGTCGCGCTGATTGCCGCCGTCCCGCCGCTGATGCTGAAGACCAAAGCCAATCCCGGGGGCCTGCCGATGGAGGTTTTCGACGGGCTCCGGCGCGACTCCCTCGCCGACCGCTCGCAGCTCTACAAGGCGCTGGCCAGCGGGCCGTTCTTCGGGGCCAACCGGCCCGGCGCCAAGGTCTCGCAGGGCATGATCGCCCGGTTCTGGCTCCAGGGCATGCAGTCCGGTCACAGGAACGCCCTCGACTGCATCAAGGCGTTCTCCGAGACGGATTTCACCGAAGACCTCAAGAAGATCGACGTGCCCACGCTGATCATCCACGGCGACGACGACCAGATCGTGCCGGTCGACGCCGCGGCGCGCCGCTCGGGGAAGCTGGTCAAGAACGCGACCCTGAAGATATACGCAGGCGCGCCCCACGGCCTGGCGGACACGCACAAGGAGCAGCTCAACGCCGACCTGCTGGCCTTTCTCAGGCTTTGAGAGCGCTTGGCCGGCGCCGCCTGGCCGATGGCGCCGGCGCTGGGAGCGGGACGACAAAGGAGTGCCCATGCGCACCACCGTGCTGGTCTGCCTGGCAGGTCTGTGGGCTGCGGGGTGCGCGTCCGTGGGGCTGCCCGAGGTCAAGGATACCAGTCCGGCCAGTCCCGCCGGCGCCGAGGCGCCTACGCCGGCGCCATCCGAGACGCTTCGGATTGCGCCGCCGGAGGAGCCGGTCAAGCCGGGGGCCGCACCTGCCGCCAGCCCATCCGCCCCGCAGGGCCAGGAGGCTCAGACGCCTCCGTCGGCGGCAGTCTCCTACACCTGCCCGATGCATCCTGAAGTCGTGTCCAAGGACCCCGGCAAGTGTCCCAAGTGCGGGATGGCCCTCGTTCCGAAGCAGCCTGCAGCGGGCGGGAAATGAGGCTGACGCTGTTCTGCGCGGTGTCGGCGTGCGCTGTCCTTCCGGCCGTCGGGTGCCGTAGCGGGCCCGACGACGGCGACTTCGGGACGGTGCGCCAGTCGGTGCGCGAACGCACCGGCCACGCGATCGAGTGGAACCTGCGCCTCGAGGACGGCGGCGCAGTCGCCGAATCGGTGCGCGAGCTGCTGGCCCGTGACCTGTCCGCCGACGAGGCCGTGCAGGTCGCGCTGCTCAACAATCGGCGCGTGCAGGCGGTGTACGAGGACCTCGGAATCGCCCGCTCCGATCTGGTGCAGGCCGGGCTGCTCGGGAACCCCGTCTTCAGCGGGTCGGTGCGCTGGGGGCACGGCGCATCCCCGGCCATCGAACTCGCCGTGGTGCAGACTTTCCTGGATGTCTTCTCCATTCCTCTTCGCCGGCGGGTCGCCGCCGCCGGACTCGAGACGGCCAAGAGCCGGGTGACCGCCGCCGTTCTGGACATGGCCTGGGAGACGCGCCTGACGTGCCACGGACTGCAGGCGGACATGGGCCGGCTTGCGATGCACCGCCGGATGCTGGAGGCCGCCGAGGCATCCTACGACGTGACCAGGCGGCTCCACAAGGCGGGGAACATCACCGACCTCGACCTTGCCAGGGAGCGGGCCGTCTACGAGGAAGTCAAGCTGGCCACCGCGTCGGCCGAACTCGCCGTGCAGGATGCCCGCGAGCGATTGACCGTGCTGATGGGGCTGTATGGGAGGGACACGGCCTGGCAAGCCGCGCCTCTGCCCGGCCTGCCGAAGGACGAACTGAGCCTTGAGCACGTCGAGCGCCGGGCCGTCGAGGCCAGTCTGGACCTCGCGATGGCCAGGAGCAGCGCCATGGCTGCTGCCCAGCGCCTGGGGGCGGGCCGCGTCGAGCGGCTGTTCGATGGCGCCGGCGCCGGCGCCACCGCCACGCGCGAGAACGGCGAGTGGTCGGCCGGCCCGTCAGTGGAGATGTCCCTTCCTTTGTTCGACTGGGGCCAGGGCCAGACCTCTGCGGCCCAGGCGGAACTGCGTCGGCGCTGGCGCGACTACCTGGCCACGGCGGTGGAAGTGCGCTCGGCCGCACGCGCCGCCCGCAACCGGCTCATCGCGCACCGCCAGCGGGTGGAGCACCACGAGAAGGTGGTCCTGCCGCTTCGCGAGAAGATCACGGCGCAGACGCTTCTGGAGTACAACGCGATGCAGATCGGGCCCGTCCAGTTGCTTGAGGCCATGCGCGCCGAGACCGAGGCCCGGGCCCAGGCGGTCGAGGCCCTGCGGGACTACTGGATCGCCCGCGCCGGGATGGAGCAGGTGCTCAACGGCCGGATTCCGGGGGAGCGCCCTTCCGGCCCTGCAGTCCTGCGGTCGGCGAACCCGGGCCGGGCCGGCGATGGCCACTGACGGGTTCTGAGCGGAGGGCGGGCATGTCGAAGCGGACGATCCTGGCGTTCGGCCCCTGTGGCCTGGCGGCACTTGCGGTCCTGACGCTGGCCATCGCCAATCTTCGAGCGGACGCGGAAGACGGCGCACCGCCGCCCGGGCAGCCCGACAAGGACTATACGCCGGTGGTGGCACCCAACGGCAGCACTCTGCAATGGAGGATGGTGGACGGAGTCAAGGTCTTCCACCTCGTCGCCGGGGAATTCGAGCACGAGTTCGCGCCGGGGCTCAAGGCCCGGTGCTGGGGCTACAACGGCAGCACGCCCGGCCCGGTCATCGAAGCCGTCGTCGGCGACCGCGTGCGCATCTACGTGACCAACCGGCTCCCCGCCGGCACCAGCGTCCACTGGCACGGGGTCATCCTGCCCAATGGCATGGACGGGGTGACCGGGCTCACCCAGCCGATGGTCATGCCCGGCGAGACCTTCCGCTACGAGTTCACGCTCAGGCACCCCGGCACCTTCATGTACCACCCGCACGCGGACGAGATGACGCAGATGGGCCTGGGGCTGGTGGGCATGTTCGTGGTCCACCCGCGCAAGCCCGGGAACCCCCGGGCGGATCGCGACTTCGCGATGATGCTTCACGAGTGGCACGTCAAACCCGGCGCCAGTCGACCGAATCCCGGCGTCATGAGCGAGTTCAACGTGCTGACCATCAACGGCAAGGCATTCCCGGCAACCGACGCCCTGGTCGCCAGGCAGGGCGAGCGCGTGCGGATGCGCTTCGGCAACCTGAGCGCGATGGATCATCACCCGATCCATCTGCACGGGTACTCGTTCAAGGTCGTGGCCACCGACGGCGGCCCGATCCCCGAGGCCGGGCAGTGGCCCGAGACCACGGTACTGGTGCCGGTGGGCGCAACGCGGGACATCGAACTTGCCGCCGAACACGAGGGCGACTGGTTCATGCACTGCCACATGACCCATCACACCATGACCCAGATGGGACACGATGGACCGAACATGGTCGGGCTCGATGCCGCGGGTCTCGACGCCAAGATCGCCAGGATCGTTCCGGGCTACATGACCATGGGGCAGGCCGGCATGGGGGGCATGGGCGAGATGGGCATGCCCGTGCCCCGGAACAGCATCCCCATGGTCGGGATGAAGGGCCCGTTCGGCTATATCGACATGGGCGGGATGGTCACGGTCTTCAAGGTGCGCAAGGGCCTCAAGAGCTATGGGGATCCCGGCTGGTTCAGTCATCCCCCGGATAGCATCGCCCGGGCCGCTGCTCAGGCGGAACTCCGGGCGGACGGCATCTCGCCCGACGCCGACGCAATCGACAAGCCGAAGGGCGCTCCCAGCAGGAAGTGACGCTTCAACTGCTCCGGGAGACGAGGGGAAGTCCGGTTGGCAGGAATAGCCTCCCGCCGCGCCCCGTTGTGCTTTCGTTCCCGGGGTAAGGAGCACAGCTGTTAGTACGCGGACCCGCGAATTGACGATGGCCGGCCGAGCGGATGCGGAGACCTCCAGGCCGGAGCCGGCCGGGAATTGTCGGGCCGCCGGGGCGGCAAGGCGCCGCCTCTTCAGGATGATCATCCCCAAGTACCCGGCCTTCAACATCTACAGCCACATCGCCTGCAAGACCACTGCCCTGGGGCCGGTCTGCGTGGCCACGACGGTGAGCAAACTTCCCGGCTGGGATGCCGAGATCATCGACGAGAACAACTTTCGGCCCCCTGGGCCGGTTGACGATTCCGGCGCGCCCGACCATGCCGCGCTACAGGCTGCGCGGCCAGCGGACGCGGTGGGTTTCTACGGAGGGCTGTCCTGCACGGTCCCGCGCCTGCTGGCGCTGGCTGGCCACTACCGCCGCGCGGGCGTCTTCACGGTCGGCGGTGGCTACCACCTGGCGGCCCTGCCCGGCGAGGCCCTGGCGGCCGGCGTGGAGGTGGTCGTCAAGGGGGAGGGCGAGCAGGCCATCGGCGAGCTGCTCCTCGCCCGCTTCACGGGCGGCTCTCTGGAGGCCATCCCCGGCATAGCCTTCCTGAAGGACGGGGTGATCCGCTCTGCGCCGGAGCGCCCGCCCATCGAGGACTTCGATGGCCTGCCGCTGCCCGACTTCGGGCTCCTGCGTTACGCCCGGATGGGCGTCTACCCCATAGGGCGGGTCCGCGGCTGCGGGGCCAACTGCGAGTTCTGCGCGGTGAAGGGCCGGCCTCGTTGCGCCTCGCCCGAGCGCCTGCTGGCCCAGATCAGTTGGCTGGCGGAGAGTCGCCGGGCCCGGGAGTTCTTCATCGTTGACGACCAGTTCGCCCAGGACCGCGCCGGGACGATGCGTTTCTGCCGGTTGCTGGCCGAGTACCAGCGGGCCACCGGGCTGCGCTTCTTCATCACCGCCCAGATCCGGCTGGACTGCGCGCACGACGCGGATCTGCTGGCGGCCATGCGCGACGCCGGCATCCGCAACCTGGCCATAGGCATCGAGTCGCCCATCGAGGAGGAACTCCGTGCCATGGGCAAGAAGCTCAACGTTGCCGAGATGGTCGACCTCGCCCGCAAGTACCACGATTACGGATTCCTGGTCCACGGGATGTTCATTTTCGGCTATCCCATGCGGGGTGGCTCGGAATTCCGGATGAGCGCCGCCGAGCGGGTCAGGCGCTTCCGCACCTTCATACGCCGTGCCCGGCTGGACACTGTCCAGGTGCTGCTGCCCGTGCCCCTGCCCGGCACCGAGTTTCGCGCGCGCCTCGAACGGGACGGCCGTGTCTTCCCGCTGGCCGACTTCGGCTGGGAGTACTACGACGGCAACTTCCCTCTGGTCGTGCCCGACTTCCCCATGACCCCCGCCGAGATGCAGGAGTCCATCCTGACGATCATGGGCAGGTTCTATCATTTCCGCCGAATGCCCGGGGTGGCCGTACACACCCTGCGTTTCCCGCTGGCCATGCTGCCGCTGACCGACCTCAAGACGCGCTGGCGTCGTTGGTATCGCCGCTGGCGCAACGACGTGATCGGCTCGGTTGGCTACTTCATCATGCGGAACTGGCAGAAGCAGTTCAGGAACGGGGCGTTCCGCCGGAAGCTGGCCTTGGCGGACCGGCTGGCCCCCAAGCTCACCGCGCCCACTCCGTCACGCTAGGTGCTTCCCTCACTTACCCGTCCTGCTTCCGGGACCCATCCCCAAACCCCGCGGGGGTGCGCCGGCAACGCGGCCCCACGGGGTCTCGGGGTGAGTTCTGGAGGTCACGGCAATATCTGGGAAATACCCGCGGCGTGGAACATCGCCTCCGTTGCCTGACGCAGCGGGGAAACCCGGTTGGGCAGGAATATCCGCCCGCGGCACCCAGTTATGCCTGCGTGCTGCGGTGGAGCAGGATGCGTCCTGAATGAAGCGCAACGATGTTGGTTCTACTCCGGCCAAACCTGGACGTTCCTGGTCACCGGGGCAAGCTGACGCGAAGCGGTTGTCGGGCGTTTTGCGAGGCAGCGCCCCAAGCCTTCCCCGTGGCCCGGCCCCGAAAGCAAGGCCAACAACCCTTTCGGACTAGAAGACTGCGTTACGACCATCGCCCGGGGCAACCTTGCCGAACGCAGTCTGCCCCGGTTTTTGAGGAACCGACCCCATGAATCAACGGCCGAGGCGCATAGCGTTCGTCGGCAGCAGCCTGCCGCGCAAGTGCGGCATCGCCACCTACACGGCGGACCTCTGCGATGCGCTGGAGGCCGCGTCAACGAAGACCGAGTTCACGCAAGTGGCCGTGACCGACACGGAGCCGGGCTATTCCTACGGGCCGCGCGTGCGTTTCGAGATCCCCGAGAAGGAGGTGGCGGCCTACCGGCGCGCGGCCGACTTCCTGAACCTCAACGACGTCGAGGTGGTCAGCCTGCAGCACGAGTTCGGCCTGTTCGGCGGGCCGGCTGGCAGCCACGTCCTGGCGCTGATGCGAGATCTGCGCATGCCGGTGGTCGCCACCCTGCACACCGTCCTGAAGGCCCCCGACGCGGCCCAGCGCAAGGTCATGCTGGAACTCTCCGCCCTTTCCGCACGGCTGGTGGTGATGAGCCGCCGCGGCGAGCAGTACCTGCACGAGGTCTACGGCGTCCCGTCCGAGAAGATCGACTTCATCCCGCACGGCATCCCCGACGTGCCCTTCGTCGATCCCAACTTCTACAAGGACAAGTTCAAGGTCGAGGGCCGGATGGTGATGCTGACCTTCGGCCTGCTCTCGGCCAGCAAGGGCATCGCCAGTGTGGTCGAGGCGCTGCCGGCCATCCTGGCCAGGAACCCCAACGTGGTCTACCTGGTGGTCGGCGCCACCCACCCGCACGTGTTGCGCAGCGAGGGCGAGACCTACCGGCTGGCCCTCGAGCGGCTGGCCCAGGAGCGCGGCGTGGAAGGCAGCGTAGTATTCCATAATCGCTTTGTGAGCCATCAGGAGTTGGTCGAATTCCTGGGGGCAGCCGACATCTACATCACCCCATACATCAACGAGGCCCAGATAACCTCGGGGACCCTGGCCTACGCCGTGGGCACCGGCAAGGCGACGATCTCCACGCCCTACTGGCACGCCCAGGAGCTGCTGGCTGACGGCTGCGGCGTCCTGGTGCCCTTCAACGATCCGGCGGCCATCGCTGAGAAGGTCACGGAGTTGCTCAGCAACGAACCCGCCCGTCACGCCATGCGCAAACGGGCTTTCCTGCGCGGCCGGGAGATGGTCTGGCCGAAAGTCGCCGGGGCCTACGCGCGGAGTTTCGAGCAGGCCCGGCCGCGGCGCCAGCACCTGGCCGGCCCGGCCGGCGTCTTCACGACCATGAACAAGCGGCCCCGCGAACTGCCGCCCATGAAGCTCGACCACCTCCGCCGGTTGAGCGACGACACCGGCATCATCCAGCACGCGGTCTTCGCCGTGCCCGATTTCAGCATGGGCTACACCACCGACGACAACGCCCGGGCGCTGATCCTCGCCGTGCTCCTCGAGGAGGTCGGGGGCGCAGTCTCCGTCCAGGCCCGGGTCCTGGCCTCCCGCTACATGGCCTTCCTCTGGTACGCCTTCGACCCGGTCTCCTGCCGGTTCCGCAATCTGCTGTCCTACGATCGCAAGTGGAACGACGGGGAGCTGTCCGACGACAGTCACGCCCGGGCGCTGTGGGCCATGGGCACGGTTCTGGGACGGTCCAGGAACGCAGGTCTGCGCGGGCCGGCGGCCAATCTCTTTGAACGCGCTCTGCGCAGCGCCCTGGGCGCGACCTCTCCCCGCGCGTGGGCCTTCTCTCTGCTGGCCATTCACGAGTACCTGCGGAGCTTCACAGGAGATCGCACGGCCCAGCAGGCCCGCGAAACCCTCGCCGACCGGCTGATGGACATCTACCGCCGGGCCAGCGCCCCGGACTGGCCGTGGTTCGAGGAGGGGCTCAGCTATTCCAACGCCAAGCTGCCCCACGCCCTGCTGCTCTGCGGCCGCTGGATGAACGGTCGCCCGGAGATGACCGAGGCGGGCCTGAAGACGCTCGACTGGCTGGTCCGGATGCAGCGCCCTGAGAACCGGCAGTTCGTGCCGGTGGGCTCCAACGGCTTCTGCCGACGCGGCGGGCCGCGCGCCCGCTTCGACCAGCAGCCGGTGGAGGCCTACGCCACCGTTTCGGCCTGTCTGGAGGCGCACCGCCTGACCGGCGATGGGCGCTGGCGGAACGAGGCCCAGGTGGCCTTCGACTGGTTTCTGGGCCGCAACGACCTCCGCCAACCGCTCTACGATCCCGACACGGGGGGCTGCCGCGACGGCCTGCACCCCGACCGGGTCAACCAGAACCAGGGGGCGGAGTCCACGCTGGCCTTTCTGCTCTCGCTGGTCGAGATGCGCCTGGCCGAGGACATAATCCAGAAAACGGAGATGCCATGAGCCCTGCCGCGAACACGGCCCTGTTGGTCCGCCACCAGCGCAACCCCATACTCACGGTCCAGGACTGGCCCTATCCCGTGAACACCGCCTTCAACCCCGGCGCGGTGCTCCTGCCGGACGGGACCACCCTGCTGCTCTGCCGAGTGGAGGACCACCGCGGGCACTCGCACCTTTGCGCCGCGCGCTCGGCCAATGGCGTCGACGGCTGGGCCATCGACCCGCAGCCCACCCTGGCCCCCGACCCTCTGGGGCATCCCGAGGACCTCTGGGGCATCGAGGACCCGCGCATCACCTTCGTGCCCGAGCTGGGCCGCTACGCGGTGGTCTACACTTCCTACTCGGAGAGCGGCCCGGGCGTGTCCCTGGCGCTGACCGCGGACTTCCGCACGTTCGAGCGCATGGGCATGATCATGTCCCCGGAGGACAAGGACGCCGCGCTCTTCCCCCACCGCATCGGCGAGTGCTGGGCGCTGATCCACCGGCCGGTCAGCCACACCGGCGCGCACATCTGGATCTCCTACTCTCCGGACCTGCGTCACTGGGGCAGCCACAAGATGATCCTGCCCGCGCGGCGGGGCGCCTGGTGGGACGCCGGCAAGGTGGGGCTGTCCACTCCGCCGGTCGAGACGGGGCGCGGCTGGCTGCTCTTCTACCACGGCGTGCGCATGACTGCCGCGGGGTGCATCTACCGGCTGGGCGTGGCGCTGATGGACCTTGCCACCCCCGAGCGCTGCCTGCTGCGCAGCGACGAGTGGTTCTTCGGCCCCGAGGAGCCCTACGAACGCCATGGCGACGTGGACAACGTGGTCTTTCCCTGCGGCTGCACCGTCGGGCCCGACGGAGACACCCTGCGAGTCTACTACGGAGCGGCCGATACCAGCATCGCCCTGGCCACCGGGAGCATCAACGGCATCCTTGAGTGGCTGGACCGGCACGGGCACCCCCCGGCGGACCTGCGGTGACCGGGGGGCTGAACATGAGAAGGGAGGCCGCCGGAGCGGCAACCCCGGCGGCAGTAGCGGCCATCAGGACTGCCGGCATGACGACGACTGGCGCGGGGTTGCGCCATGGTAACCGACGGGCTTGTGTCGGTTGGAGCGAAATAGGGTTGGCGACCCCAAGGATGATAGCACAGAGTACATCAAAATGGAAGTCACGATTCCCCGAAGAGCGAAACACCCCGAGCCGCGCCGCGTGAGCCGCGCCGACGAGGGATCGGCGCCCCTGGCCGAAACGGCGCGCACCGGGACGCCATAGGGACAAAAGCGCCAAAAGCGACAAAAGCCCGCCCCGCCGGCCAGGTTCCACGGGTCCTCCGGCACGGAGGTCTTTTCCATGGGCCGCCGGAAACCTAGCAAGATTAAGCACAGTTTCTTTCCAAGCGCCGGTTTCCTATGGCGCTGGGGGGAGCGGATAAGGCCTATAACGGTGTACCTCGGGATTGGCGTCAGTGATGCTATCCCCGCGAGCGGCAGCTGACGGCCAGCAGACAGCCATCGCCCACGGTAAAGACCCGGCCGTGCTCCACGACGGCTCCGTCGCAGGACTTGCCGGCGGAAAGTCCGATGGTGCCAAGGACCTGACCGGAAGATGACATCACTGCCAGCTTACCGTCTTCAGGTCCGGGAGATGCTAGCAGTCCCTGCCCGACGACTGTTGGTGCCGAACATCCACCCGTGTCCTTGGGATCCTGGTACCACAGCGTGAAACCGTCGGCCAGCGCCAGAGCGCGGTTTCCGCCCTGCAGATAGACGGCCACATCGTTCATGGCCAAGCCGGCGCTCGCCGGCCCTTCCAGCTTCTTCCGCCAAATGGTCCGGCCATCTCGGGCGTCGAAGGCCATGATCTCCCCGGAGTCGGCCAGGACCACGCCTCGGTCCGAGCGCGCGTGGAGGCTGGCCTGCCCTGCAGGAGCGGAGTTCTCGGCGCGCCACACCTCGCTGCCGTCGGACGCACTCAAGGCCAGCAGCGTCCCCTTGTCCGTCTGCAGCAAGAGCCGTCCACCCGCCAGAGCAGGGAGGAAGGTCGCGCCGTCGAGCCGCTGAATCCAGGCACATTTCCCGGAGGTCGAGTCCACCGAGAAGACGGTCTTCCCGTCGACCGACGTTCCGTAGAGGCTGTTCCCCACAGCCGAGAGATACTTCCAACCGGAGGCCCCTGCCGGTGGCTCATGTGTGGCGACGTCCCGGCCGGTGGCCACCTCCAGGACTAGGCATCGTTGGCCGTCGGTCACGTAGAACCTGCCGCCCTCGGCGCACCGGTCCTGGAATCCCGTGGCCTTGTAGAAGTCCCCGGCCTGGAACTCCCGCTCCCACCGGAGCGTGCCACTGCCGGCGTCGAAGGCGATGAGGCGGCCGCCGCCGCGGAAGGTCTTGTGCTTGGGGGCGGCATTAACGATCACCACTCCCTGATGAACAATCGGCTTGAACTGGCCCGGCAACCCGGGGATGTCCCGCTGCCAGACCACCTTGTCGGGTACGAGGCCGGAGGCTAAGTCCCCCTGCCGGCAGTTGCCGGGATCGCCCTGGACAAAGCACCAGCCGCCATCGCCAGTCGCAGCAGCTTGGTCGTGCCGCCAAAAGAACATTCCCGCCACAATCAACAAGGCTGCGGCCGAAATCATGGCAGCCACAAAGGCCAACCGCCGGACACGCCGGCCTGACCGGTGGACCGCGATCTCCTGCCGGCTCGCGGCAGTTATCCGCGAGAGCAGTTCACGAGGCACTGCCGGCTTGACAGTCCTGAATGTAAAGGCCACTGCCCGAGCACGTTTGAGCTCAGCCCGGCAGGCTTCGCATTCGTCCAAATGCAGGCAGAGTTCCTCGCTGCCCTGGAACCCGCGGTCACCAAGGGCTTCCTGGTTGATCAGTCGGGATGCCTCCCGGCACTTCATGCCTCTCTCCTTATGGCCTGTTCGACACTTGGTCTACGGACATCACCGGAGGATGTGACTGGATTCCTGGCCAATCTCCGCCGCAACTCATCCAGACCGCGGCTCGCGCGCTGCCTGGCGGCAGTCGATGAGATCCCGCAGCAATCCGCGATCTCCGAGAAGTCGAGGCCACCGTAGAAGCGCAGTGCCAGGACCTCCCTTTCGTGCGCAGGCAGTTCGCCCATGGCCTGCCATGCCGCCGCGGCTTGTTCACGGAACACGATGGTGGCGGCCGGGTCACACTCTATAGCATGCGAGTTGGCCTCATCATCAGGCATTTGGGCTTCGGCAGGCCGGCGAAGTTCATCACAACAGACGTTGCGCAAGATAGCATAGAACCAGTTGCGGAAGCTGGCGCCCCGGTGGTAGGTGGCCTTGCTGCGGATCACATGGAGGAAGGCTTCCTGTACCGCGTCCTCTGCCACCGTCCCTGTCCCGAGCAAAGCGGCAGCCACGTGCCAGGCCGGATCTCCGTAGCGGCGGAGAAGCACCTCAAAGCGGGCCTCGTCGAGGTAGGCACAAAACGAACTCATCAGCTCCTCATCGGTCAGGTTCTCTATAGATGCGGTCCTGGCAGGGGCCTGCCCACTGTTGAGCTTCAGAATGTGCTCCGAGGCCGGCATCAAAGACGGTGTCCTTGGGATCGGCTGCCTTCCTTGTCAATGCGGCAGCACTTCGCATCCTATCTAGTACGCAGTCCGAAACAAGGGGGGACGAGATTTCTACAGGGATATCAGGAAGCGCTGTTGCAGGACCCGTGCGGGTTCAAGACTGGCTGCGCGCCCAGGACCTCCTTATGGCTATGGGAGTGTCCTGCAGATACCTGACGCATCGATCTGACCAAAGCCCTCGCTGCGGATTTCCAGATACGTGCCGACCATCTCTGATCTCTCCTGAGCTCGCCTCTGCCGGCGGCAACGATCCGCTGTGCAAGGCCGTTGACCTCAATGGACAGGGTGGCCCTCGCCGCCCAGGACGCCGTGCGGCTGGCCCGCTCAAAGTCGGCATGGCATGCCGGACAACAGGCCAAATGGCCGAACACATCCCTGCACTCAGCTTCGGTCAGCACACCCAAGGCGGCTGCATTTGAACGCTCGCGGGTGCTCCGGCAATTCATGGTGAACTCCTTCTTGTCGAGTCTGCTACACAATACGGTTGCGCCTGGCGACGTGTGACCGGGAATTGTCGAAAAGGTCGGTCACGCGATGATTCCTGGGCCGTAATATTGGCAGTTGCAGCGGTGCGCGCCAGACATGGGCAAGGGAGACCGCAGCCATGAGATTTACATACATGAGCGTCACGGTGTGTATGACTTATGCTCTTCTTGGATGTGCTCCGGGGCCGAGTCAATCGATCTCCACGCCCGCCGGCATGCAGGCCGTCAACCTGTCCCGGGCGCAGGCCGCGGTCGTTCGCGTCTTCGTGGTAGCCGCGCCCGGAGCCTCCTACACCGAGTCGTCGCAGCGTCAGGGCTCGGGGGCGATCATCGAACGCAGTTGCGTGCTGACCTGTGCGCATGTGGTGGGCGGACTTAGTGAAGGCGACGTGATCTGGGTAGAAATGGACTCGCCCAAGGTAGCGGTAAAGGCCTCTCTGATGGGAGTCGACACCGCCTCCGACGTCGCCCTCCTGCGCTGCGATCTGCCCTTCCACGAGGGAATCCGCCTGCGGATGTCCGGCGGCGAGCCAACCCCGGGCCAGAAGGTCTACGCGGTCGGGTTCCCGGCGGGCCTGGGGAAGGTGGTCACTTCCGGGATCGTCAGCGCTAAGGGATGCTCAGGGTTCGGGCTGTCGCCGGTGGAGGACTTCATCATCACCGACGCGGTTATAGGCCCGGGCAACAGCGGTGGGCCGCTGGTTGACTCGGAAGGCCGGATGGTGGGACTGGTCTCCGGCGTCCTGGACCGGGAAGGGGTCAATCGTCCTCTCGGGCTGGCCGTGTCTTCGCCGCTGGTGGCCAGCGTAATCCGGCAGGTGCAGTCTGGGCAGTCGGTGCACCGCGGATACCTTGGAGCACGGGTCGGCTACCAGATGGCGCCGCTTGATTCGGCGGAGGGGATATCGGTGCGAGTCAGGATTGAAGAGGTGCTTCCGGGCTCACCAGCTGCGGAAGCAGGCCTTGAGGCGGGGGACGTAGTGACGGCAGCAGGCAAGCAAGCGGTGGAGAACATCAACCACCTGCTCGCCACGTGCCGAAATGCCTGCCCAGGAGACAAGGTGGCCATCACCGTTCATAGAGACGGCCGGAGCATGTCGCGAACCGTGGTGTTGGGGGATATGTCGGCACCGAAGAACGCGGGGAGCGTTTGCGATTTCTGCCCGCATTGCGGCTGCAGCACGTTCTGAGCAGGGGTGGTTGATGTGTCTCAGCGGCCGGGCTTGTCCCGTGCCCAATAGATAATCTACAGGATATTCAGTCACACTCCAAGCAACGCACCGTAGAGAAGCCAACGCGTCGTTCCCTCACGATGTCGCCGTGTTGGCTGCACGGCGTTCGTCGGCATGGGAACCTGCGGGAAGGAGGAGTTCCGTGTCGCGCTGGTTAGTCCTGAGCCTGGCAAGCATGGCTGTTCTGTTCCTGGGGGGTGGCTTGACTGCACGTGCTGGGGAATCTCCCGATCCCAAGAAGCCCATCGAGCAGAGGGTGAAGGAGCTCGAGGACCAGCTCGACCAGCTCAAGAAGGAGACGAAGACCAGTCCTTCGACGACCAAGAGCCCCACGGCTGCCGAGAAACCGGCGGAGCCCGAGAGGCCGCCCAACCTCTTCGCGCCCATGAGCGAGCGCATCGATGTCACCGGCGAGGTTCGGGCCCGCGGCGAGTACCGCAGCCTCGTCGACTACAAGACTGACAACGGAATGGACGGGTCTTCCAGCTTCACGCTACTGCGCACCCGGCTGGCCGTGGACGCCACGGTCAACGACTGGCTGCGGGGCTACGTGCAGTTCCAGGACTCGCGCACCTTCGGCGAGGAGTACAGCACCACCGCGGACAACCGCAGCAACTTCACCAACCACGACACCGGCGTGGACCTGCACCAGGGGTACTTCGACGTCAAGCTGGACGGATTCCTGGGTGGCGCACCGCTGACCCTGCGCGCCGGCCGCCAGGAAATGCAGTACGGCTCAGGCCGGCTGGTGGACGTCTGCGCCTGGGGCAATGCCGGCCGCAGCTTCGACGGCGGCAGGCTCACCTGGAAGAGTGAAAACTGGGACGTCAACCTCTTCGCCACCACCATCAAGGAGCCGTACTACGCCGCGGGGACACAGAGCTACACCGACCAGGACCAGACCTTCAGCGGCCTGCACGTCGCCTACACGGGCATCGAGAAACACACCATTGACGCCTACGCCTACTACCGGGACATCGCCGACCAGTCCGTGACTGGCGAGGACACGACGCACGGAGGTCTGGGGGACCGCAAAGACGTCACCTCCGGCGTACGGCTGCTGGGAAAGCTCGGTCCCTGGGACTACGAGGGCGAGGCAGCGCTCCAGGTCGGCAGATACGCCTACGACGACGAGCTTGCATGGATGGCGGTAGCCCGCCTCGGCTACACTGTCGAAGACATGGCCTGGAAGCCCCGGCTTGGCCTGGAGTACGACTTCGCCTCCGGCGACCATGACCCGACCGACGGCGACCGCGGCGGCTTCGACGACCTCTATGGCTCGCGCCACGGAGTCCTGGGCATCGCTGACTACACCGGTCGCAGCAACCTTCACGACTTCGTCGTCCAGGCCAGCGCCAGCCCCGTCAAGAACTGGACCGTCGGCGCCGACTACCACTATTTCGTGCTGGCCGAGGAAGAGGACGCCTGGCGGGCCTCTGACCTTACGGTCATGCGCCAGGACACTTCCGGGGATAGTGGCCGCGACCTAGGCAGCGAGCTTGATCTCCAGGCCACCTACAAACTGAAAAACCTGGACCTGTCATTCGGCGGCGCGCGCTTCTTCGCCGGCAACTACGTGGAGAACACCACCGGCCGCGACAAGGACGCCACCTGGCTTTTCCTGTCGGCCACGGTTAAGTTTTAGTTTCCGGCGCGGCGGCGCCTAGCCGGAAGCCTGTTGGAATCAAGGCATGGCTGGAATGCGCGGGAGCCTCACTTCCTCTCCCCTTGCGCATCCGGCCTGCCCAACAAGGGAGGAAGGATAATGACACCCGCTGCCAAATGCCGCATCAACTTCGGGACATGGCTTCTTGCCACCGCGTTCTTCCTGCTCGCCGCCGGATGCGGGCAAGATGCCGCCAATAAGCCAACGCCGCCACCCAAGCCGGTAACGCCCCAGCCATCTCAACTGCCCACCGGTGACAAGCTTTCCGGGACCATCTTCGTGTACTGCGCGGTCGGCGCCAAGGAGGCCGTTTCGGAGTTGGCCAAGTCCTTTGAGGCTGACACCGGAGTGAAGGTCGAAATCACCACCGCCAACTCGGGCCAACTGCTCGGGCAGATCGAGCTGAGCAAGGTCGGCGACGTCTATGTGCCGGGAGATACCGGCTTTGTCGCCACCGCCAAGGAGAAGAAGCTGGTCGTGAATGACGGCAGGGTCTTCTGCTACTTCGTGCCCACCATCATCGTGCAGAAGAACAACCCCAAAGGCATCAATGGGCTGGAGGATCTGGCCAAACCCGACATGCGGCTGGTCCTGGCCGACGAGAAGGCGGCCATCGGCGTGCTGCAGGAGAAGATCTTCAGGAAGAACAGCATCGACCGAGAGGCGCTGAAGAAGAACACTACCGCTGCTCCCAGCACGGTGGCGGAGGTGGCGTTGGCAGTCAAGCTGGGCGCGGCCGACGCCGGCATCGTCTGGAACACCGTGGCGGCGCAGTTTGCCGATAGCACCCAGGCGGTGAGCATTCCGCTGGAGAAGAACGTGGTGGGGTCTGTCCCGGCTGCCGTGCTGACCTGCTCAAAGAACCCGAAGGCCGCCGCTGCCTTCGTGGATTACCTGGTCTCCGACAAAGGCAAGAAGGTGCTTACGGCCAAGCATTTTACCGTTGAGCCGCCCAAGTGAGAAGGCTAACATGAGAGCGGCGGCGTAGAGGGGAATAGCACATGCATCTTTTCAGAGTTTCAGCCATGTTGGGATTGCTGGCGGCCATCCTGCTGGCCGCCGGCTGCGGGGACGACTCGTCCAAAAATAGGCCCCCGTCTGGCTCACAGGCTCAGAAGCCCGAACCGCGCAAGGAACGGAACCTGCGCGTCTTTCACGCAGCTGGCTTGACTGCCTTGCTGGACGAGGTTCGGGCCGACTGCCGCAAGGAGCTTGGCATCGTGTTAAGCACGGAAGGCAGCGGCAGTCAGATGGCCTGCCGCAAGATCACCGAGATGAAGCGCGATTGCGACCTGGTAATGCTTGCCGATTCATTCCTGGTCGGCGAGTTGCTCAAGGGCACCTGCTCCTGGCGTATGGACTTTGCCACGGATGAGATCGTTCTGGGCGTGGGCAAGCGTGCGCCCAATGCCGAACTCGCGGAAAAGGATTGGCCGGCGGCACTGATGACTGACGAAGTGCACATTGGCCGGGTGGACGAGAACCTGGGCCCTATTGGTTACCGCACGCTGATGACCTGGAAGCTCCAGGAACTTCAGGGGACGACAGGGCTCTACGACAAGTTGATGGCGAAATGCGGCCGGGTCGTTGACGATGTCGGCCGGCTGACCCCGCTGCTCGCCAACGGCGAACTCGACTATGCCTTTGTCTATCGCTCCAGTTGCGTCGGCCACAGCATTCGTTTCATCCGCCTGGATGACGCCGTCAACCTCGGTTCTCACGAAAGGGACTACTCCAAGGCGACAGTAACATTCCAAAAGCTGAAGACCGGGCAAAGAGAAGATGTCACCATGAAAGGCGGGCCTATCTTCTGGACACTCACCATCCCGGACATCGACGCGGATAAGCCGACGGCCATCGAGTTCGTCAATTGGCTGCTCGCCAAGAAGGCCGAGGCCGTGAAGAACAATGGCTTGCGACCCATCAAGCCGGCGCTGTTCTATGGACCAGCTCAAAAGACCGCGCCCTTTAAGGACTTGGTCAAGCAGGCTGGCGATTTGAAGTGAGCCATCCCTGACGCCTACGTTGTGGCCGTGCCGCAACCGCATATGCGGGGGTCTCCTTCTCTTACCATGGCTTCGGCAATGCCAGCCTTCTTGAACATCACGCCCACAACGCCCCATGTGATCGAGCACTTGCGGTCTAGAAACAACGTTGCAGGCGGCACGATGCTCCCCTAAAATGCCGAGCATGGTGATGTTCTCACCCTCGCGACGAGCATCGAAGTTCCTAGCGGCAATCCTGGCCGCCTGGTTCGGGTTGCTTTCCGCAGGCGTCCACGCGCTCCACACCGATGGCGACTCGCCTGAACGCCGCACCCAGGGCGCAGACCGGGCGACCAGCAGCCTTTCTCTTGGGGCGGACAGCCATGGGACCTGTCTCCCCGACGACTGCCCAGCGTGCCAGTACCTGAGGACCGTCCAGAGCAACAACGGATTCCTGCGAAACGAGGCGCCGGCACAGCCCCTTTCGCAGCGATTGTTCCTGATTGCCTATAGCCATCTGCGTGGCGTTGAGCTATCCCCTTCCGCCCCGCCGCGCGGCCCTCCCTGCTCGGTCCTGGCATAGTCTGATCGGTTAACAATCCGGTTCCCGACGAGAGCTCCGCCCGGGGTGACTCCCGGTGAGCGCGGATTGTCCACAGAACACCGCCAAGCAAGGAGGACAACAGTGCAGATGCGGATACCGATAGCCGTGCCGGCTGTAGTGCTGGCCGTACTGCTAGTGGTCGCGGCGAACGCCCGTTGCGGAGAGACCGTCGCGCCCGCCGCGGACGCGGCGGCCGAACTCAAGGCGAAAGTCGAGGCGTTGACCAAGGCCCAGGAGGCCGAGAAGCAGAGGCGTGAAGCGGAGACACAGAAGCAGAATGCCCAGATTGAGGAACTCTTGAAGAAACTCGAACGGCTTGAGAAGTCCCGCCCTGCCGAACAGGCGACGAACTCTCCGTCGGCGCCAGCCGCCCCGAGCCTCTTTGGGGAATCCGTCGGCCGGGCGTTTCAGTCCTTCAACCCGGACCTCTCGGTGATCGGCGACTTCCTCTACAAAGGAGTAAGCGGCGAACGCGGGGAGCGCCAGCCCGGCGGCGAGAACGTCAACGAAGACCGTTTCCAGGTCCGGCAAGTGGAACTGGCCCTTTCCGGATCGGTGGATCCGTATGCCCGCGCCGATATCTTCGTCCACATCGAGGAGGAAGACGGCGAGTGGCATGTCGGGCTTTGCGAGGGATATCTGACACTGCTGGACCTGCCAGCCGACCTCCAGGCGCGCGCCGGCAAGTTCCGCTCGCGATTCGGCAAGGCCAACACGATGCACCTTCACAGCATGCCCTGGCCGGACCAGCCGAGCATGATAACCAACTTCTTCGGCGAGGAAGGCATGAGCGAGGAGGGCGCGGAGCTTTCCTGGCTGGTGCCCAACCCGTGGGACATCTACACAGAACTGATCTACTCGGCTCAGAACAACGAGAACCCGGCCTCGTTCGCCGGCGACCAGGCCGACGACGTGATGCACGTGGCGCACCTGAAGACTTTCTTCGACTTGTCCAGGGACTTGACCATGGAGTTGGGCGCAAGCGGGGCCACAGCCCCCAACGACGATGGCCATGGAGGGCAGAGGACGAATCTCTATGGTGCGGACCTGACCTTCAAGTGGCGCTCGCCGACGCAGGGTCTTTACCAGTCGCTGACCTGGCAGTCCGAAGTGCTGGCCAGCGACAAGGACCAGCCAGACGGCGGAGACGTGAATTCCTGGGGTGCCTACTCATCGCTGGAGTACCAGTTCGCGCGGCGCTGGAGCACGTTCGGGCGGTACGACTACTCGGAGCTGCCGGATGACGACAACGCCCGGGAGAACTCCTACTCGGCCGGCATCACTTTCGCCCAGAGCGAGTACTGCTTCTGGCGGCTGGGGGTGAAGCACAGCGATTACGATGGCGGGGCGCCGGAGGAACAGTTTGGCGACCACCGCAACGTGCTCTTCCTGCAGCTCAACTTCGGTCTCGGCCCACACCGGGCACACCAGTACTAGATCAAAGATGAGGAGGAATCTGGCCATGAAACTGCAAAGCATGTTCCTGGCGGCCCTGGCCGCTGCGTGTGCTCCCGTCCTGTGCATGGGGGCCGAGAAAAAGCTCAACGTCGTGACCACCACCACGGATCTCAAGTCCATAGTTGAAGCCGTGGGTGGAAGCCACGTGTCGGTCACAAGCCTGGGCTCCGGCAAGGAGGACCCCCACTTCATCCAGGCCAAGCCCAGCTACATGATGGCCGCGCGCAAGGCTGACCTGTGGGTCCGGGTTGGGATGGAACTCGAGATCGGCTACGAGGAACTGATTCTCGACGGTTCGAGGAACCGCAATATCCGCGTGGGCTCCGACGGCCACCTGGACGCTTCGGAGGGTGTCATCCGGTTGGAGGTCCCCACCCAGAAGGTGGATCGCTCAATGGGCGACGTGCACCCCCTGGGCAACCCGCACTACTGGCTTGACCCGTGGAACGGAAGAGCGATGGCCCGCAATGTCCGCGACCGGCTCAAGAAGCTCGACCCAGCCGGAGCAGCCGACTACGACGCCAACTACGTGTCCTTCGAGAAGAGAGTGGACGAAGCCGTCTTCGGCAAGGAACTCGTCGAGAAGATGGGGGGTGAAGCCCTCTGGCAGATGGAGCTGGCCGGCAAACTGGAAGCGGGGCTCAAGGAGAAGGGCCTTGCCGACAAGCTGGGCGGATGGATGGGCAAGCTTCGTCCCCATCGTGGCGCAAAGATCGTCACGTATCATCGGAGCTGGAGCTATCTGGCCAGCCGCTTCGGGCTAGAGGTGGCCGAGGAACTGGAGGCCAAGCCGGGCATCCCGCCGAGCCCCAAGCACCTGGCCGAGGTCATCGAGACCGCCAGGGCCGGCGGCGTGAAGGTGCTCCTCAAGGAGCCCTTCTATGAGAGGAAGGGCCCCGACTTCGTGGCCGCCAAGGCCGGGCTCACGGTGGTCGAGGCCGCCAACACGGTGGGCGGGCAGAAGGAGGCCTCCGACTACATCGCCATGCTGGACAACGTCGTCCGGAGGGTTGCGGATGCCCTGGGCGCGGCCGGGAAGTAGCGGCGGGCGCTGATCGGCTCCGGGCCGGGGGCGGCCCGCACGGCGCCCCCGGCCGGCCTTCACCGGCATTCGAAAGGAAGGATCTGCGATGTTCGAGATGCTTGCGGCCCCGATGGCCGCCTGCCTGGCGCTGGCCGGGATCAACTGTTACTTCGGGCTGCACATCGTCAGCCGCGGAGTGATCTTCGTGGACCTGGCCCTGGCCCAGGTCGCGGCGCTGGGCGCCACGCTGGCGCTGCTGGCCGGCTTCGAGCCGGCCAGTCCCCAGGCCTACGCGGCCGCCCTGGCCGCGACCCTGGTCGGCGCGGCGCTCTTCGCCTTCGGGCGCTTCCGGGACGAAGCCGTGCCCCAGGAGGCCATCATCGGGATCGTCTACGCGGTGGGCGCGGCGGCGGCCATCCTGGTGCTGGACCGCGCCCCGCACGGCGGGGAGGCCATGCGCAACATGCTGATCGGCTCGGTGCTCTACGTCACCTGGCCGGAGGTCCTGAAGATCGTGCTGATCTACGCCGCGGTCGGGCTGCTGCACTATTTCCTCCGCAAGCCCTTCCTGCTCATCTCCACGGACATCGCCGAGGCCCGCCGCCGGGGGCTGTCCATCCGCGCCTGGGACTTCCTCTTCTACGCGACCTTCGGGGTGGTGGTGACCAGTTCGGTGCAGATCGCCGGGGTGCTGATGGTCTTCAGTTATCTGGTGGTGCCGGCGGTGTGCGCGGTCCTGTTCTGCCGCGGGGTGCCGGCGCGGCTGCTGGCCGGCTGGGCCGTCGGCGGGATCGTGAGCTTCGCCGGCGTGGCCCTGTCCGCCTGGGGCGACCTGCCCACCGGCGCGGCGGTGGTGGCCGCCTTCGGGGCCGCGCTGATCCTGGCGGCCGCGGCGCGGGCGGTCATCGTCAGGGTGCGTTCCGCCGCCGCCCGGGGCCCGGCTGGCGGCCCGGGGTAGACTTCCGGCCCGGCAGTCCGTGGGCGATCGGGTACAATCGCCCCTGCCGGGTGCCGAAGGAGAGGTCCCTTGAGCCCACCGAAGCCGCCCCCTCCCGCCGAGGCCGTCAACACCGACGCCATCCTGGACAGCATCTCGGATGGGGTCTTCACCGTGGACCGCGACTGGCGGGTGACCTCCTTCAACCGTGCGGCCGAACTGATCACCGGCGTGCGCCGCGAAGAGGCCATCGGGCGGCCGTGCTGCGAGGTCTTCCGGGCCAGCATCTGCGAGAACCAGTGCGCGCTGCGCAGCACCCTGGAGAACGGGCAGCCGGTCGTGGGCCGTTCGATCACCATCCTGGCCGCCGACGGCCGGGAGGTGCCCATCAGCATCAGCACCGCGCTCTTGCGCGATGCCGCCGGCCAGGTGGTCGGCGGGGTCGAGACCTTCCGGGACACCTCGGCCATCGAGGAGCTCCGGCGCGAGCTGCGCGGCGCGCAGGGCCTGGGCGACATCGTCGCCCGGAGCCACCGGATGAAGGAGCTGCTGGCGCTCCTGCCCCGGATCGCCGAGAGCGGCTCGACCTGCCTGGTCGAGGGCGAGAGCGGCACCGGCAAGGAGCTGGTGGCCCGGGCGCTCCATGAACTGAGCCCCAGGCGCAAGGCCCCCTTCGTGGCGGTCAACTGCGCGGCGCTGCCCGATACGCTGCTCGAAAGCGAGCTCTTCGGCCACAAGGCCGGGGCCTTCACCGACGCGCGGCGCGACCGTGCGGGCCGCTTCGCCGCAGCCGAGGGCGGGACCATCTTCCTCGACGAAGTGGGCGATGTCTCGCCGGCCATGCAGGCCCGGCTGCTGCGCGTCCTGCAGGAGCGCGAGTACGAGCCGCTGGGCTCCTCCAAGACCGTCAAGACCGACGTGCGGGTGCTCGCGGCCACCAACCGCAGCCTGGACGAGATGGTCGCCGCCGGGCGCTTCCGCCAGGACCTCTACTACCGCATCAACGTGGTGCGCCTGCGCGTGCCGCCGCTCCGCGACCGGCTGGAGGACGTGCCGCTGCTGGTCGAGCACTTCGTCCGCAAGCTCAACCTCCGCACCGGCCGCGACGTGGCCGGCGTCGACCGCACGGCGCTGGCCGCCCTGATGCGCCACGACTGGCCGGGCAACGTCCGCGAACTCGAGAACGCCGTCGAGCACGCCTTCGCGCTGTGCCCGGGCGCGCTCATCGCACCGGAGCACCTGCCGGAGAAACTCAAGGCAGTTCCTGGTTCCGGGTTCCTGGTTCCTGGTTCGGGGGATGGGCTACAACCAGGAACCACGCCGGGAAGCACCTTGGAAGAGATCGAGGCCCAGACCATCCGCCAGGCGCTCAAGCGCCACGGCGGGCGCCGGGCCGACGCGGCGAGGGAGTTGGGCATCGATCCGAGCACGTTGTGGAGGAAGATGAGGCGGGCAGGGGGCGGGAAGGGGCGGGGGAAGCAGAGGGCGTAGTAGGCTTTGTCGCCAGTCGGCTGTCGCTGTTGTCCCAGGAACTGCATCCGAACCACCCAAGAAGAAGCTGTGAGAGCGCGGATGGCTCAAGTCCGCGCTGTGATCAGCCCATAGCGTCTGTTGCACTATGCAAGCTTATGTTCGCCAATTATTGCATACTGCAAGCAAATCCGTCTTCGGACGATGCCATCCAAAACCACTTGCGACCTGTTATCGCGACTTAGGATCATTGAGGCTCTCTGGCACGCTTGGCGCTCTGTCTCCCGCCATGAGGAACCCATGAAACTCGCCGTACCCGTTTTCAACGGCCGCGTGGCCCCGGCTTTCGACTGGGCCGGGACGCTGCTCGTGCTGGAGGTCGCCGACGGCGCGGTCCGGAGCCGTCGGGAGGACGATCTCGGCGGGGTGGCGCCCGAGGGGCGTCCGGCGCGCATGGCCTCCGAGGGAATCGAGGCCCTGGTCTGCGGCGGGATCAGCTGCCGGATGGCGGCCATGCTCGAGGCCCTGGGTATCCGTGTGCTCTCCGGATACGCGGGAGAGGTTGAGGAGATCGTCGCGGCCTTCGCGGCCGGCCGGCTACCGGAGCCCCAGTGGAGGATGCCGGGGTGCCTGGGCGGCGGCGGGCGCGGAGCCGGGCGCGGCTCCGGCTGCGGCCGTTCGGGCCGCGGGCACATGGGCCGCGGGTGGGAACGCAGGGGAACGGAATGAAGGTCGCCGTGACCGCGCAGGGCCGCGCGCCCGACAGCCCCGTCGACCAGCGCTTCGGCCGGGCGGCCTTCCTGGTCATAGCCGACCTCGACGATGGGAGGCGGGAGACGCTCGACAACCTGGCGGCCGCCGGCTCGCCGCACGAGGCCGGGCTGCAGACCGCCCGGGTGCTCGCCGACCGCGGCGTGGGTGCGGTGATCACCGGGCACTGCGGCCCCAAGGCCTTCAAGGCGCTGGCCGCGGCCGGGATCAGGGTCATGCTCGGCGCCTCCGGCCGTGTGGAGGATGCACTGGAGTGTTTCAAGCGCGGGGAGCTGCGCGAGGCCCGCGAGGGCGACGTGGCCAATCACTGGATCTGAATTTCTGTGCGCCGGGTTTTGTGAACAAGAGGAGGATGACATGCCAAAGAGAGATGGAACCGGACCGAGCGGTAAAGGGTCAGGCACAGGTCGCGGGCGCGGTCCGTGCGGCGGTGGACGGGGAAAGGGGCCATCGGCCGGGGCCGGCAAACGGCAGGGCCGGGGGCGCGGTCGCGGTTTGGGCCGCGGCCAATCTGGCGGACGTTAAGCAGGAATCTGGAGATTCAAAGAACAAGGAGGCATCAATGCCAAGAGGAGATGGAACTGGACCGATGGGCGTGGGGGCGATGACCGGGCGCGCGGCAGGCTTATGCGCCGGCTTCGGAGCGCCCGGCTTCGCCAACCCGGTGGGTGGGCGCGGCTGCGGGATGGGCTTCGGCCGCGGCCGGGGCGGCAGCTTCGGCGGTGGCGGTGGCCGCGGACGGAGGAACATGTACCATGCCACCGGGCTGACCGGGATGCAGCGGGCCGCGGCCGGTTGGCCGGCCTTCGGCGGCGGCTTCGCGGGCCCGGCGCCCGCCGCCGTCCCGGCCCCGACCAGGGAGCAGCAGATCGAGGCGCTCAAAGCGCAGGCCGGCTTCCTCGGAGAGCAACTCGATGCCGTCAAGAGCCGCATCGAGGAACTGTCCGCGCCGGACAGCACCAAGTAGGATCAGCAGCATCGGGCAACGGAGCATCGAAATGAAAATCGCGATTTCGTCCAGCGGCACGGCGCTCGATGCGCCGGTCGATCCGCGCTTCGGCCGGGCGGCGAAGTTCATCCTGGTCGACACCGACACCGGGGCGTTCTCGGTCCACGACAACACCCAGAACCTGAACGCCGCCCAGGGCGCGGGCATCCAATCCGGCGAGACGGTGTCGCGGCTGGGCGCCGAGGTGGTCATCACCGGGCACTGTGGGCCCAAGGCTTTCCGGACGCTCCAGGCGGCCGGGATCAAAGTGGCTATCGGCGCCAAGGGCACGGTGGCCGAGGCGGTCGAGGCCTTCAAGAAGGGCGAGCTCAAGGCCGCCGAGTCAGCCGACGTGGAGGGGCACTGGTGAAGAAGATAGCCATCGTCACCTGCGCCCGCTACCGCGACTGCGGCGGCGGCAAGTGCTTTCGGGCACTGCGCGAACGGCGAGGGGGCTTCGCGCGGTACGCGGCGGAGGAAGCGGTGGAGGTCGTCGGCTTCTCCAACTGCGGCGGATGTCCGGGGGGCAACGTGGAAAACGTGCCCGCCGAGTTCCTCAAGAACGGAGCCCAGGTCGTGCACCTGGCGACCGGCCTGGTGGTGGGCTATCCCCCTTGTCCCCGCATCCGTGGGTTCAAGGCGTTCATCGAGAGCCGCTACGGCCTGCCGGTGGTCGTGGGGACGCACCCCATCCCGTTGAAATACATGGAAGCCCATCGCGCCCTGCCATTCTGGGAGCAGGCGGGCATGGCGGAGATCGCCTCGCATCTCATGGCCGAAAGCCGCGAAGTGATGGAGGCATACAATTGAAGGCCGGCGCGTGAGGTTGTACCACGACTGCCTCCCCTGCCTGCTGCGCGGGGCCATCGACGCCGTCCGGCGGGTGACGCCCGACGAGGCTGTCCGGGAGAAGGTCCTGCGCGGAGTGATCGATGCCGCGGCCCGGGCGGACTTCCGCCGGCCGCCGTCGCTCATGGCCCAGACGGTCCACCGGCTGATCCGCGAGGCGGCCGGCAGCCGCGACCCCTACCGCGAGGCCAAGGATCGGACCAACCGCCTGGCACTGGAACTGCTGCCGGACCTGCGCCGGCGCGTGGAGGCCTCCGGCGACCCCTTCGAGATGGCCGCGCGGTTGGCCGCGGCCGGCAACATCATCGACCTGGCGGCCAAGAGCGGCCTGGAGGAGGCGGACGTTCGCACCGCGCTCGACGAGTCGATGGGCCAGGCGCTCGACCCCGGCGCAGTCGCCGCGCTCAGGCAGGCCGCCGTGGCCGCCCGGAGAATACTCTACATCGGCGACAACGCCGGCGAGATCGTTCTCGACCGCCTGCTCGTGGAGCAGCTCGGCCCGGACAAGGTCGTCTTTGCCGTCCGGGGCGGGCCGGTTATGAACGATGCGACCGTGGAGGACGCCAGGGCCAGCGGCATGGCCGGCCTGGTTGAGGTCATCGACTCCGGCTCGGACGCGCCGGGCACCATCCTGGAGGACTGCTCGGAGGAGTTCCGCCGGAGGTTCGCCGAAGTGGATCTGGTGCTCGCCAAGGGTCAGGGCAACTACGAGACGCTCAGCGGCCGCACCGGGCGGAGCGGGGTCTTCTTCCTGCTCCGGGTCAAGTGCCCGGTGATCGCCAGGGACACCGGCTGCCCGGTTGGCAGTCTGGTTCTGGCCAAGGAGGAGCCGGTGCAGGACGCGAAGTCAACATGATCGTCGCCGTCGCCTCCGGCAAGGGCGGGACCGGCAAGACCACCGTCGCCGTCAACCTGGCGCTGTCCGCGCCGGTCGGGCGGCCGGTGATGCTCCTTGACTGCGACGTGGAGGAGCCCAACTGCGGCATCTTCCTGAAGCCGGAGATCCGGGAGCGGCAGACGGTGGGCATCCCCGTCCCGGCCGTGGACGAGGCCAAATGCACGTCTTGCGGCGAGTGCGGGCGGATCTGCCAGTACCACGCCGTCGTCTCCTTGAAGACCCAGCCGCTGGTCTTCCCGGAGCTCTGCCACGGCTGCGGCGGCTGCACCAAGGTCTGCCCGACCGGGGCCATCTCGGAGGTCGATCACGAGATCGGCGTCGTGGAGATCGGCGCCCGCGTCTTCGGGGCCTCCACTGTAGGGGCGGGTTTGAAACCCGCCCCTGCACCCGCGGAGGAGCCCAGGGAGATCGGCTTTGCCTGCGGGGTGCTCAAGGTCGGCCAGCCCATGTCGCCGCCGCTCATCCGGGCGGTGAAGAAACGCGCGCCGGGCGGCGGGGTCACCATCATCGACTGCCCGCCGGGCACGTCCTGCCCGGTCATCGCCGCGGTGCGGGGGGCCGACTTCGTGCTGCTCGTCACCGAGCCGACACCCTTCGGCCTGCACGATCTGACCCTGGCCGTGGAGACGGTCCGCAAGCTCGACCTGTCCTTCGGGGTGGTCATCAACCGCTCCGACGCGGGCGACGGCCGGGTCACCGACTACTGCCGCCGGGAGAAGATCCCGGTGCTGCTCGAAATACCCGAAGACCGCCGGGTGGCCGAGGCCTACTCGCGCGGCGAGGCCATGGTGGAGGCGCTGCCCGAGTACCGGCGGGCCTTCGAGCGCCTGTGGGCCGGAATTCCGGATCCGGCGGGAAGACAAGGGAGGAACCAGACATGAACGTCGCCGTGCTGGGGGCCAGCAACAAGCCCGAACGCTACAGCTTCAAGGCCGTGAGCCTGCTGGCCGAAAAGGGCCACGCGGTCTTCCCGGTGAACCCGGCGATCGCCGAGGCCGCCGGACGACCCGTATTCAAGCGCCTGGCGGACATCGCCGCGCCGCTCGACACCATCACCGTCTACCTCGGCGCCGAGCGGTCCTCCCCGCTGGCGGAGGAGATCCTGGCCGCGCGGCCCCGGCGGGTGATCTTCAACCCGGGCGCGGAGAACCCGGAACTGGCCCAGCGCCTGGCGGCCGCCGGCGTGGAGACGCTCAACGCCTGCACCCTGGTGATGCTGGGGACCGGACGGTTCGACCGCTCCGGTGCCGGGAGCTGAACCGTGTTCCTGCGCCTGATCCTCAACCAGATGCGGCACAAGTGGGGGGTGACGCTCCTGCTGGTCCTGGCCATGACCGCGCTGGTGACGCTCTACGTGTATCTCGTCAACAGCGCCGGGTTCTCCAACCGCTCCATGGAACTGATCATGAAGAACATGGGGCACAACCTGATCATCCTGCCCGAGGCGGCCGACCCGGGCGACTTCCACCTCTGCACGGAGCGGCAGATCCCGTTCCCCGACGAGGTGGCCGCCCGGATGGCCGACCGCCAGGAACTGGCCTCGAAGTACTACGCCTCTGTGCTGCAGACGCGCGAGAAGATCGGCGACGCGCAGGTGGTGCTCACCGGCATCGCCCCGGTGCACCGCGGGGACGAGACCGCCGAGAAGGCCCACCTGGTGGCGGACGTGCCCGCCGGCCACGCCCGGCTGGGCGCCGGCGCGGCCCGGCTGCTGCGGGCGGCCCCCGGCGGGGAGGTCACCGTGCGCGGGAAGGTCTTCCGGATCGAGAAGGTCCTGCCCGTGCTGGGGGAACTCGACGACAGCCGGGTCTACATCCCGCTCGGCGAGTGCCAGGAGCTGCTGGGCATGCCCGGGAAGATCAACGCCATACTCTCGTTCCTCTGCCTGCACGGGACCACCCAGGAGGGCATGGACCGGTATCAGCAGGAGAAGATGGGGCGGCTCTTCCCGGGCTACCAGGCCATCAGCAAGCTGCGCATCGCCCAGGGGCGCTCGCTGGCCCGCGTGACCACCAGCCGCTACCTGTACTGCCTGCTGGCGCTGGTGACCTGCATCACGGTGATCGTCATCACCGTGACCGGCCTGCAGGAGGTGGCCGAGCGGCGGCAGGAGACGGGCATCCTCCTGGCCATGGGGACGGGCTACCCGTACATCGTCGGCCTCTACGTCCTGAAGATGCTCGTCCTGGCCGGGGTTGCGGCACTGGTCGGATTCGTGGGCGGTTCCCTGCTCGCCAAGGCGCTGCTCGCGCCGGTGCTGGCGGTGAACACCCAGGCCATGGGCGTGGTCTGGGCGCAGTTCCCGGGCGTGCTGGGCCTGGCCGTGCTGGTGGCCGTCGCCGCCACCGCCCTGCCGATGCTCAAGCTGGTGCGCACCGATCCGAACCTGGTTCTGACGGAGGAGTAGGCCGATGCTGGAACTGTGCGGCGCGACCAAGGTGTACCGCAAGGGCTCCCGGACGATCCGGGCGGCCGACGGGCTCAGCCTGACGGTGAAGCCCGGGGATTTTCTGGTGATCCACGGGCCGAGCGGCAGCGGCAAGAGCACTCTGCTGCTGATGGCCGGCGGGATGCTGCCGCCTGACAGCGGCCAGGTCCGCTTCGGGGGCGAGGACCTCTACCGCTGGGGCCCGGCGCGGCGCAACCGCTACCGCCGGGAGCAGGTGGGCTTCGTGTTTCAGCGGTTCTTCCTGATCCCGCACATCACCGTGTACGACAACATCCGGCTGCGCTACAGCCTGCGGGGCGCGGCCGCCGGGGCCGCCGAGGGCATCGCCGCGCTGGCCGGCCGCCTGGGCATCGCGGAGCGCCTGGGGCATTACCCGGGGGAGCTGAGTGTGGGCGAGCAGCAGCGCGCGGCGGTGGCCCGGGCGCTGGCCGGCGCGCCCGGGGTGGTCCTGGCCGACGAGCCCACCGGCAACCTCGACCCGGACAACGCCGCGATCATCATCGATTGCCTCCGGGAGGAGGCCCGCCAGGGCCGCTCGGTGGTCATGGTCACCCACAACCCCGCCTTCATCGCCATGGGCACGGGCGAGGTCCATCTGGTGGCGGGCCGCGCCGTCGAACCGGCGAAAGGAGCCTGAACTTGAAAGTCGGAATCATCCGCTGCCAGCAGACCGAGGACATCTGTCCCGGGACAGCATGCCTGGCCTGCGCCCGGGAAGGCAAGCAGGCCTTTGGGAAGACCAGGGCCGTTGAGGTGGTCGGCTTCATATCCTGCGGCGGCTGCCCCGGCAAGAAGGCCGTGGCCCGTGCCCTGGACATGGAGAGACGCGGGGCGAAAGCGATCTTCCTGGCTTCGTGCATGACCCGCGGCCTCCCCTGGGACTACGTGTGTCCGCATTTGGGGCGGATCAAGAAAAGCCTTCGTGGAAACCTGAAGGCGGATACCAAGGTCTTCGATTGGACGCATTCCTGATGAAAGAACTCGTGGTCATCAGCGGCAAGGGCGGCACGGGCAAGACCAGCGTGCTGGCTTCGTTCGCGGCCCTGGCCGAAAACGCCGTTTTGGCCGACTGCGACGTCGACGCGGCCGACCTGCACCTGGTGCTCTCCCCGGAGATCAGGCGGCGCGAGGAGTTCCGCAGCGGCCGCGAGGCGGTCATCCGCCAGACCGACTGCATCGGCTGCGGGGCCTGCCTGGCCCACTGCCGCTTCGAGGCGGTGCGGCGGCTGACCGCCGACGGCCTGCGAACCGCGGCGGGCGGGAGCGGGGCCTCCTGCCTGGACTGCGACTTCTGCGAGCGCTCCTGCCCGGTCCGCAACGCCGTCGTGGTCCGGGAGATGCGCGAGTCCCTGGGGGACGGCCGCGAGGCGGTCTTCATGATCGACCCGGCCGCCTGCGAGGGCTGCGGGGTCTGCGTGCGTTTCTGCCCGGTGAAGGCCATCGACTTCCCGGAGCGGCTCTGCGGCGAGTGGTTCGTCTCCGACACCAGGTGCGGGCCGATGGTCCACGCCAGGCTGGGGATCGCCGCGGAGAACTCCGGCAAGCTGGTTTCGACCGTGCGGCGCGAGGCCCGGCGCATCGCCGAGGAACAGGGCCGGGGGCTGGTCCTGGTGGACGGCCCGCCCGGAATCGGCTGCCCGGTGATCGCCTCGGTGACCGGGGCCACGCTGGTGCTGGCCGTGACCGAGCCGACGCTCTCCGGCCGGCATGACCTGGAGCGCGTTCTGAAGCTCGCCCGGCACTTCGACATTCCGGCCATGGCGGCCGTCAACAAGGCGGACATCAATCCGCAGGCGGCCGGCGAGATCGAACTCTTCTGCCGGGAGCACGGCGTCGGTTTCGCCGGGCGGATACCCTACGACCCGGCGGTGACCCGCGCCCAGCTGGCCGGGAAGAGCGTGGTGGAGATGCCCAGGGACTCCGGCGCCGCCGGCGCCATCCGGGACATCTGGCGGGGCGTGCTCGGCAGGCTCGAGGAGACCGGAAAGTAATGTCGACACCGAAGAAGCCATCGGGCTGTTCCTCCTGCGGCGAGAAGTCCTGCGCGGCGGCCGGCCGCCGGCCGGACGAGTCGCCGGAGGAGTTCGCCGACCGGCAGAAGCTCGCCCGGAATCTCTGCGGCATCCGGCACAAGATCCTGGTCATGTCCGGCAAGGGCGGCGTGGGCAAGAGCACCGTGGCCGCCAACCTCGCCGCGGCCATGGCTGCGGACGGGCTCAAGGTCGGGCTGCTCGACGTGGACTTCCACGGGCCGAGCATCCCGCGGCTGATGGGCGTCGAGGGCCAGCGCGCCGGGGTCGGGCCGGAGGAGATGCTCCTGCCGGTCCGCGGGGCCGGCGGCGTGCTGGTGATGAGCATGGGCCTGCTCATGGCCGGGGCCGAGCAGGCGGTGATCTGGCGCGGTCCGCTCAAGATGGGCGTGATCAAGCAACTGCTGCGCGACACCGCGTGGGGCGAACTCGACTGCCTGGTCATCGACTCGCCCCCGGGCACCGGCGACGAGCCGCTCTCCGTCGCCCAGCTCGTCCCGGACGCCGACGGGGCGGTGCTGGTCACCACGCCCCAGGACCTTTCGACCGGCGACGTCCGGCGCTCGGTGACCTTCTGCCGTCAGGTGAACCTGACCGTCCTGGGCATCATCGAGAACATGAGCGGCTTCCTCTGCCCGCACTGCGGGAAGGAGACCCCGCTCTTCAAGACCGGCGGCGGCCGCGCGCTGGCGGAGGAGATGAAGGTCCCCTTCCTGGGCAGCCTGCCCATGGACCCGCGGGTGGTCGAGACTTCCGACGAGGGCCGGCCCTTCGTCCTCGCTCACCCCGATTCGCGGGCCTCCGGCGCGTTTCTGACGGCCGTGTCCCCGGTGCTCCAAATGGTCAAGCAAGGGAAAGAGACGTAGTCATGCTCATCGCCGATGGGGGCAAATGTGAGCACTGAGCCCCAGCCTGCGCTGGGACGCTCGTTCGGGCACGCGCGCTGCATCATGTGCGGCAGCGAGAACTCGTCGTCGTTGGGGTTGGTGTTCCGGCCCAGCGCGGATGGCGGCGTTGCGGCGGAATTCAAAGGCCATGCCGGTTTGCAGGGCTATGAAGGCCTGCTGCACGGCGGCATTGCCAGCGCCCTGCTTGATGCTGCGATGACGAACTGTCTCTTTCGTCACGGCGTCAAGGCCGTGACTGCCAGACTGGCAGTGCGATTCCGCGCGCCGATCCCATTCGGGGCAACGCTTATCGTCCAGGCCCGGCCAATCGTGCTGCGGCCGCCACTGTACAAGCTGGCGGCAGAGTTGGTGGATAATGGAAGGGTCTCGGCCGAAGCCGAGGCTCAGTTCATGTCGTTCCCGGACGTCCAGGAGACCAAGCCAAGAGAGGAGCCGTGATCATGCGCATCGCAATCCCCGTGGCGGAGGGTCGCCTCTGCCCGCATTTCGGCCACTGTCAGGAGTTCGCCCTGATCGACGTGGACGAGAAGACCAAGTCCGTCACCGCCCAGCGGCGCGAGACCCCTCCGCCGCACGAGCCCGGGGTGCTGCCGCGCTGGCTGGCCGGCGAGGGCGCCAACGTGATCATCGCCGGGGGCATGGGCGCGCGGGCCCAGGGCCTCTTCGCCCAGTCGGGCATCAAGGTGGTGGTCGGCGCGCCGGCCGAGCCGCCCGAGGACGTGGTCAAGGCGTACCTGGCCGGCACGCTGCAGACCGGCGGCAATCTCTGCGACCACTGAGGCGGGGATGGCGCGCGACACGGTCCGGCTGACCTTCCTGGCCGACAACCGGGCCGCCCGCCCCGGTCTGGCCGCCGAGCACGGGCTGTCCGTGCTGGTGGAGCACGGCGCCCACGCGGTGCTCTTCGACGCCGGCGCAAGCGGTGCGGCGCTCCGGAACGCCGCGGCCCTGGGCGTGGACCTCGGCCGCGTGGAGGCGGTCGCCCTGTCGCACGGGCACGACGACCACACCGGTGGGATGGAGGCGCTGCTGGCCGTCCTCCCGGGGCACGTGCCGGTCCGGGCCCATCCCGGAGCGCTTGTCCGGAGATACGCGGTCCGGCCGGGCCGGGGGGCCAGCGAGATCGGCTTCCGCGGGGGCGAAGCGGTCCGCCGGCGCCTGATCCTCGCCGATGGCTCGGTCGGGCTTGCGCCAGGGCTGGTGCTCACTGGCCACGTGCCGCGGATCAGCGGTTTCGAGGACACGGGCGGGCCCTTCTACCTGGACCCCGGCGGCCGGGAGCCGGACCTCATCCCCGATGACCAGGCCCTGGTGGTCATGACCGGCGCCGGAAACATCCTGGTCTGCGGATGCGCCCACGCCGGCGTGGTCAACACCCTGATGCACGCGGCCACGGTGACCGGCGACGACCGATTCGTGGCGGTGGTCGGCGGCCTGCATCTTGGATCGGCGACCCCGGAGCGCGTCAGGCGGACGGTCCGCGAGCTCCGGAAGATGGGCGTGGGGCGCGTCGGCCCGGCACACTGCACGGGGGAGGCCGCCGGCGCAGCGCTGGCTGCGGAGTTCGGCGACGGGTTCCTGCACTGCGGCGCAGGGGTGGTTCTGGAGTTCCCATGAGCTTCTACAGCGACAAGGTCCTGGAGCACTTCTCCCACCCCCGGAACGTCGGGCCGATCCCGGCGGCCGACGGGGTGGGCCAGGTCGGGGACGTCTCCTGCGGCGACGTCTTCAAGGTCTGGATCCGGGTACGCGACGGCCGGATTGCCAAGGCCTCGTTCCAGGTCATGGGCTGCCCGTCGGCCATCGCCGCGGCCAGCATGATGACCGAACTGGCAGCCGGCAGGACGCCCGAGGAGGCCCTACGGCTGTCCGACGCCGACGTCGCAGCCGCGCTGGGCGGAATGCCGGAGGAGCGCCTGCACTGCTCCAACCACGCCGCGGCCGCGCTGCACGCGGCGGCGGAGGACTACGTCCGCAGCCGCGCGAGCCTGGGCGGAGGGGAGCCGACGCTCCTCGACAGGCTGCGCCTCCGGCTGAGGACGGCCTGCGCCGCCCGGGGGCTGCTGGACGGTCCGGTGACGGTGACCGCCCGGGCGCTCACGCCCGAACAGGCCATCGGCAACCCCGAGCACGACGATTACCCCGTGATCAAGGGCCGCGAGCGGATGATCGAGGCGGAGTTCCTCGGCGCCCGGGGCCACGCCTTCACCGACCGGCCGGGCGGCTTCAGCGGCACGCTGGCGGAAATCCTGGACATGCCCCTGGCGAACAACTACCGCCGGGCGGTCTTCGTGGCCGCGGCCAACGCGGTTGCGCGCCACCTCGGCGCGGCGGAGCGGACGGTCCACTGCCGGGACGAGGACCTGACCCGGTGCGCGGCGCTGCTGCCGGACTTCGTGGCCGCGAACCACCCGGACGCCCGGCGCATCTTCCTGGTCGGGCTCCAGCCCAGGTTCGCCGAGGCGCTCGCGCCCCGGTTCGAGCTGCGCATCGCCGACCTGGACGCGGAGAACGTCGGCAGGAAGAAGGGCGGCGTCGCGGTCGAGCCCGCCGGGGCCGCCGCCGGGTGCCTGGCCTGGTGCGACCTGATCCTGGCCACCGGCTCGACGGTCGCCAACGGCAGCGCCGACGCCCTGCTGGCGGCAGGAAAGCCGGCGGTCTTCTACGGAGTCAGCGGCTCGGGTGCGGCCGCGCTGCTCGACCTGCCGCGCTTCTGCCCGTGCGGGCAGTGATGATCCGGCGGTGCATGGAGGACGAGGGATGAAGAGATCCGTTTTGATCGCCCTGGCCGCTGGGGCCGCGGTCCTGCTGGCTGTCGCCTGGCTGAAAATGGGTGGTGGGCGCGGGGGCCCTGCCGCGGAGGGCCTGCCGTTGCCCTGCCTGCTCAACTTCCGGATGGACGGGTGCGCCCCCTGCGAGCGCACGCTGCCCGCGGTCGAGGCCGCCAGGACCGGGTACGCCGGCCGGCTGCGGGTGGAATCCATCGACATCGCCCGGCATCCCGGGCTGGCGGGCAGGTTCCGGGTCAGCGCGGCGCCGACCCTGATCCTTTTCGAGGCGGCGGGCCGGGAGGTGCGCCGCCACCAGGGCGCGATGACCCGGGAGGAGTTGGAGGGATTCCTGGCGGGCGCACCGCTCCCGGCCGGCGTCCAGCGTCCCGCCGGGGCGGACTCCTCCGCAGAGCCATCCCTGGAAGCGCTGGTGACCCGGCTGCAGGCCGCTCCGGAGCTGAAGCCCGGGCCCGGCGCCGGCGCCGTCCCCGGCTCCGGTCCAGCCGGCGCCGGAGGCACCGGCGTGGCGGTCTACTACTTCCACGGCGGCGTACGCTCTGGCTGCAGCCAGGGACTGGAGGACATCGCCCGCGAGGTCATCTCCGAGGACTGCAAGTCGGTGCTGCGGGGCGGGAGCCTCCCCTGGCACACCCTGAACATCGAGGCGCCCGAGAACGCTCCCTGGGTCAAGACCTTCGCCCTGGCGCTCAACGAGTACGATCTGGCCCGGGGGATCGCGGTGCTTGTGAAGATGGATGGCGGCAGGCCGGCGCGATGGAAGGTGATCGGCAACCTGGCCGATTACCGTATGGACCTCGATAAGCTGCGCGAGTACGTGCACAGCCAGGCCGGGGAGTTCGTCAAAGCCGAGTTCAGATGACGGCCTCCGCCACCGGCCTCTTTGACCTCCACGACGTTGCCGCAGACCTCGCAGCGCCAGACTTCCCCGACCTTCTCAACGAAAGCCATCCCCATGCCATCCGCGGAACAAGGATGGATCGTGCCGGAGACCTGTCGGCGACGGGAGGATCCGCCGCTCGGCGGCCCATCCCTCATGTGCAGTCAACCGGCTTACTTGAACTCTTTCGATGCCGCGTTCATGGAAGATGAGCGGAAAGTGATCTTCTTGATTGGCATCTTGTTCTTGAGAAGCTCGTAGAAGAGCTCGCAAAGGTTCTCGCAGGTGGAAACCTTCTTGGTCACAACCACTCTGTATTCCGGGTACGACCAGGCAAGCGGGTGGTCTATCTTCTTAAGAGGAACGCAATGCTCCGCGTCGTTGTGGATGCCTTCCTTCTTGTATACAGCGAGAACCGCGTCAAGAAGCGGGTCGCCTTCCTGAAACAACGTCGCGTGGTGGAAATGGTCGCAGACTTCCCATGCCTTCTTGAACCCATCCTTGCAGGCGTGTGCGAATCCAGTTACGGGGTCCACGGTGTCCTCGAGCTCGATGGTCAGAAGCCCCGAGTGCCCGTGAAGGTGCTTTGCCTCTCTCGGCCATTTCATGAACCTGTGCGCGTACTGGAAGTCAAGGTTTACGATCGATGTGTACTTGTCGTTGGACATCACAAGCTCCTCTCCAAAGTGTGGGGCCACTGACTGATGGGCTTTTTCAAATTGAGCGAGAAGAATCAACGTTTAGGCGCGTTTTGCCTCCTGCGAACCTCCTTTCTGCTTCGATAACTCTGAGGAACAGGGGCTAAATCGTAATTATTCCTAACCAATCCCGATTGCGGGTTGAAAAGACTTCACTTGGATGCGGCGCCCCGGCCCGCGCACTTCCGGCAGATCCCGCGCAGTTCGACGCGCAGCGAGTGGACCACGCCCAGCTCGCCGGCCTCGCCGGGGGGCTGGATGGCGTCCAGCTCCTGACTTAGGAAGTCGGTCATGGTCCCGCACTGCGTGCAGGTGAAATGGTGATGGCGCCCGGTGTTGGCGTCGAAGCGGGCGCTCTCGCCCGGCGTGGCCACGCGCGCGATGACCCCCTTCTCCTCGAGCAGGTGCAGGGTGCGGTAGACCGTGTCGAAGGAGATGGCCGGGATCCGCCTGCGCACCAGACTGAAGATGGTCCGGGCGTCGGGGTGGCCCCCGGCGAGAATCATGGCCCGGTAGGTCTCCATGCGCTGGGGGGTGACCTTGAGGCCCAGCTGCCGACAGGTCGCTCCGAAGGCCTCGACCCGTTCTCCGGGACCAGCCTCGCTGCCGTTCATGCCGCCGCTCATGCTGCCGCACCCTTTCCCGGACGCCCCGGCCCGTCCTCGGCTGGTACAACCTCTGAGCCGGCCGGTATCTTCCGCGGCTAACATTCTCTGCAAGAGGCGGAAACTTCGACCCAGCCGGCCGCAGGGCCGGCCCAATGCGCCGGGGGCGTGAAGCAGGCGCAGTTTGAAAGAGAAGGAGGAGGATCCATGGCGCGTCTCAAGGGCACCAGGACCGGGAAGAACCTGCTGGCTTCGTTCGCGGGGGAAATGGGCCATTGTAATTGCGCTAGCCACGGAGGTGTGAAAGAGTCCCAGGAATCTCCATCTGCCCGCCCGACATTTCGCCCTTCCGCCGGGTAAGTAAGCATATGGAGAAACGGAGTTGCCCTAGCTGCGGGCGCAAGGCATACCGTGATCGCCGGGTGGTGCGCGCGTAACAGGTGCTTGCCAGGCTAAGGCGTCTCCGCTATTCTTCGGTCGCCAAGACCTGTTGTGCATTCGGCAAGAGCGCAGAGCGGCGCTGCTGGCGAGGAGCGAAATGAATCCCGACTTGGACGCAGCGATACTCGCAGTTCTGCAGCGGACTGCAGAGGCCTGGGCTCCACTCGATAGAACACGGTTTTCCGCAGGTGAGGAGCAGGCGGTGGCCCTGTTGACGGCCGCCGGACTGACCGAACGAAGGATCGCGCTTCGGTTGCGCATGGCTGGCGAGAAAGAATCCATCGAGGCCGTGATCACCGTCACGGGAGAGAAAGGTCTGGGCCAGGCGCTCGAGGGCGTATTGGTCGAAGCCTGGGGACTCTGGGAGGGCGAGATCCACAGCCGAAAGGCCAAGCCGGACGGCCCGCCGGCCGTCTTTGAGTGCACGCGAACCCGTCACGAGGAGATGCGGCTGACCGAACTGGGTGCAAAGTTTGTGGATGAGGTCAAAGCTGGTGAACGACGATATGTTCTGGACTTCGTGTACAGGACCGGAATGTACGGGCCAGATTCGCCGCTCATTCTGCATAACCCCGCCAACTTCATCCCTGGCGTCGGGCGCAAATCGGTGCTTGGGCATGGCCATCTGGAAAGCATCGAGATCACTCGCCAGGGGGAACAATCGGTCAAGGTTACGAACCTGAATGAGATAAGCGCCCCGCTGGTAGGCATACAGGAACTGCTCCGGCAGGCGCTGAGTCGTCGCGCTGAGGAACCGTCTGCGGCCAAGCCCGCGGCAAAGGAACAGCCCGTGGCGGCTCCCAGTCTGCCGGCGAGGACGCTCAAGGACAAGGGATGGGTCACTGCTCGGCAACTGGCCCAACACCTGCAGGAGTACCACATCAACGTCCAGGCCGAGGCGGTCAAGCAGTGGGCCCGGAACGCCAAGGACGGCAAGGGCGACCCGCCCCCGCCCGGGCTGGAGTGCTTCGCGGTCTGCTGTGAGAAGGCCGAAGGGGAATGGCTCTTCGACTGGCCTACCATCAAGACCCGGCTAGACATGCAGGGCGGCCGCCATGGCACCGTGGACAAGGGCCGGCAGGCGGCCGTCGCCGACGAGATCAAGCCTTTGGTCGAGGAAGGTGAGGAAGATCGAGGGGGCTCCATGCAGGTCCGCCGGGATCCCAACCTGTCTGCGGACCCCGAGCCATACAACTGCATAGAATGCAGGCGGAACTTCTCCGAATGGACGTGCCACGACTGCGACGCCATTATTGCGGACATGTGCCACGACTGCCATATCAAGAACACGCACGAATAGCAACTCAGCCCCGTAATACACCCGTAACAGAAATGCCCTCCCGCCCCCTCTGAGGGGGCATTACACCCGTAATGGCGTTCTGCCAATTCCCCCTCCAGCAACTGGCCGCGTTGGACTACGCGGTCGCTTGTTCGGAGGAAGTTGCCATGGGGTACACAACGTCAGAGTTGGTGGAGCGGCTCCGGTCGGAAGGCTACCAGGTAACGTCGGGCTACCTGGGATATCTGCTGCGGGAATGCCCGATTCTCCGACCGGAGACCCGGGTGGGTCTCCTATTCGTATGGCAGCCAGCCGACGTAGCGCGCCTGAAGGCGGCACTTACGGAGCGCGGGCGGAGCCCGGCCCCTCAGGTCGGACAGGTTCAGCCTCCGTGCAAGAACGGAGGTCGGCCGTGAGCTACGGAACAATCGATACGGTATTGTCCCGGCTCAAGAGCGCACGTCCTGCCGGGGCCGGCAAGTGGGAGGCCTACTGCCCTGTTCACGAGAACCCCTCGTCGGGCCACAACCGCAGCCTGAGCGTTGCCGAGGGGCAGGACGGCCGGGTGCTCCTACACTGCCATGCCGGCTGCAGCCCGGAGGACATAGTAGGCGCCCTGGGCCTGACCATGGCCGACCTGTTCCCGCCGCGCGCGGATGGCAGCGGTGCGGTTCCAGCCCCGGTGGCCAGTGCCAAAAGCGCCGAAAGTGACAAAAGGGTGGTGGCCACCTATCCCTACCGGAACGCCGAGGGGATTCCTCTCTTTGAGGTGGTCAGGTTCGAGCCCAAGGACTTCCGTCAGCGCCGGCCGGACGGCAAGGGCGCCTGGGTCTGGAACCTGGACGGCGTGCCTCGTCCGATGCCGCTTTACCGGCTGCCCGAACTCCTGGTAGCCGACCCGGCCGGATGGGTCTTCGTGGTGGAGGGCGAGAAGGACGCCGACAACCTCGCCTCCATCGGCATCCTGGCAACCAGCAACTCAGGCGGCGCCGGCAAGTGGGGCAAGGCCGATGGCTCGCCGTTGGCCGGCCGGCGCGTGGCGATCATTGCCGACAAGGACGCCGTCGGCCGCAAGCACGCCCAGGAGGTGGCAGCAGCTCTACACGGCCGGGCCGCGGCGGTCAGGGTGCTGGAACTGCCCGGCGAGAAGGTCAAGGACGCCTCCGACTGGCTGGAGAGCCTCGATTGCCGGGAGCCTGAGGGACTGCGGCAGGCGCTCCTGGACATGGCCGAGGCGGCGCCGGAATGGCAACCGCCGGACCCGAACGCCCCGGAGTCTTGGCCAGACCCCGAGCCCCTGGACGGCGGGGACGAACCGCCGGGCATAGAACTCGACTCCTGTCTGGCGCCGATCCCCGAGCTCAGGGACTACTTGGCAGCCGTTGCCGAGAGCTATCAGGTGGACCCCGCCATGCCGGCCATGCTGGCGCTCTCCGCCCTGTCCCTGGCGGTCTCCAAGGCCGCCGAGGTGCAGCTAGGGCCGGACTGGCTGCAGCCCGCGCCGGTCTGGTCGTGCCTGATCGCCGAGCCGGGAGAGCGCAAGAGCGCCATATTCAGCGAGGTGACCCGGCCGATCTCGGAATACGAGAAGGCCAGGAACGAGGCGCTGGCCTGCCAGCTGGCGCGATACGAGTCGGACCGGCGGCTCCTTGAGCGGCGTGGACAGGAGGCCGAGAGCAAGGCCGCCCGCAAGGGCGACATCAACGCCGCGCAGGAGGCCCGGGAGGTCGCCGCCGAGCTGGCCCTATTGGAACCGCTCAGGCCGCCGCGCCTGGTCGCCCAGGACGCCACGACGGAGAGCGTGATCGAGCTGGCCAACCGCAACGGCGGCAGGCTGGGTATCTTCGATGCCGAGTCCTCAGCGCTGGAGAACGCCCTGGGCCGCTACCAGGACCGTCCCAACCTGGACTTCTACCTCAAGGCCCATGAAGGCGACGCTTACGCCTTCACGCGGCGCAAGGGCGATGACTTCTCGCTGGACCGTCCGGCGCTCGTGATGGCGATGTGCGTCCAGCCCCACGCGGCGGCCAGCCTGCTGGAGAATGGTGCCGCTATAGGCCGGGGCCTGTTCGCACGCTTCCTCTACGCCAGGCCCAGAAGCCTCAAGGGACAGCGCAACCTGGAACCGGTCCCGGTGCCAGGGCACCTGCGCCAGTGGTGGTCCGAAACCCTGCGCCGGATATTGGCGCTGCCGTATCCTGGCGAGGTCTTCTCGCCCGACGGGCTCAATGTGGAGCGACGCCAATGCGAGCCGCGCGTCCTGGGCTTGTCCCCGGAGGCCGCCGAGGCCTTCCTCGCCCTGCGCCAAGTCCTTGAGCGCGAGCTGGCCCCCAACGACGGCCGGCTTGCCGATACCCGTGGCTGGGCCGAGAAGTTCCCCGCCGCCGTGGGTCGGATCGCGCTGTGCCTGGAACTGGCGCGCAACTCCGACGCGGCCGAGGTGTCGCCCGAGGTCATGACCGCGGCCATCGCCTGGGCGGAGTTCCTGATCCCCGCGTTCCGGTACGTCGTAGCCTCTGCGGACCTCGATCCCGACCATCGGCAGGCTGCCCGCGTCCTGGGTTGGGTACAGCGCGAGCACCTGACCGTCTTCTCGCACCGGGAAATGCATCGCAAGCTGCGGGTCAAAGGCTACGCCAAGGCAGAGGACTGGGAGCCAGTAGCCATCCTTCTGACCGAACGAGGCTACTTGCGAAGTGCCCCGTCCGAAGAGACCGGCGGGCGTCCGTCGAAGCGCTACTTCGTCAGCCCCAAGGTGTCCCGTGACTACCAGAACTGACGTCGTGCTCCAGGCCGAGGACGCCCGGGCGGCTTCTGTCACTTTTGTCACTTCTGTCCCTGGCCACGGAGCGGAAACGCCGCTTGGCGACTCCTGCCCGCCAAAGCACGTGCGGCGACGTGGCAGGCCACGGGCGCATCCGACGCTGGTTGTCGAGGTCGACATCCCTGCCAAGGTCGACCCCGTGGCCCGCCGGCGCTTCCTGGAGGTACTGGCGGACCTGATACTCGATGATGCCGAAAGGAGCCTTGATGAAACCGAAGAAGACCATAGTGTGGTCCATGAGGGATAGGCAATGCCAAGGCGCGAATTGGGCTGCCGTACTGCTGGGCTCTTGGCGCCGAATGCTCGGAGGTGAAAGATGAGAGTCGGAATCTACATCCGCTACAGCTCCCACAACCAGGACGGCAACCTGACCATAGACATCCAGGAGCGCCGCTGCCGGGAGTTCATCGCCGGGAAGCCTGAACTGTCCGGCCAGGAGGCGGAGTTGTTCATCGACGCAGCCGCGACCGGGGCTACCTTCAACCGGCCGGAGTTCCAACGCATGGCTGCAGCCGTGAAGGCCCGCGAGCTGGCCGCCGTGGTGGTCTACAAGTATGACCGTCTGGGCCGTGACGGTCTGGAGTCCGAGCGCTACAACCGCGAGTTCGCCTTTGCTGGCGCGCCCGTCCTCTCCGCGACCGAGCCGGCCCACGATCTGAGCCGCTGGGTACTGGCCGGAGTGGCCGAGGAGTTCCGGCGCCAGCTGGGTCAGCGCTGCCAGGATGCGCTCCGCCAGAACGCGGAGGCCGGCTACTGGAACGGACACGCCCCCTACGGCTACCAACTCAAGCGCGTCCGGGTGAATGACGGCAAACGGGGCGAGCGGGCAACACTGGAGGTGGACCCCACCGAGGCGGGGACGGTCCGCCGGATCTTCGACATGGCGGCCCAGCGAATGAGCCTTCGCGATATCGCCCTGAAGCTGAACGCGGAGGGCCTGAAGTCGCCGCGGGGCGGGGCCTGGGACCTGGGAGGCGTGCGGTCGCTCCTGGTGAACCCCATCTACGTCGGTAAGCGGGTTGCCCTGCGCTGGATTCGTCGACGGGGCCCCGATGGCCGGCGCATCCAACGGCTGCGCCCCCAATCCGAGTGGGCGGAACAGGACCGCCCGGAGTGGCGCATAGTGTCGGAGGAGCGTTGGGCGGAGGTTGATGCCCTTTTCTCTGCGCGCCGAAGGGCCCGCGAGCACGGCGACCGGGCGGCTCTGGCGCGCACCATGCCGGCCAGCTACCTGCTCTCGGGGCTGATTCGCTGCGGGCACTGCGGCGGATGGATGGTGGTCAACAAGCTCGGCGCGTCCCAGGACCGGCCGCGCCCGAGTTACTACCTGGGCTGCTCCCTTCACCGCCGGCAAGGGCCGACGGTCTGTCCCAACGAGCGGCGCTACCCCGTCCAGCCGGTGGAGGACACCATCCTGAGCGCCATCGAGGAGCACGTCCTGGGACCGGACGCCCGGCCCGAGCTGCTCCGGACCATCGAGCGGAAGGCCGATGCCCGGACGACCGGCGACAACGGCCGGGCTGGCCTTGAGCGGCGGCTGGCGAAGCTCAAGGCGGAGATCGGACGGCTGGTCGAGACCCTGGCCTCGGGCGGGGGCGCCTCGAACGTCCTGGCCGCCGCCATCGGCGAGAGGGAGGCGGAGATCAAGCGCCTGAGCGCCGAACTGGCCGGGCTCAAGGACGACCGCCATCGTGGCGAGCGGCTCCTGGCCGCCGCGCGCCGCAAGGTCTCCGAACTGGCGGAATCCCTGGCGGGGGTGGTGGCCCGCACCGTTACGGCCAAGCCCGACCTTCGGACGGCCCTGGCGGGCCTTGTGCCGGACGCCCAACTGGTCACGGAAACCGGCGGCAGGCAAAGGCTTAGGTTCAAAATAGCCCCGGCGGCAGCTCTCGCCGCCGCCGGTGGCTGTATGCACGGTGTTGGCGACCCCAACGGGATTTGAACCCGTGTTCTAGGCTTGAAAAGCCTATGTCCTAGGCCAGGCTAGACGATGGGGTCGCCGTGATGGCGAGAATGCTGGTGAGGGCGGAGGGATTTGAACCCTCGGCCCACGGCTTAAAAAGCCGTTGCTCTACCAGACTGAGCTACGCCCTCTCTGGCCGCGGCGCAGTATAACGGCGGCCCGGCGATAATCAAGCGCTGAGCATCCGGCATCGAGCCCGGAGTCTCGTCGCTCCTCGTCACCGGGTTCCTGAATCCACATACGCCATCGTTCAGCCCTCATCGGGTTCCGGGACTTTTCCGCCTTTTCTCCTTGCGCTTCCGTTCGCCTGTCGCTAATCTTACGGCCCCGAGGAGACCACCCGCCAGCCGGGGACCGGAAACTCGGGAGACTCACGATTAGCGACATAAAACACCACTGTGGACTGGTCGGGTTCTGGGGTGTTCCCGATGCCGCCAAGAAGGCCTACTACGCCCTCTACGCGCTCCAGCACCGGGGCCAGGAGTCGGCCGGCGTCGTCGCCTCCGACCGCTCCCGGATCCGTTCCAAGAAGGGGCTGGGGCTGGTTTCCGAGGCCATCCGCCCGAAGGATCTCTCGCCGCTGGCCGGGGACATCGCCATCGGCCACGTGCGCTACTCGACCACCGGCACCCAGCGCATCCAGAACATCCAGCCCCTGGTCATCGAGTACTCCCAGGGCATCGTGGCGGTGGCCCACAACGGCAACCTGACCAACGCCCGGACCATCCGCTCCGACTACGAGGCGCGCGGCTCCATCTTCCAGACCTCAACCGACTCCGAGGCCTTCATCCACCTGATGGCCGACCCGCGCAACCTGGCCACGCCCGACCCGCTGGGCGCGGCGCTCCGCGAGGTGCGCGGGTCCTTCGCCATCCTGCTGATGACCCAGGACCGGCTGGTGGCGGCGCGCGACCGGCTGGGTTTCCGGCCGCTGTCCATCGCCAAGCTCGGCACCGGCTGGATGGTGGCCTCGGAGACCTGCGCCTTCGACCTCTTCGAGGCCGAGCACGTCCGCGACGTGGACCCCGGCGAGATCGTGGAGTTCTCCGCGGAGGGCCTGGTCTCGCGGCGCTTCGCGCCCCCGCCCAAGAAGCTCGCCCAGTGCGTCTTCGAGCACATCTACTTCGCGCGCCCCGACAGCCGGATCTTCGGGCGCTCGGTCCACAAGGTACGCTACCGGCTGGGAGAGATCCTGGCCAAGGAGCACCCGGCGGACGCGGACATCGTGGTGGCCATACCCGACTCCGGCAACTCCGCGGCCATGGGCTTCGCCCAGGCCTCGGGGCTGCGCCTGGACCGCGGCTTCATCCGCAACTACTACGTGGGCCGGACCTTCATCATGCCCGGTGACCGCTCCAACACCGTGGAGGTCAAGCTCAACGCGGTGCGCGAGGTGGTCCAGGGCAAGCGGGTGGTGGTGGTGGACGACTCCATCGTCCGGGGCACCACCAGCCGGGCGCGGCTCAACTCGCTCCGCAAGGCCGGCGCCAAGGAGCTGCACCTGCGGATCAGCGCGCCGCCCATCCGCCACGGCTGCTACTTCGGGATCGACTTCCCGGACTCCTCCAAGCTCGTCGCCGCCAACCGCACCGTCGAGCAGGTCCGCGACTACCTGGGCGTGGACAGCCTGGGCTACGTCAGCGTCGACGGCCTGATGGACGCGGTCAGCGGCACCCGCAACGAGTTCTGCACGGCCTGCTTCACCGGCGACTACCCGGAGAAGGTCGAGGAGGACATGGACAAGCAGGCCATGGAAAGGCGCAACTGACGTGTGCGGCATAATCGGCTGCGTCGGCCGTGAAGGCGCCGCCGCCGATGTTCTCTCCGGACTTCAGACCCTGGAATACCGCGGCTACGACTCCGCCGGCCTGGCCGTGGTCGGCAGCGGCGGACTGCGCGTCGAGCGGGTCCGGGGGCGGGTGGCCGACCTCCGCAAGCGGCTCGGCAGGAAGAAGCTCTCCGGCTCGGCGGCCATAGGCCACACCCGCTGGGCGACGCACGGCGTGCCCTGCGAGGCCAACGCCCATCCGCACGCGGACTGCACCGGCCGCGTCGCGGTGGTCCACAACGGGATCATCGAGAATCACCGCGCGCTCCGGCGGGCCCTGGAGGCCGAGGGGCACAAGTTCACGTCGGAGACCGACTCGGAGGTTCTCGCCCACCTGGTGGAGAGGAGCCTCTCCGGAGGCGCCGACCTGCCCACCGCGCTGCGCCGGGCCATGCGCGACATCGAGGGCTCGGCGGCGGTGGCCTGCGTCTCGGCCGACGCGCCGGACACCGTGGTCGCCGCGCGGAGGGGCAGCCCGCTGGCCGTGGGCCTGGCCGACGGCCGGCAGTACGTGGCCTCCGACGCGCTGCCCTTGGTCGAGCACACCCGCCGGGTCATCTACCTGGAGGACGGGGAACTCGCGGTCCTGACCCCCGGCGGAGTCGAGGTCTTCGACCGCGACGGCCTGCTCGTCCCGCGCGCCCCGACGGTCATAGCCTGGAACGCAGTGGCCATCCAGAAGGAAGGCTACCCGCACTTCATGCTCAAGGAGATCCACGAGCAGCCCCGGGCCGTCGAGGACACCCTCCGCGGCCGCGTCGCCGCGGGCACCACCGCCGTGGACTTCGGGGACGAACTGCCCGCCGGGCTCTTCGCCGGAGTCGAGCGGATGGTCGTCGTCGGGATGGGCACTTCCTGGCACGCCGGGCTGATCGGCCGGAACATGATCGAGCGCCTGGCGCGCCTTCCGGTCCAGGTGGACTACGCCGCCGACTTCCGCTACCGCGATCCGGTGCTCGACGATAAGACCCTGGTGCTGGCCGTCTCCCAGTCGGGCGAAACCGCCGACACGCTCGAGGCCCTGCGCCTGGCCAGGTCCCTGGGCGTGCGCACCGCGGCGGTCGCCAACGTGGTCGATTCGTCGCTGGCCCGCGAGGCCGACGGCGCCCTCTACACCCGCGCCGGGCCCGAGGTGGGCGTGGCCTCCACCAAGGCCTTCACCAGCCAGATCGCGGCCTTCTACATGCTGGCCATCCGGCTGGGGTTGGAGCGCAAGACGCTGGTCGCCGCCGAGGCCGCGCGGCGCATCAACAACCTCTGCGCGGCCGGCCGGGAGCTGCGCCGGGTTCTGGAGTCCGCCGGCAGGGTGGAGAAGCTGGCGAAGAAGTACGCCGGGGCGCGGGACTTCCTCTTCCTGGGGCGCGGCACCGGCTACCCGCTGGCGCTTGAGGGGGCCCTCAAGCTCAAGGAGGTCGCCTACGTCCACGCCGAGGGCTACCACGCCGCGGAGATGAAGCACGGCCCCATCGCCCTGGTCGACGAGAACATGCCGGCCCTGTTCCTGGCGCTCAAGGGCCGGCGCTACGAGAAGATCATGAGCAACATCGAAGAGGTCCGCAGCCGCGGCGGCAAGGTCGTCGCCGTGGCCTCGCTCGGCGACGAGGAGATCGCCCGGCACGTGGACGACGCCATCCACATCCCCGACGACATCGGGGTGATGAACGCGGTCCTGGCGGCCGTGCCGCTGCAACTGCTGGCCTACCACGTGGCGGTGGCGCGCGGCTGCGACGTGGACCGGCCGAGGAACCTGGCCAAGAGCGTGACGGTGGAGTGAGGAACAACTGCATGGGGCTTTCACCGCAGAGGACGCAGAGTGGCGCAGAGGGGTCTAAGATTGTGACAAGAACAGTGTCAGGTTGCTGTCCTCGGCGTAACTCTGCGTCCTCTGCGGTAAGGCCGTTGTTGTTGTCAGCAGGAGTCCGGAGGTGACATTGAACGCAGCGCTGGCTCTCGAAGACGGCCGCGTGTTCCGCGGCGCGTCGTTCGCCGCCGAGGGATGCTCGGTCGGCGAGATCGTCTTCAACACCTCGATGTCCGGGTACCAGGAGATCTCCACCGATCCGTCCTACCACGGGCAGATCGTGGCCATGACCTACCCGCTCATCGGCAACTACGGGGTCAACGACGAGGACGTCGAGTCGGACGGCCCCAAGGTGGCCGGGTTCGTGGTCCGCGAGCACTGCCGGGCGCCCTCCAACTGGCGCTCCAAGGGCACCTTCGGCGAGTGGCTCAAGGCCCACGGCATCGTCGCCGTCGAGGGCATCGACACCCGCGCGCTCACCAAGCACATCCGCACCGGCGGCGCCAAGCGCTCCTGCCTGGCCACCGGCGACTGGTCCGACCGGGACCTCATCGAGAAGGCCAAGGCCTGGCCGGGCCTCATCGGCCGCGACCTGGTCAAAGAGGTGACCTGCCCCAAGCCATACGCATGGTCCGTCGGCACCAGTCGTTCGGCCTTCGAACCCGGAACCCGGAACCCGCAACCCGGAACCGCCCGCCCCCATCACGTGGTGGCCTACGACTTCGGCGCCAAGCGCAGCATCCTGAAGTGCCTGGTCGACGCCGGCTGCCGGGTGACCGTCGTCCACGCCTCGGCCACCGCCGACGAGGTCCTGGCCCTGAAGCCCGACGGCGTCTTCCTGTCGAACGGCCCGGGCGATCCGGAGGGCGTGCCCTACGCCATCGAGGCGACCAGGAAGCTGGTCCAGAAGCTTCCGGTCTTCGGCATCTGCCTGGGCCACCAGATCCTCGGGCTGGCCTTCGGCGGCAAGACCTACAAGCTCAAGTTTGGCCACCGCGGCGGCAACCAGCCGGTCAAGGACCTGCTCACCGGCAAAGTCGAGATCACCAGCCAGAACCACGGGTTCTGCGTGGACCTGAAGACGCTCAACCCCGACGAGATCGAGACCACCCACGTCAACCTGAACGATCAGACCAGCGAAGGCCTGCGGCACCGGAAGTTGCCGGTCTTCTCGGTGCAGTACCACCCGGAGGCCTCGCCGGGGCCGCACGACGCTAGGCACCTCTTCAAGAGGTTTGCGGACATGATGGCGGAGCGGAAGCCATGACCAAGCACATCTTCGTAACCGGCGGCGTGATCAGCTCCCTCGGCAAGGGCATCACCTCGGCGTCGCTCGGGCTCATCCTCCGGCGGATGGGGCTGAACATCCGCATCCAGAAGATGGACCCCTACCTCAACGTCGACCCGGGCACCATGAGCCCCTTCCAGCACGGCGAGGTCTACGTCACCGAGGACGGCGCCGAGACCGACCTGGACCTGGGCCACTACGAACGCTACACCGGCGTGCCCTGCACCCGGCAGTCCAACTTCACCTCGGGGCGCATCTACCTGAACATCCTCGAGAAGGAGCGCCGCGGCGACTACCTGGGCAAGACCGTGCAGGTCGTGCCCCACGTCACCGACGAGATCAAGAAGGCCATCTGCTCGATGGACGGCCCGGACGTCGACGTGGTCATCACCGAGATCGGCGGCACCGTCGGGGACATCGAGGGTCTGCCCTTCCTCGAGGCCATCAGGCAGTTCCGCCACGACCTGCCCCGCGGCGAGGTGGCCTACATCCACGTGACCCTGGTGCCCTGGATCCGCGCCGCCGGCGAGATGAAGACCAAGCCCACCCAGCAGTCGGTGGGCAAGCTCCGCGAGATCGGCATCTTCCCGGACGTGCTGATAGTCAGGACCGAACGGCCGATGCCGCCGGACATGTACGACAAGATCGCCATGTTCTGCAACGTCCGGCGCGACTCGGTCATCGAGGAGAAGGACGTGGACACCTCGATCTACGAGGTGCCGGTGCGCCTGGTCGAGCAGCACCTGGACCGCGTCCTGGGCGAGGTCCTGGGCCTGGGGCCGCGGCGGATCAACCTCTCCGACTGGGACGCCCTGGTGGGCCGCCTGGCCAGCCCCGAGCGTTCCGTCAAGATCGCGGTGGTCGGCAAGTACATCAAGCTCCAGGACGCCTACAAGTCGATCTACGAGTCGCTGACTCACGCCGGCGCCCACCATCGTGCCAAGGTCGAGGTGGTGCGCGTCGACAGCGAGGACATCGAGAAGGACGGCGCCGAGAAGTACCTGGGCGGCGTCGACGGCATCCTGGTGCCCGGCGGCTTCGGCGACCGGGGCATCGAGGGCAAGATCCTCGCCGCGAAATACGCCCGCGAGAAGGGCGTGCCCTACTTCGGGATCTGTCTCGGCATGCAGATCGCGGCCATCGAGACCGCCCGCAATGTCCTGAATCTCACCGGCGCCAACTCCGCCGAGTTCGCGCCGGACGGCGCCCACCCGGTGGTCGCCCTGATGGACGAGCAGCGCAAGGTTACGAAGATGGGCGGGACCATGCGCCTGGGCGCCTGGCCCTGCAAGCTGGCCGAGGGCTCCAAGGCCCGCGCGGCCTACGGCGCCGCGGACATCTCCGAGCGCCACCGCCACCGCTACGAGTTCAACAACGACTACCGCGAGAGGTTCGAGAAGGCCGGCGGCATCAGGTTCTCGGGCCTGTCGCCTGACGGCAAACTCGTGGAGATCATCGAGCGCGTCGATCATCCATGGTTTGTCGCCGGGCAGTTCCACCCCGAGTTCAAGAGCCAGCCGGTGGCGCCGCATCCACTCTTTAGGGATTTTGTCGGAGCTGCACTGCGGAAGGCACATGGGGCATAATCACTGATGGGAACAGTCCGGGGACAGGCTTCCTCTCAGGCCCCCTCTCCCTCAAGGGGAGAGGGGATCAAAGCGGAACAGGAGTCAACTCGTGCCCAAACGCACTGACCTCAAGAAGATCCTCGTAATAGGCTCCGGGCCGATCGTCATCGGCCAGGCCTGCGAGTTCGACTACTCCGGCACCCAGGGCTGCCGGGTTCTGAAGGCCGAGGGGTACGAAGTGGTGCTCCTCAACTCGAACCCGGCCACGATCATGACCGACCCGGACACAGCCCCGCGGACCTACGTGGAGCCGATCACCCTGGAGGCGCTCGAGAAGATCGTCGCCGCCGAGCGGCCCGACGCGCTCCTGCCGACCCTCGGCGGGCAGACCGCGCTCAACCTCGCTGTCGCCGCGCACGAGGCCGGCATCCTGAGAAAGTACTCCGTCGAGATGATCGGCGCCGACTACGCGGCCATCCACCGCGCCGAGGACCGCCAGGAGTTCAAGGCGGCCATGAAGCGCGCCGGGGCCGAGGTGCCGAGGAGCGCCGTGGTCAAGACCGTCGCCGAGGCCGAGAAGTTCGCCGACGAGGTCGGCCTGCCCATGGCCATCCGCCCGTCCTTCACGCTGGGCGGCACCGGCGCGGGCTTCGCCTACAACCGCGACGAGTTCGCCGCGGCGGTGGCCAAGGGCCTGGAGGCCTCGCCCATCGGCGAGGTGCTGGTCGAGGAGTCGGTGCTGGGCTGGAAGGAGTTCGAGCTCGAGGTCATGCGCGACCGCGCCGACAACGTGGTCATCGTCTGCTCCATCGAGAACTTCGACCCCATGGGCGTGCACACCGGCGACAGCATCACCGTGGCGCCGATCCAGACCCTGACCGACCCCGAGTACCAGGCCATGCGCGACGAGGCCCTGGCCATCATCCGCGAGATCGGCGTGGAGACCGGGGGCTCGAACATACAGTTCGCAGTCCACCCGCAGACCGGCCGGCGGGTTGCGGTGGAGATGAACCCGCGGGTCTCGCGGTCCTCGGCGCTGGCGTCGAAGGCCACCGGCTTCCCCATCGCCAAGATCGCGGCGAAGCTCGCCGTCGGCTACACGCTGGATGAGATACCCAACGACATCACCCGGAAGACCCCGGCCTCCTTCGAGCCGACCATCGACTACTGCGTGGTCAAGGTGCCGCGCTTCGCCTTCGAGAAGTTCCCGGCGGCCGAGCCGGCCCTGGGTCTGTCCATGAAGTCGGTGGGCGAGACCATGGGCATCGGCCGAACCTTCCGCGAAGCCCTGGGCAAGGCGCTGCGCGGGCTCGAGAACAAGATCACCGGCCTGGACGAGCGCGGCGAGGCCCTGATCGGCAAGCCCGGCACCGACCTCAAGCCCTTCCTGGTCCGCCCGGGGCCGGAGCGGATCTTCGCGGTCAAGCGGGCGCTGAAGGAGGGCCTGAGCCGCGAGCAGGTCTTCGAACTCACCAAGATCGACCCGTGGTTCCTCGACCAGATCGGGCAGATCATTGCCATGGAGAGCGAGCTCAAGAAGCTCCGCAAGGCCGGGGCGCTCCCGGCCGAACTGCTCGAGCGCGCCAAGCGCGACGGTTTCTCCGACGCCCAGATCGCCGACCTCACCGGTCAGACCGAGGGCGAGGTCCGCACGGTGCGGCGCTCGCTGGGGATCAACCCGGCCTTCAAACTGGTCGACACCTGCGCCGCGGAGTTCGAGGCCTACACGCCGTACTACTACTCGACCTACGAGAGCGAGGACGAGAGCCGCGCGGCGACGACAACGTAGGCTCGCCACAGAGCACACGGAGGACAACAACGGCGGGGGTGATTGTCGAGCTCGGTGTTCGACTGAATCCACGATTCGCAGCGGTCCTCTGTGGTTGGCACGGTCGTTGTTGTGCTTTCTGCCTTTGTGGTTACTATTCGCGCGGACAACGGCTGACGGAAGGAGCGGGAGATGCCCTGGGAACTGCCTGCGGTGATCGGTGAACTGAAGTCGAGTCCGGTCGTGAAGCGCCACCCGGCCAACCCGGTGCTGGCCGCCAAGGACGTGCCCTTCCCGGCGACGCTGGTCTACAACGCCGGGGTGTGCAAGTTCCAGGGCAAGTACGTGATGGTCTTCCGCAACGACGTCTACCCGCCGGACAAGCACATCCCCGGCCACCTCATCGAGATCAACCTCGGCCTGGCCACCAGCGCCGACGGCGTCAAGTGGGAGGTCGCCCCCAAGCCGTGCTTCAAGTGGGTCGACGAGGAGGTCCTGCGCGCCTACGACCCGCGACTGACGGTGGTCAATGGCCGGGTCTACATGTGCTTCGCGCTGGACACCCGCCACGGCCTGCGCGGCGGCATCGCCGTCACCGACGACTTCGAGAAGTTCGAGGTGCTCTCGCTCTCGGTGCCCGACAACCGCAACATGGTCATCTTCCCGAAGAAGATCGGCCGCAAGTTCGTGCGCCTGGAACGGCCCTTCCCGATCTACAGCCGGAGCCGCAGCCGCGACCGTTTCGACGCCTGGATCTCGGACTCGCCCGACCTCAAGTACTGGGGCAACTCCCACCTCTTGCTAGGCGTCGAGGACGTGCCCTTCGCCAACGACAAGGTCGGCCCGGCCGCCCCGCCGGTGCTCACCCCCAAGGGCTGGCTGACCCTCTTCCACGCCGTGGACCGCGACAACAACCGCGGCAAGAACGGCTGGGAGGAGAAGTGGCAGAAGCGCTACACCGCCGGGGTCATGTTGCTCGACCGCGACGACCCGCGGAAGATCACCGGCCTCTCGCGCGAGCCGCTGATGGTTCCGGAGGCGCCCTACGAGGTCTCCGGCGGCATCCGCAACCACGTGATCTTCCCGGGCGGCATGATCCTCGAGAAGTCCGGCGAGGTGAAGATCTACTACGGCTCGGCCGACACCGTGGAGTGCCTGGCCACCGCCGACGTGGGCGACCTGCTCGACCTCTGCAGGCCGTTCAGCCGGTAGCCGTCACCCCGGCCCAGTCGCCAGCCGCCAGCCTGCCGCGGAGCCACGACGGGAGAATTGGTGCCAAGATCCGCCATCCGACCAGGCGTGTGAGGGTCTGAGTCGCACCTGAAGGCATGCGGCAGGTACCTGAGATGGCTGCGCCTCAAACAACACTTGCGCCATAGGCATTCGGTGCAAGTGTCTCTGTAACAAGGTGTTATAGAAGTCGACTTGTCCAATTACCAGGCGCCGACTATTATTGCGCTTATCTTTGGCCAATTGGCCGGGAGGTTCTGCCATTACTTCACAGGACTGCATCCAGTCGGCAAGCCGGCAGGTGTTCGACGGATACCGCAACGGCCAGCCGATGCTCGAGACCCTTCTGGCCGTGGCCGAACCCAGGCCGCGCATCGTCGAGGCCATGATCGCCCTGCGCGAGTCTCTCAGCGGCAAGCGGGATGCGCAGGAGGCCATGAACCTGGCAGAGTCGGCCCTGGCTGAGCCTGGCACGCCCCAGCTGCTGATCATCATGCTTGAGCTGTGGGTCTCGGTGTGCTCCGGCCACGGGAGGCTGGCCGAGGTCCAGGCGCTGGTGCGCCGCATCCAGGAACTGGTGTCGGAGGACACGCCCCCGGAGCTGCGCGCCACGGTCTGCATCGCCGAGGGGCACCTGGCCGGGTTGCAGGGCGACAAGCGCGCGCGGGAGGACTCCTTCCGGCGGGCACTGGAGGCCATGCCGGCCGACGCTCCCCGCCGGCGGGTCATCCTCTGGGAGCGGGCCATGTTCCTGGTCGTCCTGGTGCGCGGCGCGGAGGTCGAGGACGACCTTCGCGAGCTGGAGCGCTGTGGCTTTCCGCCGTCCCGCCTGGCGCTGGCCAGGCTATGTGGTCTGGTCGAGGCCGGGCGGGCCGCCGAAGGGCTGGCCCAGCTTCCCGCGGTCGAGAGCGACGCGCTGCTCGCCGAGTCTGCCGCCGGCCGCACCCGGCTGTACCGCGGGCTCGCCGAGATCATGCTCGGCATGGCTCCGTCCGAGCCCGAGCGGCTGCCGGCAGCGCTGCAGTCCGCGCAGATGCTGTTGGCGCGCAATCCCCAGGAGGCGCTGCGCCTGGCGCGGCAGCACGCCGCGGCGCTGCTGTCGGCCGAGGACTCCGCCGGGTTCGTCCGCGACTGCCTGGTGCGCGCCGAGCTGGCGGCCGGCAACGCCGCCGCCGCCTGCCGGCTCATCGATGAGCGCCGCAGGCGGGGAGGGGCCCACTTCCTGGACGACCTCTTCCTGGCCAGGGCCGGCCTGCTGACCGGCGACCGCCCGTCGGCCGCCCGGCGCTTCGCCTCCGCCGTGGCCGCCTGCGAGCGGCACCGCGCCGAATCGCGCCTGGACTTCGAGCTGCGCCTGGCCTGCGAGCTCTCGCCCGGGGACCTGATGGCCCTGACCCGCTCCGCCCTGACGCTGCCGTCCGAGCCGGTCAGGGCCGACGCGGTCGCGCCCGACGCGCCGGGCCCGGCGCTGGCCGACCCGAAGGGCGTCGGCCGCCTGCTCGGCCGCAGCGCGGCCATGGCCGGACTGCGCGAGAACATCCGGCGGATGGCCCCGCTCGACGCCGCGGTGCTGATCACCGGCGAGACCGGCACCGGCAAGGAGCTGGTGGCCCGGGCGCTGCACGAGGAGTCGCTGCGCGCCGGCGAACCGTTCCTGGCGGTCAACTGCGGAGCCATCGCCGAGAGTCTGCTGGAGAGCGAGCTCTTCGGCCACGAGCGCGGCGCCTTCACCGGGGCGCACCGGGCCCACCGCGGGGTCTTCGAGGAGGCCGGCCGCGGCACCGTGCTGCTCGATGAGATCGGGGACATTTCCCCGCGGCTCCAGGTGGTCCTGCTGCGGGTGCTCGAGGCCGGCGAGATCCGGCCGGTCGGTTCGGCGGTCAGTCGCAGGATCGCCTGCCGGGTGCTGGCGGCCACCAACGCGGAGCTCGACGGGCTGGTGGCCCGAGGGGCGTTCCGGAAGGACCTGCTCTTCCGGCTGAAGCGCCTGGAGCTGCGGGTCCCGCCGCTCCGCGAGCGCCGCGAGGACATCCTGGAGCTGGCCGGGCACTTCCTGGCGGAGGGCCGCAGCGACGGCCTCCGGCCGGTGATGACCGAGAACCTGCGCCGGGCCCTGACCGGTCGGGGCTGGCCCGGCAATGTGCGGGAGCTGCGCAACGAGATGGAGCGCATGCGGCTGCTCGGCTCCGAGAAGCGCAGCTACGGCCTGGCCGACCTCGACCCGCGCCCGGGCTGGGATGCGGAGCCGGCGCCGGCGGCGGCCAAGGGCCGGCCGCTGGCCGGCGACGCGTCCCGGGAAGCCGTTCGGCTGGAGCCTTCCGCACCCTCGGCGGGGGCCCAGGGTGCGCCGGGCGCGCCCGGCGAGGACCTGCTGCCCTCCGGCCGCTCGGCCATGCGCCGGCGCCAGCGGCTCGGCCAGCTCTTCGAGCGGCACGGGCGCCTGACCCGCCACGAGGTGGCCAGGCTGCTCGAGGTCTCCGGCAACACGGCCACGGCCGACCTCAAGGCCCTGTGCGAGGAGGGCCTGATCGAGAAGGTCGAGCCCAACTCCTCGCCCCGGACGCACTACTTCGCGGCCAGAAAGCGGCCCTGAGGCCGGCCCGAAGGCCGGCCGGCGCGTCTACTTCGGAGCGGGTGCGGGCGGCAGGGATTTCCCCGCCCTCCGCCTTGACTTTCAGCCCTCCGGGTGTTTAATGGCCCCGGTCGTGCAGGAGTCCGGCACCGGAGACCCATGATGGCATCCATCAGCGAACTGCTCAAACCGGGGGCGCCGATCGCCCCGCCCGCCGACGCGCAAGCCGCAGCGGCGGAGCTCTCGGCGGCCTGCGGAGGGGCGGTCTATCCCGAGTCGGTCACCCTGTGCGGCGAGGCGGTCTTCTTCGTGTCCCGCCAGGACGGCGAGCACGAGGCGGCCGTGGCCTGCCGGGCCGCTGGCCCGGAGCCGGCCGCCTTCTCGGAGTTCCCCGGCAACGTGGAGATAGCCGGCGGCCTGCACGTGCGGACCAGCGGCAATCCCCGCGAGGCCGCCGCCGCCCTGCGCGCCCACCTGCCGTTCCTGCGCCCCAAGCTGATCGGGCTGGCCACCAGCCTGGGGCTGGGCGACCGCCTGGGCTTGGCCACTCCCGGACACGTCCGCGCGATTCGCGGGACGGGGCTGGCCCCCTACTTCGCGCAGCAGTCGATCCGCGAGATGACCCGCACCAAGCGGACTCCCCAGGAGGTCCAGGACATGGCCGCCCTGGGGGCCATGCAGGCCGGCTGGCGCGGTGGGTACGGGTCCGACGCCGACCACCTCAAGACCGTGCAGGACATCGACTACTGCCTGGCCGCCGGCTTCACCATGTTCACCATCGATCCCGGCGACCACGTCGACGGTGCGGCCGACGGGCTCCAGCCCTCCTCCCTGGCCGCGGCCTTCCGCGATCTGCCCTGGAAGGCGCTGGAGACCTCCGCCGGCGACTGCCTCTCGCGCTACGCCGGCAGCCCCGTGAGCCTCGACGGCGCCCCCGGCCTGGAGATGTCCGAGGCCGAGGTCATGCGCGCCGCGGTCAAGTACGGCCGGGCGGTGGCCCACGTGGCCGTCCTCTACCGCCACCTCAGCGAGAAGGCCGGCGCCGGCCGCTTCGAACTGGAGGTCTCGGTCGACGAGACCGACGCCCCCACCTCGGTGGCCGAGCACTACTACGTGGCCTCGGAGCTGGCCCGCCTGGGCGTGCAGTGGGTAAGCCTGGCGCCCCGGTTCGTCGGGCGCTTCGAGAAGGGCGTGGATTACATCGGGGACCTGGCCGAGCTCCGGACCGCCCTGGCCGGCCACGCTGCGGTGGCCAGGACTCTCGGACCCTACAAGCTGAGCATCCACTCCGGCTCGGACAAGTTCAGCGTCTACCCGCTGGCCGCCGAGGCGGCCAGGGGGCTGGTCCACGTCAAGACCGCCGGCACCAGCTACCTGGAGGCTCTGCGCACGCTGGCCTCCGGCGCCGACTGCGGACTCTTCCGCGAGATCCTGAAGTTCGCCATCGAGCGCTACGAGGAGGACAAGAAGTCCTACCACGTCTCCGCGCAGCTCGGCAAGGTCCCGCGGCCCGAGCGGCTCAAGGACGCGGAGCTGGCCGAAGTCCTCGAGCAGTTCGACGCCCGCCAGGCGCTGCACGTCACCTTCGGGTCGGTGCTCAACACCGGCAGCTTCAAGCCCCGCCTGGTGCGGGCCCTGGCCGACAACGAGGAGATGCACTACGGGATCCTGGCCAGGCACCTGGGGCGCCACGCGGCCCCGTTCGCGCGGAAGTAGCTGGAGATCCCGCGGCCCCGGTCAGGGGCCCAGACCAGAGGGGAAGAAGGAGCAACGATGACAGCCAAGAAGAGCGGTGCCAAGAAGTGCTGTGACGCCCCGGCCGCGACGGCCTCGGCCTGCGACTACCTCTGCAACATGTTCTCGCTGGTCGGCAAGAAGGCGGTGGTCACCGGCGGCGGCGGGGTGCTGGGCACGGACATGGCCTGCGCCCTGGCCCGGGCCGGCGCCCAGGTGGTCCTCTGGGACGTCCGCGAGGACGCCCTGGCCGCCTCGGCCGCGCGCATCAAGAAGGACTGCGGCTGCACCGAGGGCATCGAGTACCGCAAGGTCGACCTGATGAACGAGGCCGAGATGGTCGCGGCCATCGACGCGGCCGGCGACTTCCAGATCCTCCTGAACGCCTGCGGGGGCAACAAGGGCAAGGCCCCGCTCGTCGAGCAGGACATGGAGACCTTCCGCTTCGTGATGAAGCTCAACGTCGAGGCCGGCTGCTTCCTGCCCATGAAGGTGGTGGGCAAGCGCTGGATCGAGAAGAAGACCCCGGGCTGCATCATCAACATCGCCAGCATGTCCAGCTACGTGCCGCTCTCGGGCGTCTGGGCCTACGACGCCGCCAAGGCCGCCGTCAAGAACCTCACCGAGGGCGCCGCCAAGGAGTTCGCCCCCTACGGCATCCGCGTCAACGCCATCGCCCCGGGCTTCTTCATCGGGGAGCAGAACCGCCGGCTGCTCACCAACGAGGACGGCAGCCTCACCGACCGCGGCAAGGCGGTCATCGCCCACACTCCGTTCGGCCGCTTCGGCGAGGCCAACGAGCTGATGGGCGCGGTGCTCTACCTGGCCTCCGGCCAGGCCGCCGGGTTCGTCACCGGCATCACCGTCCCGGTCGACGGCGGGTACCTGGTGCAGAACATCTAGCTACTTCTTCCCGCCGGACTTCCCGTAGCGGTAGAGCCACAGGCTCTTCGCGTCGTCGCTCGGGTAGACGACCATGGCATTGAGGCGCGGGTCGTAGTAGCCCGGGCCCGGTTTCGGCAGCGGCGCGCCGGCGTGGGCCAGGTCCTCCCACTTCATGGTTGTCAGCGAGAAGGCGTGCAGGCCGTTGTAGATGAGCAGGAAGACGTCGTTCGCCGAGTCGTAGACGAAGACGCTCGAGGCGTCGTGCGCGTCGCTCTTGAGCTTCTCGTCGACCGAGACCTGCGACCACTCGTTCTTGTCGATGTCGAAGACGAACGTGCTCTTGCCGGAGATGCCCACGCACTTGCGGTGCCTGGGGCTGTAGGCCAGCAGCCCTTCCATGCCCATGGCGTAGCTGCCGTCGATCGTCTTCCCGTGTTTCACCGCGAGCTTCTCCCAGCGGCCGGCGGCGGAGTCGAAGGTCCAGGTGCCGCTTCGCTCTTCCTGGTAGTGGTTGATGTGCCAGAGGCTCTTCCTGATCTCCGGGATGTAGTTCAGCGAACCGGCCAAGTCGAAGCGCGGCGAACCGGGCAGCAGCGGCTGGGCGCTCCACTTCCTGGTCTGTGTGTCGAAGATCCAGATGCCGCTCAGGGGTTTCTCCTGCTTCTTGAGCGCCTCCAGGTTCTGGCCGGTGATCTTGGCGTACTCCGAGAGGGCTTCGGGCATGCCCAGCGGGCCGCCCCAGGTCATGGCCACCCACAGCACCTGCCTGGTGACCGGGTCGTAGGTGATGCCGTCCCACTCATGGCTGGGCATGATGCAGCCGCCGCGGGTGGTCTGCAGGTAGCCGTCCCTGAAGACCACGTTGGCCTTGATCCATTCGGGATCGGTCGGGGCGTAGATGTGGCCCTTCTCCCGGTGGTTGCCGCCGTCCGGGGGAAAGACCAGGTTCCAGGTGTTGGAGCCGACGTGCAGCTCCCACATGTCGGTGGTCTTGTGGGGTACGTTGTGGGCGCCGCCGCAGTAGAAGGCGGTCCCCCGGTCGCTCGCATAGACCAACTTCATGCCGAAGCTGCGCAGCATGGGCCCGCAGGGATAGAGCGTCGCCTGCCACTTGTCGAGCTCTTCGCCGGCCATCCTGAAGGGCGGGAGCACGATGGCGGTGTTGTCGCCGATGCCGTCGATCCGCCGGATGATCGCCGGGTCGTCCTTGTAGGGCAGCGCGGCCTGGGCTTCGGCCGGAGCCTGGACGGCGGGAGCCGCGGGCTCGCCGGCCACCAGCCCGGCGGCCACGGCCCCGCCGCCCGCCCCGACTGCCAAGACCGCTCCGACCACCGCCGCCGCGAGCTTCACCTTTGCGATCATCATCGCCTTCATGGTCCCCTCCGCCAAAGATGCCGCCGTTCCCGAAACCGAGGCCGAGCCGGCGGCCGCCGCGCCGGCCGGGCCGATGCCCTTGAGGGCCGCCAACAGCGCGGCCGGCAGCGCCGCCGCACCCGCTCCGGCCTCGGCTGCGAGCGCCGCACCCATGGCCGCCGCCGGCACGGCCACCCCGCGCCGCGAAAGCTTCGCGCGCAGGGCTTCGACCGCCCTGGAGAGCGTCACCGATATTCGGCTGCGGCTCCAGCCCAGCTCCGCGGCGACTTCGGCCTCCGTCCGACCGTAGCAGTGCCGCAGGAGCAGGACCTGGCGCTGGGCCGCAGGGAGAGCGGCCAGGGCCGCGTCCAGCCCGGCCCGCAGCGCCTCCGCGGGGGCTCCGGAGGTTTGTGACCCTGCCCGCATGGCGGCCGCCTCCTTCTCCCGGCGCCGGCGCCGGGACTCCTCCCGAAGCAGATTGAGCGCGACGTCCCGGGCCACGGCATGGAGCCATCCGGCCAGGACCGTCGCACTGTCCAGGCCGGGGGCCTTGCGGGCCAGGACCAGGAATGCTGCCTGGGTCGCGTCCTCGGCGGAGTGGGCGTTGCCCAGCAGCCGCATACAGGTGGCGTAGACGCGGCCGGCATGCCGGTCGACCAGCTCCGCGAAGGCCTCCTGCGAACCGTGCGCGTAGGCGCCGAGCAGTTCCCGGTCGGTCATTCCTCCCTCCTGACGGCAATAATACCACCGCAGCGGCCCGCGATGCTACAAGTTCCCGCCGGAAAAGCGAAGGGCGGCCATCGGCCGCCCCTGCGCTTCTCAGTATCCGGACGGTCTCATTTGGCCGCTGCCGCCACCTCCGCGCACAGCGCCAGGAGCTGGGCGTCGCGCTCCACCTGTCCCGGGACGGTGGTCCTCATCCCGGCGTCCCAGACGCTGGCGCGCTTGGAGTACCAGTACTTGATGAAGACCTCGCCGCGCTCGGTGAGGTACTTGTTGACCTTGACCTCGAGGTCCCCGGAGATCTTCTTCTCGGCCAGCATCCGCTCGAGGTAGAGAATGGCCTCGGCGATCTCCGTGCCCTCGCGGAAGTTCTCGAAACGCTCGGTGGCGACGGCGCCGTCCGGCCCGGGGGCCAGGATCGCCCGCTGGGCGTCGTTGGGCCCGCCGGTGCCGCGGCCGTTGCCCAGGCAGTAGAAGCCCCGCCCGCCCTCCTTCTTGATGGGGAAGAGGTCCGAGCCGAAGTCGCCCACGCCGTCCATCCCGCGCTGGGCGGCTTCCTCGGGCAGCTGGCGGATGACGATCAGCGGCGACCAGTCGCGGTGGCGGGTGCGGATGGTGTCAACCCAGATGCTCGGCCGGGGCTTGACCAGGTCGGCCGCTCCGCGGGGGCGCAGCGCCCCCTCGGTCCAGACGCACACCGAGTACTTCACCGGCATGGAGACGCCCTTCTCGGACGTGCCCCAGGCGCCGCCGAGCACGCCGTTGTGGGCGGTGTAGGACCAGACCCCCTCCGGCCAGAGCTTCCGGGCGATGGTCACCACCTCGGTCTTGGCCGGGTAGCAGTAGCTGCTGTGGCCGAAGGCGGTGACATCCAGCCAGCCGCGGTCCTTCATCCTCTTCAGGGACTCGTCGACCACCGGCTTCCAGAAGTTGTAGCTCTCCTCGGTGCCGACCAGGGGCTGCTCCATGGTGCCGAGCTTGCCGTCGGGCTCGACCACGGTGACGTCGGTCACGCAGCCGTTCTTGCCCTCCTTGCCGGCCTCGCCCCAGCAGTTGAGGCGGATGGGGAAGGGCTTGCCGTAGTGCTTGGCCACCAGGTCGCAGTACTTGTCGAAGATCTTGAAGTCGTGGGTGAACTTGCCGTCGGCGCCCTTGACCCAGCGGACCATGCTCTCGGAGTTGCCGCTGTCGGCGCCGCCCTTGTTGCCGCCGTAGAAGTTGATGCCCAGGTTCATGGGCACCTCGCGGGAGTTGACCTCGGCGAGCAGGTCCATGGACTTGCCCATCAGGGCCATGTGCTTGTCGCTCCAGAACTCCACGCCGTAGTGCTTGGCGACCGCCTCCTGCGAGAGGAAGATGAAGTGGTGCTGGCGGAAGTCCTTGGGGTCGCTCAGCGCCCAGTCGTGGACGGTCACCCGCAGCGGCACGTTCTTGGTGCCGAGGCCGTCGGCGGCCACGGTGATGGCCCCCTCGTAGGCGCCGGCCTTGGCGTCCTTGGGCACCTTCACCGTGAACCAGAGCGGCGCCACGGCGCCGGGGACCAGCCCGGCCGGCGACCCGCGCGGCGGTCCGACCTTGGGGACCGCAATCTCCGCCGGGACGGCGTCGACGAGCCCGTTGAACCGCTCCGGCGGCGTCCAGCACTTCTCGGGGACGGCCGGCTCGGCGTAGCGCACCCGCACCGCCGAGGCCGGGAGCGTCCCGCCGCCCTTGGCATCCTTGAGGTCGCCCACCGAGACCTTGAGACCCTTGATGGCCGCGTCCGAGCTGACCACCAGCCGCCCGGAGAAGACGCTGTTCCGGAGCGCGTCGACCTTCACCGGCAGGGGCTCGCCGGGGTCGCCGTAGTCGAAGCACGTCACCGTGGTGAAGGTCGCGGCGTTCCAGACCTGGACCCCCTTGGGTCTTCCGACGTTGGGCGTCGCCCCGCCGCCGGTCAGGCTTATGCTCCTCAGCCCCACGTAGGCGTACATGCCCGGGACGTTGTACATGCCGTCGCCGGGCGAGGCGATGCGCTTGGCGTTGACCGCCGCCTCGTTCATGGGCGCGCGGCGGAGTTCCACGGCGACGACGTTGGCGCCCTTGACCAGGAGCTTCCCGGGGATGGCCACACCGTCGAGCTTGCGGTAGCGGGCGTCGTAGGCCGCCTGGTTGTCCTTGATCTTCCAGGGCTGGAGGTAGGAGCCGTCGGCCAGGACGTGCAGGTCGTCGGGATACTTCTCGGCCATGGTCTCGAGCTTGAGCTCGCCGGAGGGCAGGTGGCCGCGGACCAGCTCCTGGCCGTTGACGTAGACCAGCGCTCCGCCCACGTACTCGAGGTTGAGCTTCAGGTCGGTCGCCCGGGCCGGGTCGTCCACCTGGAACTTCCAGCGCAGGCAGATGATCGAGTTGGGCGGGGCGGTGAAGCGCGCCGCCTGGCTGTGGCCGGTGACGTTGCCGTGCGCGACCTCCACCGGGGCGGTCTGGCGGTCCCAGGAGGAGTCGTCGTAGTCGGGCTTGAACCAGCCGGCCGGCGGCGGCGGCGACTGGTAGTCGGCGAGCGGCTTGGGGTCCTTGCCCTGCGGCTCGAGCGGCACCTTGAGCTCGCCTTCCTTGGTGATGTACTGCGGGGTGCGGTAGACCAGGTAGCTCCGCAGGTAGCTGTCCTTGGTGAGAATCTCCGTGCCTTCGCCGGCCGCGGCGGCGGCGAGGGACAGGCTCCAGGCGATCGTGACGGTCAGGGCAGTGCGCATGGCTAAGCTCCTATGCCGGTAGACGGTCGGTGGAAGGTGGAGGGTTGAGGGTTGAAGGTGGAAGGCAGAGGATGCGGGCCTCGAGGCATTTCCCGGCCCTCCACCCTCCACCTGCCACCCAGTCTCACTTTGCCGCCGCGGCCACCTCGGCGCAGATGTCGAAGAGCCGGGCCTCGCGTTCGGCCAGGCCGGCCGGCGTCCAGCGGTGGATGTAGTCGCGGCCGCGGTCGTACCAGAACTTGGTGAAGACCTCGCCGCGCTCGGTCAGGTAGTTGTTGACCTTGGTCTCGAGATCGCCGGAGATCTTCTTCTCCTGGATGGCCTTCTCCAGGAAGAGGATGCCCTCGCCGATCTCGGTGCCCTCGCGGAAGTTCTCGAAGCGCTCGGTGGCCACCGCGCCGTCCGGTCCCGGGGCCAGGATGCAGCGCTCGGCGTCGTTGGGACCGCCGGTGCCGCGGCCGTTGCCCAGGCAGTAGAAGCGGCCGTTGGCGGCCTTGACGGGGAACAGGTCCGAGCCGAAGTCGCCCACGCCGTCCATGCCGCGCATGATCATCTCCTCGGGGAGGTTGCGGATGATCATCACCGGCGAGCTGTCGTAGTGGCGGTTGCGGGCGGTGTTAACCCAGATGCTCGGCCGGGGCTTGAGGAGCGCGGAGTAGCCGCGCGGGGTGAGCCGGCCCTCGGTCCAGACGCACACCGAGTACTTCACCGGCATGGTCACGCCGCCGTCGCCCTTCCAGACGCCGCCGAGCGTGCCGTTGTGGGCGGTGTAGGACCACACGCCCTCCGGCCAGAGCTTCTTGGCGATGGCCACCACGTTGGGCTTCGCCTCCCAGCAGTAGCTGCTGTGGCCGAAGGCGGTGACATCCAGCCAGCCGCGGTCCTTCATCTTCTTGAGGGCCTCGTCGATCACCGGCTTCCAGAAGTTGTAGCTCTCCTCGGTGCCGAAGGGCGGCTGCTCCATGGTGCCGAGTTTGCCGTTCTCGACCACGGTGACGTCGGTGACGCAGTCGTTCTTGCCCTCCTTGCCGGAGGTGCCCCAGCAGTTGATGCGCATCGGGAATGGCTTGCCGTAGTGCTTGGCGACGAGGTCGCAGTACTTGTCGAAGATCGTGAAGTCGTGGGTGAACTTGCCGTCGGCGCCCTTGACCCAGCGAACCATGCTCTCGGAGTTGCCGCTGTCGGCGCCGCCCTTGTTGCCGCCGTAGAAGTTGATGCCCAGGTTCATGGGCACCTCGCGGGAGTTGACCTCGGCAAGCAGGTCCATGGACTTGCCCATCAGAGCCATGTGCTTCTCGCTCCAGAGTTCGACGCCGTAGTGCTTGGCGACCGCCTCCTGCGAGAGGAAGATGAAGTGGTGCTGGCGGAAGTCCTTGGGGTCGGGCATGGTCCAGTCGCTGACCGAGAGCCTGAAGGGCACGGCCTTGGCCGGGAGGCCGTCGGCCTGCACCGTGACGGTGCCCTCGTACTTGCCGGCCTTGGTGTCCTTGGGCACGCGGGCCGTGAACCAGAGCGAGGCCACCGCGCCGCTGCCCCCGCCCTTGACGGCCGTGACCGGAACCTCCGCGGGGATGGTGTCGACCAGTCCGTCGAAGCGCCCGGCCGGGGCCCAGCACTTCTCGGGCACGGCCGGCTCGGCGTAGCGCACCCGGACCGCCGAGGACGGGACCGTCCCGCCGCCCTTGGCGTCCTTGAGATCGCTCACCGTGGCCTTGAGCCCCTTGATGGGCGCGTCGGAGCTGACTACCAGGCGCCCGGAGAAGACGCTGTTCTTCGCCGCCGAGAACTGGATGGGCCCGACCTCGCCGGGGTCGGCGTAGTCGGAGGCCGAGACCGTCCCGAAGGCCGGCACGTTCCAGACCTGGATGCCCTTGGGGCGGGCCACGTTGGGGGTGGCGCCTCCGCCGGTCAGGCTGAAGCTCTTCAGGCCGGCGTGGGCCCATATGCCCGGGACCTGGTACATGCCGCCGACCTTCTCGCGCTTGGCCTCGACGGCCGCCTCGTTGATCGGCGCGCGGTAGACCAGCAGGGCCAGCACGTTGGCGCCCTTGCGGAGGTGCTTGGCGGGCACGGTCACGTCGGCGATCTTGCGGTAGCGGCGCTCGAAGCCGGCCGGGTCCTTCTTGGGGTCCTGGAGGTAGCCGCCTCCCTGCATGATGTGCAGGTCGTCCGGGTACTTCTCGGCCAGGGTGTCGGGCTTGAGTTCGCCGGAGGGCAGGTTGGCGCGGGTGACCTCCTGGCCGTTGATGTAGACCGCGAGGCCGCCGATGTACTCGGCGCTGAGCTTGAGGTCCTGGGGGGCATCCACCAGGAACTTGCTGCGCAGGCAGATCATGGAGTTGGGCGCGGAGGTGAAGCGCGCCGCGTTGGTGTGGCTGGCGCTGCCCGGGGCGATCTCCAGCGGGGCCTTGGCGCGGTCCCAGGCGGAGTCGTCGAACTCCGCCTTGGTCCAGTCGGCCGGCGGGGGAGGGGACTGGTAGTCGGGCAGCGGGGTGGGTGTCTTGGCGTCGGGCACGGTGCAGACCTTGATCTGCCCGTCCTTGGTGGCGTACACCGGCGTCCTGAAGACCAGGTAGCCGCGCAAGTAGCTGTCGTTGTTGAGGATGGCGCCGCCGGAGGCCGGCGCTGCGGAGCTCTCTCCAGCCCTGGCCGGCAGTACCGTCCAGTTCCAGACTGCCAGCGCGATCATTGCGTATACCACTCCGATGCCAGCGGATCGTCTCATCATGTCAGTTCTCCGGTGGTTATCCTGCCGGACCCGACTTGTCTGTCGGCCCGTCCGAGAGCAGTCAAGAAGGATACACCGACAGGGCGGATTTTGTAGGTAAATTGGCAGGGGAGTCCGGCCCTATTCGTCACGCCACCCCGGCCCTGCTCTTCTGCTCCGCCGCCAGCCGCGCCAGGCGCTCGCCCAGCGCCCGGTGCTCGCTTGCGACGAGCTCCGGGTCGGCGTCGACGATGGCGGCGGCGTCGCGCTTGGCGAGCGCGAGCAACGCGCCGTCGCTGCCCAGGTCCGCGAAGCGCAGCTCGGGCAGGCCGTGCTGGCGCGCGCCCAGGAACTCGCCCGGGCCGCGGAGCTTGAAGTCCTCCTCGGCGATCTTGAAGCCGTCGTCGGTTTTGGCCAGCGCCCGCAGGCGCGAAACGGCCTCGCCGCCGAGCGACCCGGCCACGCAGATGCACCAGGCCTTGCCGCGGGCGCGGTCGCGCCCGATCCGGCCGCGGAGCTGGTGGAGCCCGGCCAGGCCGAAGCGCTCGGCGCCCTCGACGACCATCACCGTGGCCTCGGGGACGTCCAGGCCCACCTCGACGACGGTGGTGGAGACGAGCACCTGGGTCGCGCCCGAGCGGAAGCGCTCCATGGCCGCGCGCTTGGCGTCGGGGCGCATCCGGCCGTGGATCAGCCCGACCTTCGCGCGGCCGAATCGTGCGGAGAGTTCCTTGAAGCCGGTCTCGGCGGCGGCGAGATCCGCGCGCTCGCTCTCGGCAATTGCCGGATAGATCACGTAGGCCCGCTCGCCGGCGGCCAGGCGCCTGGCGACGAACGCCCAGACCTTCTCGCGGCTCTTCGGGGTCACCACGCGCGTCGTGACCTTGCGCGGGCCGCCGGGCAGCTCGGTGAGCGTCGATAAGTCCAGGTCCGCGTAGTAGGCCTGGGCCAGCGTCCGCGGGATGGGCGTGGCGCTCATCACCAGGACGTGCGGGGCCGGGCCCTTTCTGGAGAGCGCCAGGCGCTGCTCCACGCCGAACTTGTGCTGCTCGTCTAGGACCGCGAGCGCCAGCTTCCGGAAGCGGACCTCCTTCTGGATGACCGCGTGCGTGCCGATGACCAGGTCGATTTCACCGGCGGCGATGGCGGCGATCAGCCGGCGGCGCTCGGCGGCGGGCAGGCCCCCGGCGAGATAGGCGATCCGCACCTGCGAGCCGGCCAGCATCTTTGAAAGCGTCCGGTGGTGCTGCTCGGCGAGCACCTCGGTGGGGGCCATGAAGGCGGTCTGCCCCCTGCCGGCGATGACCGCCAGGCACGCGTAGGCGGCCACCGCGGTCTTGCCGCTGCCCACGTCGCCCTGGAGCAGCCGGTTCATGGGCTCGGCCCCGGCCAGGTCGCGGCAGAGCTCGGTCACCGCGCGGTCCTGGGCCGCGGTGAGCTTGAAGGGCAGCCGCGCCCGGATGCGCGCGTCGAGCTTCTCCGAGACCGGGAAGCTCCCGGCCGCGCCCTGGGCCACGAGCCGGCGGCGGGTCTGGGCCAGGACCAGCTGGAGCACCAGCAGCTCCTCGTAGGCCAGCCGCCGGCGCGCGGCGGCGAGGTGCGCCGGGTCCTCGGGGAAGTGCAGGCCGCGCAGCGCCTCGGGCATGCTCGCGAGCTGCCGCCCGAGGCGGAAGTCCTTGGTGAACGGCTCGGGCCAGGCGTCGGCCTGGTAGGCCAGCGACCGCCACACCAGCCGGCGCATGAAGCGCTGGCCGAGCCCTTCGGTCAGGCCGTAGACAGGCACGAGCCGTCCGAAGGCCAGCTCCGCGTAGGACGGCTCGCAGGCCGCCTGCCGGCCCGGGTCGGGCAGTTCGGCGGCTTCATCCTCGGACTCGAGTATCTCGAACTCCGGCGAACTCATCCTGGCCCGGCCGCGCCAGACCTCCACCTTGCCGGTGAGGATCAGGCGCTCGCCGGGGACGAACTTGTCGGCCAGCCAGGGTTGGTTGAACCACGCTGCGGCGAGCATGCCGGTTTCGTCGGCCACGAAGACCTCGACGAGGTGCCGGAAACCGGATATCCGCCGGGCGCGGACGTCGGCTATCCGGCCGGCCACGGTGGCGGTCTGGCCCTCGCGCAGGTCGATGACCGCGGCGCGCTCGCGGCGGTCGTCGTGGCGCCTGGGCGGCGAGAGCAGCAGCTCGCCGACGGTGCGCAGGCCGAGGCGCGAGAGCAGTTCGGCCCGGTGCGGGCCGACGCCCGGCAGGTAGCGCAGTTCCTTCCCGAAGGGGTCGGAGGCTGCGGCGGGGGAGGGCGGATGGGGCGGCATTTTCACCGGGCCGAGGATACCGCCGGGGCGGCGCCAAGTCAACCGGTCCCGGGCGTCCGGGAAGTCCATCCGGTGAACTTGACATCGCCTCGGAGCGCCGTTATAAGTTCTTGCCGGAAATTCCGGCAGAGGCCCGCGGCGGACCCGCGGGCACTCGCGTTCGGATAACCAACTCTCCGAGAGGCTTGATGTCCCAGGAAGTCGAGAAACTGACATCCGCGGTCGGCCCCGACGGCGTCCCCCAGGAAGAGCCCCGCGGCGGAATCACCCTGGCCTCCGTTCTGACCGGAGCGGCGCTGTTTCTGGCGTTGGCCTGGTGCCTGCCGCATTGGAGCCTGACCAAGTCGTACCGGCTGGGCATGGGCACCTACCTGCCGCTGGAGGCCGTGTCCCTCACGCTGCTGCTCATGTTCTTCAACCGCTTCGGCGGAAAGCTCGTGCTGATCGCCGGCACCATCACGGCGGCGCTGCTCGTGCCCTACTGGCACGGGGCGGTCTACGCCGACACGGCCAACGCCGCCAAGATGCTTCCTCCGTTGGGCGAGGGGCTGTACAAGGCCTGCTCGGGGATCATAGAGCCGGCCCGGCAGTCGCCGTGGGGCCAGACCTTCCTGGTGGCCGGAGGCGCCCTGCTGGCCTTCGCCCTGGGAGCCCTGCCGGGCTGGGCGGCCTCGGCGCTGGTGCCGGCCCTGCAGCGCAGGATGGTCTGGCGGGAGTTCGTGGTGGTCTTCGTGCTGATCGCCTCGGGCGTCTACTCCTGCTACTCCGTGCAGTTCCTGGTGGGCGCGCTGACCGTCCCCTACAAGGACGACAACGCCGAGCGCAATTTCAAGAAGTTCTACCGGCCGGTGCCCGTCGACCAGGACCCCGAGAACGTCGCCGGCATCCCCAGCCATCTGGGGATGGTGCCCTACGATCCCAGCCGGTTCGACGTGGTCAAGGGCGGCGAGCAGGCTCAGGCCGCCGCCGACGAGGAGAAGCGGGCCCTCGACCTCTTCCGCAACGGAGTCAACAAGGATCTGCCCGAGCCGCACCGCATTGAGTACATCCTGGCCGAGGCCGACGCGGTCAGCCTCTGGATGAAGTCCGCCGGCCTGGCGCAGGACAAGGCCCAGCGCCTGCAGTCGGCGCTGGACTCCGCCCGGACCGCGCTGCTCTCGGCCGCCGATGTCCGGTCGATCTCGGCGGCCATGAGCGCCATGGTCAAGGCGGTCGACGATGTCCAGGCCGAGAAGACCGCCGCCGACAAGGCCGCGAATCGCACGCCCGAGCCCATCACCGCGGACTCCAAGGACAGCCGGTACAAGGGACAGGGCCGGGCCCTGGCCGAGAAGGTCCGCGCGAGCGAGAAGAAGTCCTTCCTGGCGCGCTGGAAACGGCCCCTGGTCTGGTGGCTGTCCCTGTTGGGCATGATCATGCTCCTGCAGGTCTTCCTGGCGGTGATGCTGCGCCGGCAGTGGACCGATCACGAGAAGCTCATGTTCCCGCACGCCGAGGTGATGCGCGCGCTGGCCGAGGGCTCCGGGGCGGTGGAGAAGTCGCGCCGGGTGTTCTCCAGCCCGCTCTTCTGGATAGGCGCGTCCCTCTCCGGCGTGGTCTTCCTGTTCCAGGGGCTCAACTTCTACTTCCCCTCGATCCCGCCCCCGGACCTGCACAACATCAACATGAGCACCCTGATCAGCGAGCGGCCCTGGACGGCCATGCAGCGCACGGTCAGCCTGGACCCCTACCTGCTGGGCATCTCCTATCTGCTGACCAGCGAGGTGTCGCTGAGCATCTGGGTCTTCGGCGTGCTCAACCAGGCGCTGCGGGTGGCCTGCATGGCGATGGGCCTGCCCACCCAGGACGCCTGGGCGATCCACGGCGAGTGGGCCAACTCCGACGCCCTGTACACCGGCGGCATCCTGGTCTTCGTCCTGTGGCTGGCCTGGAGTGCCCGCCGGCACATCTGGTACGTCATCCGCCGCGGACTGGGCATGATCCCGGGCGACAGCCTGGAGCGCTCCGAGCCCATGGGCTACCCCACGGCGTTCTGGGGGTTCTGGCTGTGTCTGGCGGGGATCCTGGCCTGGTGCCTGCTGGCCGGACTGAAGCTCTGGGTGATGGGCGTATTCCTCGGCCTGTACCTGGTGCTGGTGGTGCTGATCAGCCGGCTGGTGTCCGAGGTCGGGCTGATGACGGCCGGGGCCGGCTTCTGGCCGTTCTACCCGCAGTTCGTGTTCGGGTGGGTCTTCGGTTTCGGCCAGGGCGCCGGCAAGATGATCGCCTACAAGGACAGCTGGCTGGGGGCCGGCGGGACGCTCGTGCCGGTGACCCTCCGCGCGGCCAGCGTGTGGTCGTTCATCTGGCCGAGCATGCTGCACGTGATGCCGCTGACGCCGCTGATGCTCACCGGCTTCAAGCTGACCGAGAGCGAGCCGCGGCGCAAGCGCCTGCTGACCTTGGCCATGGTGACGTTCCTGCTGGCCGGCGTGGCCATCTTCCTGATGATCACCATGGACACCACCTTCGAGCGCGGCGCGCAGAACGTGAGCCTGTGCGGAGACAAGAACACGCCCAACTGGGTCTTCAACAACTGGCTGATGCGCGACCTGGTCAACAAGGAGCGCATGTGGAGCTTCGAGATCTTCCGGGTGGGCCTGATGATAGCGGGCGCGGCGGTCATGGGCGCTCTGCTGATATTCCGGCACCTGTTCTACTGGTGGCCGCTGCACCCGATCGGCATGGTGGCCATCGGCGTTGACAGCGTCTGGTTCTGCTTCCTGGTCGGCTGGCTCCTGAAGCGGGCCGCCCTGGCCTACGGCGGCGGGGCCTTCAGCCAGAGGATCAACGCCTTCTTCTACGGTCTGATAGTCGGGCAGTTCGCCATGGCCGGATTCTGGGCCCTGCTCGGACTCTGCGGTACGGGCTGCATGCCGCCGCTGCTGGTGGACATGGGCTGAGCCCGAATTCGGCCCAGGGAGCGTGGATGGAATCTTCTGAGCGCGAGAGTGACGGCAATCCGCTGAGGCTGCTGGCCGGGGTGCTGCTCGGCCTGCTGGCCGTCGCCCTGCTGGCGGCGCCCTTCGTGGCCGCTGCCCGCGGGCCGCTGGCCCAGAAGGCTCCCCCTGATTTGGTGCGCAAGCCCGGCCGCCAGACCGCCCCGGTCCGCCGCTCGGCCGCCGCCGCCGCCGACCTGGAGGCGCTCCGCAAGGGCGTGGACCTCGGGTCCTCCGGCCGGCGCCTGGCCGCCGACGTGGCGGCGCTGGCCGCCTCCGACGGACGCATGGCCGGCTCGCCCGGCGCCGCCCGGGCCGCCGAACTGATCCGGGCCCGCTTCGAGCAGGCCGGACTTACCAACGTCCAGTTCCAGGAGTTCCCGGTAACCGTCCCGGTGACCGTGGAGTCCTCCCTGACCGCCGGCGGGCAGTCCTATCCGGTCAAGCCGTTCTGGCCCAACGCGGGCCGGACCTGCACCATCGCCGGCGAGGTTCAGGCCCCGCTGGTCTACGGCGGCGACGCCCGGCTGGAGAACCTCTCCGGCCAGGACGTGTCCGGCGCCCTGCTGGTGCTGGACGGCGACCGCGGCATGGACTGGGTCACGGCCTGCTCCCTGGGCGCGCGCGGCGTGATCTTCATCGAGCCGGCCGAGGCCGGCGGCATCATGAGCCAGAAGGTGCTGGTGGCTGCCCTGGACGTGCCTCGCTTCTGGCTGCCGCGGGCCGAGGGGCTCCGGCTGGTCGAGGCCATCGCCCGGGCCCGCGAGGGCGGCTCCCGGCTGGCGGCCACGGTCAGGTGCCGGGTGGATTGGGTCAGCCGCACCGCCCGCAACGTCTACGGGCTGATGCCCGGCCGCAACCCCGGCAAGCAGCGCGACGTGGCCCTGGTGGCCGCGGCCTACGACGCCCCGTCGCTGGTGCCGGACCTGGCTCCCGGCGCCGAACCGGCCGCCAGCGTCGCCGCGATGTTCGAGCTGCTGGAGAGCTTCAAGACCCGCCCGCCGGAGCGACCGGTGCTCTTCCTGGCGGTCGATGCCCACTTCCAGGCCATGCTCGGCGATCAGCATGCCGCCGAGCTCTTCCGCCGGCCGGTCGACAAGCTCCTGACCGAGGTCGAGGAACTGGACGGCCCGGCCCTGGGCGTGGACGCCCGCAGGGTGCTGGTCGCCTCGGGGGCCACGGTCGGCGGGCTGGTCGCCTGGCAGCGGGTGCTGCTGATCGTCCTGGGCGTGCTGGCCGTCGCCGCCGCCGTGCTGATGATCATCTACCTGCCCTTCGGCGCCAGGCTGCGCTGGACGGCGGCGGTCGCCACCGTGCTGGTCGGAGCCTCCGCGCTGGCCTGGGCCGGTTCGCGGCTCGCCCGCGAGAGGAAGGCCTCCGCCGAGGAAATCGCCAAGCTCCAGGCCGAGCCGGCCTGGAAGTCGTGCAGCTACACCGAGCTGCGCGCCGAGTTGGAGAAGCTCGCCCGGGTCAAGCCCGGGCCGGCCGCGGAGCTGCTGCCGCTGATCGAGCGCCGGGAGAAGGCCGAGCGCGAGGCCATCCTGGCCCGCGGTGCGATGCGCGCACTGCTGCGCGAGGAGGATGAGCGCCGCAAGAAGACCCCCGGCGAGCAGGACGCCGGCCGCTACTCCCCGCCGTCGGCCCAATGGCTGGCCGGCTTTGCCGGCAGCGCGGGCAGGCTGGAAGCAGCCGCGCGCCTGGCCGCTGACTTCCAGCCGGCCGCACCGGATCGCGCCTCCGCTCCGCCCCCCGCCCTGGCCGACTACGACAGCATGCGCCGGATCCTGGTCGAGGCCCAGAAGGACGACCGGGGCTCCCGCGAGCTCGACCGCTGCCTGACGGCCCTGGCCAATCAGGAGGAGCGTCTCAAGAACTCCACGCCGGGGCGCATCAAGTACCTGCGCTACTGCGGCTACCTCAACTTCCTCGGCCGGCTCGGTCCGGACATGCCCGAGCGGGTCAAGAGCTGCATCTGGCTGGACATCGCCAGCCGCGCCACTTCCATGGCCGTCTTCTACCGCGGGCAGTACGTGGCCGAGGTCATCAAGCGGGACGAGAAGAACCTCCAGAACGCCGTCAGCCCGTTGGCCGAGCAGCTCTCCCGCTCGGGCTCGGCCATGGCTGCGGCTCTGGGCTGGAACGGCGGCGAGGGTATGCCGTTCGTGGCCGACACCTCGGTCACCCAGTCCGAGCGGGACATGGGCGCTTCTCTCTCCTACCCGAGCTCCGGAGCCGAGATATTCCTGCTGTCGGGAATGCCCTCGGTGACCCTGGGTTCGGTGTCGGCCTGCCGGCGGGGGCTGGACACCCCCATGGATCTGCCGGCCCGGATGGACTTCTCCGGCCTGGCGCTGCAGACCGCGGTGGCGGTGCACGCCGTCGGCGAGGCCCTGGGCGCCGGACCCTCCGGCGTGCGCGGGCTGGCCGGCATCGAGAAGATGGAGTCCCAGAGCAAGCTGCGCGGCTACCATTCGTTCCTGCGCATCTCCGGGCTGGTGACCGAGTACGACCCGGCCAAGAGCCGCACCCTGTCGGTCATCCCGGTGCCCGGCGCGCTGGTGCTGTCGCGGCGCGAGAGCCTCTCCTACCGCGTCATCCGGCCGACCTACGGGCCGGTGCGGGCCTTCTCGGCCACCCTGGCTGACAGGTGGGGCGGCTACGAGTTCTTCGGGCTGCCGGCGGCGGAGGTTCGCGAGTGGAACGACCAGGAACAGCGCATGCTGGCCTTCCAACTCGATCCCGCCTCGGGGCGCATCACCTACGCTCTCGACGAGGGCGAGCAGGGCCAGAAGCGCGGCAAGCCCTGGCGCGTGCCCCGGCGCACCGAGGACGAGTTCTTCCTGGGCACTTTCCAGTGCGCGGCGCTGAACATCTTCGAGGTCAGCGACCTGCGCAGCTTCGAGGCCATGGACACCCAGTTCAGCACGGTCAGCATGATCTTCGGCAAGGCCGACGCGGTGCCCATCTCCTGGGGGCTGTCCATGGCCGGCGAGACCCCCAGCGAGGTCAGCCCGGAACACGCCATGGCGCTCTTCGTTCAGAAGACCACCGGGATGAACGACGACCGGAAGGCCCCGCGGGTCAAGGGCATCTTCGGCCGGCGGCGCCTGGTGGGCGTGCGCTGGCCGATGCTCTCGGTGCCGGGCGGCGGCTGGGAGGCGGCCCCGGGAAAGCCCCGGACGGACCGCGCCCTGCAGGCCGGCGACCATCAGGGCATCGGGTTGCGCGTGGGGGTGGACGGTTCCAGCCGGACCCTGGACCAGGACTCCGGCCGGCGCATGCCTGAGAGCATGCTCATGGCCCAGGACCTCTGGCGCCTGGACGACTACCGTCTGTACCTGCTGGACAAGGCCGGCGTCAAGAACGCGTCGATCCTGCAGCAGCACGAATCGGCCGGCCGGGAGCTGGCCGAGGCCCGCAAGGCCGCCGGGGAGATGAAGTGGGACCGGATGGTGGCCTCGGCGCGCGCCGCCTGGCAGTACGAGGCCCGGGCCTACCCCAACATCCAGTCGACGGTCACCGACGTGGTCAAGGGGCTGCTCTTCTACCTGTTCCTGATGCTGCCCTTCGCCTACTTCGTGGAGCGGCTGCTATTCGCCTTCCCGGACATCAACCGGCAGCTGGCCGGGATCTTCGGCGTGTTCATGGCCGCCTTCGCGCTGCTCTTCGTCATGCACCCCGCCTTCCGGATCACCAGCTCCGCGCCGATGATCTTGCTGGCCTTCATCACCGTCGCCCTGGCCGTGTTGGTGATCGGCATGATCTCCTCGCGCTTCAAGCGGGAGATCGAGGCCCTCCAGCAGCGGCCGGGACGGGGGCGCAAGGCGGACATGGACCGCTTCAATGCGGCCATCTCCGCGTTCCTGCTGGGCATCAACAACATGCGCCGGCGCAAGGTCCGGACCATCCTCACGCTGGTCACCCTTGTGCTGCTGACCTTCTCGGTGCTGTCCTTCTCCTCGATCGAGAACACCCTGGGCGCCAACCGGCGGGCCATCTCCCAGGGGCGGGAGCAGCCCTATCAGGGCCTGCTCATCCGCAACGAGACCTGGATGAACCTGGACGAGCTCGCCTACCGCAGCCTGCGCAACGAGTTCGAGGCCCCCGGCCGGGCGCTGGTGGCGCCGCGCGCCTGGCGGGCCGGACAGGGCCTGATGATCAACCTGTCGGTGGCCGGAGCCCCCGACCGCAACCTGGACGTGCGCGGCCTGCTGGGCGTCCTGCCCCAGGAGCGCGAGGTGTCCGGGCTGGGCGCCGACGAGGTGGCCCGCGAGGGCCGGCGCGAGCGCCTGCTCGAAGCCGGGCGCTGGTTCCGGCCGGAGGAGGCCGCCGCGCCCGTCTGCGTGCTGCCCCGCAGGCTGGTCGACGAACTGGGCATCGTCGCGGCCAACGTCCGCGAGAGCGCCGAGCTCAAGGACCTGCCCACGGTGGTCATCGCCGGAGAGCGGCTGGCGGTCGTCGGCGTGCTGGCCGACGAGTCCTTCCGCACGATGACCGACATCGATGGCGAGAGCCCCGTGCCGGTCGACTACGACGCCGAGAGCTGGCAGCGCGGCTCCGGCCGGGCCTCGGGCACCGACGCGGTGGAGTTCCGCAAGTACACCCACCTCGATCCGCGCACCGTGCCGGTGGTCCCGTACAACTGGCTGATGGACAACGGCGGCCGGCTCTACTCGGTGGCCATCAAGCCGGCGGACCCGGCGGCGGCCCGGGGGCTGGCCGAGGACCAGCTGATCCGGCGGGTGTCCGTGCCCATGTTCGTGTCCAGCGCGGTCGACGACCAGGGCCGCGCCGGCACGCCCCAGGTGACCTTCGTGAGCACGGCCAGCTCCAGCGACGTGTCCGGCATCGGCAGCCTGCTGGTGCCCATGCTCATCGCCGCGCTGATCGTGCTCAACACCATGCTGGGCGCGGTCTACGAGCGCGAGAAGGAGATCTCCATCTTCGGCGCGCTGGGCCTGGCCCCGGTGCACATCGGCAGCCTGTTCATCGCCGAGAGCGCGGTGTTCGCGGTGGTTTCGGCGGTGCTTGGGTATGTGCTGGGCCAGTCGGTGGCCAAGCTGGCCGTGACCTTCCCGGCGCTCTCCGCCGGGCTGCTGGGCGGCATCAGCCTCAACTACTCGTCGCTGTCGGCGGTGTTCTCGGCCTGCTTCATAATCGCCGTGGTCATGCTCTCGGCGGCCTACCCCGCCTTCCGGGCCGGGCGGCTGTCGGTGCCGGACGTGGAGCGCATCTGGAAGTTCCCGGTGCCGCAGGGCGACCGGCTGGTGTTCGACTTCCCCTTCACCGTGTCCGGCGAGCAGGCGCTGGGCGTGAACATGCACCTGGTGCACTTCTTCCAGGACCACGCCAACCAGTCGGTGGGCGACTTCTACACGTCGGACACGGCCTTCACGCACCGCGACCCGGCCAACCGCGGCAAGGGCGGGTACCGGCTGACCAGCCGGGTGTGGATCGCCCCCTTCGACTTCGGCATCAGCCAGACCCTGGAGCTGGAGACCTTCCTGGCCGAGGGCGAGACCGACCTCTACGAAACCCGCATGGTCCTGACCAGGACGTCCGGTTCGCCGGAGTCCTGGGTCAAGCTTAACCACAGATTCATGAAGGGCATCCGCAAGCAGTTCCTGCTGTGGCGCCTGTTCTCGCCCGAGGAGCGCTCCTGGCACGTGGGTCAGGCGCGGGTGTTGCTCGGCGACGCGCCGCCCCAGGACAACCAGGCCCGGCCGGCGGTCGCCGCGCCCGACGCGGGATGAGGCATCATGGCTGACCAGGAAAAGAAACCGCTGAACGTTGCCCCGGTCCCGGCCACCTCCGGGGGCGCAGACGGAGACCAGGCGGCCTACCGCGACCTGGTTGAGGCGCCCTCGGAGTTCGAGGACGGTTTCAACTGGCGCACCTTCATGGGCGTCATCTTCGTGGCCGTGGTGATGATGCCCACGGCCATCTACCTGGGCCTGACCATGGGTCTGGGCCTGGGACCGGCCGCCGAGTGGGTTACCATCATCCTCTTCGCGGACATCGCCCGGCGCAGCTTCAAGCCGCTCAAGCGCCAGGAACTGTACATGCTCTACTACGTGGCCGGCAGCCTGGCGAGCGGCGCCGGCGGCGTGGCCCTGTCGGGCGGCCCCTTCGCGGGGCTGATCTGGCGCCAGTACCTCTGCAACCAGCCCTTCGTCAACTCCATGGGTATCGGGCCGTTCCCGGAGTGGTTCGTGCCCTCGCCGGAGAGCCCGGCCATCCTGGAGCGCACCTTCTGGCACCCGGACTGGCTGTGGCCGATCATGCTCATGGTGGCCAGCGGCGTGCTCGGCCGGATCACCTGGGTGACCATGGGCTACTACCTGTTCCGGACCACCTCGGACGTGGAGAAGCTGCCCTTCCCGATGGCCTCCATCGCCGCGGAGGGCGCCACGGCGCTGGCCGAGAGCTCCCAGGAGAAGGAGAGCTGGCGCTGGCGGATCTTCTCGATCGGCGCCATGCTGGGCATGGCCTTCGGGGCCGTCTACAGCCTGCTGCCGCTGCTGACCAAGGCCTTCTTCGGGACGCCGGTGCAGCTCCTGCCCATCCCCTGGATAGATACCACCGTGTCCACCGAGACCTTCCTGCCGGCCGCCGAGACCGGGGTCATCACCAACCTCGGTGCGGTGGTCGTGGGCATGGTCC